>Ga0272441_10006742_pt1 | contig 19042 bp, 13 predicted proteins | sample SSMProp6N_FD_193582 | JGI IMG/M metagenome (GOLD analysis project Ga0272441, IMG submission 193582) | Marine sediment archaeal communities from Little Sippewissett salt marsh, Falmouth, MA, United States - SSM-Prop-6N | ecosystem: Environmental > Aquatic > Marine > Wetlands > Sediment ... | reverse complement strand
GGCGGAAGTGCCCCAGACCTACGCCGCCGACGCCGAGGAGCAGTACACCGAAGAGTACTTCCGCAGCATGTGGTATGACCGGAAATGGCGGTTCCGCGTCGGCCGGGCCAAGCGCTGGCTGCGATACAACGGCGAGATGCGGCGCCCTCCGGGCAACCTGTTGGACATCGGCTGCGCCATGGGCTACTACCTTGCGGCCGCCCGAGACCTGGGATGGACCCCGTATGGCACGGACATCTCCAGGCACGCGTTGAAGGTCAGTCAGGACGGCGGTTTCGAAGTTTTCTGGTCCACGCATCCCGCTGACTTCCCGGACTGGCTTCCGCCGTTGGATGTGGTCACGGCGGCCCAGGTCGTTGAGCATTTCTACGACCCTGTGGACTACCTGCGGGCCTTGCTCAGTCGCATGGCTCCGGGCGGGATCACTTACCTCCAACTGCCGAACTTCCAGAAGATCCTCAACCGCGGTCCGCGACGCGGCTACATGGGCCCGCCCGAACACGCCCAGTTCTTCACCCTCGGTACGGCTCGGAGGGCCCTTGTCAAGGCCGGCTGGCGCCTGGTTGACTACCCCAAGACGCGCCCCGGGTACATCGCCAACAGGCCGTGGCTCTGGATCCCGGAGTTGCTGTACCAGATGCCCCGGGAGCTGATCCGCGAGCGTAATACGGCCAACGGCCGGCTCACCAATATGCACTTGTTTGCACAGGCCTCCTAAGCGCCGCCCTACAAACGAAAAACGCCGCCCAGGTGTTGCTCCGGGCGGCGTGTGCGGTGATTGCGGTTCTGGCTATGGCTATGCTTTATCGCATCTTACCACCGCGCGGAGCATCCCTGTAGCCCGGGCCGCGGCAGCCTCAAAGGCGTCCGCAGTCTGGGCAAGCGTAAACTCTCTATACGGGAACACGGTGAGGTCGACCGCGCCCGACTGCACAAGGCGCACGCAATCGTGCAGAGTCTCTCGCGAGCGTCGGGAGAAGAAGACGGTCAGCTCTTTCCGCCGTGGCACCGTCGAGTCAAAGGTGACTTCGTCCGGATGGGGGATCCCCACGACAACGACCTTCCCACCGGGCCGCACCAGTCGCATGGCTTGTTCGACGGCTTCGTTGTCCCCGGAGCATTCGAACACAACGTCCGGGCCTTCGACGGGGTCCGTTAGGGCGTCCTCAAGCTCGTGCGCCGACGCCGAAACCTGCTTCGCGCCAAGCTTGGCGGGAAGCTCCCGGCGGTCCTGTTGGGGCTCGGCGCACATGATGTCGCTGTGGCCGGCCGCCTGAACGGCGACCATCGTGCACATGCCGACCGCGCCGCATCCCAGGATGGCGATGCTGTCCTGGGGCTGCATCTGCGCCAGGCGCACGGCATGCACGCCGACGCCCAGCGGCTCCATCAGTGCCCTGCTGATCGGGTCTACCTCTTCGGAGGTGGCGGCCAAGCCGAAGGGAGGCACGTTGATATACTCCCGTAGCGCCCCATCCTCCTGGGGGAAACTGGGGAAGATGACATTGGGGCATATGTTGGTGAGTCCCATCTTGCACAGCCTGCATTCGCCGCAGTGCCAACTGGGCTCGACGGCTACGGGAGTGCCCACGGGGGGCCCATCGACGCCCTGGCCGAGCTCGGCCACGACCCCGGAGAATTCGTGCCCCTGGATAAAGGGACGCTCCGGCACAACGCCGCTGGCGTGCCCTTCTTGGTACAGACGCAAGTCCGAGGCGCAGATAGCGACAGCCTGCACCTTGATAAGTACTTTGCCGGGGGCAACCTCGGTCTTGGGTTCGTCCTCGATCCGGATGTCTCGGGGTCCGTACAGCCGAGCGGCCTTCATGGAATCAGATCCCAGCATGAGTTGATCACATCGCGGCCATTCTACACGCCCATCTAGCCGGCGTCCAGACCCCGGGCGTAACAGTGCCGGTCAGGGGGCGGGAAAGGACCTCCGGGGTCACGACGTACCCAGCCCACACGCCCACTGGGCGAAAGGTACCCGGTCCCGGTTGGCGAAGGCTCTCCACAACCGCGCACGCAACCGACTCATCGGAAGGTGCAACCAGTGGCAGACAACTGCGCCGCAGAAAGCCCTCTCCGCGTCTTTGCGGACGGAGCAGGAGCCCAGGACGCCCGGGTCACCCACCCAAGAACCCTCGACGATGTGTACAGCTTCCCGAACTATGCGGACAAGTCCCAGTGGGAACATGAGGCCGGGCAGATTCGACAGCATATCCTCGTGAGCACGGGCCTGCAGCCGATGCCCGAGAAATGCCCGCTGAAACCCCATATCTCCGGGCGGATCGAGCGTGAGGGATACGCCGTTGAGAGGGTGCTTCTGCAAACGTGGCCCGGCTTCTACCTCGGGGGCAACTTGTACCGCCCGCGCGGCGCCAAGGGCCCGCATCCCGCGGTCATCTGCCCCCACGGCCACTGGCAGCGAGGGCGCCTGCAGAACGATCCGGAGTTGGGCAGCCTCCCGGGCCGGTACATCAACCTCGCCCGGCAAGGGCACGTCACCTTCGCTTACGACATGATCGGCTACAACGACACCTTCCAGCTACCCCATGACTTCGGCGGCGAGCGAGAAACCCTTTGGGGCTTGTCGATCCTGGGCCTGCAGTTATGGAACAGCATCCGCGCCGTGGACTTCGTGCAGTCCCTCCCCGAGGTGGACGCCAGGCGGATCGGTGTAACCGGGGCCTCGGGCGGTGGCAGCCAGACTTTCCTGCTAACCGCCGTCGAGCCCCGCATCACGGCCTCACTGCCGGCGGTGATGGTGTCGGCGCATATGCAGGGCGGCTGTCTGTGCGAGAACGCGCCCTGCCTGAGGCTTGAGTATTCAAACGTGCAGATCGCGGCCTGCACGGCGCCCCGGCCGCTGCATCTGATCGCCTGCACCGGCGACTGGACCAAGTACACCGCGGACGTTGAGTTCCCGGCCATTAGAAGCATCTACAGACTGTACGGGGCCGAAGACAAGGTCAGCTTCTTCATCCAGCAGGCGAACCACAACTACAACCTCGCCAGCCGAGAATCGTGCTACGCGTTCTTCGGCAAGCACCTGCTGGGTGAGGGCGACGCCGACAAGCTGCGCGAGACGCCCTTCAAGGTCGAGACGGACGCTGACCTGCTGGCCTTGCCCGACAAGCGACCCGTAGATGGCGCACCGGGTCGTTCACAGGTGGTGCGTACCCTCATCGACGGCGTCACCGAGCAGTTCGCGGAGCACACCATCAAGGACAAGGCAAGCCTGGACCGATACCGCAAGAGCTTCGGGCCCGTCCTGCGTCACGCGATGTCCATCCGTATTCCTGACCAGGAGGAGCTTGTGGTGGAGGCGCTGGGGAGCGTGTCGGGGGCGGGCTGGTCGGCCGAGCGTCTCGTGCTGGGCCGGCAGGGAATAGGGGACAGGTCCCCGGCCCTTCTGCTGACCCCGGCCGGCCGCCGAAGGCCCAAACGCGCGACGATCCTGGTTCACGAGTACGGCAAAGCGGCACTCATGGCCGAGGGGCTATTGTCTCCCGGCAAGCTCATCGAGGGATTGCTTGAGGCAGGCCACGCAGTGCTGGCCCTCGACGCCTTCCTGTGCGGGGAGCACAACCCCCAGGCGGGCATAGGCGTGAGGCGCGACAGGAGCCCAAACCACTTCAGCACCTACAACCGGCCCGACGTGGTCGAGAGGGCCCAGGACATCCTGACGGCCGTCGCCGCAGTGAACCAACGACTTGGCATCGCCGGCGTCTGCCTGGCCGGTCTCGGAGAAGCCGGGCTGTGGGCACTGCTTGCGGCGGCAGCGGCGCCCAAGCCGGTCAGGCGACTTGCCGCCGATATGGCTCGCTTCGATCCGGACCGCGATGCCGAGTTCATCCAGAGACTCAACATCCCGCACATCAGACGAGCGGGCGACGTGCCGACCTTAGTGGCCCTGCACGCGCCCCGGCCGTTGATGCTGCACAATTTGTCCGAGAGCTTCGACGCGGGCCGGGCCCGGGCCATATACCGTGCCTGCGACAAGTCCCGGGCCCTGACCACGCGGAAGAACCCCGTGGGTGACCGGGCGTTGGCGGGCTGGCTAGTCGCTTCTGGGCCTGGTTCGCGTCCTTAGATCGTCCCGCGGTCGTGCGCACCTCGGGCTCCGCGATATGGCCGTGCGGACTAAGCCGCTTGGGCGGCAGGAGTGATCGTCATGGCGCTGCGAATCTCCCTCGCATTGTTGGGCATCACGCTGATGGCGAGCGCCCAGACGGACGAGTATGTGGTCAAATGGACCCAGACGCCGCCCACGGTGGATGGTCGCCTTGGTGATCCTTGCTGGCGGAAGGCCTCGCCCGGACCGCCTCTATACACCACCGGTGGGGCCAATGAAACCGCCAAGAATCCCACCTCAGTGCAGATGCTGATGGATAATGAGGCGTTGTACGTGCTTGTTGACGCCGCCACCGCTCCCGGCAAGGCCCCTGCCGCCGTACAGAGACCCCATGACGGGAAAACATGGAACGACGATTCCATCGAGCTGTTCGTGCTCGACGCCTTCACCCACCAGGACTACTGCCATCTGACCTTCAACGCCCTGGGGTCGCGGATGGATGCGAAGCACGTCTCCGACCTACAACCCGACCAATACACCACGTGGAACCCGGAGTGGCAGGTGGTGACGGCGCCGCGCGAGGGCGGCTGGTCTGCCGAGGCCGTCGTTCCCTGGGAAGCCTTCGGCCGTAAGAGCGCTCCGCCTGCGGGATGGGTCTGGAGGACCAAAATCGGCTGCATGGCCCAGGGCTACCAGAACTCGATGTGGCCCCGCAATGACTCCAACGGCTTCCACAACCCGGCGTGCTGGGGATATCTGGTATTCAGGGACAGCAACCTGGCCGACAACCCGGGACTCGAGGATGGCATTCCCCAAACGGGGGCCCCCCGGGGCTGGCTGTACGCCTATCACGCAACGGAGGGCAAGGGCGAGTGCCGGGTGACCGGTGAGGCCGCCGCTTCGGGCAAGTATGCGGCCCGGCTGGAGAAGCTCGACGACAACCAGTGGTTCCCGGTCCTGTATGTGGACCGTCTGCCGGTGCAGGCCGGATCCACGTACGAGTTGTCGGCCATGGTGAACTGCGACCGCGAATACCGCATGCGCTACACCCTCATCGGCCCGGGTGGCGGCAAGCAGAGCGCGGCAATGCCACCCACCGATGGGTGGCGGCGAGTGCGGTTGGAGGCCACCGTCCCCGACACAGGGGTCGAGCAGTTGATGCTGGGCTGGCAGCTCATCCAGCAGAAAGGCGTCATTCTCGTTGATGATGTCGTCATCCGCCGCATCAACTCCGTGGTGGGTACGGTGCAGAGCCAACCCACCCCACACCCCTTCCACAACCTCGAGGCTCTTGCCGCGCGGACGGCCTTCAAGCCCTATAGTCTTCTACAGCGCCCGGACGGATCGTGCCAGTCAGACCGCGTAATCTTCCGCGATTCGGGCACCGGCGCCGAGACATGGATGCTCACCCGCTCCGGGGGTACAAGCAGCCGCCATTACTACATGGAGATCACGCCTTGGAACTCCGACGGCTCCCTTGTGAGCCTGCACAGCGGGCAGCTTGGCAAGGGCACGTTGCTCATGCCCGCCGACGCCTCGAGCTACCGCAAGCTGCCCTTCTACGCCTCCGGCGCCGTGTGGGATCGCGGGGACCGCACTCGCCTGTGGTTCCGCAAATACCGCGGCCATGACGTCACCGATCTGTGGGACCTCGCGTGGGGCAATGTGCTCACCGGTGAGGTACAAGTCACGCGCCGGTTCGAGGGCGATGTGTCCCTGTGGCCCATGAGCCAGGATGCAAAGAGGCTCCTGGTTCAGGAGACCCTGGTCGATGAAAATGGCAAGCGCTACTCGCGCCTGTGGGTGATGAACTCGGACGGCACGGACGGCCTGATGCTCACGCCGGAAGGCCTGGTGCACCAGACCTGGTTCACCAAGCTGGGCGACTACTCCATCGAGTTCGAGTGGGAGGGTCAAAGGCCCAGAGGCCAGTACATGATTACCACGGACAATGTGGTGCACAAGATATGCGACACCACCTACGGCCACCGAGCCCACAGCCCCAACGGCCAATGGATCGCGGGGATGGGCTCATGCCACGTGCGCAATATCAAGACCAATGAGCTTCGCGTGATTGCGCCGGAAAGCTCGAACCACCAGACGTGGGAGACCTGCAACGACTGGTACTGCACCAGCGGTGGGCGCTACCTCAAGCGCGTCGTGGCCTTCGGCAGCCCGACGGTGCAGCGACTGGGCGCCCACAACTCGGGCCTGAAGCACTCGACCTACTGGTCCGAGGCCCACCCCGAGATGAGCCATGACGGTACCAAGCTGGGCTTCGCCTCGAGCATGCTGGGCGACATCGAGTTCTACTCGCTGGTGATGGGCAAGCCATGGCAGCCCACGCTGCGGAGGGCCACCCAAGGCGCGACCGACATCACGCTTGCCTGGCGCTCCGGCGAGCCCAGCAAGGAGCTCAGAGGCTACCTGGTGTACCTCTCCGCGCAGAGCGGACGACCGGGCACGCAGGTGACTGCTGAGCCCGTACAGGGGCTCGAGTTTGCCGTCAGTCGCGAGATGATCTACGGCCGGGACAGTGGAGACCCGCGTGATGGCCTCTTCTTCGCCCGCGTCACAGCGGTGGATCACAGCGGGCTGGAGAGCCTGCCCTCGAACGAGTTGGCGCTCATATCTGACATACCCCTCCACCGCAACCTGTACTTCGAGGCGGAGACGGGGGCCTACGAGCCGCCGGCGGCAGAGGTGTTCGACCCATCCGCAGGCGGGCTCTACGGCGTGTCTCTTGGCCAACTGAGGACCGCCGGTTCCCTCCGGATCAATGCCGCCTGCCCCTACTACACACCAATGAAGCATCTGTGGATACGGGCGCGGAGCGCCAAGGCCGTTACGCTGAGCGCCAAGTCGAGCGCGGTGGACCTGGGCCAGGCTCAGGTCACCTCAGACCAGTGGACGTGGCTGCGAACGAACCGAACGGCCGGACCGGGAGACTTGGTCGAGACCGTACAGCTTCAAGCCTCCGCCCCCGGTGTCGTCGTGGACCGCATCTGCGTCGCCAATGATCCCGGGTACGTGCCGACGGGAATCGGCGGCCTGGACGAGGCCGCTCCCGGCCCGGTCCGCGATGTGCAGGCAACTGCCGCAGGCCATTACGCGGTGCGCCTACGCTGGCAGGCGCCACAAGAACAGGACGTATCCCACTACAACGTATACGCGGCCAACGAGGCCGGCTTTGAGCCAACGCAGGAGCACCTGATCGCTTCGCCTTCGGCCACGGAGTATGTGGATTGGGGACTGAAGGCGGGAACCGCCTACTACTACCGGGTGACCGCCGTGGACCGGGCACGGAACGAGTCGGCGCCTGCCTTACCTGTTGCGGCTACCACGGACACCCTCACACACCGGCTCTTCCTACAGGTAAACGAGGACTGGAACAGCACGCAGCGGCCGTCCATGGAAATCTCTTTTGCGATGCCGGCCGACGGCCATTTCACGGTATGGGGGAAGGTGCAAAGCCTGGATGGCCGGCGTAGCGCCCCCATCGAGTTATCGTTGGACGGCAAGACCCTGGCGAGCGTGGGCGTCTCCTTCGACTACATCTGCGTCGGGCACGGAGGCCCGGTGCTGGACACCTGGCTGTGGGACTGCCTGCGTCCCGCGCTCGGGTCACCCGACGATCCCATGGGGTTCCCCGCAAAGGCCGGAAGGCATGTGCTGACCCTTGCGGCGCCACAGCAGACCAAGACGCTGTGGGAGAGCTTCGTCATCACCAACGACCTGGGCTTCGAGCCCGAGGGAACGGTGGACTTCCTGGTTCGCCCGACGAGCGACTAGGCTGCCCAATGTTCCCGCCGCCCCCACCGGATACCAGCCGTATGATGAGCGCATACCATGTCCCTGGCCTTCGGTTTTTCCATCGCGTTGATCGGCGTCACATCTCTGCTGCTGCAGGTCGTGCTGCTGCGCGAGCTGTTGACTTCGTTTTTTGGCAACGAGCTTTGCATCGCCATCATCCTTCTGGACTGGCTGCTCATTGTGGCTGCCGGAAGTTGGTTGGCCGGGCGGCGCCGACGGTGGGACGTCACACCGGCGGCGTTCGGGTGCCTGCAACTGGCCTTGAGCCTGGCCGTGCCGGCGGTGATTATCTTCAGCCGAGCGTTGGGCGGCCGCACCATGTTCCCGGGAGAGGCCGTTTCGCCCGGCCATATGGCCCTGCTGGCCGCCCTCGCCGTGGGCCCGGGGTGTCTGCTGCTGGGCGCCCAGTTTGCCGTAGCCTGCAGGCTGCTGGAGAGCTTCGACGCAAGCGGGCGCCTGGTAAGCAAGGTCTACGCCCTGGAGTCACTGGGCGCTGTGCTGGCGGGCGTGGTGTTCCATTTCATCCTCGCTGAGCACGTTAGGCCCCTGTCGATCGGGTTGGGCGTGGGACTGCTGAACGCGGCGGCGGGGCTGTGGCTGCTCGGCGTGGGCCCGTGTCAACACCAGAAGGCCTTGGAGTCTCTCAAGTGGCTGGAAGCGCCCGGCGACAGCGTCAGCGGGGCACTGCCCAACAAGGTGCCTGGTAGCCGGGGTCGGGCCACACTCGAAGCCCTCTGCGCAATGGTCGCGGCAGTGTGCGCGCTGTTGCTGGCATGGCCCGCCGCGCGTGACGCGGTGGATCACAGATCGCTGACGCTGCGGTGGCGCGAGTTCGATCTGGTCGCATGCCGCAGCTCGCGATTCGGTAACCTGGCGGTGATTGAGAACGATTCCCAGGTGAGTCTGTTCCAGGACGGTAGTTTGCTGTTCGCCAGCGACGAGTTGCAGGCGAGCGAGTGGGCCGCCCATCTGCCCTTGCTGTACCTGGAGCGCCCGGGATCGGTGCTGATGATCGGTGCAGGCTATCCGGATACGGTGCGCCAGGTACGCCGGCATCCGGCGCGAGCACTGCGCGTCATCGAGATGGACCCGGCTCTCGTGGAGCTGGCGCGACAGTGGCTACCGGGCGGCAAGCTCTCCGCTGTGGGGGCTGAACACCTCACCATCGGTGACGCCCGCGCATGGTTGGCCAAAGCAAATGAGACCTACGACGCCATCCTCGTGAATGTGCATGACCCGACCACGGCGGCCTTGAACCGGTACTACACGCGTGAGTTCTTCGCACTGGCGCGCGAGGCCCTGTCGTCGGGAGGCGTGCTGGCGGTGAGCCTGTCGGGGCACGCCGCCTACCTGACATCCGAACGACAAGTGATCCATGCCGGGGTCTTCCGCGCTCTGAAACAGGTGTTTGGGCACGTGAAGGCGGTGCCCGGCTACCAGGTACGCTTACTGGCGACCCGTGATCCCGGCGTGCTCAACGCATCTGTCCGGACCCTGGCACAGCGCCTCGAGAGGCGAGGACCCGGCACGCAGTTCATCACGCCTTTCAGCCTTCAGACCGCCCTGTCGCCCTTTGCGCTCGACAGCTACCTGCGGACCGTGAGCCCGGTTGATGTCCGGCCAAACACCGACCTGCGCCCGGTGACTCACTACAACTACCTGCGCCTGTGGCTGAAGCAATACGCGGCCTGCGGCCTGCGGGCACTTCCTATCGTCGAGAGCGCTCCGGGCCTCACCCACTGGCTGTTGCTCGTTGCCATCACCCTGCTCGCGCTTCACCGGTCGCCGCGGTGCCGATGGCGTCAGGGGCGGATCGGGGTGCTCACAGCCGGCGTCGGCTTCGTACTGATGGGCGTGCAGCTTGTGGTAATCCTCGGCTTCCAGGCGCTTGCCGGATATGTGTATCACCAGATCGGGATTCTGGTTGCGCTCAACATGGGTGGTCTGGCAGTGGGAGGCTGGCTTGGCGGGACGGGCCGGCTGAGGCGCAGGCCGGGTCAGGCCACCCTCGCGGCAGCCCTTTTGACATGCGGCTTTTCCTATGGGATCGGGGGTGTTCTGGGCTGGCTCACCGGGCTTCCGGCCGCGGCCCCCGTGGCCCTGGGCCTCTTCGCGCTGGCCTGCGGCGTCGCCGCAGGAATGGCCTTCCCCCTGGCCGTGTCAATGCTCGGCGATCGTGCCCAGGCACGCTCTGGCAGCCTGCTATACGCGTGGGACCTGGCCGGCGGCGCCCTGGGGGCCGCCATCGTTGGGGTCGTGGCCATCCCGGCACTGGGGCTATGCCTTGCGGGCACGCTGGTGGGCAATGTGGGCCTGGCCGGGCTTCTGGTGGCGGCCCCCGAGTGCCTCGGCTGGCACCGACGCTGACTGCGGCGGCTCGCCCATGCGGAGGGACTCTGGCCCATCCGGATCGAATACAGTGTAGATTGCTTCCTGCGGGCGCAGGAGGATGTCTACGGGGTGCACGTAGAACAGGACGGGTCAATGGCCTGTCGACCGGGGTGACGAGCGCAATGGCGAAGGCGACCAAGGGGCTGAAGCCGAAAACACGAGTCGGCAAAGCGATGGCACTGATCTTCCCCGTGAAGGTTCGTGCCATCCTGAAGCGCGAGGATGCGGTCCGCGCCAACGACATCGAAAGCGTCCACCAGATGCGCGTGGCGACCAAGAGACTTAGAGAGGCGGCGCGTCTATTCCGCCCCGCCTTCGGCAGGCGGCGCATGGCCGGCCACATCGCTCACCTGCAGACACTCAACACCGCACTGGGCAGCGTTCGCGAGTTGGACGTCTTGGGGCTACACATCAAGGAGTTGGGCGAGCGCGAGGAAGGCCTTGGTGAGTGCCTGAAGCCCTTGATCGAGGCGACAGCCCAGAGACGCGCACAAGCCAACGCGAAGCTTATACCTGTGCTCGACGGCACGCTGGGGCTGCTGGAGCAGGATTTCGCGGAGTTGCTGATGGAGCGCACTAAGAAGCGCAAACCCGTATGGCGGATGCGCTTCGTCGACCTGGGCTGTCAGTCTGTCGAGAAGCGAGTGTTGAGGGCCTTCGCCCTGGAGCAGGCCGCTCGCGACCCCAAGGCCGTCACCGAGTTCCATCAGATGCGCATCGCCATCAAGAAGCTCAAGTACGCGATGGAGTTGTTCATGGGCGTCTTGGGCAAGCGCACCAAGAAGGCCTACAAGGCCGTCTCCGCTCTGCAGGAGCTCATGGGGCTGGTGCACGACTGTGACGTGTTGCTGGAGGTCTTGCAGGACACCCGACAGGACACGCTGTCGGCCGAGGTCTGCGGCCGCGCCCGCGAGATCGTCCTGGCGGACCGCGCTCGCCTGCACACAGAGACGGTGCAATTGCTTGATGAGATGCACGCCAAGGACCTTTGCCGCAAGCTACTCAAGGCCGTTGGGTGCGTACACGCCGACGAGCCGATACCGCAGGTGTGCCCTGATCCACATGCCACTTCACCAAGCGACGTTCCGGCAGATGATCGACCACAGCCTGTTGAAGCCTGATGTGACCCTTGGGGACCTGCAGGCCTTCGCCGGTGTGTGCCGCGAGTACGCCTTCCGGTGTGCCTGCGTGAACTCTTGCCATACGGCCACTATGGCTGAGTTGCTCGAGGGCTCAGGGGTTCTCGTAGCACCCACCGTGGGCTTCCCGCTGGGAGCCGCCGCCACCACCGCCAAGGCCGCCGAGGCACACCATGCGCGAGAAAGCGGCGCCGGCGAGGTGGACATGGTTATCAACATCGGCCTGCTCAAGAGCGGGCAGGTTGACGCCGTCCGAGAGGACATCCAGGCGGTCGTCGATGCTGTACAGGGCCTGCCCGTCAAGGTGATCCTCGAGAACTGCTACTTGACCGATGAAGAGAAGGTGCTGGGGTGTCGGCTGGCCATACAGGCCGGCGCACGGTTCGTGAAGACCTCGACGGGCTTCGGCTCCGGCGGCGCCACCGTCGAGGATGTGGCCCTCATGCACCGCGAGGTATCTGGCGCCGGGTTGCAGGTGAAGGCCGCCGGGGGCATTCGGGACCTGGACGCCGCCCTTGCGATGGTTGGCGCGGGCGCCAGTCGACTGGGCGTCTCCGCCGGAGATCAACTCGCCGACGAGTTCGCGCGGCGCTACCCCGATGGTTGGCAGGCGCCCACCGGCTAGTCCGCGCCACAAGCCATCACACAAGCCGCCCCCGGTGAATAGTGACGGGGGCGGCTTTGCGCGTGCATAGCATCTCTGTTGCGCCGCTCAGACCAGCGCCCCCGTGCTCTCTAGGCTCGACCTAAGCTCGGCCACATCAACGCTCCGCGGGCGGATGCAGGCATTCGCCGCCATGCCCGCGGCAGTGCCCGCTGCCTCTCCGGTTGCCATGCACGGCCCCATCACACGCATCGCCGACATGGCCTGGTAGTCGGCGGAGATGCAGCGGCCGGAGACCAGCAGCCCGTCGATCTGCTTCGGCACCAGTGTGCGGTACGGGATGTCGAACCACTCACCATCCGGCGGATAGAGCTCATCGGGCAACTGGTCCGCGTAGTCGGTGAGCATGTAGCAGTCTTTGCGCGAGCAGTTCACTGAGCACAGGTGCACCGAGCCCTTCTCAACCAGACCCAGGGGGCAGTGAATGTCGATCCAGTACCCACAGCGAGCCACCGAGTCGTCGTACTTGACGGCCTGCACCACATCCTGGCCTGTGATCCGGTACTCGCCCACGAGCTGCCTGGACTCCCGCAGCCCCACATGGGGGGGTGTGGCTATCAGGTAGAGGCCCTCGGCTCCGGGCACCGTCTGCCACAGATCGAGCACGCGCCAGGTAAGGTCGCGGGTGGTGAACTCACCCTCGGTGAGGTCCGCCACATTGGTGCAGTCGCCGCCAAACCGGGTGATATTGGCCGTCGTCTCATCATCGCGGATCGTCGAGCCCCTGTGGCCCAGGGAGCAGCCGTACAGGTTGAGCTCCCCGGCGGCCACCGCCTGCCGCATCTTGTCGATGACCGCCTTCTTAACCTCATCGGTCAGGGTGTCGACTCCGCCGATACGGAACATGCTGCCCATGGCCATCATGCGACCGTCGGCCGGGCGGCCCTTGGTACATTCGGCACCCGCCCGGAAAGCCAGATCGGCATCTCCGGTGGCGTCCACAAACACCTTCGCCTTGATGGCCTGTCTGCCCGACTTGCTCTCGACGATGGCATGGGTCATCGTGTCCTGCTCGACCACGCTGTCGACGAACAGCGTATGGAGCATGACGTCGATGCCGGCCTCGCGCACCATCCTGTCGGCGATGATCTTGTAGCCCTCAGCATTGAATGACACGCCCCAGGCCTCGAGGGACTTCTCCCAATCCGAGGCCTGGCCGATGTCGGCCATACGCCGGCACATCTCTTCTGGGATGCCGCCAAGGACGGGGATGCTCGATCGGCTGGCCGTGTGGCCCAGGATCGGGCCGATAAAGCCGGAGGTGGCCATGCCACCCAGGGCGCCCTGCATCTCCACGAGTAAGGTGCTCGCGCCCTGACGGGCCGCCGCAATGGCCGCCGGAAGACCCGCCGGGCCACCCCCGATCACACACACGTCCACTTCAGCAACGACGGGGAGCTCTCGTTTCGGCTCGATGATGCTGCGCATGGGCCACTCCTTGCATGGCAGTGCTTGGCTACCGCAGGTAGTGACCCGATTCGACGAGAATGGGGAAGAGACCTTCGAGCATGCGGGCGCCCGCGTGCACCGGCGATGCTGCCGCGCACGGCGGGGGCCATGGGGGCGATTGAGCCCCACGGTGAGGAAAGAGGCGACGACACGGTCACAGACGGGCACAAGTGCTACAAAGGAAGGAGACCAAGCGATGAAAGCCCTAACGGTCCGTCAACCCTATGCGGAGGCCATTGCGGCGGGAGACAAGACGATCGAGGTGAGGTCGCGCCCCACGAAGCACCGGGGGGCGCTTGCCATCCACGCGGCTAAGAGCATAGCATCAGGCTACAGCCGTGAAGAGTGCGAGGGGCTCCCGCTCGGAAGCGTGGTGTGCGTGGTCGAGGTGATCGACTGCCGGCCACTGTCGCGAGCCGACCTGGGCAAGGCTCGAGTGTCTGAGGGTTTCAGAACACAAGGCAAGTTCGCCTGGGTGCTGGAATCGCCCAGACGAGTTGTTCCCTTTGCTACACGAGGGCAACTCAACCTCTGGAACCTGCCTGACGACCGCATCGAGTACGTGTAGCCGCTTGGCGAGCACAACAGGGGGCTCCAAAGGCGTCGGAATGGGCCGATAGCGGCCCAGCCCAGGCCCCAGTACCGGGCAGCAGAGGCTCGTTGCGCGCAGCGTGCCAGTGTGCAGGGCGTGGGCCCGCTCCATGCCCCAGCGACCCCACGTTTCTGCGCAATACCGTGCTGGGCGTTGAGCCCCTCGCCGGTCGGTGCGATGTAAGCGGGCTGTAAGCGATCAACAAGCCCACAGCGACGTGGCTAGACCGCGGGGAGGATGGGGACCGCGAGGCTCTTGCCCCACCGCCGCCTTGCCCAAGCCATGGCGGACGGTGTAGGTTGTCCAAGCCTGCCAATTAGCATCTCTACCGGAAGGCGCCGAGTGAGCATCCTGCTGCCCCGGGGCCGAGAAGCCGACGAGTGAGCGCTCTGATCCACTATGTCTCGAATCATCTCCGCAAGCCGCCGCACAGACATCCCGGCCTTCTACAGCGAGTGGTTCCTGAACCGCCTGCGTGCCGGGCACTGCAGCTACTGGCATCCCTTCGGAAAGCAGTGGCTCCACGTGAGTCTGCTGGCCGATGAGGTATCGGGCATCGTGTTCTGGACCAAGAACCTGGGTCCTTTGCTGCCGCACTTGCCCTGGGTCCGAGAGCGGTATGCCTTCTACGTGCACTTCACGATCAACGACCATCCACGAGAGCTCGAGCCGGGCATCATCCCCTCCGAGCAGGCCATCGAGCAGGCGCGACAGGTTAGCGAGGCCTTCGGCGTCGACGCACTGGTGTGGCGCTTCGATCCCATCGTCTGCACCCAGCACACGCCCTTCGAGTGCGTCATTGACCGCTTCCAGGGTCTGGCTCAGCGCATGACCGGGCTTACCAACACGTGCGTCATCAGCTTCATGTCGCCGTACCGACGGCAGGCGCGTGCCTTTGCGCGGGCAGGCCTCGAGCTGCAGGAGCCTTCGGCTCAGCAGCGGGTCGAGTTGTCCGGGCAGATCGCCCAGGCCGCTCAGGAACATGGGATGCAGCTTCAGGCGTGCTGCAATGACGACATCGTGCAGGGATTGGTGGGCAAGGCGCACTGCATCGATCCATCGAGGCTCGTCAGGGTGGGGGCGCGGATCGACAAGACAGTTCCGCGAGCGCCCAGTCGGGACCAGTGCGGATGCTATAGGTCAGTGGACATCGGGGCCTATGACATGTGCGTTGGGGGGTGTGCCTACTGCTACGCCAACCAGGACCATGCCAAGGCTGAGCAGAACCGGCACAGACACAGCCCTGAACACGATGCGCTGGCGCAGGCCTTCATTCAGCGGGATACTGAGGTATGACAGGGACAGGGATCAGCCCGTGCGCGGCGGTGTAGGCCGGCTCGGAGGGGATGCCTTTGCCGGAAGGGGTGCTACCCCGGCGTCGCCGCGTCGGTGCCATGGGAGTCGCCTGCCGGGCCTTCGGGTGGCTCGCCGCCGGCCGGGCCCTCGCCGCCCCCCGCGGGCTCTCCCGATCCGCCGGCGCCGGCGTCAGAATCCGGTGAAGGCTCCTGTGGGGTCTCGCCTGACCCAGCGTCGGGCTCGGGCTGGACGATGGGCACAGGGCGGACCGTCACCCGCAGCAGAACCGTCTCTGAATCCGTTGTCAGCCACACTCCGCGAGGCAGGACCAACCGCACCCTGTACTCCTTGGTGGTCCGCAGGCCGCGAATGTTCTGCCAATCGGTCTTGATCTCCGTGATGCTGCGCAGGGCCTCGGGTCGGCCCTTGAGAGTAACGGTGTCCGGGCTGGGGCGCTTCTCGGTGACGACGTAGCCCGCCGGGGGCGCACCGACGCGGGGCCGTACGGCCACGCGCTTCGTCGTCACCTGGAAGATAGGCACATCCACACTTACCTTGGCTTGATCCAACAGCACGCCGGAGACGGGCACCTTGCGGTCATTGAGAGCCACCGGCGTGCCCGTGACTTGGCGCTTCTTGTTGAAGCCCGTGACATCGATCCTGACGATGACCTGCGAAACCTCGTCGACGGTTTCGGCCGGGCCGGACACGCGCACCTCGGCCGGCTGGACGGTGGGCGTACCCAACAGCTCGCAACCCTCGGCCGGGGAACCCAGCACCACCGGTACCACCGGGAACTTCTCGGCGACACTGTGGTCCAGCCAAATCTGTGCCGTGGGCCGAGCCAGTTGCAGCACCGTGACCCGCTCGGGGGCGCCCACCACTTGCAGGAGCACCTGGTTGCGCCCGGCGTCGGTGTCTGACAGGTCCGCCGCAAGGCGCATGCCCGCAAGGCTTTCGCGCTCCAGCGCCGACAGGCGGGCACGAACCCGCACGCGCACCCTCTCAGGCCTGATCTTCACTACCTCGAGGCCCTTAGGGACATTGAGCGTGGCGATAGTCCGGTCGTAGCTGGCCGTGCGGATCGGGTCGGAAGTGTTGATCACGTAGATCCACAGGCCGAAGGCCATCAAGATGGACAGCATCTTGAGGCCTACCTCGTGCCGGATTGCGCGGTACATCGAGCGGAACATGTAGCTGCATTCCTCGACGTGGGCGGCCCTCGAGCGGCAGGCGGCCCTGTGGCGTTACTTGCGCCAGAAGAAGAAGCGTGACGAGCCGTGCTTGGCCTCGAACAACTTCAGTAGACGCTCGGTGAGCTGGATGCGCTCGAGCCCCGGCGAGAGAGTGCCGTCCACGGCCAGCGACATGCTTCCCGTTTCCTCCGAGACGACTACGCACACGGCATCAGTGCGTTCGGACAAACCCAATGCGGCCCTGTGACGCATGCCGGTTGTTGCGGATAGGCCCGGGTTCTCTGAGTGTGGCAGGGCGCACCCGGCCGCAACGATTCGTCCCTCGCGGACCACGATGGCACCATCATGCAGGGGACTGCGGGGCGCGAAGACCGTCTCGATCAGCTCGGAAGAGACAAGGCCGTCGAGCGTCTTGCCGGTCCGCGTCACGTCCAGCAGGCCGGCCTCTCTCTCCAGCACGATGAGGGCGCCGATTCGTCGGCTCGCCAGCGACTCGCAAGCATCCATGACCTCGCTGGTGATGGCGCCGGTTCGCTCCCCCTCAATAGGCAGCAGACCCAACTGGAACACCGTGCCCCTACCCAGGCGCTCCAGCGTAAGACGCAGCTCGGGCTGGAAAATGATGACCAGGGCGATGACCCCGATGGGGAGCACACCGCGCATGATCCAGTTGAAGGTCGGCAACACGGTGCTGACCCCCAACAAGACCAGGACGATGAAGATTCCTTTGACCAGCGATACGGCGCGGGTGCCCCGCAAGACGAGGGACAGACGGTAGAACATGTAGGCGATGAGCGCAATGTCCACCACGTCAACGAGCGTGACGTGACCGATGGTGTCGAGTATCGCCTGCCACACAGACATTCGGTTTCAGGAGGGGCGGCCCTCGGGGGCCGAGGGAAGAGTGGGATCCAGTTATTGGTCACTATATCATAGGACCAGAAACACGGTCAAACGACGCTTACAGGCGCCATGTCACTGTCGCAGATGGGGCCGGGAGGGCAACGCGGGTGCACCCCGGGCCCGGCCACGACCGACACATTGAGGGCCGAGGTGCAGACGGCCGCCGTCCGCTTCGACACGTCGCTCCGCCCGGACGCGCGTCGCCCATGCTGGGAGAAGCTCTGCTTCCTCCCGCGAACGGGAGATTAGGTCCCGTTGCACTGCATGCCCTTCGCAGCGATTCCGCGCTGGTGCTCGTCCTGAATCTGCAGGACTGCGTTCGCCAGGTCCGCTGGGAACTGCGTGACCGTATTGTTCGCTGGCCGAACTATGCTCCGGTGGAACGCGTGGAGTCTCCCTCCACGAGACAGCGGCAGATGCCACAACGGCACCGCCTAGACAGGCCGTTCACACTGACTCACGCACATGACCGCAGGTCGTTCTGCAATTGGTTTTTTATCATTTTATAAATTGACATATAAAGGTATTGACAGAGGGTGTCCTTCTGTGTACTATGGGGCCCGTGAACCTCGCGTTCAAAGACAAACAACTCGACAGGTTAGAGACCGATGCTGGCTTCGACGGCGGCTACAGCCCCTCAATCGTCAGAGCCTTCCGCACGCGGGTGCAGTACATAAGAGAAGCTCGGGACGAGAGGGACTTCTACTCATACAAGGCGTGGCGCTATGAGAAACTCAAGGGTGACCGAGCCGGTCAGCATTCCATGCGGCTGAACGATCAGTGGCGTATCATCCTAGAGATTGAGGAGCAAGGGAGCGAGAAGCTCGTCGTTGTTGTCGGGATCGAGGACTACCACTAAGGGGACTAACGATGGCTGACAGGAGACCCGCTGAGGTGTTCCCCCCCGGCGATTTCATCAAGGAGGAGCTTGAGGAACGTGGTTGGAGCCAGAAGGACTTGGGTGAGATCATGGGCCGCTCCCCCAAGGAGATAAGTGATCTGGTACTGGGCAAGAGGCCAGTCTCGCCGGAGATAGCCAGGGAACTGAGTGCTGCGTTTGGTACTAGCGCAGAGGTTTGGATGGGCCTAGAAACCAGCTATCAGCTATGGCGGCACAGCGGCGTAGACGAGGCCATTGGTCAGCGTGCAGCGCTCTATGCATTTGCCCCCATCACGGAGATGATTAGGCGCCACTGGATCGAGGCGTCAGAGAACGTTGCCGTTCTGTCGCGGAGGGTCGAGCAGCACTTTGAGGTGGATAGCATTGACCAGCCTCCGAGCCTGGAGTACGCGACCCGGAAGGGCACGGATGACACGTCAGCATCGCATCTGGCATGGCTGTACCGCGCCAAACACATCGCTCGGGCCGTGCCGGCCGAGCGCTTCTCAAGACGGTCATTCAGCGGAGGCCTGAGCGCGTTGAGAAGGCTACTGCTCAGCGCTCCGGAGATCAGACACGTTCCCCGCATTCTGGCGGAAGCTGGCATCCGGTTCGTGGTCGTCGATCACTTGCCGAGCACG
>Ga0272441_10006741_pt1 | contig 19045 bp, 13 predicted proteins | sample SSMProp6N_FD_193582 | JGI IMG/M metagenome (GOLD analysis project Ga0272441, IMG submission 193582) | Marine sediment archaeal communities from Little Sippewissett salt marsh, Falmouth, MA, United States - SSM-Prop-6N | ecosystem: Environmental > Aquatic > Marine > Wetlands > Sediment ... | reverse complement strand
CCCAGCGGCGCGAGAACCTCGAGGCCATCGCGGACATCTGCGGCCGCCTGGCCTCCGAGCCGCCCGCCACCTTCCGCGAGGCCTGCCAGTGGCTCGTCTTCTTCCAGGCCGTCGCCAAGATGTACAATGGGAGCGGCGAGTGGGGCCAGCTCGACGAACTGCTCCGCCCGTACTACGAGCGCGACACGGCCGCCGGCCGGCTCGACGACGAGGAGGCCATCTTCCACATCGCCTGCCTCCTGCTCAGCGAGACGGCCTACATTCAACTCGGCGGCCCCGACGCCGAGGGCAACGACCAGACGAGCCCCGTCTCGTTCCTCATCCTCGAGGCTGTGCACCGCGTGAAGACGCCGGCCAACCTCGGCGTCCGCGTGGGCGAGGGCCTCGACCGCCGCCTCTTCCGCCGCGGGCTCGAAATCCTCTTCGCGGACAAGATGGGCTTCCCGAAGTTCGTCGGCGACTGCTCGGTCACCCAGGGCTTCATGCGCAACGGCTATCCCATCGAGCTGGCGCGCACCCGCATCTACGCCGGCTGCCACTGGCTCGCCATCCCAGGCCGCGAGTACACGATGGCCGACATCATCAAGCTGGACTTTGCCCAGGTGTTCGACGTGGCACTCAAGGAAATGATGGCGGACGAGCCGAGCGTGGCCCAGCTCTGGCGCCGCTTCGAGTCGCATCTGCGCCGGGCCGTCGCCACCATCGCCCGGGGCATCGACTTCCATCTCGAGCACATGCACGAGGTGTTCCCCGAGCTCGTGCTCGACCTGTTCTGCCACGGCACGGTCGAGAAGGGCCTCGACGTGACGAACGGGGGAGTGGAGTTCTACGACATCTGCGTGGACGGTGCGTCGCTGGCCACGGTGGCGGATTCCTTTGCCGCCCTCGAGCAGCGCGTCGAGCGCGAAGGCCGCCTCGCCTGGCCCGAGCTGATGGAGCACCTGACAGCCGACTGGGCAGGCCCCGAGGGCGAACGCGCCCGCCAGATGATGCGCAACATCCGCCGCTACGGCAGCGGGGAATCGCTCGCCGACGAGTGGGCGCAGCGCATCGCGCGCACCTTCACGGCCATCGTGGCCGGGAGCCCCACGCCCAACGGCGTGAGGATGGTGCCCGGCCTGTTCTCGTGGGCGCGGGTCATCGACTTCGGGAAGCGTCTGGGCGCCACGCCCAACGGGCGGCGTGCCGGCGAGCCCGTCTCCCACGGCCCCAACCCCGAGCCCGGCTTCAACGAGGGCAAGCCCGGCACCCCCACCCAGCTCACCCTCGCCGTCGCACAGGTCCAGCCCGGCTACGGCAACACCGCGCCGCTCCAGCTCGACCTGGACCCCGGCCTGGCCGACACCGAGGAGGGTCTGGACAAGGTGGAGGCCCTCCTCCGAACCCACTTCGACCTCGGCGGCACGCTCGTGAACATCAACGTGGTGGACAAGGAGACCCTCCTGGCCGCACAGCGCAACCCCGAGGCTTTCCCCGATCTCATCGTGCGGGTCACCGGCTTCAGCGCCTACTTCGCAAGGCTGAGCGAGGACCTGCGGCAGTTCGTTGTCGACCGCATCGTACAGGGCGACTAGCAAGAAGGAGAGTGTCGATGGGTGCGATCCCGATCGCGTTGCAGCTTTTCTCCGTGCGCGGCGAGTGCCAGAAGGACCTCCCCGCCACCCTCGAGGCCGTGGCCGGCCTCGGCTACGTGGGCGCCGAGCCCTGGGGCTACGGCGGCGATGCCCTCGAATGGATGGGCCACTCCGCCGCCGACATCCGCAAGATGTACGACGACAACGGCCTCGTCTGCTGCGGCATCCACCTCCAGACCCGCGCTCTGCTCGGCGACAACCTGGCCCGCACCATCGAGTTCAATAAGATCCTCGGCAACCGCTTCCTCATCATCGCCGCCGACAGCGAGCGCATGGCCTCCGTCGACTCCATCAAAGGCCTCGCCGACCTGCTCAACGGCGTGGCGGAGACTCTCGCGCCCGAGGGCATGTTCACCGGCTACCACGCCCACGGCTTCGACTTCAAGGACATCGAGGGTCGCACGGCGTGGGACCGGCTGTTCAGCCAGACGCGCGACGAGGTGATCATGCAGATGGACGTCGGGAACTGCGCGAGCGGCGGCGGCGACCCGATCGCCATCCTCCGCAAGTTCACCAACCGCGCCCGCTCCGTGCACCTGAAGGACTACGGCGGAGAGCCCGGCTCGGTGATCGGCGAGGGGAAGGCCGACTGGGACACCATCTTCGAGCTCATCGACACGGTGCAGAACACCGAGTGGTTCGTGGTCGAGGAAGGCGGCCCGGACGGCTTGGGCTTCGACGTGTGCCGCCGCTCCCTGGAAGCACTGCGGCGCATGGGCAAGTAGCCCCCGCCGCGGCAGGGCATTCGGCTCGCGACCAGGGGATGCAGACGCCTGGTTCGCCTGCCCGGCCCGAGACGTTGCTGGCCCGCACTTCTCAGCAGCTCTGGTGAGGAGTGCGGGCCATGCCCGCCGTTCTTCTCACGGCGCGGCGCTTTCCTTCCCGAAGGCGAACGAGGCTGTCTCGCCGGGTGCTGACCACGAGGCGGCGTTCCTCGCGCTCCGACCAGACGGCGGCTACAATCGACCGCAGGCGCCGTGCCTCGGCCGGGCGATCGACGACACGCGACGGTTCTCTGGAGTGCAGACTATGCGACGGATGTTTCTCGTTTGCCTGGGCGTTGGGCTCCTCGGGCTCGTGTGCCCACGGGTCGGGATCGCCGGGCAGGCGGCCGCGGCAGGCCCCGCGGGCGAGACGCCGCCGCACCTGACGGGCCAACTCGCGGACGTCGATGCCTGGCGGACGCTCGGGACGCAAGGCTGCCTGGCCGTCCGCTCCGCCGCGCGGTGGCAGAGGGTCGTCGAGAAGCTGGCCGCTCTGGGCTGGAAGCTGCCCGAAGGCCATGCCCTGGCGAGGGTCGACTTCCGCCGCGACTCGATTCTCTGCGTCTTCAACAACGGCGACGTGAAGGACCGATTCGCCTGCCACCGGTTCACAGGGAACGGCGATCGAGCGGAGCTCGCCATCGTGATGAGCTACATCATCTACAAGTCCCACGCGGCGACGGCGCCGAAGTGGAACTTCATCCTCGTCGCCGTGCCGCGGGCACGCGACCTGAAGGTCACCGTCTCGACCTACCACCCGCTGAACGGCGGCCCCTACCCGACCGCGCAGAAGGCCCATCTCGAGTGGGCCGCGAGCATCACGCCCCGGGACGGCGACGTGGTGAACGGGCTGCGCGGCGTTCTGCGGCCGGCGGCAGAGACCGTCGGGGTGGGAGAGGACATCCCCGTGGCATTCGCGCTGGAGTTCGACAACGCGGCAGCCGTCCACCCCGGCCGCTTCGCGCGGCGCCTCGACTGCGCCCGCGTGTGGGACGGCAAGTACTCGAACGGCTACCGCAACCACGCCTTCCTGGTGGAGACGCCCGACGGCAAGAGCCACTTCCTGCGGCGGCCGGTGCAGGGTGCGTGGGACAAGAACGCGCCGCATCCCGTGGAGGTGAGGGCAGGGAAGCCCTACGTGCTCCCCGAGTGGTACGCGGGCAAGACCCACAAGTCGCTCAAGGCACTGGGGCTGGACACCCGCCAGCCGGGGGTCTACACGATCACGGGCCTGTACATGCAAACCGGCGGGGAGGCCCGGGCCTGGCGAGGGGGGAAGGCGGCACCGATGTGGGGAGGCACCCTGGCCACCGCCCCCGTCCGCGTCACGGTGCGGTAGGTGCTCGGGGAACTCCGCCTATCTTATGTTCCCGAGCGGGTGCGCGAGAAGTCCTGCTGCGGCCACGAGGCCCATCACGGCACTCATCAGGAGGATGACGAACTCAACGGCTCTCAGGCGCAACTCCCGCCGCGAGGCCTCACGTGGCTCCTTGCCCTCAGCGTACACCACCTCGCCGTCCACGTAGACCCAGAAGCACTCGATGGCCAGCCAGGGCCACACCCGCACCTCGATGCGCACGTCGGCGGCCCCAACGGCCAGATGAAAGGTCGGCACGGACCATAGGCGGTCGCCCTTCCTCTCGACCACTTCGCCATCCACGGTCACGGACTCGTAGCCCAGTCCCCAACCGTTGTAGCCCAGCAGGAAGCGCTCGCCGGCGGCCTGCACCAGGATCTGGCGCCGCAACGACGACTTGCTCTTGAGCTCTGCACTAGCCATGACACATCCGCCCCTGGGAGAACGCCGGACGGAGGCGTGCTGCCCCGGCCGCAATTGTAGCTTCGCTCGCGCCGCTGTGTCAACGACCCTCGACGCCGGGTCGGCTGGGGACCGGGCCGGCGGCTCTCAGTAGTCGTACCTGCGGAAGCGGGTCAGGGAGTCGGTCACAACCAGGTTGGGGCGGGCGGCGCGGAAGCGGGTGAGGGCGGCTGGGTCCACGGCTTTCATCACGTCGGGGGTGAGCTCCAGGCGCTCGAGGCTGGAGATGGCGACGAGGTGGCCGAGGCCGTCGTCGAAGGGCAGGGGCGGCATGGCGCGGTGCTGGAGGCTCAGGATGCGGAGCTTCCCGAGGGCCTTCAGGTGGCGGAGCGAGCGGTGGTTGATCCGCTCGCCCGGCTTGAGGTGATAGGCGGGCTTGAGCCAGAGAACCTCTAGGTCGGGGACAAGTCCGACGAGACGGGCGAACTGGGCGTCGGTGAGGGTGGTGCGGTGGAGCTGAAGGTCGGTGATCTTCGGGCAGCGGGCGATGAGGTCGAGTGCTCGGGGGCCGGCGGCATCGTTGTCGAGGATGAGGCGGCGGAGCTCAGGGAAGCCCTCGAGCTTGTGGACGGACGTGCCCCTGAGAGCGAAGTTGTGCTTGACCTCGAGGACGCGGAGCTTGCGGCAACCGTTGACGGCGAGGATGAAGTCGGGCGTGATGCGGCCGGGGTGCCCCGCGTCCTTGAACGCGGAGTTCATGTAGTGGAAGTCGGCATGCTCGAGGTCGGGGAACTGCCGTAGGACGGCCACGCCGGCATCGGAGACGGGCTGGCGCTCGATGTGGATCATGCGCAGCCTCGGGAAGCTCGGCAGGCGGGCCATGTCCGCGTCGTCGATGCCGCGCTTCTCGCCGCGCTTGCGGCGGTACATCGGGTGGTTGATGAAGACGAGCGCGGCGACGTCGCCGGAGTCGTCGCAGCGCATCTGGAACCGGTGGACCTTGGCTCCGAGGGCCTTCGCGAGCTTTTGCTGGCCCGTGGGGTCGGGGGTCGCCTGGCCGGCGGCGCAGGCGCCCGCGCACAGGAGCAGAGCGCAGGCCAGGGTGTGTGGCGTTGAGACGCGGCTCACGGTGCCAGCTCCACGAGGGTGTCGCTCTTCCAGATCCATTCGCCGAAGGGGGCGCGCTCCCAGGGGTCGGGGAAGAGCACGCGCACGTAGCGCGCCTTGCCCTGGGTGCGGAAGCGGTCCTTGTCCGTATAGCTGTCGAAGTAGGGGGCGTTGAGGTCGACCCAGGTAACGAGGGCGATCCACTCGTCGCGGGTGAGCTTCGCCCGCTCTCGATGCTTCTCGCCGAGCAGGGTGAGAATGAGCTTGCTTCGGGCGGAGCCGAACTCGCGCGGCTGGCTGATCTCGGCCCCGCTGAAGCGGTCGGAGATGGTCACGAGCTGGCCGGGATGCTCATTCCGCGCCATCTTCTTGATGGCATCGCGGTTGAACTGCTGGCGCTTGCCTTCGTACACGTACCGCCAGCCGTCCTGGCTGGCCACAGGGGTGGGGTCGGAGGGCTTGAGACCAAACAGGGTGCGGTAGCTCTGGGGGTAGTGGTCGACGATGCGTGGGGAGAGGTCGAGTCCGCCCTTGGGGCTCTTCGCACCGTGGCACTTCGTGCAGTGGCGTGAGAGGATGGGCTGGATGTGGCGGTCGAAGCCGGGCACGACGCGGTCGCCCCAGGATGGGGGCTGCGGGTGCGAGGGGGTGCGGCGCAGGGCGAGCATCGACGGCTGCTTCGCCGAGGGCGCGGCCGCGCGCGTCTCGTGGCAGCCCACGCAGCCCCGGCGCTCGCCGTCCTGGAACATCACGAAGCTCCGCATCCGCCGCACCTCCAGGAAGCTCGCGTCGAGGGCCTGGAAGTAGACGGGCTGGTCGACGGGGACCTTGAAGTGGGCCGAGCCGTCGGGCTCGACGGGCACGATGCCGATGACGCGCGCCGGCGACCAGGCCCAGGCGCCGAACACCGGCGTCCAAGCCCCCGCGGCCGCGTAGTGGAGGTCGTTGAACTTGCAGTGCTTATCCTGCTCGCGGACGCACGGCCAAGGCATGTGCTGGGCGACGCGCAGGTACTTCACCGTGCCGTGGTCGACGCCGTCGAGTCCGCGGTGGACATCCTGGACGTAGACGGTAGCGAAGCGCTGGGGTTCGTCGGCGACGTCGGGAATGATGGGCGGGACGGGGCGTCTGCGCAGCGGCATGAGGTAGGCCACGGAGCTGCTCGGGTCGCGGTGGATGAGCTCCTTGTGGCCCCACACGTCGATGTAGTAGAGCGCGAAGTTCGTGCCCGTGTGGTCGGCCGGGAGCTTGCTGGAGTAGGCGACGAGGAAGCTCTTCCTGGACAGCGGGTAGGGGTACTGGTAGTGGCCCGTGGCATCGGGCACGCCGCCCTCGGGCACGGTGCGGGCGCGGCCGTAGCCACCCTCGGTACGCGAGCAGCCGGGCGTGACGCAGAGCATGCCCTGCTCGGTGTTCACCCCGAGCTGCGGGGTGGCAAGGAACACGGCTCCCTGCTCCCAGTTGTGGTGGCCGCAGGCGATGGCGACCACGCTGCGGGTGCCCGGCACGGGGCGTGCCTCGCGCAGCGACATCGGGCCACTGGTGATGTGTTGCTTGTAGAACGCGTCGGGATAGGAGCCGTCGGGGCGGCAGGTCCACAGCGTGTGGGTCTGCCACAGGTGGCGCTCCTGGTATTCCCAGTGGAGGAACAGGATCTGGCCGTTGTCCAGGACGTGGGGGTGCCGGTCGAAGTCCTTGTTGTTGCTCAGGGGCTGGACGTTGGTGCCGTCGGGGGAGCAGCGCCAGAGGTTCAGGATCATCTTGTCCTGGAGGAGGGTGCCGGCGCACTGGCTTCCGTAGTTGGAGCGGTCGGAGGCGAACACGAGGTCGCCGTTGGGCAGGTAGATGGGCTCCATGTCGGAGTTGTAGCGGGCGTCGGTGAGTTGGCGCAGTCCGCCGCCATCGATCCGCATCTCGTGGAGGTGTGCCCACTGGGCGCTGCGGCGGTCGCCGGGCTGCTTGAGGAAGGAGAAGACCAGGCGGTCGGCGTTCCACCAGAGGTCCATGCCACGCAGGTGTCCCGGGCCGAGCCGTCCCGCGATGAGGGGCCGGGCAGGGTCGTCGGGGGCGAAGCCACCCTTGACGTAGATGTCGCCGTGGGGCTGGTACGTGTCCCGCAGGTGCCCGTTCGTGATGTTCCCACCGTTGGCAGAGGAGCGGGTAGCGAAGAGGATGCGGCGGAAGTCGAGGTCGGGATTGGCGAGGACGAGGTCGCGTGCGGCGCGGCGGAGGATGAGCCAGCAGCGGCGCTGGCCGGTCAGGTCGTCGGGGCGCGCGGCGGCGTGGGCGCGGAGCTTCTGGTGGGCGCCGGCCAGTGCGGCGAGGCGGTCTGCCACGGCGGCACGATGCTGCGGCGAGTCGTGCTCGCGGGCGTACGCGGCCAGGCCGCTCGCTCGGCGCTCGATGTCGGCCGCGGACCGCAGGAGTGCGGCGGAGGTGCGGTGGACCCCGAGGGCGGCGCCCTGGCGGGCGTAGTCGAGTTCCAGGAGCCTGCCGCTCTGAGCCTTCCGCCACGCGTGGTACCAGGCGGGGGCGTTCTCATTGGGCCACGGGGTGTCGCGGAGTTCGTGGCCGACGCCCATGCGGAGGGCGATGGCCCACTCGGCGAGGGCGCACACGAACGGGTCGTCGTAGGCGAGCAGCGTGGCGGCTCGGCGGCACAGCGTGTCGGTCGGCATCTCGCGTGGCTTGACCTTGGGGCGCCGCCAGCCGGGCGTCTCGTCGCCGCGTGCGATCCACACGAGCAGCTCGGCCCGAGCGGTCGCGGCGTCGATCGAGGGGTTCTCGGCGAGCAGGTCGAGCACAGCGACCGCCTGGTCGCGGTCCGCTGCGAGCTTCGGGCCGAGCTCCTTGAGCACGCGGGCCGCGGCGGGCGTGTGCATCGAGTCCGCCACGCGGTGGGCGATGCCTGCCGGGTCGGCGACGGCTTTCCCCTTGGGCTTCGCGCTCGCCAGGGTGAGCGGCTTGTCCGAGCGGGTGACGGCGGCGACGATGGGCACGCCCGTGGCGTTGAGGCTGCGGAACTCGAGGGCCGCGATGGGCTTCGCGGGCGAGGGGTTGCGCCAGGCAAAGGCCACGAGGCCCACGTCGTTGCACTCGGGGTTGGCGACGTGGAGGGCGGCTCGATAGCTCCCCCCGTCGCGGGGCCGCCACCAGTTGGCGATCTCGTGGCCGGCGCGGATGGGGATCTCGGCCCTGGTCCCGTCCGCGTAGTGCACCACGTAGGTGGCCATGTGGCCGCGGTTCCAGGCGGCGGCGTGGAGGAACACCAGGCTCGCGGCCTTCGCACCCACGAGCACCCGGCACGATGCCACGCCGTTGGGGAAGTTCCTCGACTTGAGGACGAGCACGGCCTTCCCGCCGTTCGTCGCCGGGTCGATGAGATCAAACGGCACGCCCAGGAGAGTCTTCCGCCCGGGCTCGAGCTGCCGCATGTCGTTGCGGCCCTGGTCCGACCAGCCGCCCCGCCCGTCGCCCGCCGTCTCGTCGCGCCAGCCCATGTTCACCGCGCGCCGCAGATCCAGCGGATGCAGGCCGGACACCGCAGCAGCGGCAGAGCCCTCACCCCCCGACGGCACGACGAACCCCAGGACCGCGAGAACAACGCCCCGCACACGCAGTCCCGGGCACAGCCTCCTGGCGACCTTCATCAGGGAACCTCCTTCGGAACGCGAGCCTTGGCAGGGCGTGCGCCCGTGACAACACCGGAAGAGCATTGTAGCATACGCATCGGCGTGCGCCTTCACAATCGCCCATGCGGATAGCACAATCCTCCACGCCCGCCCGCCAAGCCGCCAGCCCTGCTTTCTGAACGATTTCTGTAGCCAGAGCGTCGTCGAACCCGGACGGCTTGACGTCGTGCAGGCGTTTCAGCACAATAGACCCAACCCGCCGCGGGCCGATCGGAGGCGATGATGAAACCGAGGCTGCACGGCCTGTTCCGCGACGTGGGCGTGCCCATCCGCGTCAAGCTGCTCCGCGGATCGGGCGTGCCGCAGGACATCGGGGGCCGGGAGCACAGCCACGACTTCGCGGAGCTGATCCTCTTCTACGACGGCCGCGGCGTGCACCGTGTGGACGAGCGGGACTACCCGGTCACTGCGGGCAACGTGTTCGTGGTCATCGGCGACCAGACGCACGCGGTCGTCGAGCGCACCGACCTGGCCTACGCCGAGGTGACGTTCCACGCCGACCGGCTCGAGCTGCCCGCCGAGCAGCTCAAGAAGCTGCCTGGCTACCACGCTCTGTTCGTGATCGAGCCGCGGCGCCGGCGCAGCCGCCGCGTCGAGGGCCACCTGCGCCTCGGACCCACCCGCCTGGCCGAGGCGATGCGACTCGTCGAGAGCATGCGCCGCGAATACGTGGCGCGGGCAGCAGGCTACGAGGCCGTGCTCGTCGGACGTCTCATCGAGCTCATGGCCTTCCTCTCGCGCGAGTATGCCGAGACGAGCGCGAGCGAGGCCAAGGCTCTCGTGCGCGTCGGCGAGGTCGTGAGCCGGCTCGAAAACGAGTCCGAGAGGCCGTGGCGGCTCAGCGAGTTATGTGCCCTGGCCGAGATGTCGAAAAGCAGCCTCCTGGTCGCCTTCCGTGAGGCGACGGGCCACACGCCCATCGACTATCTGATCCGCGTCCGGCTGCGTCGAGCCATGCGGCTCCTCGAAGCCTCCGAGCGGGCGGTCACCGACATCGCATTCGATGTTGGCTTCTCGGACAGCAACTACTTCGCCCGAAAATTCCGCCAGGTCGTCGGATGCAGCCCCAGCGCCTACCGCGCGGCCAGCATCTGAGGGCAGGCACCCGCGCTGGAGGATCGTGCTAGCCCCGCGGAGCATCCTGAAGGACAGCCGCCGCCCGACCGAGTATACTGCCCACTCACGCGGCCCTATCATGGGGGAGGCGATCAGGAGATGCCAGGAATGCCGAGCTCGGAGCCGCTCTTCAGCCGCGAAGCTTCGCCTGCGACGCCGTACGACGTGATCGTGTGCGGCGGCGGGCCTGCCGGGATCGGCGCGGCGCTCGCCGCAGCCGTCAACGGCGCTCGCACCCTCATCCTCGAGGCCCGAAGCCAGTTCGGCGGCACCGCCACCGCCGCCATGTGGATGGAGATCAACTGGATCTTCCAGGACAACGCCGAGACCGACCGCGGCGGCGTCCACACGATCCTCGTCGACGCCATCCGCAGGTGGGGCGCCGATGCCTCCATCCCCGGCCGCCGCGACCCCATGTCCCCAGGCAGCGGCGGCAACCTCCACGTCCATCCCGAATACCTCAAGAAGGTGCTCTTCGACCTGTTCGACGAGCACGGGATCGACTACCAGCTCTACAGCCCCGCCGTGGACGTGGTCAGGGACGGCCACACCGTGACAGGCGTGGTGGTCGCTGCCAAGGAGGGCCGCGTGGCCTACCGTGCCAAGGCTGTCATCGACGCCACGGGCGACGGTGACGTGGCCCACGCCGCCGGCTGCGAGATGGAGACCGAGGGCGATGCCGAGAGCGGCTGGCGCCCGCCCGTCACCGTGGCCTGGGCACTGTGCAACGTGGACTGCGACCGGCTGTTCGCCTGGCTCGCCAGCGGCGTCGAGCTCGATCGCCACCAGTACAAGGCCTTCAACAGGCTCATCGCCGAGTTCCGCGGGAAGGGCTACAACCTGCCCTCCTGGGTGGGGTTCAACCGCACCACCGTGCCCGGCGTGGTCTCCATCAACAGCGGCACGTCGCAGGAGCTGAAGCTCGACTGCTCGCGCAGCGCCACCCTCACGCTCGTGGAGAAGATGGCGGTGGACCAGGCGCTCGACTTCGTGCGCCTCGCGCGCGAGAAGAAACTCCCAGGTCTCGAACACGTGCACGTGATGCGCACCGGCGGCTACGCCATGGCGAGGGACACCCGCCGCCTCGTCGGGGAATACCAGTTCGGCGACAGGGACGTGATGGAGGGGACGGACTTCGCGGACGCGGTGGCCGAGAAGTACGGCGGGAGCGACCCCGTGGGCCGGCAGCGGCCGTACACGGCGATCAGGCAGGGCGCGCGGTTCCCCTACCGCTCGCTCCTGCCACGTGACGTGGACGGTCTGCTGGTGGCCGGCCGGTGCAGCTCCGCCACCATGCTCGGCCACTACGGCGGCAAGAGCATGGGCAACATGATCTCGATCGGGCAGGGCGCCGGCGTCGCAGCGGCCATCGCCGCGCGCCACGACATCCCCCTGCGGCGGGTAGACGTCGCCGAGGTGCACGCGGCCCTGGCGGACATGGGCGTTCCCTTCGCCGCCGAGCTGCTCGCCCGCCGGGAGCCGGCGCAGGAGTGAGAGCGTGAACCTGCTCATCACGGGAGCGGACCGCGCCCTGGGGCGGCTGGCCGCCGAGCGCCTGGGCGCCTCCCACGAGCTGCGCCTGTGCGGCGCGGAGACGGACCTGCGGTCGCCCGGGCAGGTCCAGGCCCTCGTGGCGGGCGTGGGGGCCGTGCTCCACCTCGCGGAGTTCGAGCCCGCACCGAGGACCGGCCCGAACGCGGAACTGGAAGCCATCGAACACGCCTCGCTGGGCACGTATCGCCTCCTTGCGGCGGCCAGGGAGGCGGGGGTGAGCCGCGTGGTCCTCGCCAGCACCCTGGCCTTCTTCGACGCCTACCCCGCCACCTGGCGGGTGGACGAGCTGTGGCAGCCGCGCCCGTCGACCCGCGTGGACCAGCTCGCGCCCTTCCTGGCCGAGCGGGTGGCCGCCGAGTTCGCCCGCGAGGGCGGCATCCGTGCCGTCTGCCTCCGCTTCGCACCCATCGGCGACGACCCCGAGCGCCACACCACCGCCGCCGACGCCATGGCCGCCATCGACGCCGCGCTCGCCCTCGAGTTCACCGTGCCCGGCTACCGCTGGCAGGTCTACCACGTCGCTTCGTCGCCGCGCTTCATCCCCCGCCAGGCGCGCCTGGGGCTCGGGCTCGGCGGGACGGAGGGCCGCTGACATGCCCTGCATCCGCGAAGGCACCGTGTGCATCTTCGGCGCCGGCGGGCCGATGGGTGCGGCCATCGCACCTGTGCTGGCCGAGCACTACACCCTCCGCCTGGCCGACGTCGCGGGCCTCGACGAGGTGCTCGCTCGCCCGCGAGGCGAAGGCCCGCCCTTCGGCTGGCCCCGCTGGTCCGCACCCCCCGAACCGCCGCACGAGTGGCGCCAGGCCGATATCACGGACGCGGCGCAGGTCGAGCGCACCATCGAGGGTTGCGACGCGGTGATCAACCTCTCGGTGAACCGCGACCGCCCCGAGCAGGCCTTCCGCGTGAACGCCGGCGGCGTCTTCCACATCCTGAAGGCAGCCGCCACGCTCCGCCCGAAACGCATCATCCAGACCGGCGTCATCGTCGTCACCGGCTACGGCCACGACGGCGACTTCCGGGGCGACTTCCGCATCCCCGACGACATACCGCTGCACCCCGGCTCGAACCTCTATCCGCTCACCAAGCAGCTCGGCCTCGAGCTGGCCACCGTGTTCGCCGACCGCTGCGGCCTCGACGTGATGACCTTCCTCTTCCACCGCCTGCGCCCCCACGACCGCTGCGACGGCCGGGACGACGACGTGGTGATCCCCTACTCCACCGCGTGGGACGACCTCGGTGATGCCTTCCTGTGCGGGCTCAGGGCGCCGACGGCCCCCCGTCCCAACGAGGTCTTCTTCATCTGCGGGCGAATTCCCACCGGCAAGTTCGCTCCCGACAAGGCGGAGCGCCTGCTCAGCTGGCGCCCCAGGCACAGCTTTGAACGCTTCTACGGCCTCCCTGACGAGGGGTCGTGAGCGCGAGCCTTGAGCTTCCTGTGGTCCGCCTGCACCTCGTCCGCCGTCAGCGCCCGGCCGTAGAGCTTCACCTCGTCGAGCAGGCCGGTGAAGTGCGCGGCGTGGCCCACCTCGTAGGTGCCCAGGCACAGGTGGAAGTCGTTGGGCTTGAGCGGCCCGGGGCGCTCCATCGTGCCGCATTCCTTGCCGTCCATGTAGAGGCGCATCGTGCGCCCGTCGAACGTGCCCGCCAGGTGCACCCATCGGCCCGTGGGCAGGGAAGCGTTGGCCGTCAGGTGGTGGCTCCAGTCGGTCACGGGCAAGCCGAGGCAGGGCTTTCCCCCGATCAGTCCCATCCGGTAGCCGGTGGCCGTGCCGCCGCCGAAGATGCGGTTGACGAACCACTTGTCGTGCTGCCCGGCCGCGTCGGTGCGCACCCAGCAGGCGATGGTCAGGGCGTCGGTGGGCGAGAGCATGCGGTGGGCTTCCACCACGACGCATCCGCCCTTGCAGTCGAGGGCGGCGCCGTCGATGCCGGGTGCCCGCTGCGCGTCGCGGAGGGTTCCGCCCAGGCGGTTGCCCGAGTAGTCGACGGCGGTGGTGGAGGATGGCTCCTCGTCGAAGGCCCACCAGCCGATGAGGCCCTTCGCGGGTGCGCCGGCCTTGTGGGCCTTCTTCGAGACGAGGCGCCGGAGCTCGTCCTCGCGGGCCATGTGGGCGCGGTAGGCCGTGTCGTAGGGGCCGAGGCCGATGTCCTCGGGGATGAGGTCCACGTGGGGCTCTGGCGCGGTGGTGAAGACCTTGCGCACGGCATCCAGGTAGCCGAAGCCGTACTGGCGATAGGGCGCGATGTAGTGGCCCTCGCCCCATTCGTTCCAGTTGTCCAGCAGGAGCATGCGGCTGCTGAGCTGGTCGCGGGGCAGGGCGGCCACGAAGTCCTTCGCCTTGCGCAGGAGGGTCTGGTAGTCGCGGGGCGGGAGTGTCCAGATGCTGCCCTCGTCGCGCCAGCCGCTCCAGCCCTGCGACACGGTGACCACCTGCGGGAGGATGCCCAGCTCCTGGGTTCGGCGGATGGAGTGCATCTGCGCCTCGATGGCCTGGGCTGGGGTGGGGTTGTTCTGCACGTGCCAGCAGTAGGCGAAGGTGTAGTCGAGGCCGAGGCGTTTCATGAGGGTGAGGTGGTTGGGGTCGAGGCCGCGGTACTCGCCCAGGATGGTGAGGCCGGCGAAGCCCGCGTCGCGGCAGGCCCCCCGCATCCGCTCGAGCGCGCGCGCCACGTTGTCCACTCCGCCGAGGTCCTGCACGAGGAACTCCGGGCGGTAGATGAACAGGACGGGCTTGCCGTCGACCTTCAGGTAGCTGGGGTGCTTGAAGTAGTTGGTGATCCAGAACGGCAAGAGGTTGGCCAGGAGGTCCTTCTCGTCGGCCACGCCGGCTTTGCCGCGGGCCTGGTTCTCCCACATGATGGTGAACTTGAGGTGGCGGGCGAACTTCGAGCGGAAGAGGGCGTCGTGGATGGCGCTGCCGAATTGCATGGTGACGGGGCCGCCCTGGGTGGTTCGGTACCAGCAGTAGACGAAGAAGGCGATGCCGTGCTCGACGGCCCACTTCGTCTCCCAGTCCGCGACCTGCGGGCTTTCCTGAGCGTAGAAGCCGAGGGCGGGGGTGCGCTCGGGGTGCTTGCGGATGTTGGCCCACATGTGCGGCTTGTCCGCCTCCCACAGCGGGCAGTGGTGGGCTCCGATCAGCAGGGGCGCGGCGGCCGGCTGCGGCTCGGGGATGTAGGGCAGCGTGCGGCGCTCGAGGGCATGGAGGAAGCGCATGGAGAGGCGGGCCGTCGCGGCCACGGCGGAGCCCACGCGGATCTCGAGGCCCAGCTCGCACGCCATCGCCGCGTCCGCCTCGACCTTCCATACGACCCGCTTCTCCTGGGCGCTCGCGAGGCGGACGATGGTGGTGGGCGGCCCGCCGACCGTTCGCACGCCCTTGGGCACCGCGAGGCTCGCGGCCACCTCGGCAGGCGCATCGCCGCGGTTCTCGACCACGGCGGCTACCTCGGCCGGCCGCCGCGCCCGGCTGAGCGGCTCGAGCGGCAGGAAGCGGAGCACACGGATCTCGGTTCGCACAGGCCCGTTCCCGGCCGACTCGCGGCTCTTCATCTCGGCTCCATGGCTCCACAGGCTCCCCAGGGCGGCCGCTACGAAGGCAATCGCAGCGCAGGCGGAGAATTGGCGACACATAAGAGGACGGCTCCCTTGCAGCGGTCGGCCTCCCCCCGATCCCTCACGCGGTGGCACTCGGCAGCCCCATCCGCCGCAGCCAGCGGAAGTGGGAGGCCACCGCGCCCAGGAGCGACGGGTGCACCGCGTAGCGCACCCCGAACTCCCGGCACGTCTCCTCCACCAGCTTCGCGAGGGCCGGGTAGGCCAGGTGGCAGGTGGTGGCAAACAGGTGGTGCTCGGTCTGGAAGTTCAGGCCGCCGAGGTACCAGGTGAGGATGCGGCTGCGCGGCGCGAAGTCCGCCGTCGCCTTCACCTGGTGCACCGCCCACGGGTCCTCCATGCGCCCCGTGTCCTCGCGCGGGAGGGGAAACGCCGCCTCCTCCACGCAGTGCGCGAGTTGGAAGACCACGCTGATCACCATGCCGAGCATCACGGCGACCACGGCGTAATAGAGCAGCACGACCCACAGGGAATGAACCAGCAGCGGAATCCCGAACGCGAGGGCGAGGAAGACCCCCTTGCCCGCAATGAAGACCACCAGGTCCCACCCCCTGGGGCGAGGGAACGGGTGGGGGCCGATGCGGCCGGTGAGCACGTTCTGGAAGTCGTCGCGAAGGTGCCACTTGACGGCCAGCAGCCCATAGAGCGGCCACAGGTAGAGGTGCTGCCATCGGTGGAGGGCGCGCCGCTTCTGGTGTGGCGTGAGCCGCCCGAGGATGCCCACGTCGATATCCGTGTCGAGGCCCGTGATGTTCACGTAGGTGTGGTGGATCACCGCGTGCTTCCAGCGCCAGACGTGCGAGCTGCCCCCGATCACGTCCAGCGTCATCGCCATCAGCCGGTTCACCCAGGGGCGGTTCGAGTAGGCCTTGTGGCCGCCGTCGTGCTGGATGTTGAACCCGATGCCCGCGGCGGCCAGCGCCAGGAGCAGGGCCAGCGGCAGCGCCTGCCACGGCGTGCGGGCCACGAACACCAGGAGCACGTAGGCGGCTGCGAACCAGGCGAGCAGGATGGCGGTCTTGAGATACATCCGCCAGCAGTCGCGGCGGCACTGCCCCGTGCTCTGGAAGTACTCATCCGCCCGCCGGCGCAGCTCGTCCTGGAAGGCCCTGTCGGCGTTGAACTCCACCTTCCGCCCCGACGCTTTGGGACGGGACGGCGGCTTCCCCTGGGGCTCCTGCTCGTGTGCCATGGCAGATCCGATCCCCTCCCCCTGACTATCGGCACGCACTACGCTCGATTGTAGCCCCCCGCGCCGCCGCGTCAAGAACCGGCCCGAGATTCTCGGCGCCCCCGCGGCCCGCCGTTCCACCCCTGCGCCGTGCAGCGGCGAGGCCCGGGAACTGGGGTCAGGCTCGGAGTAAGTGGCGGGGCTTGACAGCGGGGCGGCCGAGAAGCATGCTCAGCGGCATCCGCACGCCCGGACAGATCGAGATTCCGGGGCGGCCTGGCGCGCTATGGGAGTATGCACGATGAGCAAAGGACCCATCCGGCTCGCGGTCATCGGTTGCGGCAACATTGCGCAGCACGCACACCTGCCCGCCATCCAGCGGGTGGAGGAGGTGCGGCTCGTCGCAGTGGCCGATCCGTACGAGGAAGTGTCCCGCCAGGTGGCGGGCCTCAACGGCCTGAAAGAAGCCGATGCCTGCACCGACGCGGCGCCCATCCTGGCCCGCGACGACGTGGATGCCGTGGCCCTCTGCGCGCCGACGGCGCTGCACGCCGAGCTCACCATCGCCGCTCTGCGCGCCGGCAAGCATGTGCTCGTCGAGAAGCCCATGGCCGAGACGTCGCAGGATGCCCGTGCCATGGCCGAGGCCGCCGCCGAGACGGGCAGGACCCTGATGATCGCCTACAACCACAGCTACGACGTGGCCGCCACCCACGTGGGAGCCATGGTCGACGCCGGCGAGCTGGGCGATATCGCGTTCGCGGAGGTCTTCTTCTACGAGGACCGCGGCTGCTGGAGCGCCGGCGCCCTCACCTCGACCATCCGGGCGAAGGACCAGAAGAGCTTCTGGCCGCGCCGCGAGGAGCCCACCCTGCGCGTGCGCGACTACATCCACAACTTCGATTCCCACGTGCTCAACCTGATGCGCCTGCTCCTCGGCGAGCCGAAGGGCATCGAGTACTGCCGCTGGACGGACGGGGCGGGGCTGTGGGCGATGTTCGACTACGGACCCTTCTGCACGGGCTTCAAGAACGTGCGGCTGGGCCAGCACCGTTTCGAGAAGGGCATCGAGATCTGCGGCAAGCGTAAGCGCGTCCGCCTGGAGCTGGCGCCGCCGCTCGAACGCTACACCCCAGGCCGCGTGGAGATCCACGACATCGAGGCGCGCCAGACCTCCACCCCGTGTCTGCCGTGGCGCTGGCCCTTCGAGATGGAATATCGCCATTTCGCCGCATGCCTGCTCGAGGGCCGTGAGCCGAAGACGAGCGGCAGGCAGGCACTGCGCGACGTGGAGCTTGCGGAGGAACTCGCACACATGGCCCTTCAGGCCGGCCAGGGGGACCAGGCATGAGAGCCCTCGTGCGGTTCAGCCCCGAGCCCGGGGGCCTTCGCGTGCAGGAAATGCCCGACCCGCGGCCGGCGCGGGGCCAGGTGGTGCTCCGCGTGGCGGCATGTGGCATCTGCGGGAGCGACGTACACTTCCGCCACCAGCGCGCGGGGGCTGCCTGGCGCTACCCCTACGTCGTCGGCCACGAGTTCGCCGGCACGATCGCCGAGATCGGCGACGGAGTGACGGGGTTTGCGATTGGGGAGGCCGTCACCTGGCAGCCCATGGCCGACCACTGCGGCACGTGCGCGATGTGCCGGGCAGGGCGGTTCAATAGCTGCCGCCTCTATCGCGACGTGGGGTTCGGCCCCGACGGCGGCCACGCGGAGCTGGCAGCGGTGGACGCGGCGGGGCTCCACCGCCTGCCCCCATCAGTGTCGGTCGAGGACGCCGCCATCTGCGAGCCCCTCGCCCTCGCACACCGAACGGTGTTCGAGTGCAGCCAAGTGTGTGCGGGGCAGAGCGTGGTGGTGCTCGGCTGCGGGCCGGTGGGCCTGCTGTGTGCCACGCTGGCGCTGGCCGCAGGCGCCGAGGTGCTCGTGAGCGGATGGTCGGGCGACGAGGCGAGGCTCGACGCCGCACGTGCCATCGGCGTGCACCACGTGGCCTGCGCCGCCGAGGAGGACCTGCCCGCACAAGTGGCCGACATCGCGGGCGTCGACGGGCCGGACGCGATCATCGACGCCGCAGGCAGCAGCGACACCTTCGCCCAGGCCCTGCGCATGGCCCCCCCGTTCGGCCGCGTCACCAAGGTCGGCTGGTTCGGCCCCACGCGCGACATGGCTCTGAACGCCATCGTCCGCAAGAACCTGCGCATCCGCGGCGTCTACGGAAACGAGTATGGCTCGTGGGAGAGGTGCATCCGCATCCTGGCCTCCGGAGCCCTCCCGCTCGAGCACCTCCTCACCCACCGCCTGCCACTGAGCGAATGGGGGGAGGGCTACCGGCTCATGGAGGAGCGCCAGGCCGTGAAGGTGCTCCTGCTCCCAGACTCGAAGGCCACCGAGGAGAGCCCATGAGAGCACTCGTGCGCTACGGACCCGAGCCGGACAGCCTCCGCGTGCAGGACATGCCGGAGCCACAGGCGCGGCCGGGCTGGGTGGTCCTCCGCGTTGCCGCGTGCGGAATCTGCGGGAGCGACGTGCGCGTCCGCGCCGCGCGGCTCGCGCCCGACAAAGCCTATCCCTTCGCGATCGGCCACGAGTTCGCGGGCACCGTGGTCGAGGTGGGCGACGACGC
>Ga0272441_10006740_pt1 | contig 19047 bp, 11 predicted proteins | sample SSMProp6N_FD_193582 | JGI IMG/M metagenome (GOLD analysis project Ga0272441, IMG submission 193582) | Marine sediment archaeal communities from Little Sippewissett salt marsh, Falmouth, MA, United States - SSM-Prop-6N | ecosystem: Environmental > Aquatic > Marine > Wetlands > Sediment ... | reverse complement strand
GTTGCATCTACATCCGCTGTCACCAACCCGTTTCCCGGTTTAAACCTTTCCTTTACCAGTCAATTCTGTTACTTTAAATGCACTTTTGCTAAGAATTTTTTAGTTTTTTTAAGTTTATTCATTTTTATCCGGAAAGGAAAGTGTCTTATGAGAAATCCTGCCCCCAAATTGATGCTTTTTCTGAGCTTAATGCTTACTGTCACTCTATTTATCACACCGGCGACCGCTCAAGTCAGTGAACATCGCATTACCCTGGAAAAAGACGGTAACCAGTTGCAAATGCCGTACTTCCGTAATTTTCCCCTCGACAAATACAACCCCAATATCCAACGGGCCGTAATTGTCCACCACGGGGCCTCGCGCAATCCGGATGATTACTTCAGTTTTGTCGAAAATGCCGCCCAAACCGTAGGCTGTCAAGACACCACCATCATCATCGCCCCCCATACCCTAACCGAAAGAGATTTAAGGACTTACGATCTTGATGACGACGAGAAAATCGTCTTTTTCTCCGGCGGGTGGCGCCAGGGCGATAACTCCCTCGACACCGAAAATCACCCAAGACCTTTTACCGCAAGTAATTACGAATTTTATGATGAAATGCTCACCCAACTCGCCGATCGCCAGGTATTTCCGAACCTGAAAAAGATTGTTTTCACCGGCCATTCCGCCGGCGGCCAGGTCACAAATCGTTATGCCGCAGGCACTAAGGTGCCTGATACCATCCTGCGGCCCGCCGGTATCGAGATTCTTTTCGTGGTGGCCAACCCCTCCAGCTATGTCTATTTCAGTCCCGAACGCCGCGTCGCCGGCACCCTCGATCAGTTCGCCCTGCCCACCGCCGCCGAACTGGAAAAAGCCCCGCGCTACAATCGCTATATCTATGGTATGGAAGGACTTAACGACTATATGAGCGCCGCCGGCGTCGATCTGATTTACAATCAGTATCAGCGCCGCGAGGTGTATTATCTGCTCGGTGAACAGGATCGCGGCTCGGCGAGTCTCGACAGCAGCGCAAGTGCCATGCTGGAAGGAAGTTACCGCTACGAACGCGGCCGTATCTACCATAACTATGTCCAGCACGTTTTCGGTCCCGGAACCGCGTATCTGCATAAAAAAGCCGTCGTTATGGGGCTCGCTCACGACGGCAACGGAATGTATAACTCCCAGCAGGGACTAAGGTTACTGTTCGACTACGATCCCCAGCCCGAACCCATCGAGCGGATTAAAGGATCGCTGGTTTTAACCGGTGGCGGGGAGGTCCTTGACGCCGTCTGGGACCGTTTCATGGCTCTAGCAGGCGGTGAAGAGGCGAAAATCGTGGTAATCCCCACCGCCAATCCCGCTTCGGATTCGATTGAACCCACCCGGCAGCGCGGTCGAGGCCGCCAGAGAGATCTGGTGCGGCCGGCCTACAATCAGCGAAATCAACTTCGCGCCTGGCGAGAACGTAACCCACAGTTGGTAAGCATCTTACACACCCGGGATTTCGCTACCGCCAACAATCCTGAATTTGTCGCCCCGCTAAAAGAAGCGACCGGTGTCTGGTTCGAAGGGGGGATTCCTCACCGTTTGACCCAGGCGTATTTAGGCACCCTGGTGGAAAAAGAACTCTATGGCGTCATCGAACGTGGTGGTGTTATCGGCGCTGAATCATACTCCGCCGCCGCCATGAGTCGCGTGATGATCGCCGGCGGCGGTGAGCATGCCGTCGTCGAGAAGGGTTTTGATATGCTGCCCGGTGCGGTGACCGATCAGCATTTTACCAAACACAACCGCAAGACCAGACTGCACAGTGCTTTAGCCTCACATCCACAACTGGCGGGATTTGGCATTGACGAAAACACCGCCATGATCGTTTATAACGGCCGCCGTATCGAAGTACTCGGCGCAGGCACCGTGACCGGGATGACCTCCGGTTGCCACTGGTCGCCGATGCGGTACGAAAAACTGCGTGCCCGTCAACCACGAGCAAATCAGCAGCAACGTGCTCAGCAGCAAAGAGGGCAGCAGAGAGGTGAGCAACAACAGCAGGGACAACGAGTTAGCCGCCCGGCTTATACGGCGGACCTGATGGCGTGGAGTCGCTCGGCCCAGGCGAATCAGTTGCCGCAGTTTCCCGCGCAAGAACCGCCGGTGCCTGAAGTTATGTCGGGTTCGCTGATGATTGTCGGCGGCGGCGGGATGTCGGAGGATTTATGGCAGCGGTTTATCGAATTAGCCGGCGGACCGGATGTTCCAATTGTGGCGATACCAACAGCCGGGGGTTTGGGAGAAGTGGAAAATCCCAACTCCGGCGGCGCCCGCAGTCTGCAACGCTATGGGGCCACTAATGTTACGGTATTGCATACCACGATACGGGATAAGTCCAATTACGACGAGGATTTCCTGAAACCGCTCAAAGAAGCCCAAGGTGTCTGGTTTGACGGCGGGCGGCAATGGAACCTGGTCGATTCGTACCAAAACACGACGGCCCATGAACTTATGATGGATGTGCTCGCACGAGGCGGGGTGATCGGCGGTTCGTCGGCGGGGGCATCGATTCAGGGTGATTTTATGGCCCGCGGCGATCCCTTGGGTTCGGGACCGATCCAGGCGCTGGGTTACGAGACCGGCCTGGGATTTTTGGTAGGTGTAGGAATCGATCAGCATTTCCATCAGCGCAATCGTATGCCCAACATGACCGGATTAATGGCCACCTATCCGCAGATTCTCGGTATCGGACTCGACGAAAGCACCGCGATTATCGTCAAAGGGACGATAGCGGAGATAGTCGGGCGAAATGTGGTGTCGTTTTACGATCGTCGTAAACCGGTTATCGAAGGAGAGTTAGATCACCAAATCGTCAATCCGGGGCAGCTTTACGATCTGAAAGAAAGGCGAATCGTTGACGGCAAGAAACAGATAAGAGAAATTCGTGTCATAAAATTTGAATTTCAGCCATAAATAGGTTATATTTATGCTGGAGCGGTGATTACCGAACCAAATACCGGGCATGAGATCATAGTCCCGGGGCGTCAGGAAAAATGCTTTTAAGCATATTAAATCCTGTTTACAGGAGCGCCTATCTCATTGTGACGCCGCTCCATTTTCATATTTTTTTGACAGGATTTGATATTATTCTTTGACACGGATTCACGCGGATTTGCACGGTATTTATTATTTTTGGAGGAGGAAAAATTTTAACCGCGAAAGAGCGCGAATAGGCGCGAAGAAAGAATTTTAGATTTGAGATTGGAAGAAGAACCTGCAACGGTGGCGGCGGTAAGGAGGGCGCCATGAGGTTATGGTGGACTAAGAGCCCACCTTACCGGGCTAAACAGACAAAGCAGCGACAACCTATTGATATACAAAGATTTGTGACGAGAGACGAAGGATTTCCAAAGGCGTCTTACACGGGCAAAAACAAAAAACACCGCATTTTATGCGGATACATCTAATTATTGTTAGACCGCAGGATTATGTGAGGACATCATGCCAAAGGGAGACCCGGATTATTGGAAGAAGACGCACGAGCCTCTGAACCTTGAGCTCCAGTCTGTCGTACGAGGTTCTTGGGTCGAACAACCGCCTGTGGACGATTTGCAGTTGCAGTTCATCCCGCACTACGCTGGCAAGCATTGTCTTGAGAGTGTTCGCCTTTCTCGCCTTGCTAACGAGGGTGGTGCCCACGCGGTCGCCGTAGGTCTTCTGCGTGACGCCGTTGAGGCGCTGTCTCTCGTCGCCCTTGGTATCTCCCACGATCCTGATAAGGTGCAACTGCTGAATAAATGGGACGAAGAACGACTAAGCGCGGGTGAACTCAGAAATCATCTTGAGGCCAAAGTGTGGCCGCAGGTGTCCATTACGGGGTTATGGGGCGAGTCGTGGTCTTCGTTTTGGGCGAGCTTGGCCCGTTCTGTTCAGCCCTATGCACACTTCTCGCCCTTGCGAATGCGGTGGCACCAACACGTACAGATCATTGACGGCAAGTGGCACATATGGATCAACCATCCATCGGGTGACGTCGAGATTTATCGTGGGGCGCGTGTTGTTGCCTTCCAGCTACTTGTATTCTGGGCCTTTGCGGAACTCGTCTGCGTTTTCGACGCTGTGCCGCGCAATCAGCTTTCGCGGCTCACTTCTCTTGCCGGTGACGCTCGTCAATGGCTTTCGACCAATGATGTATTCTTCCAAGGGGAGAAATGGGAAGTTCAACTTATGCCGTTTATCTATCCGACTGGAAGCCAATATTGGAACCAATAAGCGGACCAACAACGGGTTTCAGTCGACGTTGCTCCGCTGCGCTCCACATCGCGACTAAAACCGTACATTCAGGCGAGCGCGAAGTGATCGCCTGAATGGGCGCGAGATCAAGTATATCCCAGTTCGGTCCGGCGCTTCGCGTCAGCCCGATTCCTCCGTTCATTTCGCGCCCATTACAGCCTTGCCGGATCAGATGCTGTAGGATTCCTGCTCCCGCGTGTCGGCGACGATGAAGATCCGATTCACGTCAGAACGGGTCCGGAACGCTCGGCGGAGCCGGATTCAGTGTTGAGTCAGGAAAGTTTAGGTCATGTTGCCGAGACGGAATATTAGAAGTATGATAAAAAATTATCGGCGTTTTTACTTAGATGACAAGTGATACAGTATCTGCGGAAAACGCTAATCCAATATATTTTATTCAATCGAGGGTGATTTCCTGGCGGAATTCGGGGACGGTGAATTGGTATTTTAGTTTTTGTTTTCCGAGTTCGGCGAGGGCGTGGGCGGGTTCGGTTTCGCCGTGGACGACGAAGATGTTTTTTGGTGGTTTTTTAAAGGCGGCGAGCCAACGGATGAGTTCTGATTGGTCGGCGTGTCCGGAGAAGCCGTGGATGCGGGCGATTTTGGCGTTGACGTCGCGTTTTTGTCCGAGGATTCTGACTTGCGGGTCGCCGTTAAGTATGCTGCGTCCGAGGGTTCCGTTGGCCTGGTAGCCGACAAAGAGGACGGTGCATTCGGGTCGGGAGATGTTGTTGGCGAGGTGGTGTTTGACGCGGCCTCCGGTACACATGCCGGAGCCGGCGATGATGATGACGGTGCCGCGGATATAGTTAATCGCTTTGGAGCCATTGGTGGTGCGGGTCATGGTCAGGCCGGGGAAATCAAAGGGGGAGCGGTTTTGGCGGATGGTTTCTTTCATTTGTTCGTCGAACATTTCGGGATGATCTTTGAAGACTTCGGTGACCTTGATGGCCATGGGGCTGTCGAGGAACGCCATCAGGGGAGGTATGCGTTCAGCGAGCAAGAGTTCGTTTAAGTGATAAAGCAATTCCTGGGAGCGTTCGACGGAAAAGCTGGGGACGATGATATTGCCGCCGGCTTGATGGGCGTCGTTGATGACATTGGCGAGTTCGGTGGCGATGTCGTTGGTATCTTCGTGGATGCGGTCTCCATAGGTGGATTCTACGAGGACATAGTCGGCGTGATCGAAGACCGTAGGATCGTGAAGGATGGGTTTATCCCAGCGGCCTATGTCGCCGGAGAAGATGATGGTTCTTTGTTGATCGTTTTCTTTGACGATCATTTTAATCATGGAGGCGCCGAGGATATGTCCGGCGTCGTGGAAGCTGATTTGGATACCGTCGGCGATATTGACGGTTTTGTCGTAGGCGACAGGGGCAAACAGGGGGAGGGAGGCTTCGGCGTCTTCGATGTTGTATAGGGGCTCGTAGGGATGGGGGCCGGTGCGTCCTTCTTTTTTGTGGCGTTTTTGTTTGTAGGCGGCGTCTTCCATCTGGATCTTCGCCGAATCCAACAGGACGATGCGGGCGATTTCGGCGGTGGCGGTGGTGCAATAGACTTTGCCTTTGAAACCGTCTTTGACGAGCTTGGGCAGCCAACCGCAGTGATCCAGGTGGGCGTGGGTGATTAAGACGGCGTCGATTTGGGCCGGATCGATATAACACGGGTCCCAGTTGCGATCGCGGTATTGTCTTTCCTGGTATATGCCACAGTCGATTAAGGTTTTTGTCCCGTTGGCTTCGAGCAGAAAGCGTGATCCGGTAACGGTTTGCACGGCCCCTAAAAATGTCAATTTCATCTGCATAGACGACCTCGTAAAAAAGGGTAAGTATTTAGTTTCTGTTGGGGAAACGGAATAAAATCTTAAATTACAACTCTGTTTTGCCTTAAATGGCGGTTAAAATCCCCGATTGACATCGGGGGCTTGTGCAAAAGTTTTCCGCAATAGAAACCATTTAAGAAGAACATTATATCATTTAACGGGTTTTTTGTCAAAGACTCTGTGGGCGGTTCAAATTTCCATAAGGAATTGATCCCTAATCAGCTTTAATACCCGTTTTAGTCGATCATCGGATACGGTTAAGGTCGCCAGAATGTTGGTTATTTGGTCGGGTGGCGCCGTTTCGCCGTTGCGGAGGAGCCAGATTTTGGGGGCGTCGGATTCTTTGAAGCCTTCGATGAGAATAAAATCAAAGTCCGGTCCGAGGCGCCGGAGGGCTTGTTCGAGGGAAAAGGGGAGCGACTGTTTTTGTTTGACGAAGGTGGAAACGCCGTCGAAGCCCAACACGGATGCTCCGGCTTGAAAGAATCGGAAGGTGTCGGTACCGGGTTGATCGGTTTGGACGGGTTTGTTTTGGTGTTTGATGACCCCAAGTCGCAATCCTTTGGGAACCAACTCCAGCAGCAGCGCTTCAATGAGGGTGGTTTTGCCGGATTTTTTGAAACCACATATTGCTAATATATTTTCGTTGGACTTATTCACTACGAATATCAAATACTATATATACCCTAACAGGTAATGGGTCCGTTTTTTTAAACGACAAAGTCCAAAATCCAAAGGCCCAAGAAAATTCAGATTTCAAATTTCGAATTATCTTGTATTTAAGATAGCACGAGAAGGGTAATAAGTCAATTTATTTAATGATGGCTTCGGATATTTCGGACGTGGCAGGTATTGGCGAAGTGGGCAGTTGTAAGGAGAAAGTGGAGCCTTTGTCGATTTCGCTGGTGACGGATATTGAGCCGCCCATGAGTTCGATTAGCTGTTTGGTGATAGTCAGACCAAGTCCGGTGCCGCCGTATTTGCGGGTGGTGGAGTTGTCGGCCTGGCAAAAGGATTCGAAGATGGAATTTATTTTTTCGGGGTCGATGCCGATTCCGGTGTCCTGGACATTAAAGCGAACAAACTGATTTTGCGCCTGCATTTCGACAGAACCCCGCACCCGGACGAATCCCTGGTGGGTAAACTTGACGGCGTTATCGATAAGATTAGTCAGGCATTGACACAGGCGAGTCGGATCGGTATGGATGACGTCGGGCAGTTGGTCATCGAGGTGGATTAATAATTGTATTTTTTTATCTTGCGCTTTGGGGGTAAGAAGTTTTTGGACATCTTTGACGAGGGTCTCCAGACGGCAGGGTCTGATTTCCAGATTTAGTTTGCCGGCTTCGATTTTAGCGGCATCAAGGACATCATTAATTAAAACCAGGAGGTTTTGGGCACAGGTGATGATGGTATTAATGTATTCACGTTGTTGGGGATTTAGATCGTCGTCGGCTAACAAGTCGGCGAAACCGATGATGCCGTTTAAGGGGGTTCGCAGTTCGTGGGACACCTGGGCCAGGAATTCGCTTTTGATTTGAGAGGTTTGGGTGTCCTGATCGACCTGGCGGCTGATTTGGCGAATGGTTTTTTCCAGTTGCCGATTGATTCTTTGCAGTTCGGTGTTTTCGGCGGCGGCATGTTGATACATATATTGCAGATCGCGTTGGAAGATTTTCTGCAGACGTACATTTGATTGTCGGATCAGCCCGGCGGCGGCCAGGGCGGCGATAACGGTTCCGGCAAGGCAAAATTGCCCCAGATGTCGCCACGTTCCATGGAGTAAAATGACGCCGCCAGTGATTAATAATAAGGATAAGAGTAAAGTTATCGCCCGGGTCTCCGAGCGCCAGCGGGGTAATTTATTTTGGGAATCGGGTAAACACTTCATATTTTAACCCCTTACCACAGTTTTTAGTTTGTCGCTGATATATGGCCGGCCATGACATGGGCAGTACTCAAAACGCACATCGGAATACGCCGGGCATGGGGATATTTAGCCGAAGGACTGAAGTGAAACAACCTGAGTTTTTCCCAACCTTTTCATTATTTCATATCAGCGATGAATTATCACGCTCCCTATCAAACCGGTTTAATAGACGATTAGGCCACCACCGCTTTGGTGATGCAGCTTTCCAGAATCATGTGCATATTTTCTTTGGTGGGTGGTATGCAGAGATAATTGTTGGCGCCGTCGGCCATGGCCTGGGTGCCGTAGGACATATCATCGCACAAGGCGATAAGGGGTGTTTTTTTAAATTTTTCCCTGAGGATCCTGAAGTTATCAACGGCGATTTCATCATAATCGGAAAGGACCAGATCGTATTGGGAGATATCGATTTCCAGGGCTTTTTCCATATCGCGTTCGACCTGGCAGATATAGCCGCGGTCTTCAAACTGGTAAAAGACCAGGTTGATTTTGGTGTTGTCGTTGCTGACGACGAGGACCTGTCCGGTCAAGGTTTCGTTCTGGCGGATGGTATGTCCGATTAGGGCCCGTTCCATGGCGAAGAACAGGAGGTCGTCGCCATGATGGATATGGAGGCATTCATCGATGCCGGCGCGAAACAGGTCGAACTGTTGTTCTTCGTTATCGACGATGGCGAGGGTCGCCAGACTCGACGGACCGGAGGTGGCTACTTTCAACAGTTCCTTATCGCGACACAACATTTTTCCCTGGTAATAGACGACCAGATGCGCTTTCAATTTTTTAGCGGTTTCGATGGCAATCAGCGGACTGTCGACGCGTTTGGCCTGGTAGCCTTCGATATTGATTCGATTGATTAGTTTGGCGATTTCCTCGGTTTCGGGTCCGACCACGAGCACCAGGACGCCGCTTTTTTTATGGAGTTTATTTCGCATCCGGACAATGCGTTCCTCCTGCAATCGGACCCGGCGGACAGCTTCGTCACTGACACTGCGGCAGCCGACTTCGAGCCAGGCGCCGTCCTGGTTGGTGTGCTTGCGCATGCGGACGACTTCCATGAAGGTTTTTTTGATTTTGCCCCCGGGCGCCCCGAAAAGAATCTCGACGATGCGCGATGGTATGAAGTTGGTATCGACCTTGAATCTCATGCCACTGCGGGAAAGGTCCTGGATATTGATGCTGAATTCTTTTCGTTCTCCGGGTTTGATGTCCGTTACACGAATCAAGGTTCCCATTAAATTGGTGTCGAAGCGATCCTCGGCGCGTAACTGTTTCCCTTTGGTTTCCTCCTGTTTGGCGGCGTTTTGCTTGGCTTTTTCGATGAGATCCGTTAAGATGGCTTCAATCGAATAGAGTTCGCGCAAATCGCAGTTTTTCAGGAGTTTTTCAATTTTTGTGGTATCCATAATAATTTTCCCTGGTACACACTGCTCCCAATCCGAACGTCATATCTCTATTGTCGGGTAAGTAAATTGACAACTGAACCAGGAAATGGATAAGCGCGGTTATAATGTGGTTGTGTGCTTGCCGGGACCGATAATATCGACAGGTTCCAGCCTGATAACGCCCCTGGAATCGAAAGCTTGCTTACGGGGTTCACCCTCGTTATTATTGTGGGCGTTGTATATGCCGATGAAAACAAAGATTTGGTTGTCTGATGATGGTTAATCCGAAAGGGACAGGATGGATATAGAGCAATCCCATGAATGGAAGACGGCGGCGCTCAGTCATTTTCAGCGTTGGTCGCATCATTATGACCGAGATATTATAAATGTATTGCTTTTTCGTCCCAGTTATCGTCGGGTGATGGTGCAATTGCGACATTGGATTCGCCGGGGATTGACTTCGGTGAGGCTGTTGGACGTCGGGTGCGGCACGGGGAGTTTGATTATCCAGACGCTGCAGCTTGGTTCGGATTTAAAGCACGCGGCCGGGCTGGACATGTCCGATAATATGATCGAATACGCGCGGGAGAAAACGCGGGATTTGAAGCTGGAGAAACGGATTAGTTTTCAAGTGGGGGACGCCGAGCATTTGCCTTTTGCGGACAATGCTTTTGATGTTGTGACCTGCTGCAATTCGTTTCATCATTATCCGCATCAGGATCGCGCCGTCAGGGAAATGCATCGGGTGCTTGATCATAACGGTCGGCTTATTTTGATCGACGGTTACCGGGACGATCCGATCGGATTTTTTATCTTTGATGTTTGCGTCGAGCGGGTGGAAAAACTTGTTCATCACTGCTCGGCCAAGCGATTTGAGATGCTGCTACGTCAGGCGGGCATGCTGGATATCACGCAGCAGGTTTTTGGGATTTGTCCTCCGGCGATAATGAATATGGCCCGGGCCCACAAATAGCTGGTGGTCGCCGGGGCGAATTTATTTTATTATCCGACATGCCTGCCGGATTAATATAGGCGTAAACTGCTATTATTACTGCGCTTATACTGTTTTTTTCGCCGGCCGGCGCCCCTTGATTGGTTTTGGCGGGGATTAGTCGCTTTACATATTCAGCCGCTGTTATTAAAATGGAGCGTTGTTTGTATCTTATTGATTGTGCTTTGTTGAAATAATGCCGGTCAACCACATTTGGTCGGCTGGAATTTGTGAGGGCAGAAAACTATATCTTTAGTCATTCATTTCAATTTTTTAATCCAATTTGGAAAGGAGTGTAAATGTTTAAACTTACCAAACACTTAATCATGCTGTTAATGGTGGCGGCAGTGGTATTTACGATACCCGGAGCCGCGGACGCCCAAAACAAACGACCTCTGAATCATGACGATTATGACAATTGGGTGACGATTCGAGGATCAGGTCTTTCGCCGGACGGCCAGTGGGTATTTTATTCCACCACCTCCAGGAACGAAGACCAAACCATGTTGACGGTAAAAAACATCGACGACAACGATATTTACCAGGGGATACCGGTTTCGGGAACGCCTCAGTTCACCTACGACTCAAAACACCTTATCTATAATCTTGCCCCGCCGAAGGAAGATAAGGAAGAGGTAAAAGAAGAGGAAGAAGAAGCGGAGAAAGAAGAAAAACCTGAACCAAAACCCAAACTTACTCTGTTACGGCTGGCAGATGGGGAAATCACCACTATTGAAAAGGTTCGAAGCTTTAGGTTGCCGGCGGAAAGCGGCGACTGGCTGGCGTACATCGAAGAAAAGCCGGAAAAGGAAAGTGAAGAACGTGAAGCGGTTCGCAGCGGTCGCAGTGGACGTGGCGGTCAACGAGCGGCGCAACGCACCGGGCAGCGCGGCGGGCAAAGAAGACAGATTGCCGAAACCCGGGGCGGCGGTGAAGCCGATGAAGGCGACACCGTTTTTCTGAAATCTTTGGTGGACGACCGAATCATTAAGCTGGAAAATGTGGGGTCTTATCAGTTCACCACCGACGGCTCCAGGATTATTTACACCGCGATTGATAAAGACGATCCGGATCAGAACGGGGTCTTTGTTTTCAATCCTGCTAATGACGAAAAACGTCCTTTGTTGACCGGTAAAGGCGGCTATTCCGGATTTACTTTTGATGACGACGAAGAACAATACGCTCTTTTGACGACGCGTGACGATCCGGAACCGAATGACGCACCCTGGAGCATTTACGGCGGTAATATTGATCGGGGTCGCGCCCGGCGCTGGGTCTCGATTGACACCACCGACGATTTTCCGGAAAACATGACTATCGGCCGGAGCGTTTCCTTCCAGGGTGACAACGCCATTACGTTCACGATTGATTACGACGCCGAAACCAAAAAGCAGATGAAGGAAGAGTTTGAAGAAAATAAGGATCAATCCGAAGCCAATTTTGAGCTTTGGCACTGGAACGATCCCTATCCCTATCCGCAACAAAAGAGTATGGTCAGTCAGATGCGGCGCACTTCTCGCACGGCGATTTTGCATTTGGACAGCCGGATATTCGCCGTTTTGACCGACGATAAGATTTCGAGTGTATCGTTTGACGACAACGCCACTATCGGCGTGGCCAATGATCGCACTCCTTACACCAAGATGACTTCTTATGACGGCACCTATAACGATGTATATGTGGTTGATACGGAAACCGGCGCTCGTCGGCGGATTAAGGAAATGCTGCGCGCCAGCGCGCGGCTTTCGCCCAACGGTAAATATCTCACCTGGTTTGTTGACAATCATTACTTTGTTTATGACATTGCCAATCGGATAACGACCAACATCACCGAAAATCTCGAGGTTAATTTTTATCGGGAATATCATGACACTCCGCAACCGGCCGGTGGGTATGGCATCGCCGGCTGGACCGACGATGATGAAACCATCTTGTTGAATGACAAATATGACATCTGGGAGATGAATCCGGACGGTTCGAACGCCCGGCGCATCACCGAAGGATTTGGGCGGGAAAACGATCTGTCGTTCAGGATAACCCGAATCGGCGGCGGGCCGAGAAGCAGCACCATCGATCCCGATGAAACATTGATGCTCAAGACCACGAATATGGAAACCATGGCCCAGGGTTTTTATCGTGATCGCATCAGCGGCGATCGGTTGCCCCGGCGCTTGATTATGCTCGATAAGGCAATCGGTTCTCCCCGGAAAGCCGAAAACGCCAATCGGTATATGTTCACCCGCAGTTCCTACGAAGAATTCCCCGATATCTGGGTCAGTGACACTCGTTTTGACAATATGCAGAAAATCTCCGACGTGGGCAAGCAACTGGATCAGTTTATCTGGGGCAAAGCCGAACTGCGCGATTTCGCCAGTTCGGACGGCAAACCCCTCAAAGGGATTCTGATTAAACCGGAAAATTTCGATCCGGCGAATAAATACCCCCTGATGATTTACATCTACGAAACCCTGCATAACGGTCTGCACAGTTTTAAAACGCCGAATATCGGCACCTCCATCAATATTGCCTACTACGTCAGTAACGGTTATGTTATCTGGCAGCCTGATATTGAGTACGACACCGGTTATCCCGGACAAGACGCCCTTAAATGCGTCCTGCCCGGCATTCAGATGCTTATTGGCGAAGGGTATATCAATCCCAAAGCGATCGGCATCCAGGGTCATTCCTGGGGCGGCTACCAGATTGCCTATATGGTCACCCAGACCAATATTTTCGCCGCCGCCGAGTCGGGCGCCCCGGTTTCCAATATGACCAGCGCCTATGGCGGTATCCGCTGGTCCAGCGGGATGGTGCGCCAGTTCCAGTATGAAAAGACCCAGAGCCGCCTGGGCGCCAGTCCCTGGGAAGTGCCGTTGCGTTACTTGGAAAATTCGCCCATCTTTTGGGCCGACAAAGTACAGACGCCGTTGCTGATCCTGCATAATGATCAGGACGGCGCCGTACCCTGGTATCAGGGCATCGAATATATTATGGCATTGCGGCGGTTGAACAAGATCGCCTTTATGTTTAATTATGTTGGTGAAGAACATGGTCTCCGTCAGCGACCAAACCAACGTGATTTCACCATTCGGATGCAGCAGTTCTTCGATCACTACCTTAAAGGCGCTCCGGCCCCGAAATGGATGACCGAGGGTATTCAGGCCTGGAAAAAGTAAATAAGATGATCACAATTACATGGCATGCCCAGGCAACCTTGGGCATGCCTCTGCTATAAAACAGCATCAAATGCCCCCGGTTTCACGCCGGGGGTTTTATCCAATGTATGATTCCTTCTGTGAGGAGCCGACTCGATGAAATCTTTAATAGCTGTAACAATCATAATTTTACTTGTCATGTTTAATTCGGCCCTCTTGAGCGCCCGGCCTTTTACGTCGCCGCCTGATACAGATAACCGGCAGCGCTCCATTACCGGACAAATAATCTTTGATGCTAAAACCGACGACATGATGTATGTCCAATTATATAAGCTCCCGGAATCATCGGCGGGCACGCCGCGTAATCCCTCGAAAACCTATATTTACAGCACCAAACCTGATATGCAGGTTCTCCTCTTCGCCGAATCCCCCAGGTTTTCCCTGAAAGATCTGCCGGCCGGCTATTTCGTCGTTGTGGGTTTTCAAGATCTTAACGAAAATGAGCAATTGGATTTTGAACCGGCCGAACCCTGGGGCTGGTTCACCAGTGAACCCGGCGGTCCGATCGAGGTCATCGATCTGACGCAATCTGAGACGGCCACCGCCGATTGCACTTTGCGGGTCGCCACGCCGTTACCCAAATTCGGTAAAACCGCCGAAAACGGTCAATTACGCTGGATGGAAGGCTTACCGGTTCTGCAGCTCTCCGGCACACCCGAACAGCGCGGTTACGCCCATGGCAACCTTATCGCCCGGCAAATTCTGGATTTCTTTGAGTTCTATATCATTGAAGAATCCTGGCGTTCTTACCAACGCTACCAGAAAACCTTTTATCCTTTTGTCAAAACCCGGTTTAATTGTCCCGCTGAATTTATCACCGAATGCGACGCTGTTATTAAAGGGATGAAAGACTCCGGGGTAGATATGAAAATCCCCTATCTCAATCGGGATTTCGACCGGTATGATTTGCTGGCGATTAATGCTTATATTGAAAAGCGGGCCGCCAATCCGGTTGAGGCCGCTGCATCCTGCACGCAGTTTGCCTTTTGGGGCAGGAAAACCCAATCAAGCGGACTGGCGGGAGGTCTGATCGCCGCTCGTAATATGGACGGCGAATGCGACATCCGCAAAGTCACCGTCAGCCACTTCCTGCTGTTTGCGGTGGATCCGGCCGATCCCCAGCGCAAGCGTTGGTTTTCGGCGATGTGGCCCGGTTTTGTCGGTACGATTTCCGGGATCAATGAAGATGGCCTTTACAGCATGGAAAACGCCGGTCCTTCCGGTCCCGGCCCGGTCGTCGGCGGCATCGTACCCTGTTCCTGGACACAGCGATTTATTTTGGAAAACGCCGACGCCGACGCCACCCCCAAAAGTATTTTAGAAATGATGCAGCCTTTCGCCGGCGAAGGCGGCGGCGTGACCGCACCCGGCTCGATTATTCTCTGGGCCACCCCCAACCAAGATCAGAAATATCCCGCCTTTGTTTATGAAGGGGATCGTAACGGCGGCTCCATGCGGTTTCCCACTAATGTTCGGCCTATCGATCCTGACAACATCATGGCGTCCAATCATCATAAAATTTATGGCTGCCTGCCGGGTGAGACCGATATTTGCTTCGGCAAAAAAGTCACCGGTTCCACCCTGAAGCGATACAACGACGGTATGAAATTGCTCGAAGCCTGGTCCGAGCAAGACAACACCAATCTGGGTCTCGCCCAGGCCATTCAATGCCTGCAGACTGTAGCCCACGGCACCACTGAATATTCTATTATTTTCGAAGCCAATAACAAACGCATCCTTATCGCCGTCGATGATTTGAGACCCGACGCCTGGGACGCCCCTTTTAAAAAATGGACGGCGTTTCAATTTAATGATTTGTTCAAATAATTGATTTATTATTGACTATCAAATGTTTCTAAAACGATGAAAGGGTGAAAAATGAAAAAACCTCATTTGTTGTCGTTCTTTAGTTACCTTGCTGTACTCATTTTAATCACCACTTCCTGCCAAAACAATCTTATGACTGATCCGACAGACTGGTCGGTTTCGGTAACCAATACCGCCTCTGGGCCCGCCGTCGGTCGATATGGCATGGTCAGTTCCGCGCAGCCGCTGGCCACCGAAGCGGGACTGGAAATACTGGCTGCCGGCGGCACTGCCTTCGATGCCGCCATCGCCGTCGCCGCCGCTCTTAATGTCACCGAACCGATGATGTCCGGCATCGGCGGTTACGGCACTATTGTCATCTATTCCGTTGATGAAAAACGCGCTCGTTTCCTCAACTGTTCCAGCCGCATTCCCGTGGCGGTTGATTCGGACGTCTATCGCCCGCCCACACCCAACTATCGTCAAAACCGCCGCAACGCCAAAGCCGTCTCCACTCCCGGAAACGTCCACGCCTGGCAGCTTATGCACGACACCTACGGCAAACTCAACTGGTCCCAACTTTTCCAGCCCGCCATCAAACTTGCTGAAAAGGGCTTCGTCCTCGATTCCCGTACCGCCGGTTCGATCCGCTCGGCTTATAATTCCTTCCCGGAACACGCCAAAACCATCTACGGCGTCAACGGTGAACCATTAAAAGAAGGTGACAAACTCATCCAGAGAGACTTGGCCGCCTCCTATTGGGCCCTGGCGGCTCAAGGTCCCGATGTTATTTACCAGGGAAAAATCGCCCAAGCCATCGACAGCGCCATGCGTGACGCCGGCGGTTTTCTCACCCTGACCGATCTGCAAAACGATAAAGCCGACTGGTTCGAACCCATCCGTATCGACTATCGAGGCTATGAAATTGTCACCGCCGCGCCCCCTGCCACGGCTTTTCCCTCTTTAATTCGACTGGGTATGATGAGTCAATTCAATACCCGCCAACTGCAGCATAACTCCGCCGCCTACCTTCACCATTTCGCCGAAGTCACCAAGCATGCCTTCTGGTGCCGCCTCGCCTATGCCGGTGGGCCTGATATCAAACCCCCGCCCCTTGATCGGCTGCTGTCCGAACAATACTGGCGACAACAGACCGCCTTGATTAATCCCAGTCAGGCTAAACCATTTGCATATCCCGGCATCGCCTCCGATCCCGATCAGCATACCACTCATTTCGTCGTCGCCGACCGCTACGGCAACATCGTCTGCGCCACCCAAACTCTCGGCAATGCCTTTGGCAGCCGCATCATGCCCGCAGGCACCGGCATCTGGCTCAACAACTCTCTGGCCTACTGCACCTTCGAACCCAAGGGCAACCCGATGGACGCCCACGCCGGCCATTACAAGCTCTCCGGCGACTGCCCCACCATCATCATTCGCGACGGCCAACCCATCATCGCCATCGGCACACCCGGCGGTCATACTATCGGCCAAACCGTCCCGCAGATGGTCATGAACCTGATTGACTTCGATATGAACATCCAGCAAGCTATCTCCGCGCCCCGCGTCAGCTTCGTCGAACCTGACACCCTCAGCGTCGAAAGTGATATCCCCGAAGACGTTCGCAACCAGCTGTCTCAAATGGGACACAATATCCGCCCCGGCGGTTCGCTCGGCAACGCCCACGGACTCGCTGTCGAATACGACGCCCAGGGAAAACCTGTCCGCTTTACCGGCGGCGCCGATCCTCGAGGCCGCGGACTCGCTAAAGGACTAAAATAATTGTATTAAATGATTTTCTGGAGTCAGCTATGAAACATACGATAACAATCATCACCATTATCAGCTTAATCACAACCGGCGCCCTTTACTCTCAGCAATCCCTGAATTTCGATGATTATTTCACCGATAATACCATGCGCATCGACTTCTACATGATCGGCGACGCCCACACTGAATCTGTCACCCTCGATAAAATCTACCGGCAGGGTAGCTGGGCCGGCAATCCCCATCACCTTATCGATCCCTTCAACAACGGCGCCTATTATGTCAAGGTTTATGACATCGCCACCAACAACCTGATTTTTTCCAAAGGTTTCAACTGTATCTTCTTCGAATACAAAACCACCTCTCCCGCTCAAAACGGCGTCGCTAAAACCTATCACGAAACCGCCCTTATCCCCTATCCCAAAAATCCCATTTTGTTTGTTATTGAAGTCCGTGACAAACTGAACATCCTGCACTCCACCTTTATCCAAAAAATCGAACCAGACCAAATTTCTATTATCAAAGAACCGCCCGGCTCTCAAGATCGCGTGTACTCGGCACAAAAAACTGGTTCGCCTCACAATAAAGTCGATCTGGCGTTTCTCGCCGAAGGTTATACCACCGACCAGTGGGGAAAATTCACCTCCGACGTGGACCGCTTCGCCGAAACCCTCTTTGCCGTCGAGCCTTTCCAATCTCACAAAGATAAATTCAATATTTACGGCGTTTTTCGCCCGTCGGCTCAATCCGGCGTCGATCAACCCACTCGCAACACTTACGCCAACACCATCCTCGACGCCTCCTTTAACGCCCTCGACACCCCGCGTTACATGCTGCCCAACAACAATCCCGTCATGCGTGATATCGCTTCGGCGGCCCCCTACGACGCCATCGTCATCATCGCCAACACATCACGATACGGCGGCGGCGGCATCTATAATGACTATTGCATCTTCGCCGCCGACAACACCCGCAGCATCCAGACCTGCCCGCATGAGTTTGGCCATTCCTTTGGCGGGCTGGCCGACGAATATTTTTCCTCCGCGGTTGCCTACAACGACATGTACCCCAAAGGTGTCGAGCCGACCGAAGTCAATATCACCGCTCTTTTGGACCCGTCGAACCCCAAGTGGAAACACCTGATGGACCCCGGCCTTGAAGTGCCCACCATTTATAACAATTCCCTGGCAGGCAAATGCGGTGTTTTTGAAGGCGGCGGTTATGCCGCGCAGGGTCTTTACAGGCCCATGAATAACTGTATAATGCGCAGTGGTTCGATGTTTTGCCCCGTATGTCGGGATGCTTTGATCAAAATGATCGAATTTTACGCTAACTGAATCAACCAAAGAGGATTATTGTTTTTTACTTTGGGGCCCCGGCCCCGGCATTTTTTAATACTTTTTCAATGGAGGTTTATTTATGAACCAGCATCGACCTGCCCGACCGTGTATCTTGATTTTATTGACCTTGGTGGTATGCGCCTTTCTCACCGCCCAAATCCTCGCTCAGACCTATAACGAATCTGATGAAGCAAAAATGCGCCTCAATTGGTTTGAGCAGCACCAGGAAATGCTCGCCGACTCGCCCTTTAACAACATTTCCTGGCAGTTCGTCGGTCCTCAACGCATGACCGGACGACTCACCGATGTCGCCGTCCACCCCGCCCAGCCCGACACGATCTATGTCGCCGCGGCGTCCGGCGGCGCCTTCAAAAGCACCGATGACGGCAAAACCTGGATGCCCATCTTCGAAAATTACCCCACCGCCTCGCTCGGTGATATTACCATCGCCCCTTCCAATCCCCGCATCGTCTGGATCGGCACCGGTGAAGCCAACATCTTCCGCAGTTCCATGGCCGGAACGGGAAT
>Ga0272441_10006738_pt1 | contig 19051 bp, 15 predicted proteins | sample SSMProp6N_FD_193582 | JGI IMG/M metagenome (GOLD analysis project Ga0272441, IMG submission 193582) | Marine sediment archaeal communities from Little Sippewissett salt marsh, Falmouth, MA, United States - SSM-Prop-6N | ecosystem: Environmental > Aquatic > Marine > Wetlands > Sediment ... | reverse complement strand
CCTGAAGGGGACTTATTGATTATCCAATATTTAGAGAACCCCCTTTAGGGGGCAGGGGGCAAGCTTAAGGTTTTTGAGACACCCTCAGTGGGGCAATCTTAAGACTATTGATATATCCTTTTTTCTATAATAATTGTAATTGATGATCGTTAGAATCTTACGGATTCTAATGAAAATAATTACTTTTACGACAGGAGAAAGAGGCGTCATGAAGAGATATTTATTCTTTGTTATATTATTGACTATCGTTGTGATCAGGGAGTCACCGGCCCAGAAGAGAAAAGCTGAACGGGCTTATGCATCTTATGAGGCAGGTGAATATTACGAAGCAATAGATCTGTTTAAAGACGCATATTCGAAAACAAGACGATCAGATAAAGTAGCCCGTGCTGATCTGACATATATGATTGCTGAATGTTACTGGCTGGTAAATAACCCCCGAAGTGCGGAGACATGGTATAGATTGACTGTACGTACAGCCGCCACAAAACCTGAAGCACAATACAAATATGCTTCTTCGCTGAAGAAGAATGGCAAATACAAACAGGCAATTGACGAATTTATGAATTATAAGCAAATTGCCCCTGCCGATGCTAAAGCCGACCAGGAAATACGTGCCTGTGAACTGGCCATTGAATGGGAACAAAATCCGGAACCCTATGAAATAAATGATATAAGAGACCTTAATTCACGACAATCTGACTTCAGTCCGACATTCGGACGGGATGATTTCGGTGTGGTCTATTTCACATCATCACGTGAGGATGCTGCCGGGAATAAAACACATGGTGCAACAGGAGAAGGGTATACTGATATTTTTGAAAGCAGGCTCGATAAAAAGTCAAAATGGAGCACACCGGTTCCAGTCGATATAATAAACAGTGAGTTTGAAGATGGAACACCATGCTTTACAAATGATTATAAAGAGCTTTATTTTACAAGATGTGAAGCCGGAAAACGTGAAAAAAAGGGTTGTATAATAATGTATTCCAAAAGGTCGGGCGACAGCTGGAGCGAACCTGAAAACCTGAAAATACTACCCGATTCAATGGTCGCAGCTCACCCGGCTGTAACAGAAGACGGATTAACTATGTATTTTGTATCTGATATCCAGGGGGGGTATGGCGGGAAAGATATATGGGTTAGTACACGCTCAGGTACAGGTGGCGACTGGTCAACACCGGAAAACCTTGGTCCTGACATCAATACATATGGCAATGAACTTTTTCCATATTTAAGAAAAGATGGTACTCTCTATTTTGCCTCTGACGGATTGATAGGAATGGGAGGACTTGATATTTTCAAAGCCGTTCCTCAGCCTGATGGTTCATGGAGTGTACAAAACATGAAGTCACCCATAAACAGTTCCGCTGATGATTTCGGAATTGCCTTCGAAGATGAAAATGAACGTGGCATCTTCAGCTCAACACGTAAAGGAAGAGGGAATGACGATCTGTATGACTTTGAGTTCCCACCATTGGATTTCAGCGTCACAGGACTTGTGAAGGATGAAAAATCAGGAAGTGCAATAGAGGGCTCAACAGTTCAGCTTATTGCAAGCGACGGATCAAACCTCCAGGCAGAAACCGGTACCGGAGGAGAATTCAAGTTCACCCTTAAACAGGATGTGGATTATATTTTCCTGGCCTCAAAAAAAGGATATCTGAATGGTAAAGAAAGAGAAACAACAAAAGGACAGGAGAAAAGTCGTGAGTTCATGGTTACTATACTGCTTACAGCCATTGACAGACCCATAGAGTTACCCAACATATTTTACGACTTTAACAAATATGACCTGAGGCCTGAATCAATGGTTTCGCTCGACAAACTTGTTGAAACACTTAATGATAATCCTAATGTAACAATAGAACTGATGTCTCATACCGATTCAAGGGATACGGAGGAATATAATGATGAACTTTCACAGAGAAGAGCCCAGTCGGTGGTTGAATACCTCATTGAAAAAGGTATAGAACCCGAACGTCTTTCCGCAAAGGGATATGGTGAATCTGTTCCCAAAGTTGTTGATGCTTCGGTAGTAGACCAGGCAGCATTCCTTAAGACGGGTATCACTCTTACCGAAGAATATATTAACAGTCTGCCGACAGAAGAACAAAAAGAAATTGCCCACCAGATAAACCGCAGAACTGAATTCAGGGTTCTGAGAACCGATTATGAACCACAAGATAATTAAAGATTATCCCCCATGTCTCCAGATTCGAGATACAAAAAACGTGGCGTTTCATCATCCAAGGAAGATGTACACGCAGCAATAAAAAATATAGATAAAGGCTTATATCCTAAAGCTTTCTGTAAAATAATACCCGACCTCCTGGGTGGTGATCCCGAATATTGCAACATTATGCATGCCGACGGGGCAGGTACAAAATCTTCACTCGCATATATCTACTGGAAAGAAACAGGAGATATATCGGTATGGAAAGGATTAGCCCAGGATGCAATAGTGATGAACATCGATGACCTTATCTGTGTCGGTGCCTGCGACAATATAATACTATCGTCATCAATAGGTAGGAATAAGAAGTTAATCCCCGGAGAAGTAATTTCAGAAATAATAAATGGCACTGAAGAGTTTCTCGGGAAACTCAGAAATCTGGGGATCGGGGTATATTCCACAGGGGGTGAAACCGCTGATGTAGGAGATCTGGTAAGAACAATAATCATTGATGCAACAGTTACTGCCAGGATGAAGAGGAAAGATATCATTTCGAATCATAACATCAGTGAAGGAGATGTTATCATCGGCCTGGCATCTTTCGGACAGACATCCTATGAAGATGAATATAACAGTGGTATGGGCAGTAATGGTCTTACATCCGCCAGACATGACATTTTCGGTAAATATCTTGCTGAAAAATATCCTGAAAGCTATGATCCTTCATTGCCCGAAGACCTGCTGTACTCCGGAAAAATGAAACTTACCGATCCTGTAGATGGACTTAGTACGGATATGGGTAAACTGGTCCTCTCTCCTACAAGGACCTATGCACCTGTTGTGAAAAAAATAAATGAGGCAATGGGCCATGGAATACATGGGATGATACACTGTTCCGGGGGTGGCCAGACCAAAATACTGCATTTTATTGATGGTCTGCATGTTGTAAAAGACAATCTTTTCCCTCTACCTCCGCTGTTCAGGATAATACAGGAGCAATCAGGTACTCCCTGGAATGAAATGTACCAGGTTTTTAACATGGGACACCGTTTCGAAATTTATGCTGATGAGAAGAATGCAGATGAAGTCATCAGTATTGCATCCACATTCAACCTTGAGGCTCAAATAATCGGATATTGTGAAAAGTCTGATAAAGGGCAGTTGACAATTAAATCGGAGTTTGGATTTTTTAAGTATTAAGTATTTATGTACTCACCCCCTTCCTCCCCCTCTCTACTTCGTAAAGAGGGGGAAACTGTTGTTTGTCAGTATGTTAAGTCCCCTCTTTGCTTTAGCAGAGAGGGGGTTTGGGGGTGAGTAAGTGAATTAAAGTTTAAGTTTTTTTCTTATCTTCGCAGCCGGAATTTCAATCTATGGCCCGTAATCTTATTCTTGAGAAACTGGAAGGTGTAAAATCCAGGTTTATTGAAGTTGGTGAATTACTGACTAAGCCGGATATTCTGTCCGATATGCAGAGGTATGTAAAGCTTAACAGGGAATATAAGGATCTCCAACCAATCATTGAGTCTTACGAGAAATATAAACTAGCCCTTTCAAATCTTTCAAGTGCGAAGGAACTGTTGGCAAAAGAAAAAGATGAAGAGATGCGGGAGATGGCTAAAGCTGAATTGGAAATGCTTAATGAGCAGATACCTGATATGGAAGAGGAGATCAAATTACTTCTGTTGCCGGCAGATCCGGAGGATAACAAGGGAGCTGTTGTTGAAATAAGGGCAGGTACAGGAGGCGATGAGGCAAGTATCTTTGCCGGTGACCTTTTCAGGATGTACTCGAAATTTTTCGAATTGAATGATTGGGGAGTTGATATAAACAGGTATTCTGAAGGTACAGCAGGTGGCTACAAGGAAATTGTAATGAGTGTGTCGGGTGAAGGTGTTTACGGAATCATGAAATATGAATCGGGTGTCCACAGGGTGCAGAGAGTACCCCAGACTGAAACACAGGGAAGGGTGCATACATCGGCAGCTTCAGTGGTGGTACTTCCCGAAGCCGATGAGTTTGATGTGAATATCAAACCTGAAGACATCAGAAAAGACACCTATTGTTCCTCAGGTCCGGGAGGACAATCGGTTAACACAACCTATTCGGCAGTACGCCTGACCCATATACCAACCGGAATAGTCGTAACCTGCCAGGATGAGAAATCACAGCTGAAAAACCATGAGAAAGCACTTAAAGAATTGAGAACAAGACTATACAACCTTGAATACCAGAAATATCTTGATGGTGTGGCACACAGACGAAAGACAATGGTATCTACAGGCGACAGGTCTGCAAAGATAAGGACATACAATTATCCGCAGGGCAGAATGACCGACCACAGGATAAATCTGACAATGTATAATCTGCCATCCATTCTTGACGGAAATATTCAGGAGCTGATAGATAAACTGCAAATGGCAGAAAATGCAGAACGTTTAAAGGAAAGTAACATATAAAAAGCGGGATATGAACCGTATACAGTTATTTAACAGCATAATTCAAAAAAGATCATTTTTATGTATAGGCCTCGATTCGGAAATCGAAAGAATTCCTTCATTCCTGAAAAGAGAAAAGGACCCGGTATATGAATTTAACAAAAGGATTATCAAAGCCACGCATAAGTATACAGTTGCATATAAACCAAATGTTGCATTCTATGAATCGCTGGGGGCTGAAGGATGGATGACACTGGAATCGACGGTCAGATACATAAAGAAAAGATATCCGGATATTTTTGTGATTGCCGATGCAAAAAGAGGTGATATAGGTAACAGCTCCAGGTTATATGCACAGGCTCTACTGAAAAACATGCCTTTCGATGCAGTAACAGTTGCTCCGTATATGGGAGAAGACTCAGTTACTCCATTCCTTAATTATCAGGATAAATGGGCAGTATTGCTGGCATTAACATCAAATAAGGGAGCCGATGATTTCCAGTACCATAATGATGAAGGTATAAAGCTTTTCGAGAGAGTTCTGTCAGTATCGAAAAAATGGGGGACAACAGATAATCTTATGTATGTGGTAGGAGCAACACGTGCGGAAATGTTAAGTGAGATAAGGAAAATAGTCCCTGATCACTTTCTGCTGATTCCCGGTATAGGTGCCCAGGGAGGCAGCCTTGCCGAGGTCGCGAAATACGGACTTAACGATACATGCGGCCTTCTGGTAAATTCTTCCAGGGGTATAATTTTTGCTGATAATACGGAAAAATTTGATAAGGCTGCCGGGGAAAAGGCTGGTGAGCTTCAGATGGAGATGGAAGGATATCTGAGGGAAAGGAACCTGATTTGATACGGAGTTTACCCTGCAAAGCGGAGCTGTCCTGACTTTGAGATTCTCTTCTGCATTTAACAGTTTTTTCGTATCTTTAAAGTCTCGCTGTTTAACTAAAACCCGTGCTGTCATGAAAGAAGAATTTCTTCATTATTTATGGAAATACAGTCTGTATGATTCCGATAAGCTTATTGACGATAATGGCAATAGAATAATTGTCATCAATCCGGGGGAATATAATCGTGATTCAGGTCCTGATTTTTTCAATGCAAGGCTTCTTATAGGTGATATGGAATGGGCCGGTAATGTTGAGATTCATATTCGTTCATCTCATTATAACGTTCATGGTCACAATCATGATCCTGCCTTTGATAACATTATCCTTCACGTAGTGGCGGAGAATGATAAGAGAGTATATAATACAAGAGGTGAGGAAATCCTTACTGTAGAGTTGGTATATAGTGATTTGATTTATGACAGATATGTATCACTTGTCAATAATCCGTTTGTTGTGGCTTGTGAGTCTGACTTACCGGCAGTTGACGGTTATTATATACGTCACTGGCTGAGTGCCCTGGTTATTGAGCGGTTACAGGAAAAGACAGAACAGGTAATGAAGATTTTTTCTGAAACAGGAAATGACTGGGATGAGACATTTTACAGAATGCTCACACGCTACTTCGGTTTCAGGGTGAACAGTGAGCCTTTTGAAATGCTTGCTGCAGCATTACCTTTTAAAATTATACGAAAACATTCCGACAACAGGCTTCAGGTTGAGGCATTGCTCTTTGGCACAGCAGGTATGCTCGAAGAGGGTCTTTTCAAGGATGCAATAAAAGACACCTATTATGTTGATCTTATCAGGGAGTATAAGGTATTGTCATCTAAATATTCACTTCAGCCGATAGACGGGTGGATTTGGAAGTTCTCAAGGCTGCGTCCGGCCAATTTTCCTACTGTACGTATTGCTCAGCTCGCAACGATGCTGACAGTTGCGGGAGGATTATTTTCAAAAGTCCTGGAAGCAGTTAACATTAATGAACTTATGGAATTGTTAGAGGTAAGTGCTTCCGATTACTGGAACGACCATTTTATTTTTGGAAAGATAAGCAGGTCATATCCCAAGGTAACTGGTTTACAGGCTGCGAATATCCTCATTATTAATGCAGTAGTGCCTCTCCTTTTTGCTAATGGGAGGTACAGGGATTCTGAAATGATTTGTGAAAGGGCTGTAAGATATCTCGAGGAAACAAATCCTGAACAAAACTCTATTATTGATGAATGGGAATCAGCAGGAATATCAGCAGAATCAGCCTTTTATACTCAGGCACTTATTCACCTGCGCAATAATTATTGCAGGAAAAGAAGGTGTCTTGAGTGCAGGATAGGTGCTAAGGTGATAAGTCTTGGTAAGACCCTGAAGAATCCTGACGAGTTAATACTGGAACCATGAGCTCCCAACCCCCCAACCCCCCCAACCCCTCCCGATACGCTTTCACTCCGTTCAAGCTATCGGGACAGGCTCTAAAGGGGGGCTATAAACCCATAATAATCAATAATATGACACATTATTTAATGGGTTTCAGGCCCCCTTTAGGGGGCATGTCATCAGCCATGGCTGATGACTGGGGGTTGTCCTTTTTTGACGAATTATCGAATATGTTTGATAAACAGACGAATTTTTATGTGACTGTACGCAACGAATGGCATTCTATTTGCGTCATTACTATAGGAGAAGAATAATTTTAAAAAATATTCCAATTGTTTGATAATTTACATAAAAAAGCCTTATTTTTGCGTTCCAAAATTGGAGACTCAATTTATATTTGGATTAACAACATTTTAGTTAGAGACATGTATTTGACCACTGAGAAAAAGCAGGAGTTTTTCAAGAGCTTTGGAACGTCAGAGATTGATACCGGTACTGCAGAGGGCCAGATTGCCTTGTTTTCGTATAGGATCAATCATCTTACTGAACATCTTAAGAAAAACAAAAAAGATTTCAGTACCCAGCAGGCCCTGATCAAACTGGTAGGGAAGAGAAGAAGGCTTCTGGACTATCTGAGAGTTAAAGATATCGACCGATATCGTGAGATTATAAAAGCACTGAAATTACGTAAATAGTGAAAAGGCAATTCGAAATTGCCTTTTTTCGTACTATTTTTACATCCAGTAATTTCAACAATCATTAATTAAAAATAGCTAATGTTTAAAGTAAAAGAGAAAACTATTGATCTCGGCGACGGGAGACAAATAGTCCTGGAAACAGGAAGGCTCGCCAGACAAGCCGACGGGGCTGTGCTGTTAAAGATGGGCAGAACAATGCTTCTGGCAACAGTTGTATCGGCAAAAGAGGCTAAGGAAGATACTGACTTCATGCCACTTTCCGTAGAGTACCGGGAAAAATATGCCTCATCAGGCCGTATACCGGGAGGATTCCTTAAAAGAGAAGCAAGGCCTTCAGATTATGAGGTTCTTATATCAAGGCTGGTCGACAGGGCTTTGCGTCCGCTTTTCCCTGACGATTTTCATGCGGATACATTCGTTACTATAAATCTGATATCAGCCGATGTGGATATCATACCTGATTCACTTGCAGGACTTGCAGCATCAGCGGCATTAACAATATCGGATGTTCCGTTTAACGGACCTATCTCCGAAGTAAGAGTGGCAAGGATAGATAATAAGTTTATTATCAATCCAACAGCCTCGCAATTGAAGAAATCAGATATAGATATGATAGTGGGAGCTACATATGATAATATACTGATGGTTGAAGGAGAACTGAAAGAGGTCTCCGAAGCAGAGCTGCTTGAGGCTATCAAAACAGCACATGAAAGCATAAAGATCCACTGTAAAGCACAGATGGAATTTGCAGAGGAGACAGGAACGACAGGTAAACGTGAATATTGCCATGAGGATAATGATGAAGAGCTCAGAAAAAAAGTGTGGGACGAAACTTATGATAAATGTTACAAGGTGGCAAAGTCATCAACCTCTGATAAGCATAAGCGTACTGATGAATTTGAAGCTGTTATAACACAATTCCTTGAACAGTTTACCGAGGAGGATGAAGTTGATGAGGTTCTTGCCAGGAGATACTATCAGGATGTTGTTAAGGAAGCTGCCAGAAGGCTGGTCCTTGATGATAAAATCAGGCTCGATGGGAGGAAGACGGATGAGATAAGGCCCATAGTATGTGAGATAGAACCCCTCCCTGCAACCCATGGTTCTGCCCTGTTTACCAGGGGTGAAACACAATCTCTTACAACTGTAACACTGGGGACAAAACTTGATGAAAAAATTATTGACGATGTTCTGACCCAGGGCACAGAGAAATTTACTCTTCACTATAATTTCCCTCCTTTTTCTACTGGTGAGGCGAGGCCAATGCGCGGGGTAAGCCGAAGAGAGATAGGGCATGGTAATCTGGCTCACCGGGCACTGAAAAATATGATGCCTCCGGAGGAAGAGAATCCTTATGCTATCAGAATTGTATCAGATATCCTCGAATCGAACGGCTCTTCGTCGATGGCTACCGTATGTGCAGGAACATTGGCACTTATGGATGGCGGTATTAAGATTCGTAAACCTGTATCGGGAATAGCAATGGGCTTGATAACAGATAAGGATACAGGGAAATATGCAATCCTGTCTGATATCCTCGGCGATGAAGATCACCTTGGCGACATGGATTTTAAAGTGGCAGGTACCCGTGATGGAATAACTGCAACACAAATGGATATTAAAGTAGAAGGATTGTCTTACGAAATACTCACACTGGCTCTTGAGCAGGCAAAAGCAGGCAGAATGCATATTCTTGATAAAATGAGTGAGGTGATTTCTGAACCGCGTCCGGAACTTAAACCACATGCTCCCAGAATCGAAATGCTTTCAATACCAAAAGATATGATAGGTACACTTATCGGTCCGGGAGGAAAAGTAATTCAGGAGATTCAACGTGAGACGGGCGCTACTATAATTGTGGAAGAAATAAATGGCTATGGAGATGTTAATGTTTTCGGAGAAAACAAGGAAGTCATTACAGCGGCTGTAGAATGGATAAAAAGAATCGTTGAAGTACCTGAAATAGGAAAGGTTTACAAAGGTAAGGTAAAAACCATTGTACAATTCGGGGCATTTGTAGAGATATTGCCCAATAAAGACGGGCTGCTTCATATATCGGAAATTGACTGGAAAAAAATAAGATCGGTTGATGAGGTACTGAAAGAAGGCGATGAGATTGAAGTGAAACTGATAGATATTGATTCCAGGACAGGAAAGCTCAAGCTATCAAGAAAAGCACTGTTACCCAGGCCTCCCCGACAGGAATAGCATTATTAACAGAGGGATGAGTATTAAATACAATTATGTTGTGATTGAGGGAAATATTGGAGCAGGGAAGACCACCCTGGCTACAAAGATCTCAGAGGATTACAATGCCAGGCTTATTCTGGAACATTTTGCCGACAATCCTTTTCTTCCCAAGTTCTATGATAACCCCGATAAATACTCTTTCCCGCTTGAACTGTCATTCCTGGCCAGTCGTTATAAACAGCTAAAGGAGGAACTCGAACCTCAAAACCTATTTAATACTTTTACTGTTGCAGATTATTATTTTGTTAAATCGCTGGTCTTTGCGTCATCAACACTAAAAGGGGATGAATACAATCTTTACAGGACCATTTTTCATATAATATATGGTTCTCTGCCAAAACCCGATATATTTGTATACCTGCATCTCAATACTGAAAAGCTGCTTTCGAATATAAAAAAACGCGGCAGGGATTATGAGAAGACCATTACCGCTGAGTATCTCAAAAGGATACAGGATAATTATTTCACCTTCTTCAGGCAGAATCCTGCTTACCCTTACCTTATTATTGATATCAATGGTATTGACTTTGTCGCGAATGAAAAACATTATAAGGAATTAGTGGATACAATTTTTTCCAGGGATTATCCGCAGGGGCTTAACTCGGTGATTTTATAAATATTTTGCATATTTTCGCAGTTTCTATAACTATTTTTTTTAGATTTGTATTTAAGTTTGTATATTGTTGAATTAAAGTGCAATTAAACTGATCATAAACTAATAACTCTTTTTACTATGAAAAAAATCAGATGCTATTCTATCCTTTTCCTGGCCGCAATCGTGATGACCAGTTGCAGCGGACTGAATAAAATGAAAAAGAATGCAGGGGATATAAGGTATGATGTTAATCCAAAAGTACTTGAAGCCCATGCAGGCGTTGTAAATGTCGAAATCACAGGTACATTTCCTGCCAGTTATTTTGACAAGAAAACCACGCTGACGGCAACACCAGTTCTTACTTATGCCGGAGGTGAAACACCTTTTGAAGAAGTTAAGGTTCAGGGTGAAAGTGTTCAGGCAAACAACACGGTAATTGCTTACAACGGGGGTAATTTCAAATATACCTCATCGGTTCCTTACGAGGACGATATGAAGGTATCAGAGCTGATTCTCAGGGTCAGAGCAGTCAGAGGAGCGAAAAGCCTGGATTTTGATCCTGTAAAACTGGCTGACGGTGTCATTGCCACTTCGGAACTTGTGAATAAACACGCAAGATCTGTTGCTATGGAGGATAAATTCGTGAGAATTGTTCCTGAAGCACAAACAGCCGATATTCACTATGTAATCAACCAGTATAATCTTCGTAACTCCGAACTTAGTGCAGAGGATGTTAAAGCTCTGCAGGAATATATCGAAGCTGTAGAAGCTGATTCCTCACGTCAGTTCAAAGGTGTAGCTGTCAGTTCATATGCATCACCCGATGGAGAAGTTGACTTTAATACAAGACTTTCAGGTAACAGGGGTACAACAGCTGACAGGTTCATCAAAAGAGAATTCAGTGATATAGAAAGTGCCGAAGCTGAAGCATTCTTCGATTCAAAAACCACTCCGGAAGACTGGGAAGGTTTCAAAACTGAAGTTACAAATTCAAGCATTGAGGATAAAGACCTTATTCTCCGTGTTCTTTCCATGTATACCGATCCTGAAGTCCGTGAACAGGAAATCAGAAATATGTCAGCAGCTTTTGAGGTTCTGAAAACAGATATCCTTCCAAAGCTGAGGAGATCAAAAATGACTGTGAATGTTGATAAGATCGGCCGCAGTGACGAACAGATTCTTGAACTGGCTCTCTCTGACCCCAAAGTATTGAGCCTTGAGGAGATATTATATGCCGGTACATTGACAGATGATCTCGGTGAAAAGCTGTCAATCTATAAAGCTGCCCTGGAAAACAACCCGAAATGTATACGTGCCGCAAATAATGTAGGTTATGTACTTATGGCCCAGGGTAAAACAGATGAAGCAATAGCTGCTTATGAAGTTGCAAAAGCCATTAACGATAATGATGTTGTTAAAAATAACCTTGCTTTCTGCTATCTGGTAAAAGGCGATATGGCAAAAGCTGAGGAAATCTTCACATCCATGACAGCGGCTACTCCGGAATCAAAATGGGGCCTGGGTGTTATCTCAATAACCAAAGGAGAATATGACACAGCTGTAAACTACTTCGGTACGGAGCCATGCTTTAACGTAGCCCTTGCTCAGTTACTTAAAGGTGATGTCAATAAAGCCAAGGTAACCCTCGACAGTGCAGAATCATTATGTCCTGACGGAAGGGGAGAATACCTTAAGGCAGTTGTCGGAGCCCGTCTTGATGACAGAGACTATATGCTTAATGGTTTGCGCGAAGCTATAGGTACGGATGCAAAGTGGAAAGAATATGCTACAACCGACCTTGAATTTGCCAAATACTGGAATGACGATACATTTACATCAGTAGTACAGTAAAATAGATCTATAATTATAATAGTAGGGGTGCTGCATGCAGCACCCCTACTATTTTTGTTTATTCAATTCCCATAACACTATCCCGGCACTGACAGCAATATTAAATGAATGCTTGGTACCGAATTGCGGAATCTCGACGACAAAATCACATTCATCAATTATCTCCTGAGAAACCCCGTAAACCTCATGACCGAATACAATCGCATACCTGGTGTTTTTCTCTGCCTTGAATTCATTCAGATAAACAGAGCCTTCAGCCTGTTCAATACCAATAATTTTATATCCTTCTGACCGCAGTTCTTTTATTGCCCCTTTTGTTTCCTTAAAATATTTCCATGACACCGATTCTGTAGCACCCAGTGCAGTTTTTTGTATTTCACGGCTTGGCGGTGTGGCCGTAATACCACATAGATAAATAGTACCTGTCATAAAGGCATCTGCCGTCCGGAATACAGAACCCACATTACTCTGACTCCTGACGTTATCAAGGACAATTATTATTGGAGATTTCTCAGATTTCCTGTATTGTTCGATGCTCTTTCTTCCAAGCTCCTCGTTTTTTAACTTACGCATTCTTTTTTTATTAAAATAACTAAAAATACCTTTATTTTGTAACCATTGAATTCATATCCTTTCTAACTTAACAAATGTACGAATGAATATTCATGAATACCAGGGTAAATCGTTGCTTAAAGCATACAATACAGATATCCAGGAAGGTTTTGTTGCTGAAACACCTGATCAGGCTGTAATGGTAGCCAGACAGCTTAAAGAGAAATTCGGAACAGACTATTTTGTTGTTAAAGCACAGATACATGCGGGTGGCAGAGGCAAAGGTGGTGGTGTGAAACTGGCAAAAAGTGTTGAAGAGGCCGGGAAGGTAGCCTCAGAAATAATTGGCATGCAGCTGGTTACGCCTCAGACAGGAAGGGCAGGAAGGAAAGTCAGAAAGGTACTGATAGCCCGGGATGTTTACTATAAAGGTGAATCAGAACCAAGAGAGTTTTATATAGGCATATTGTTGAACCGGAATACAGGAAGATATACAATAATGTATTCTCCTGAAGGAGGAATGTCAATTGAAGAAGTTGCTGAGAAATCACCTGATCTTATTTTTTATGAAGAAATAAACCCGGCTGTCGGAATGCGTCCTTTTCAGTGCAGGAATATTGCATTTAACCTTGGATTGACAGGTGTTGCTCATAAAAATATGATAAAATTCCTTGGTGCGATATATGAGACATTCAAAGGATGTGATGCACAGCTTCTGGAAATAAATCCTGTACTTAAAACAAGCGACAACAGGATAATAGCTGTCGACTGTAAGATTGTAATTGATGATAATGCTCTCTTCCGGCATCCTGAACTGGCAGAAATGAGAGACATTGATGAGGAGGATCCTGTGGAAGTAGAGGCAGCTGAATACAATCTTAACTTCATAAAACTTGACGGGAATGTAGGATGTATGGTCAACGGAGCAGGTCTGGCAATGGCCACTATGGATATTATTAAGTTATCAGGAGGATCACCTGCAAACTTCCTTGATGTGGGCGGAGGAGCCAGTGCAGAGACGGTTGAGGCAGGATTCAGGATAATCCTTAAGGATCCTGCCGTAAAGGCAATTCTTATAAATATTTTCGGGGGGATAGTACGATGCGACAGGGTAGCAAACGGTGTGGTAGAGGCATATAAATCAATCGGAGAAATAAAAGTACCGGTGATCGTAAGGTTACAGGGAACCAATGCAGAGGAAGCAAAGAAGATTATTGATGATTCGGGCCTGGCAGTATATTCCGCTGTTTCATTCAGGGAAGCAGCTGAAAAAGTTAATACCCTGCTTAATTAAAGCCCGTCGTAAACAGGTTACTCTCTGTGTGATCCGTCACAAAATGGCTTATTTCTGCTTTTACCACATCGGCAAAGGGATACAGGTGTATCGCTTATCTCTTTTACAGTATCGTTGTATTTAAGAGTTATTCCGCCTTCTATTACCATCGGACCGTCAGTTATGATCTGTACCACCACGGGATTGTCCTTAGGAGCACGTTTTTCTTTATCATTTATAAGTTCGGGCCTCCGGTATTTAACATGATTTGTATGTTCTTCTCCTACAGTTACATTTTTTTTATCATCATTCCATTTCCATGTAAGTGCCTCAGTGGGACACATATTAACCACCTCAATTATCCTATTGGTGGATGCACCCTTCATATTAACCCAGGGCCTCCTTGTCGGATCAAATACCTCAAGTAGATCCCTGTAACAATATGAAGCATGAATACATGCCCCAGGTTTCCAATACACCGTTATTTCCTCATTGCTGTACTTCCTTTCGTTTGTTATAAATCTTTCTTTTTCCATTTTTTACATGATGATTAATGACTTGATATTTAACCGCAATTTAACAATTTTTGTGAGTTAAATCAGGTTACTTTATCTTATGAATATGTAAATTTGTCCTCTGATTTATTAAGGAGTCAGTGTTGGATTTCCCTCCGTGATAGCTGATATGAAATAAATACAGAAATCCTGGTTATTGTTATGGGGAAGGACAACAGGCTTATAAAGTCAAATATGTTGTTCACTTTATTTATTAGTTTATCAGAATATCTATCAGGGGCCGGATTATTGGGGTATAATCCTTCCGATTCACCGGTTTTATCATATTTAATGTCAACAGCCTTTCTGCATTTGATCTTAACAATCCTTGCTGCACTGGTAATTATTTGTGCGGCAATTATCTTTTTTACCCTTAAACTGAGAAAGAAAAACAGGGAACTCAGGGATAAAAATCTGGAAATTGAAGAGATCAACTCCGAACTACAAAAGACTATCGAAGAACTTAAAGCGCAAAAAAGCCTGATTACCCGTGAATATCATGAATCGGATAAATTCCTGAACAATTTAATACAATCTGCCGAGGATGCTATCTCTTTTTATGACAGGGATTGGAATCTGAAGTATGCAAACCCTGCATTTTATTCTATTATCGGTTATGACAGGGAATCATATCGATCAACAGAGGTTATTCACCCTGACGACAGAGATTACTTCGAAAGAAGAGTTAAGGAGCTTAAAGAAAAGGGTATATTTAACAGTGAAGTACGGCTTCAGCATAAAGACGGTCATTACATTACACTTTCAACAAGATCAGTGGCTGTCAGGGACGATGCAGGGGAGATACTCGGATCGCTGACAATATCGAGAGATATAACAAAATTCAAACAGATATACGAAGATCTTCTTAAAGCTAACCTTGAAGCTGAAACAAGTAACCGGCTTAAAACAAGTTTCCTGGCAAATATATCTCATGAAATAAGAACACCGCTTAACAGTGTAATAGGATTTTCCAATCTGCTTCTCAGCGACGACATCTCACAAGAGATGAAAGAAGAATATGTTGAGCATATTAATCACAACAGTGAGAAACTGCTTCAGATAATAGGTGATATTATCGATCTTTCGAGGCTTGAAAGTTCTCAGATTGAGATCTCTTATGAGGAAACATCTGTAAGTGAGATTGTTAATGAGGTGGTTGAGGAGGCCAGGAAAGAGATCAGGCGAAATGAGAAGTCAATAACCCTGAATGTACAAAACCAGTTTCAGGATAATTGCGACCTGATTTTTACCGACAGGGTATGGCTTAAAAGAGTATTGTCGCATATCATGGACAATGCAGTAAAATTCACTCTTGACGGATCAATTGTTTTTTCCTATTTAAAAGAGAATGAAGATCTCGTTTTTTCAGTTAAGGATACCGGAATAGGTATTGGAAAGGAGAATCTGGTAAATATTTTCGAGGAATTCCGGCAGGAAATTGAAGGCCATCATCGTCCATTCGAAGGACTTGGTATAGGATTGACACTTGCTAAAGAGGTGATTGACAGGATGGGAGGAAAGATATCTGTTGAGTCGGAAAAAGGAATAGGATCAGAATTCAGGTTTTCAATTCCATACAGACCTGCCGGAAGTACAAAGGCAAGGGTAAAATCAATGGCAACAGAACAAGACAGCAAATTATTGAACTGGAGCTCGAAGAAATGCCTGATAGTTGATGATAATAAAGATGTATTGATTTACCTGGCCAGGATATTGACGGATACAAAAATAGAAGTCCTGAAAGCCCGCTCGGGACTTGAAGCCATAAAAACAATAAACGAAGTTCCTGACCTCGATATAGTAATTCTTGATATGCAAATGCCTGAGATGAATGGGATAGAGGTAACAAAAGAAATAAGAAAAATAAATAAAAAAATACCCATCATTGCACAAACAGCTTTCATTTTTGAAGATGATAAAGATATAATACTGCAGGCCGGATGTGATGCCTGTCTTATTAAACCAATCCGTAAAGAACACCTCCTCACCATGATGTCTTCATTTCTTTAAGAGATCTGAATTCTCTCCGTAATTCTTACTACATTGCATTTAACTTGAAATCAATGGTCGGTAAGTATGCAGATATTATTTTACCTCTGGCTGTAAGGGAAAGGTTTACTTACATGATTCCTGAACATTTATCTGGATTGGTCAAACCAGGTGTTAAAGTACTGATTCAGCTCGGCAACAGGAATATATATACAGGGGTAGTCTGCAAGCTTCATAATGATACTCCTTCTTATAAAAATATAAGGTCAGTGATTGATGTGGCAGATCCTGTACCTTTAGTAAATGAAAAACAGCTGAAACACTGGAAATGGGTGTCAGATTATTATATGTGCTCAGAGGGAGAGGTGATGAAGGCAGCTGTTCCCGGGGCATTTTTTCCGAAAGGCGATACCTCTGGTCCTCCGAAAGAGAAATATAAGCCGAAGGAAGAGACATTCGTTGAGCTTGCTGCAGGGTTTTCTGATAAGGAATTGAATGAAATACTTGACAAACTGGGAAAATCACCGAAACAAAGTGAAGTTCTTACTGCCTATCTTCATTTAACAGGCTATACACAGGATGCTTATGTAAAACCCCTGCGAAAAGCACTACTTCTTAAAGAAGCCGGAACATCACAGTCAGCTATTGATTCTCTGGTCAGGAAAGGAGTGTTTTCATTGGTGAGACTGGAGGTGGGAAGGCTTAAAGATTATGGAAACAGTAATGAACCGCTGAGAGAACTAACGGATTATCAGTTCAATGCATATAATTCAATTTCCGGATTATTTAAGGAAAAGAATACCGTTTTACTGCATGGTGTAACATCAAGCGGGAAAACTGAAATATATATTCATCTTATTGAGGAACAGTTAAGCAAGGGCAAACAGGTTCTTTATATGCTTCCTGAAATAGCACTGACAGCACAGATCATATTACGTTTACAAAAGCATTTTGGGAAGGTAACAGGTGTATATCATTCGCGTATCAATGACCAGGAAAGGGTTGAGATATGGAAACGTGTTGCTGATGAGAATCCTGAGAAAGGTTACAGGTTGATTCTTGGTGTAAGGTCTTCAATATATCTTCCCTTTAATAATCTGGGTCTTGTAATTATTGATGAAGAACATGATACTTCATATAAACAGCAGGATCCATCCCCGAGGTATCATGCACGTGATTCAGCTATAATCCTGGCATCAATTCACGGGGCAAAAACACTTCTGGGATCTGCATCACCATCCATAGAGAGTTATTACAATGCAGAAACAGGGAAATATGGATATACGGAATTGAATGAAAGATACGGGTCGATTAAACTGCCTGATATAATAATAGCCAATACACGTGAAGCTTACAGGAAAAAACTGATGGTTTCACATTTCACTCCTGAACTTATGGAGGCAATCGATCATGCCCTGGGCAGACAGGAGCAGATCATTCTTTTTCAGAACAGGAGGGGATTTTCTCCATATATTGAATGTCCTGAATGCGGCTGGATACCCGTATGTACACGTTGTGCCGTAAATCTGACATATCATAAAGTCATAAACCGTCTCGTATGTCATTATTGCGGATACAGAACAGCAATACCAACAAGGTGTGGTAACTGTGGCTCATCCGGATTGGCGACAAGAGGATTCGGGACTGAGAAGATAGAGGATGAGATAAGGATCGTATTTCCTGATGCCAGGGTGGCAAGAATGGACCAGGATACTACGAGAGGCAGAAATTCATTCAATAAGATCATAAAGGATTTTGAAGAACGGCGTACTGATATACTTATTGGTACGCAGATGATTTCCAAAGGCCTGGATTTTGAGGGTCTTACAGTTGTGGGAATACTCAATGCCGACAACCTGTTGAATTATCCCGACTTCAGGGCACATGAGAGGAGCTACCAGCTTATGGAACAGGTAAGCGGGAGGGCAGGCAGAAGACAGACAAGGGGAAAGGTGGTGATACAGACGTCGGATCCGGCAAATAAAATAATACGACTTGTCTTACAGCATGATTATCATAATATGTTTAAAATGCAGGCGGAAGAGAGAAAAAGTTTTAATTATCCGCCATTCTGCAGGTTGATAAGAATAAACCTTAAACACAAAGACATTAGCCTCCTGAATAAATATGCTGAGATCCTTGGCAGAGAACTGAAGAAGATATTCCGCAACAGGGTACTGGGACCGGAGTTTCCGCTGATTTCAAGAGTGCAGCTGTATTATATCAAGACTATCCTTCTGAAGCTTGAGAAGGACAGACCCGCAACAAAAACACGGCAGCTGATATTTGATTCACTCAGCCGGCTTGAAAAAGAAAGGGGGGCAACATCGATGAGGATATCAATTGATGTTGATCCATATTAGGTTTATCATTTCAATATTTGCGATAATCGATAAAAATATGCC
>Ga0272441_10006737_pt1 | contig 19052 bp, 17 predicted proteins | sample SSMProp6N_FD_193582 | JGI IMG/M metagenome (GOLD analysis project Ga0272441, IMG submission 193582) | Marine sediment archaeal communities from Little Sippewissett salt marsh, Falmouth, MA, United States - SSM-Prop-6N | ecosystem: Environmental > Aquatic > Marine > Wetlands > Sediment ... | reverse complement strand
TCTCGGTAGTAATTCTATTTTCATGACCTTGGATTCTCTGGTTTGAAATAATCACAATATTGAAGTTATCAAGTTTAGTATATTTGAAGTATGTTATTTAATGTTAATTGTTAATATGGTAGAATATGTCAGATAACTTTTAAAATAAAATTGAGTGCTTTGAATTTTTTAAGGAATATTTCTTATAAATGAATGTTATTATCTGGTTAGGCATAATTTTCTGTATTTCTCAATCTGCAATGTTCTCAGGTCTTAATCTCGCATTGTTTAGTATAAGTAGATTGCGATTGGAAGTCGAGGTTACAGGGGGAAATAAGGATGCAATAAAAGTTCTTGATATGAGGTAGGATTCGAATTTTGCATTGACAACAATACTATGGGGTAATGTTGGTATTAATGTATTATTGACATTATTATCTGATTCAATTCTTGCTGGAGTTGGGGCATTTATTTTTTCAACTGTTGTTATAACTCTTATTGGTGAGATTGTACCTCAAGCATATTTTTCAAGACACGCATTAAGAGTTGCTTCTCTATTAAAACCCATCTTTAATTTTTATCAGATATTTCTTTTTCCTGTTGCAAAACCGATAGCTAAAATTCTTGACCTTTGGCTTGGAAAAGAGAGCATTACATTTTTCCAGGAACGAGAACTTAAAGAAATTATTAACAAACATATTAATTCTCAAAATGGTGAAGTTGGATATTTGGAGGGTATTGGAGCTTTAAATTTTTTAGCTATTGACGACTTATTAGTTACAAAAGAAGGAGAGTTTATAGATCCCAATAGTATTTTATATCTCCCTTCTGATAATAATATTCCGGTGTTCCCTGATTTTGAAAGAACAATAAATGATCCCTTTCTTCGGAAAATTGATTCTTCAAAAAAAAATTGGATTGTAATTTGCGATAATACTAATTATGAACCGTTACTAGTTTTAGATTCCGATGGATTTTTGAGAGATGCATTGTTTTCAGCGAAACCAATAAATCCTTTATGTTTTTGTCATAAACCAATATTAGTTCAAGATATAAATATTAATTTAAAGGATGTAATACCCAAATTTACCGTTCATTCATTTTTAGATGAAGATGATGTAATAGACAATGATGTAATACTCGTCTGGTTAGATAATGAGAAGAGGATTATAACAGGCGCTGATATTCTGGGTCGACTTTTAAGAGGAATTTCAAGAAGAAAATTATTATAAGGATTTTTTTTTCAAAAAATATCTATTTGAAAGGAAGTTGTGGTGATTTTATGTTCATTTTCTTCAGAACATTTTTACCCATTTCAGTTAATTCACTTTTATATTGAAATTGGTATCTTGCATCAATCGGATAGGCTTTTATTTTATAAATTGTAAACCAGGGTTTTTCAGAAACAATAATCGATATAGGATTTTTAAGTTGTGTAAAGGGATTACACAGAGCAACATCATACAATTTTCGTTTTATAATAGATGTTTCATATTCTTTATTGATATAGAAATTAACTTCACAAAGAATTTCTTGTCTCCCTGAGTTTGAATTACTAATATTTTTATTCCAAATCTTTTGATGTGATATTGTAACTAAATTATCATCGGGAGTAAGTATTCGAAGAACCCTCAAGTTCATTGATTGAACTTCACCATATGTTCCGTCAATCTCAACCCAGTCTCCGGGACGATATATTCTCTCATAAATAGCAACAATTCCAGCTATTAAGCTACTCCAATAATCCTTGAGAGCAAAACCAATTACAAGTCCAATTGCTCCGAAAAGGGCTATTAAATTCTTTAATGTGAATTCGATTAGAATATTGAAAGTTAATAGAATTGAACAAACATAAATAAACAGCCTTATAACTGGTATTAAGGGTAAGATGTACAATCTTTTTTTTGATGAAAGTCGATCAGCGATCTTAGGCAATAACCATTGAACAATCCTGTTAAGCAAAATAGCTGATAGAAAAATTAAAATCACCCATAAATAAGAATGCATATCCAAGTTTTTTGATATGGTTTTAAGAAGGTCTGTATTCATTTTATTTATTCCTAAAAAACACTTACTAGATAACCTTCACTTTCAAAAAATGATCTTATATTTGGATAAGCTATGGGATTTATAGACCAGGAATCAGTTTCATTTTTAATTAATTTCATATCATGTAAATGAGTCAGGCTATTTAGAATATCGATATGTGAGAAAAGTAATAATTTGTCTAATAGATCCAAACTTAAATTGCCATGGAGTATTATCATATATAAAATAATAATTTCTTTTCTTTTAAGCCCTGGTTGAACAACAGGTAGTTGGATTTTTGTCCAGGGTTTTAACCAGATAGTTATTACTGAATTTTGATTTTTATTAGAATCGTAATTATATTGTAAACTGTGATTCCAGATTGCTTTTGCAATACCAGGTATTCCAAGGCTTTTTTCTGCTAATTTTTCAATAAAATCTGAACTCTCTTTAGAATTATTATCACTGGTTGTCGAAATTTTTAAACGATTTGTTAATACTAATTTTTTGTTGTCAATTTGTCGAAATTCGAATTTATTTGTTTCTGACTCTTTGTTGGGTAGTGATAGAAAATTGATTAATTTATTTTCATTAAAAGCCTCGAGTGTCAAAGGTGTTGCAACCAGTGAATCTAAATCTAATACTTGTTTTAAGAAGGACCATGACCAACTAGTGCATCCAATTATGCATTTAAAATTACCGGATAATAAAATATCTATAAGATTGCGGAAAAATTCGAGACCTTCAGGACAACGAAAATAAAATTTCTCTAGTTGATTGATTACAAATGGTTTCTTATTGTAATTTATAATCGAATTTAACCAGTTTTGATCAGAGTTAATTATTTGTTCGTAAGATGGAGGTTTTACCATATCTAAATCAGACGTGTTCGCAGTAATTTGTAGAATTTTATCTATCCCACTAAATGGTGAACCAATGATAAATTGTATCTTCGATTTTTTAATATCATCATCAAACCAATTTTTTAGGACTGCTCTTAATGACTTTGCTGCATTATTCCAGTCCTCATTTGGGTTTAATAAATTTTGAATTCCATGAGGTATTTCACAAAGTTTGATAGTATCCATTGGATCTTCTTTTTTCTTCTCTTTTCTCCATATACTTTGTGAAAATACTTTTAAAACATTTTTAACAGATTCGGTTTTTGCTATTTTAGGAAGGGAATATTCGCTAATCGGTATGAATTTCCAGAGGAAGGTTTCATTTTGATGATTTTGATCTGATTTTGAGTTTACATTCATGCTCTAACAAAAAATTTATAAATTTTTGTTGATATTTACATCAAAACCAGTTGTTTTGACAAGGCTAATATCAATAGCGGTTGAAGCAATTGAAACAACATTTTGAGTTTTGATAAATTCTTCTAAAATTTGAGTAAAAATTTTATCTTTTTTCATTCGTCTCTCTTTATAATCAACAACATATCTGATGGTAAATTCAACCCAGTTTTCGTTAAAAGATAATGTAACAGTAGGTTCTACTTTAGCTGGCTCAATCTTGAATTTTTTTACAATCTCTTTCCATGATTTTGCTGCATCTATTGAATAATCACCGACAACTTCATGAACGATATTTTTTATTATATCACGAGCTAACTTTAAATCGCTCCCATGTTTAACTGGTATCAGGATCTCATCCCACAAAAAAGGAAAATCAGCGGAATAATTAAATACAGGTTCTTTAAAAACAAAGCTGTTAGAAATTCGGACAATACGACCATTATACAGATCCCCATTAACCCATCCACCACATTCCATAAGAGTTGTTCTAAGCAAACCTATGTCTATTACATCACCTTTAATTCCACCTAACAGTATACGGTCACCTGTTGTAAAAAAATGACTTAGAGATATTGCTATCCAACCGGCAATGCTTGCGATAACTTCTTGCAAAGCAAAAGCTATACCTGCACCTGCGACTCCGAAAGCTACGGTTAACTTACTCAGACGGTCACTGAAAATCACTCCAAGTAATGCAATACAGACAATGTAACCTATAAAGTTTATAATTTTTCTTAGTCGATATTGCTTTGAATCTTCAACAAATCTTGAAACATATCGATTAATGAAACGGATACAAAATAATATTAATATTACACCAAAAACTGATGCAATTAATTTGCCCATTGTGGGATCAAGCAGCCACTTTTTGAAAAAATCTTCCATTTTTTATTATTTTATAGGGTATTTTATTTAATGGCTGACAATAAGTCAAGAGTATAAATTGTGGGAGTTCCTTTTGAAAACCTAACAAATCAAAATTATTTCAATCGATATTCTTTCCCCTTTTTATCCTTAACTTCTGAGTAAGAAAAATTATTCCTAAAAGAAGTAATCCTGGTAAATACATCCAGTACCTTAGAGAACAAGAAATACCAATCAAGGAAGCTATCTTATCAGGGCGCATAAGTATAAAAGTTACACACAATAGTAAAGGGATTTCATAAAACCTGTTTTTTGTAATCAACCATCCCTGTGTAGCAGAAGCAAAAGCAAAGTTTCCCAGGCATGCCATGATAAATATCAGCAAACCCTGTATCCAGCTGTCAATATTATGCAGGATAAGATCTGCATTGAATATGAACATGAAAGGAAGTATTGCCGTTCTTATATCGTACATAAAGCCTTGAACGCCCGTTCTTATAGGTGGTGATTTCGCAATCGCTGATGCTGCATAAGCTGCGAGTCCCACCGGAGGAGTATCATCAGCTAAAATTCCGAAATAGAAGCAGAATAGATGTGCCGCCATCAGCGGGACAAAGAAATCATGTGTTCCTGCTATTAATACGATAGCAGGGGCTGTCAGTGATGCCATGACAATATAGGTTGCTGTTGTCGGGAGACCCATTCCTATTATAAGGCTCGCGATAGCAGTTATTATTAACATTATAAGTATGTTACCACCTGACATCAGGTCGATTACATCTGTTATCAGTCCTCCAAGACCTAAAGATACGACTCCCACGATGATACCCGCAGCTGCTGTTGCCAGTGCAACCGGAACCATGTTCTTTGCTCCTGAAGAAAGGGCAGAAAAAATTTCGATAATCGATCTTTTTACTGCCGGTATTAAAGGATCTTTTCTTAAATAAGCTTTAAGAGGATGTTGGAGAAACATAATAATCCCCATGACCCAGATAGCATTGAAAACAGAGGTTTCAGGTGTATGTCTCGATATCAGAAGTTCATAAATAAGGACAATAACCGGAATCATGAAATGTGCACCACTTTTAAATGTATGCAGAAATGGAGGAAGGGCTTTTCTGGGTAAACCTTTCAATCCGAGTTTACATGCTTCTATGTGAGCAATAAAAAAAAGAGCTGCATACGATGCAAATGCAGGAATAACAGCCGCTTTTATAACATAAATATAAGGAACATTAACATATTCTGCTATTATAAATGCAGCAGCTCCCATTATTGGAGGAGCCAGCTGTCCATCTGTACTGGAAGCAACTTCTATTGCAGCAGCTTTTGTGGGGGGATATCCGACCTTTTTCATCATCGGGATTGTAAATGTTCCCGTGGTTACAATATTTGCAATACTTGAGCCTGAAACCATTCCGGTCAAACCGCTTCCCAGGATTGCTGCTTTTGCCGGTCCACCCTTAAAACCACCGAGGAGACTGAGTGCTAGTTTTATGAAATATTGACCTGCACCCGCTTTTTCCAACATTGCACCAAAAAGAACAAAGAGAAAGACTATTGTGGCTGATACATCAAGAGGCACACCGTATATCCCTTCAGTGGACATGGTAATCTGACCGACAAACCTTTTCAAAGATACTCCTTTGAATGCAATAGCATCAGGCATATAAGGACCAAAGAATGCATAGATACAAAAAAGAATTGCTATAACAGGAAGAGCTGGTCCTATTACACGTCGGGTAGTCTCGAGAAGTAAAATAACCAGCATTATACCTATTATTAAATCTCTGCTTATTGGAGAACCATATCTTGTTGTTATGCCAGAGTAGTCAATAACAATATATAATGCTGTAATAGAAGATGTTATTCCAAAAATGAGATCATATATGGGGATTCTACCTTTTGCAAAAAATTGTTTTTTAAAAAAAGGGTAATGAAAAAAGACTATCAGCAGAGCAAATCCAAGGTGAATTGCCCTTATAATTGTTGAATCAAGTATTAGCCAGCTTGCGATAGATAGCTGAAACAGACTCCATATGACAGCAATAATGGGAACTATGTATTTCTGATAACCTCCGGGTTCTCTTGTTAATAAACCTTCATCTTTTGCAAAATCTCTTTTTGGTTCCAGGTTATCATCTATGCTGTTATTATTCATTAAATCTTATTTCAATCCGGTTTCCTTGTAATATTTTATTGCACCTTGATGAATCGGGGCGGAGAGACCTTCGAGCATATTCTGTTTTGTCAAAACTTCGTAAGAAGGGTGAAGCTTTTTGAATTCATCGAAATGTTCGAAGACCTCTTTTGTTATTGCATAAACAATATGAGCGGGTACATTCGAAGAGGTTACAAATGTTGCTTTAACACCAAAGGATTTCACATTCTCCGTGTTTTGAGCTTTTGGATAATATTGTATCGGGATAGTTACTTCTGCATAATAAGGATATTTTTCAAGAAGTAAATCGATACCTGAAATAGATGCAAATCGAACTTTCTTTTTCCCTGCTGTTGCCTCCTTGATAGCTCCACTCGGGTGCCCGACAGTATAGAAAAAAGCATCTATCCTGCCATCCTGCAATAATCCCGCTGCTTCAGATGCTTTTACAGATTCAGCAATTAAATCCTTTTTGAAATCTATTCCGACAGCATTAAGAGCATCAATAGAATTTTGCCTTTGTCCCGAGCCTGGATTTCCAATATTCACCCTTTTCCCTTTCAGATCTTTTATGTTTTTGATTCCTGATTCGGTAGAAGAGACCAGTGTCACTGATTCAGGATGAATGCTGAAAACAGCTCTTAAATCTTTTTGTGGATTACCCGACCATTCTGAATTCAGAGATCCATTATAAGCTTGATATTGCCTGTCAGACTGGACAATGCCAAATTCCATGTCTCCAGATATTATTGCATTTACATTAAAGACTGAACCTCCGGTTGATTCGACGGTTACCCTCAGACCATAAACTTTTCGCTTCTTATTGACAATTTTGGCAATAGCACCACCGGTGGGGTAATAGACTCCGGTCATACCACCTGTACCGATTGTAACAAATGTAGTTTTACCAAACAATAAAGCTGATGGGGGGGTAATGATTATTAATGTAATTATGAAAATTCCCAGTAAAAAATATGTTGATCTTAACATTAGAAACTCCTTGCAAATTAGACTTTTTATTTAATTATAACACAGGATTTTTACAGTTCTCAGTGAAGTTGGTCTGAGAATTCACTTAAGGTTGTAATTATTACTATCCTCAAAGATTTAAATTTCATCGGGAACGAATATTTTAAATAAGATACTTTATTAGGTTTAATAAAGATCGACCATATCTCTTTATGATTGTTCTAAGCTTTGCTATAATAATGGAGTTAAATCAATTTAAAGAATTCATTCTTATAACAATAATTGGAAAGGATTGGATAAATTCAATTCAGTGTAATATGCATTTAAAAGATCAAATCAAAGAACTAATCCAGCAAAAAAAATTTAATGAATTGCTTGAAATGAAAGAGCGACCTTCAAAATTAATTCTGATTTTAATGAGGACACTGTACAACGAAGATCCTGATTTCCGTTTTGGGGCTGCTTATGTTTTAGGTAGAATAACTTCTAAGATATATTCTAAAGATCCTGAAAGGGTAAAAGAGATTCTTCAAAAACTTTTATGGTCATTGAATGACGAATCAGGTTTTGTCTGCTGGGGTGCTCCCGAGGCAATTGGTGAAATAGTTAAGGATATTTCTGAGTTAAAAACAATTTACGCACAATTTCTGATTTCGTTTCTGTCTCATCCTAATGTCATATTTAACAATAATGCTCTTGAAAAAGGAGCTTTAATTGGTTTAGCCAGGATTGGGAAGTTAGAGGACCACTTATTGGGGCAGTTGAAATCACTTGTAAAAATGTATATGGATAAAGACGATCAAGAGATGCAAGAATATGCTTTTTGGTGCGGGATTATGGCAGGTCTGGAGAATATGGATAAAATGATTCCTGACCATCTTGATACAAATGACTTCTTGGGTATTTATGAAAATGGAATCAAGATCAGGAAACCTATATCTGAATTATTATAAAACCGGAATACTCTTAAATATTCAATCTGTTCTTTTCAAAATGTTGTCTAATAAATCAAGTGTTTTTTCTGATGACCCTTTGTTTGCTTGAAGCACCTCAAAAGCTTTCCTGCCAATTTTTTCCCTTGATTCTTTCGATTCTAAGAGTTGGGTAATCTGGTTCTCGAGTTCTATATTGCTTTCAACCTTAATTCCTGCGTTATTTCTTAAGAGAATTTTTTCGATTTCCCGGAAGTTAGACATATATTTACCCCATATTACAGGTTTGGAGAAAGCTGAAGGTTCCAGAATGTTATGTCCACCACCCGGTTTTTCCAGGCTTTTTCCCATGAAAATCAAATCTGAAATAGCATATATAGATATCAGTTCTCCTATTGTATCAAGGATCAGAATTTGTTCTGAATTTCTTTTATTATATTTTTTCCCTTCCTTGATTTGTGATCTGAGTGAATATTTAAGGTTCAAATCTTTACAGGTTTTTGTTATTTCATTTCTTCTTTCAGGATGTCGTGGAACAAGAACAAGATAAAGGTCGGGAAATTTCTTTTTCAGATTCGTGTAAATATTCAAAATTATGTCCTCTTCAGGATGATGAGTGCTTGCTGCAGTGAAAACAAGAGTGTTTTCAGGTAATCCGAATTCAGCATAAAGATTTTGATTGTTGTTCAAAGTTGACGATTCGGGTAACATGTCGAACTTGATATTTCCGGTTACCTTTACCTTTTTGGATCGTGCACCCATTGTAATGATTCGATCCCTGTATTCATCATTCTGCATGCAAATAATGTCGAAATTATCAAGGACTTTTTTAAAGAAGAAAGCAAGTTTTTTATAACCACCATAGGATTTATCCGAAATCCTGCCGTTGACAAGGGCTATTTTTGCATCTTGATTTTTCATGGAGCGAAGAATATTAGGCCAAATTTCTGTTTCTATGATAACAAAAAGATCCGGTTTGACTTTTTCAGAAACCTTATTGGTAATTATCGCAATATCAAGGGGTAGATAAAAAACGAAATCAGCTTCCTTAACCTTTTTTGCCCTTTCATGTCCGGTATTTGTTATATTTGAAATTAGGATTTTATAATTTGGAAATCTTGCTTTAAATTTTTTCAGTAGTATTTCCAGGGCTACAGTTTCACCAACCGAAACCGCATGAAACCAGGCTAACTTCTCATTTTTGTTTTTTCTAAATATTTCTGAAGGAAAGAATCCCAATCTTTCTAGCAATCCTTGCTTGTATTTCTTGTTCTTGATGCATTGATAAAAGAAGTAAGGCAGATTCACAAGGAAATAAATTATTATTATCAAAGAATATATACAATACAAATTCAGACCTCGCTTGTCCTGTTTTCGTTATTATTTATAGCTTTTGAATTATTACTTAGAGAATCTTGATATTTGAACCTGTTTTTTTCAGTAATTGCAGAAACCTTTTTGTCAACGGTTTCGGTTATATTGTTCAATGAAGTCTCGAGTTCGATTCTTTTCTTTTCATATATATCTTTTGATGCTTTTGGGGGAACAGTCATGGGTTCTCCCGCTATAAATGCACCTTTACCGAACGGTGCAGGGAGCATGAACTCGTCCCAGCTTCCGAGTTTTTTATATTTCGATACCGAGTATGCTATGGGTAGTATCGGGCAACCTGAAATTGAAGCCAGCCTTATGATACCCGGTTGTACAATATAAGGTGGACCTTTAGGACCGTCGGGGGCTATCACCACATCAGATCCATTTTTTAAGACTTTTACTATATTTTTGAAACCCTCCATACCACCTCTGGTTGTTGAACCTCTGATCGATTTAAGATTAAAATATTTGATAATTCGGGCAATCATTTCACCATCTCTGTGTTGACTTATCAGAACATGGGGATTTTTCCCCTCGCAAATATAAGGTATCATGAGTAATCTTCCATGCCAGAAAGCAAAAATTATCGGCTTGTCAGATTGGTTGAAATCAGTAACCCTTTCATAATTTATTTTTTCCCATCTGGTCGATTTACCGATAAATTTGATTATAAATGAACCAAGAGGAGGAATTACCGATAATAAAATCTTGTCCTTAATCATAGATCGATTTCTTTGATTCCATTTGTATTTTTTCGAGCAAGATCTAAATCGGTTATTGGTTTTTTGAATTGCAGTTCATAAAGGTTTTTATATGTACCGCCCAAAGCCATCAGTTCATCATGGGTTCCCTGTTCGGTAATTTTTCCTTCTGAGATGACGAGGATCCTGTTTGCATGTTGAATTGTTGAAAGTCTGTGGGCGATTATTAAACAAGTTTTATTCTGGATAAGGTTGAAAAGAGCTTTTTGTACTTTGAATTCTGATTCGGTATCCAAAGAAGATGTTGCTTCATCAAGGATCAGTATTGGAGAGTTTTTCAAAATTGCTCGTGCAATAGCTATTCTTTGCTGTTGACCACCCGATAATCGCATACCCCTGTCGCTTATATTTGTTTCATATTGTAAAGAAAAATCGGTAATGAACTCATGTGCAAACGCCGCATTTGCAGCCGTTATGATCTTATCAAGAGGAATATCTTTTCTGCCATATGCAATGTTATGCTTAATAGAATCATTGAAAAGAATGACCTGTTGAGTTACCATACTCATCTGGCTTCTCAATGATTTCAATGAAAAATTCTTGATGTCTTTTCCATCTATAAGAATTCTCCCCTTTGTAGGCTCATAGAACCTGAGAAGAAGGTTGACAAGTGTAGTTTTTCCAGCTCCGCTCGATCCCACAAGAGCAACAATTTCTCCGGCTTTGATCTCGAAGTTTATATCATTGATAATAAACTTATCCTCATATTTGAAGCTGAGATTTTCGAAAACAATTGATTCTTTAAAAGCAGGGAGTTCAAAGTCTGAACCTGCAAGCTCCGTTTCCTTTTTCTCGTCCAGGATTTGAAAGACTCGGTCAGCAGCCGCAAGACCCTGATGGATTGCATTATTCACTCTTGTTATGCTTTTAATCGGTTGATACATCTGTGTAACTGCTATTATGAATGTGAGAAAACTGCCAAGAGTCATTGATCCTTTCTGTATCAAAAATCCACAATACCAGATTACTATCGCTCCGCTGACATAACCTAGAGTCTCGATCAATGGCGATGAAAGAGACATGATTGTGGCTGCTTTCAAATTTAGATCAAAATTTCTTCTATTTGTTTTTTTAAATCGCTCGAATTCAAAGTTTTCCATGCCAAAAGCTTTGACTACCCTTATACTGGTTATAGTCTCGATCAGCATAGTGCTCATATCTGCAATCTTGATCCTGCTTTTCAAGCTGACTTTTTTCAAACCTTTGGCAAACTTGACTATTGGGACAGAAACAAATGGAAAAACAGTCATGGAGATTAATGCAAGGCGCCAGTCGAGATAAAAGACAATTCCTATAAGACCAATCATTTTGAATACACCCTGGAGAAAATCGGCAAGCTCCCTTGATATCATGTCTCTCATCATTTCAATATCATTCATGACTCTCGAGGTCAGCTCCCCTGTAGTCTTTCCCATAAAAAATTTGACCGGTAGCTCTAAAACATGGTGATATAGGTCCTCTCTTATATTTGTTATAACCCTGTAACCGATAAATTTCATGAAATATGAAGATGTGAAAATTGAAATACCCAGTATGATAGATGCTCCAATAAGCATGAAAGGCAGTAGCCATAGAGTGCTGTAATCCTTTTCAATTGCAACGAGATCGATGAAAGGTTTTACGAGAAGGATTATTGTCGACATTGAGATAGACATGAACATCATTAGAATAAGAGCACAAAAAAATCTCAAATAATAAGGTGATGAGTATCTTAGTAATCTCTTGTAAGATTCCATTTCAGAGTGTTCTTTTTTTAAAGATTATGGTTGTAAATGTAAGTACTAAAATTATATAAAGGATTCCATAGATTATTGGGATAAAAAAACTAAATGGTTCTGTTATGTTTCTGGTGAATTCCATACCTATAATGTTGAAATTGTTGAAGTTAGGGAAGAAGTTGTGAATGAGACGTAATGTTATCCTGAAAAAGATGTTATCAGAATGAGCTGCTATAAATTCGAGATCTGAAACCAAAATTCCGGAAATATGAACAAAAAATGTAAGTATTATTCCCATCACAGGTTTGCAAAATGACGAGAAAAACAAAGCAAAAGCCGCAACTAAAGAAACTTCGATATATTTGTGAAAGATTGTTGCTAAAACCAGGAAATTGTTAATACCTTTAAAACTCAATAAAATAGGGATATAAACGATTAACATTAAGGCAATCATCAGAAAAATAGTCAAAATAAGACCGAAATATTTACCCAATATAAATTCATGCCGCTGAATGGGTTTTGTTAATAATAATAAAGCAGAGCTTCTTTCAATTTCTCGATTTATCAAATGAGCTCCACTAAAAACTGCAATTAGTAATGAGAATAAATATATGCAACTTAATCCGATATCAATTACAAGTTTCAATTCCTGTCCGGGTGTCAGCATGCTGACTATCCTTGAAGAAAGTATGATAAGCAGCGCTATAATCAATATAACCACAAAAACTTTGTCATAGATTATTTCGAGAGAAGTTGATTTAGAAATAGCAGCAATTTTCCGAAACGAATTCATTAAAAATAAACCATCTTGAATTAAATTTAAATAAATACTCTTACAAGATTATAATTAAATATATTGGATTGTAAATAAGAACATGCTTTTTGCTTTTAAAGTTGACAAATTTGGTTATTTCTTGTAACTTGGTTAGTGTATGAAATTTAATAGTTTATATTTAAGAGCATCTGTGATGCTTTTTTTTGTTGTTTTATTCTTCAATGCCGCATCATCTGAGAATATCTTCCACATCGGTTATATGTATTATACAGATGAACAGTTTACGCAAAACGAGCTTTTAACCACTTATGATGAACCAAGTGTGCTTGGAAGAGAAAGTGAATCATCTGGCTTTACAGCTAGGCTGGATTATGATTTTTTGACTTATTTCACTGTTTCTTTGAAATACATGCACAGGGAATTTCATCTCCAAACTGAAGATTATCGTACTGCAAGCTTGTATATTGAAGACCTGAAAAGAAAGGGATATTCAGATGATGACCGGGATCTATTTAAACAGGCAATCCCAAGAACAAAACCAGTTCAATATAAGTTCTATCATCCGATTCAGTATCATGAAAAAAGCGGTGATACCTACTATGCAGGATTTACTGCAAAAACCCCTATTGATTTGACAATCAAGTTTTCCTATCAAAGCTCCAAAGGTATTATATCTGGTTCTTCTGCCGATCAATCAGCTGCTAATGACAGGATATATGATGATATTGAAGATGCAATCAGCAGAGGCTTGAAAACGGATGCAGAAGATGCACCCAAACCTAAAAGTCAATCATATACAGGTTCCTTATCTCAGGCATTCTTCACGGGAAATACTGAATTGGAAATCGGCTTTTCATATGTCGATAGTACACCCGTTTTTTCTATAAAAAGAGATTTCAACACAGATATTGGACAATATTACTATTATTTTGATAGGACATCTGCTTACCAGGCAGGTACTTATTTTATATTAAACCAGGTCTTGACAAAAACAACTGCATTGCAACTTACGGGTGTTTATGCAACAGACCCTGACCTTGAAGACGGAAGGGAACTCTCTTTCAGGATCAATCAATACATAGTACCCACCAAATCATCAATTCATTTTACCTATCGATATTTTTGGGATACATTTTCGCTTAGGTCCAATCTGTTTGAAGTCCTTTTTTACCAGTATCTGACAAAAAATACGATCGTCAAACTCAGATACAGATATTATTGGGAAGACAATGACTCCTTCGATTATGACACACTGGTTAGTGCAACTCTTGATCCCGATGATTATAGTATTTCAGAATCTATTTCTCCTCTGGAAGGGCGTCTTTACGGAGTGAAATTAACCCAAAATTTATTGGCATTTTTCAGTGAGGATAGTCAAATCGGAAAACTCCTTGACAGGGTTGAACTCGAGATTTCATATCATAGAATGACTATATATGATAAAAGATACGACAAATATATCGACGAAGCTGGCATCGGTTATGGAGGCTTCTTAAAAAACGAGGGGGAGATGAAAATAGAGAGTGATGTCGTCTATGCAGGTTTGACATTCAAGTATTAAAACTCTCATCACCCAAATTATTTTAAGATTTGTAATAATTTGAACAAAAATGAAAAATGCTTTTTAGTTATCATACCGACATTTAACGAACGAGAAAATGTCAAACCCTTAATTGACCAGATCCTGTCTCTTGACTTACCTTTGGATGTTTTGATAGTTGATGACAATTCACCGGACAAAACTGCTGAAATTGTCGAAAAAATTAAAGAGGAAGATTCGAGAGTTAATATTTTAAAACGACCTTCAAAATTGGGTCTGGGTACAGCACACATTGCTGGATTTAAATTTGCATTGGAAAATAACTATTCAAAAGTAATTACTATGGACGCAGATTTTTCTCATAATCCGAATTCAATTCCAGCCCTTGTTGCTGCATCTGACAAATTTGATGTAGTTCTTGGATCCCGATATATTAAAGGTGGAGGGGTTGATGAAAAGTGGAGCATTTTTAGATGGTGTTTGAGCAGATTTTCAAATTTCCTTGCAAAAATACTATTACGGCTGAGAAGCAAGGATTGTACAGGGGGATTTAGATGTTATACCAGGAAAGTTCTTGATACAATTAACTTTGATTATATAAAATCAGATGGTTATTCCTTCCTGGTAGAATTACTTTTTTTCATTCAGAAAGCAAATTTCAGGATTGGTGAAGTGCCTATATTATTCGAAGACAGAGAGGTTGGAATATCCAAAATCTCTAGAAAGGAAATCTGGAAAGCTTTTTTGACACTTCTCCGTTTAACCACGAAATAAAAACCTACCCATAATATATGAACGAAATTTCCTTACAAGATACATTTTAATTTAACATTCAATAATCTATAATATTTCAACGGAGTATCTTAGATGAAGAAAATTCTTTTAAAAAATGGAAAAATATATTCGTTAGATAGGGATTTTAATACGTATTCAACAATTTTGATTGATTCCGGATCAATTTCTTATTTAGGAAATGAGGAATTAAATATTAATGATGAGGTCAATGTTATTGATCTCAATGGAAGATCAGTAATTCCAGGTTTCTATGATTCCCACGTTCATGTGCTGGAGGTTGGCAAGGCGAAAAGAACACTTGATATACATGAGGTCGAAAATAAATTCAAATTAATGAAATTACTCGAGAAAAAAGTCGAACAGGTTCCGGCTGGTAAATGGATTTTTGGAAATGGATGGAAAAAAGATATGTGGGAAAATGGAGCATTTCCTTCTAAAGTTGATATAGATCCTGTTTCGCAAGAAAATCCCGTTGCCTTATATAGCAAAGATATGCATACGCTGCTGCTGAATTCGAAAGCATTAGATGTTCTTGAGATAAAAAAAGATACTCCTTTCAAAGGATATGGAGAAATTGAACTGGATTCTGAAGAGCAACCTACTGGTATTTTAAAGGAAGATGCCTGTAATCTGTTCACAAAAAAAGTTACACAGATTGAAAATCTGAAACAAACACTCTTTGATGCTTTTGCCTCTTTTTTTGAGAAAGGGATTACATCAATTGACACAATGGAAAATTCTGAGAGTTGTCACGATCTTTTTTGCATGCTTGAAAGATTAAATAAAGAAGAAGAACTACCTTTGAGAATAAATGTTTTTTTTCCGTATTCGATGTTAGATAATCTTATCGAATGCGGTTTAACCTCCGGTTTTGGAAGTGAATATCTCAAAATTGGCGGGATCAAAATCTTTGCCGATGGAGCTTTGGGATCGCAAACTGCTCATCTCTTGAATTCTTATGAGAATGATCCCTTAAATTTTGGTATATCAACCATTTCGCAGGAAAAGCTGGATGAGATTGTTGCTATTGCTTCAAGAAATTATCTGAAATGTGCAGTCCATGCCATTGGTGATGCTGCGGTGAATAAAGCAATCAACTCATTTATTAAAAGCAGTGAATTAAATCTCGTTAAAGAAAACAATACACAGCGTTTTTTGAATCACAGAATAGAACACATGCAATTGATTCAACCCGATGATATCGAACGTCTCACAAAATCAGGTGCAACCGCTTCAATGCAACCGATCCATATTTCCGGTGACATCGATATCGCAAAAAAATACTGGGGTGAAAGATGCAGATATTCTTATTTAAATAAAACTTTAATCGATAAAGGCATCCCTTTGATTATGGGTTCTGATGCTCCGGTCGAAGATATGAATCCCCTGATGGGAATCTATGCTGCTGTCACGAGAAAATGCTTGAATTCAAGAAAAAATAACAGTTTTTATCCCGAAGAAAGATTAACCCTTGAGGAAGCTCTGGACTGTTATACCGTAACTCCTCATGTCTTGAATGGGGATGCTCATATTAAAGGTTCGATTATGGTGGGAAAAAGAGCGGATATTGTTATCCTTTCTGATGATCTATTCAATGTTCCTGTGGAAAAAATACCTGAAATAAGAGTCGAAATGACAATTTGCAATGGTAATGTTGTTTTCGAAAGATAATATGCTAATAGATGAAGCTGAATCAAATTGAATTCTAAGGAGAAATATCGGATATGTTGACAGAGAATAAACTGGTTGTAGATAAGCTGTTCGACAATATAGGTAAAGTAATCGTTGGTAAACCTGATGTGATCGAATTGACAATTGTGGGACTCCTTGCAAGGGGTCATATACTTATAGAAGATGTTCCCGGAGTTGGAAAAACTACATTGGCAAGAGCATTGGCAAAATCAATAAATTCCAAGTTCAGGAGAATTCAATTTACTCCTGATTTGCTCCCTTCCGATATACTGGGAGTTTCTATTTATAATCCAAAAGACGACAGGTTCAATTTCAAAGAAGGTCCCATATTTGCGAATGTTATCCTTGCTGATGAAATAAACAGGGCAACTCCAAGAACCCAGTCCAGCCTTCTTGAAGCAATGAACGATTTTCAGGTGACCGTGGATGGCATTACATACAAGTTAGAAAAACCGTTCATAGTCATTGCAACTCAAAATCCTTTGGAATATGAAGGTACATATTCCCTTCCCGAGTCTCAAATGGATAGGTTTTTGTTGAGAATTCAAATTGGTTATCCATCTCCTGAATTTGAAAACCAGCTTTTGAAAAAACAAAAATTATCTTATCCAATTGATGAGTTAAGTCCAATAATATCGTCAAAGGAAATTAGGAACCTTCAGGAGCAGGTGAAAAAAGTAGAAATAGATGAATCCTTGATTGGTTATATTCTTCAAATCGTATCAATGACAAGGAAAGATGACAGATTACATATTGGTGTAAGCCCCCGTGGAGGTTTATTTCTGATGAGAGCGGCACAATCTCGTGCTCTTTTCAAAGGTCGGGATTATGTTATACCGGATGATATAAAGAAACTTGCAGTTCCTACTCTCGCTCATCGAATTATAGAAAGATCTGTTTTTGAAGAGAATGGTTCAAGAAGCTCGGATGAAATTATAAAGGATATTATAGAGAAAATTGATATACCGGTATAGAACAAGAGCTATTATGCTTCCTTTAAGTTTTTTTTATATTGATTACTAACAATGTCAAAAAATCATCTTTGACAATGCAAAAATAAACAATCCGATTTAAAACAATGTATAGATAAATGGAGCTAGAGCTGAAGTTTCGGAGAATACAATGACAATTCCAAGAATAAGCAAAACAAGTATGATCGGTGCTAACCAAAACTTCTTTCTAACTTTCATGAATTCCCATAATTCAGCAAATAAAGAAAGTTTACTCAATTGAAAATCTCCTTAAAATGACAATTACTGATATATTATAATCCATTTGGAGATTTAATTCACCCATCTTAAAAAAACAGTTATAAAATAAGAAATAAAATTAGCCTCTTGACTACTATGTTTATCATATGTATAATAAAAAAGATGCAATGATTGGTTCTTACTAATACTCTCGAGTATAAGTTAAAACCTTTCGAAACAGTGAAGGAGAGTATCAATGATTAGATACTCTGAGTATTATTAATTTATTTAGGAGTTTACTGATATGGCTGAACGGGAAGCTGGAACTGTTAAATGGTTTAATGATAAAAAAGGTTACGGCTTTATTTCTCGAGAATCAGGTGGAGATGTATTTGTCCATTATTCTGCCATAAAAAGCGACGGGTTCCGCAGCTTGAAAGAGGGAGACCGTGTTGAATTTTTGGTGAAAGAGGATACAAAAGGATTAGCTGCGGTTGATGTGATAATTTTATAGACTCTCTTTTAGAAATATACATTACCTTTAGTTCAAACTTTACATTCTTATGATGTTATGAGAATGAAGGTAATTTTTCGAAGATTTATATGCTGCTCAGCTTACCATCTTTCCCTAAATTCATGGTGGATCAGCTCTTGCGATTTATTGAATCGTAGGACAAGTGTATAAAGGTCGATAGAATCGGAGAAATCATAACCAAGATCCTTCCATTTTACTATTATTTCGTCATTTGATGTGTAACTGAATACGTGTGGAAATATGGATTTCCTGATAAAATCCTTGACTGGTTTAAATTCTCTGCTTTTCTTAATGCATGGATCCTCAACGCTTGGTGAGTATTTTTTCTCGGTCAATATCTTCTTTTCTTTTGAATCGAGTTTCATGATGGTGAATGATTTGTCATGATGTGAAGCAACTCCCTGCCAGATTCTGGGAGAAAATGTTGCGGAGAAAACA
>Ga0272441_10006736_pt1 | contig 19052 bp, 14 predicted proteins | sample SSMProp6N_FD_193582 | JGI IMG/M metagenome (GOLD analysis project Ga0272441, IMG submission 193582) | Marine sediment archaeal communities from Little Sippewissett salt marsh, Falmouth, MA, United States - SSM-Prop-6N | ecosystem: Environmental > Aquatic > Marine > Wetlands > Sediment ... | reverse complement strand
TCCTCTGCTCTACCGACTGAGCTACAGCGGCACAACAAAAGGTTTATATCGTTCACAGAGATTTTTGTCAAGCCATGTATGCATGTGGTATTATTAGAGCCTATGAAACGTTCCGAAAAAGCAATACGCGCCTACAAAGCTTCCGCGACTGAAAAAGGCAGATCTTCCGAGAAGGGCAGCTCGAGAATCTCGCAGAACGCGGAAAAAAAAGTCCACGGCTTAGTGGAGGAGAGTAAAGCAGGAGCGAAGCGCGCGGCAAAACTGTTAATGCTTCTTGATTCTGAAGATGCGAGCCGCATCGTAAAGCATTTGAACGAAGATGAGATAGAAACAATCACCCGGGAAATCGCGGATATCGGCAAAATCGATTCGGGAGAAGCGAACAAAATTCTTGATGATTTTCACCTCAAAATAAAGCGCGGCAGGCCTGTAAAGGGCGGACCCGCCATGGCAAAGGAAATACTCGTCGCCTCGCTTGGGGAGGATAGGGGGATGAGTTTATTTAGACGCGCCGTGCCGATTGAGATCGATAATCCTTTTGATTTCCTTGATGATTTGGATTTTCAGCAGATTCTTATGCTGCTAAAAAGGGAACCGCCGCCGGTAATTGCGACGATTATCCCGTACGTGGCGCCGGGTAAGGCGTCTGAAGTGTTGGAAGCTCTTCCTCCGGAAACTCAGATGAAGGTTGTGAGGCGGGTAGCACGGATGGAGCGAATCGCTCCAGAAGCGCTCATGAAAGTGGCTGAAGCATTAAGAGAAAAGATACGAAAACAGGGACGGTTGGTCACCGAGGAGATCGACGGACCGCAAGTGCTTGCGGAAATATTGAACAACATGTCCGCTGAAAACGAGCTGAGTATTCTTAATTATCTTGATGGGTATAATCCTGAACTTGTCGAGCATATAAGGGACCGGCTTTATACCATAGAAGTTATTTTCAATGTCGAAGACCAGGATCTGCAAGCGCTGCTTCGAGAGTTCTCGGAGGAGGAAATTGCAATTATTTTAAAGGGTAAGGATGAAAGAACCCGCTCGCGTATCCTCGATAACATATCAGAACGAATGAGACGCCTTGTGGCAGAAGAAAGCGACAGGCTGGGCGCGATGAAGAGAAGCGATGTTGATCGGACAACCCGCGATTTTGTAACTTATATCCGCGAGTTGGCGGAGGAGGGCCGCATCGTACTTATCCGCAACGAGCAGTTGCGGGATGAGTAAGAATCGCGCTTTGAACAATACCGGGGTTTACCATCCCGCGTTTTTCGAAGTAATGTAGGTAAATTGGAGGATATGCGGTGTATTCGACTTTTCTCGCGTACCTGCTTTGGTTTATTGGCGGATTTGGCACTCTCGGATTCCACAGGTTCTATCTGGGAAAGTTCGGTACGGGGATTCTGTACTTCTTAACCGGCGGATTGGCATTCATCGGTAGTATTTATGATTTTTTCACCTTGCCGATGCAAGTGCGCGATGCCAATCTCGAAATGAGGTATAGGCATGCGCTGGAGTACGGAAGCCGCCGGGATGCACGGATTGAAGATATCCGTGGTGACTTCAAGCGCGAGACAAGAAACGTAAGAGATGCCGGCACCGATTCGATTGAACGCGTGATATTGAGAACCGCTAAAAAGAACAGTGGTCTTGCCGCCCCCGCAGAAGTAGCCCTCGAGGGAAACATAACGCTGGATGAGGCAAAGAAAAACCTAGAACAGCTTGTATCCAAAGGTTTTGCGGAAGTTAGGGTTAACAAATCCGGAAATCTCGTATATGTATTTCCTGATTTTTCAACGGATGACGTCGAAAAGAATCTCGAAGATTTTTAATAGCCCTAGAAAATCAAAAACAATGCAGTAAAAACACAGTTGGAGGAGTACGCTATGACCGCCCGGGAACTACGATCGTTGTATATAAAATTCTTCGTTTCTCATAATCATGCTGAGATATCGGGTAAGTCGCTTCTGCCGGAAAACGATCCAACAGTCCTTTTTACGACCGCCGGAATGCACCCCCTTGTTCCGTATCTTCTTGGGGAACCGCATCCTGCAGGCAAACGCTTAGTTTCGTGTCAGAAATGCATACGCACCGTTGATATTGAAAACGTTGGAGATCAGAGCCACCTTACGTTTTTTGAAATGCTCGGCAACTGGTCGCTCGGCGACTATTTCAAGCAGGAAGCGATTACAATGAGCTATGAATTTCTTACCGGGTCTGAATGGCTGAACATATCTCCGGATATTCTTTCAGTTACCGTATTTGCAGGTGATGAAAACGCGCCCGCCGATGAGGAGAGCGCATCTGTTTGGCGGTCACTCGGCATCCCGGACGAACGTATCTACTTTCTGGCCGCAGAAGATAATTGGTGGGGCCCTGCAGGAAAAACGGGTCCGTGCGGTCCCGACACTGAAATGTTTATCGATACAGGTACCGAACCGTGCGGTCCCGATTGCAAGCCGGGCTGTGGTTGCGGAAAGTATTTTGAGATCTGGAATGATGTATTTATGGGGTACAACAAAACAGCGGAGGGTACATTTGAGCCGCTTGAGAGGAAATGTGTAGATACGGGAATGGGTGTAGAGAGAACAATTACCGTGCTTCAGGGAAAACAGTCTGTTTACCAGACCGAGTTGTTTGAGCCATTGATCAGCGCCATAGAGGATTTGTCCGGCAAAAAGTACGGTGAAAATGAAGATGTCGATATATCTATCAGAATTGTGGCTGATCATGTGAAGATGTCTGTCTTCTTACTTGGTGATGATAATCAGATACGTCCGTCAAATCTGGGACAAGGATATATATTGCGGCGTCTTATCAGACGGGCAATTCGTCACGGACGTAAGCTGGGTATTGGCGACGAGATGCTGAAAATTCCCGCGGAATCGGTGATCGAGATGTATCGCGATGCTTATCCAGGAATAGCCGAGCGCAGAGACTTCATCTTGGAAGAGCTGGTGGCTGAAGAAGGACGCTTTTTGAGCACTCTTCGCAAAGGCGAACATGAGTTTGAAAAATTGCTCCCCAATCTCCTGAAAAACCCTCGCAAAACAGTACCAGGCCGTGTCGCTTTCAAACTCTACGATACATATGGTTTCCCAATTGAGCTTACCGAAGAGTTGGCGGGTGAGCATGGTCTTACCGTCGACAGAGATGGCTTTGAAAAAGCGTATGAGAAACATCAGGAGCTGTCGAAGCAGAACGCGGAGAAAAGCTTCAAAGGCGGACTTGCGGATCATACGGATGCTACGACAAGACTTCATACTGCAACCCATCTGCTGCACAAAGCGCTCCATATCGTGCTTGGAGACCATGTGCAGCAGAAAGGAAGCAACATCACGCCGGAACGGCTGCGGTTTGATTTTTCCCACCCTCAAAAGATGACGCAGGAAGAGATCCGGGAAGTGGAGCGGATCGTAAACGAACAGATTGAAGCCGCCCGTGATGTTATGGTGGATGTAATGACCGTTGAAGAAGCCACAGAGAATGGCGCCTATGCGTTTTTCAACGAAAAGTACGGAGAGCGTGTAAAAGTCTATTCAATAGGAGATTTTTCTAAAGAGGTATGCGGCGGTCCTCATGTTAGCAATACAAAAGAGCTGGGGAAGTTTAAAATCACAAAAGAGCAATCTTCTTCAGCCGGCGTACGAAGAATTCGCGCGGTACTCACGAACTGAGTAAACTCAAGACCTCGAAGTAAGATCGGCCAACATATCTTGGATATAGCTGTTTCTAACGCCTAAACGTTGAAACTCATTTAAAATCTCTATAGCTTTGCCGCGGTCTCCGAGTTTTAGCCAGCATTCCGCTATTTCAGAATAAAGACGATGGTTTTTTACATCGTTTTTCAGCAAGCCGTTTAAAGATTCTATTGCGTCAGCGTAATTACCCCGGAGCTTATTGATAAGAGCGAGACCGAGAATCGCATATTCGTCGAATTCTATATTGAGAGCATTCTTGTAAAAGACTTCCGCCTTGTCGTACTCACCCAAGCTTCGATATGCGTCGCCTGCCCGCGTGAGTATGACTTTGTTTTTGGGGTCTCGTTCAAGAATTTTCTCCCAGTATTCCAGGGAGTGTTTCTGATCGTTCATCCCCCGATAGCAGTCGGCCATACCGAAAAGAGCGTAAAAGTTGACTGGTTCGATATTTAGTGCCTTTTCAAAAAACGCTAAGCCGTCTGAAAATGTCTTGAGTTTGCGGTGACAATTTCCAATCGAGGTCAGAACGCGAATGTCAACATTCTCTCCGTGATAGTCGAGCATTTTTTCCCAATATTTCAGCGCTTGTTCATATTCTCTGAAGTCATAATGTAAATGTCCAAGGCCTATGAGCGCATACGCGTTATCCTCTTCTATCTCAAGCGCTTTTTCGTATATTTCTTTTGACTTTCTAAAGTCTTTGACTTTCCTGTACGCGTCAGCAACCCGTGTCAGGACCGTTACATTTGCGTTGTCATGTTTGAGATACTGCTCCCATATTTCTATCGCCTTTGCGTATTGGTTCAACGCTTTATAGCAATCCGCGAGACCAAAAAGCGCGTAATTGTTCCCCTCATGGTATTCGAGGCACTTTTGGTAGAACCCGATAGCCTGCCTGTAATTCTTTTTCTTGCGAGAGGCGTCTCCTAGCCCGACAAGGGCATAGTTGTTATACTCATCGATATCTACAATTTTGTGAAAACATTCCTCCGCTCTATCGATATAATTTTCTTTTAAGAACTTATATCCGCGCTTTGAGAGTTCGGGAATCGATATGTTTTCGGAAGCAGCATCCGTATATTGACCCTCATTGAGAGGAGATGTCCCTTCCGGTTGCATTTCTTTCATTACTCATTAAACCTTCTTCATTAATCCACGTTTTTATTACTCCGGCGAACATTTCAACAAGCTGATCGCGTTTACGCGGCGCAGGTGCTATCCAATACATCCGTAAAGCCTCAAGGGGGTTTTGTTTCTCCTTGTAGTAGTCGCCGATTCTCGTTAATCCGTCTCCATACCGGGTTGTTAGAAATATCTTTTTTGCTTCAGCTATCTTGCCTTCGTTCAAAAACTCGTTACCTCTTCGTATAAGAGCAGCACGCTGTGCCGATTCTAAACAAGCTTGGTTTTTTAGACTGATTTTTAGGAAACCTTCTTTCGGTATTCCTTTCAGGTACGCATCTTCCTTGGTCATCGTTGATTTCGGCCTGCCACGCCTAACTTTGTAAATATAATGTTAACGATGCGTGAAATCAATTCTGTTCTCCTTCATGCAAGATACCCTTTGTAGAACGAACCTCGCCCTTTGTAGGTGCAAAGCTTTGTTTCAAGGATATGCCTAAAGCTTTAAAAAGCGATTCCGCCATGTGATGACTGTTTTCACCGTAGCGGCAGATTGCGTGTATGTTTATGCCCGCTCTGTTTGCAAGCGCAAGGAAAAACTCTCTAATCAGCCACATATCGAATGAGCCGGAACGATCTTGCGGGAAAACGGCCCTGAACTCCAAATACGGGCGTCCGCATGCATCGATTACCACTTCTGAGAGCGCATCATCCATCGGAATAATGGCATAGCCATATCTATGGACATTGGCGCTCGACTCAAGATGTTTTTTCAGACAATCTCCAATTACAAGTCCCGTATCTTCCACTAGATGGTGCGGGTCTACGTCTATGTCACCGCTAGCTTCGACCTCAAGCATAAAGCCCCCATGAAAAGCCATAGAGGTGAGAATGTGGTCAAAAAAGGGAATCCCTGTTGATACCGAGAGACCGCTTGCTTTCTCTATATCGATGCCCGCGATGATATTTGTTTCTTTTGTTTTTCTTTCGGTTGTCTGTTTTGCCATTGAAGTATTCCTTTTTCAATCCAAAGTACCGCCACCCAATGTAACCAATGCTATTTTGAATATCGGGTACTGATCCGATTTCTGTAGATTTTGAATCAATATACAAAAATCGTGAGTAATTATATATATATTCTTTTTGCTATACCGGGGGCAAATCATGAAGCTATTCTGTCCGGATCCAAAATGTAAAAATCATTTCCCGCAACCCTTCACACGTTGGTATGACTACCATGGTACCTACAATAGTTGCGGAACTAGACGGCAACGTTACAGATGTAAACATTGTGGCAAAACATTTTCTGCAAGAAGCTTATCAATTGACTATTGGACGCACCGGCAAATAGACTATGATGAATTGATTACACATTTCATATCCGGTTACTCGGTACGAGGACTAGCTCGGTATTTTAGAACAAACACGGAAACTATCCAAAATCGCTTCAGCCGATTATCAAGAAATTTTATCGCTGTTCTTTCTTTACTCCATCATCGATCTATCCTCTGTGAAGATCTTGTGGCTGACGGTTTTGAAAGTTTCTGCTATTCACAGGACTTTCCGAACAATATACATCTCTTGGTGGGGAAAGAATCACAATTTCTCTACGGCTTCAACTACGCATTAATGCGTAGAAAAGGACGATATACGAAAGTACAAAAACAGCGGTGCAACCGGCTCTACCAACATGTAGACTTTGCAAGCCACACAATTAAAAAAGCATTCAAGGAACTTCTCATACAGACGACATTTCTTGTCCATCGACCTCTATTGCTTCGTTTTTATACCGATGATAAGCGGCAATACAAAATCGCACTTCACGAAGATCCATATACAAATCAAATGAAAGTACATGGCATTTTCTCCCATTTGACTGTTAGCTCGCGAGTACCGAGAACATTAACTAACAATCTTTTTTCCGCTAATTATTTAGATCGAGAGATAAGAAAAGATTTGCCGGAGCATCATCGTGAGACAGTTTGTTTTGCAAGAAATGTTACGAATTGTCTTGAACGATTGTGCGTTTATTTCCTTCACCATAATTTCATTAAGAAGTATCGGATTGGTGTAACCGGGGAAGAGAGGACTCATGCAGAAGTGGCGGGTTTGAATAAACAAGATATAGATCGAATAAGAAGGAAGGTAACGATGAAACGTAGTTTTTACCATGAAGGTGAGGTGTCGTTTGGGGGCTTTTTTGATCAACTCTGGCGCCGGGCGATTCCGACGCCATTAAAGCAAAGTTGTGATTACTTACCGAAATTTGCTCTTGCATAAGTATGTATATTTTTCCATTTCCACAGGAATCGGACCAGTATTTTGTTTTTTCCCCAAAGAGGGGATAAGATAAACGATATAGATGGATAAAGTATTTGACGAGCACGAACACTTACTGCGTTTTGACAAACCTGCATCCGCTCAGGAAAACGATACAGTTGAAATAGAATCTCAAGACAAGAAGGATTCATTAAGAGACCGATGGAGTAGATGGGTCAAGACTATAGATCGGTAGGCCGTTCGCTATTCCTGTATCGTGTAAAACCCAACGATTGATCTTCCATATTTCCTCAGGTCGTACCGCATAAGCTGTCCCGTTTTTTCGGGAAGCTCATCTTCTGACGGGTAGTGAATAAGTAAAGAGCCGCCGGCCGAAAGAATCCTTTTACTGTTTATTGTTTCGAGTATCGTGTGCTTTTTTTTGTATGCAAAAGGTGGGTCGGCAAAAATAACATCAAAACTTCGGTTTGTCGTGCTTAAAAATATTTCAGCCGGCCTGCAAACAAGCTGCGTTTTGCAATCTACAATTCCGGTGTTTGCTTGAAGGACGCTTAACTTGCGTCTGTCCTTCTCCACAAAAATGACTTCTTCCGCGCCTCGTGAGGCGGCTTCAATCCCGATAATACCGGAACCGCAGAAAAGGTCGAGGAATGAGCTACCCGAAAGGTTGCCAAGGATGGCGAAAACTGACTCGCGCATCCTGTCCATTGCCGGTCTTATTATCCCCGGCGGACAGACGATGCGTCTACCGCTGTACATGCCGCCTGTAACTCTCATTTTCTGGGCCATTAACTCACCGCCGTGGCTTCCGAAAACGGTGGCGCGCGGTTTAGAACCGCGCGTACAATTTGGTTCTCAGGATTTATAAGGCCCGGATCCGATTCGAGTAGTTGTTCAACTTCGCTCCGGGCTTCTTTTAGCAATTCAAGATCGCGGATGATATCGGCAAACGCAAGCTTGAATCTTCCGGCTTGCCGGACTCCGGTTAATTCGCCGGGCCCCCGGATTGAAAGATCTTTCTCCGCAATCAGAAACCCGTCGGTTGTTTCTTTTAGCGCCATTAGCCTGCTCTTTCCCTCTGAGGTGAGATCATTCCCGTAAATAAAAAACGCATACGACTGATAAGAAGCGCGTCCAACTCTGCCGCGTAATTGATGAAGTGCGGACAAACCAAAGCGTTCGGCATGTTCGACAACCATACAAGTCGCGTTTGGCGCGTTTACCCCTACCTCAATAACGCTTGTTGCTACAAGTATATCTATTTCTCCTTTTAAGAAGTATGCCATTGTTTGTTTTTTTTCCTCTTCAGGTACGCGCGAATGCAGGAGCGCAAGCCGAGAGTCGGGAAAGACATGAGATTTAAGGTTGAGAAACATCGATTCCGCGTCCTTTAGCGCAAGGGAATCGGACTGTTCAATAAGCGGATACACAAAGTACGCCTGTTTTCCCGCCGCTATCTCCCGCTGGACCCATTCGTATACTTTTCCCTCGTTTCCGATACGTGCAAGATGGGTTTCTACAGGTTTTCTGCCGGGCGGCAGGGTTCTAATGGTTGAGACATCAAGATCGCCAAACACCGTAAGCGCAAGACTTCGCGGTATTGGCGTAGCGGTCATGAGCAACATGTCAGGCGGATGGTTCCCAAACTGCGTACCTTTTTCGACAAACGCCATTCTTTGAAGCACTCCAAATCGATGCTGTTCATCGATTATTGCTAGACTCAGCTGCTTGAAACGCACATCTTCTGAAAAAAGAGCGTGTGTGCCGAGAAGGAGATCGATATCGCCGGTTTGAAGAGCATCCAAGAGCTGGTTTCTCATTTTCTGCGTTATAGAACCCGAGAGTAAGGCTACTTTTATTCCTAGCGGTTCCAGCAATTCTGCCGCGGTGTCGGCGTGTTGCTGCGCGAGAAGTTCCGTAGGTGCCATAATCGCAGCCTGTTCTCCCGCTTCTATGACGTAAAGCGCCGCAATCAGCGCTACCAATGTTTTCCCGCAACCGACGTCTCCCTGAAGTAGTCTCATCATTGGAAAAGACGCGCTTAAATCCTTGCGAATCTCTTTTAATACTTGCTGTTGATCGGCGGTAAGTTTAAAAGGAAGCCTCGCCGCTAATTTCTCCGGCAGACCGCCCGGCAACGTTCTTGTTTCCCTTTGGTTTCTTTTTATTGTCTGGGCGCGGCGTTTTATAGTGAGTTGCAAATAATAAAGCTCTTCAAAACGAAGTGATCTGAGGGCGGTAGCAACATCTTCAAGCTTCCGCGGAAAATGCACGTTGCTGATAGCCTGATGCTTTTGCTCTAAATCATATTTCACGATTATCGTTTTCGGCAATTCGTTTTCAAGAGCATCAGCGTATTCTTCCAGCGTGCTTTGTATACATTTTCTAAAGAAGCTTTGTGTCAGATTCCCGTAGAGCGGATATATGGGAAGTATTACCCCGAAAAGACGCGGTGATTGTGAATACGGCTCGGTCTCAAATGCCGACGTCTGCAATTCGTTGTATCGAAATGAAAATTGCCCGTAGAGATAAAACTGTTTTCCCGGAAGCAGAGACGACCTCAGAAAATTTCGGCCAAAGCATACGAGAGAAGCGCGCGCGGAATCATCCTCTACGATGATTTTTAGAGTCGCGTTTTTTCCAAACCCGATGTAGTCGTGAGCCAATACCGTGATCACCGTATTAGCCGCCTCGCCGGAAGCAAGCGCTTGCGCGAGGGAAATGCGCTTTTGTCTGTCTTCATACGTCCGGGGCGTATGAAGAAGAAGGTCTCCTACCGTCTCGATACCCGCTTTTTTTAGAATTTCCGAAGATTTCTTACCGATTCCCTTTATTGCGGATGTGTTGTCGGTGAGCTCCCGTAAGAACATCGCCAGTTAAATCAGATAGGCAGGTCACGTAGAAGTCGGACAAGCAGGTTTACAAGGACCCGGCCCACAATAGCTGTGCCGATAAGTACGAGTGCGCCGCTGCCAAGACCTGCCTTGTATGAAAGTTGTCTGCCTCGAAATATGACGCGCTGAATAAAGCCAAGCGCGGGATTAATCAGCATATCGATTGTTTGCCAGAACGGATTAAACGATGCGCGTTGACTGAGCAAGGATATAAGACGTGCGCCGATAAGAATCCCAAAGAAGAAGAGTATGAAAAAGACAGCTGACCAAAGCGCGGAAATAACCAAGGCGAGTACTATGCCTAACGAAATTTCACCGTAGATTCTGAGGGTGTTAACGATATTCAGAACAATAACAAGAGATATAATCGCAACTATAGGTGAGAAGTCGATGCGCTCGGTTCGGAGGATTGATATACGTCTGAAGAGGTTTAGATACGGTTCGGTAACTCGTTTCAGCAGCTCTATAGGTTTTCCAAGCGAAGGACCTGAAAACCAGGTGAGTAGTATTCTGATGAATATGAGTAACATGTAAACGGAGAGAATACTGCTTATAATTCGTAAAACTAATTCCATACTGTTATCCTATCATGATATACACGCCGTAAAAAGTGGAATGGAAACAGCCCTACTGCGGCCACACCGCTTCTATATCCGGAAGACTCCGAATTTCTTCAAGAATTTCGGTTCTATGGGAAATACAAAGATGCGGAGACGCCTTTATTACTATGTCTCCTCCGTTTGCTTTCACCGGGGCGTGCAGAAACACCATACAATTGCCGCGGCGCTCGATTAAGAAGGAGCGTAAACTAACTAGCTCCTCTTCATTCGCCGTAAGGTTCGATAGCTTGATATGTATTTCAGTAGGCAGGGTGTCAGGTACCGCTTCCGGTTTCATAACGCGTTCGGCAATGAGTTTGGGATCGCCTCTCGATGTGTCAAGCTTTCCCTGTATACCGACAATCGAATCTATGTTTAACAGATCTTTGTCCTGTTCCCATATATCGGAAAACACTACAACCTCGATTGAGCCGTTGTAATCTTCGATCTGTACAAACGCCATCCTTGATCCTCGCCGGGTTTGAATTTCACGAACGCTTCGTACGAGACCGATAACATTGTATTGTCTTTCCGCGGAGAGGTTTTCTGTAGAAGAAAGATTGATTGTTGCCGCGCTCTCCCATTTTTGCCTATGCGCATCAAGCGGGTGTCCGGAGAAGTAGAATCCCATGATTTCTTTTTCAAAGGATAGAAGATCAATCACATTCCATTCTTCGGTTTCTTCCATGGTAAAAACGTCAAACGCATCCTCTTCACTGTTTTCGAACAGCGACGCCTGTCCCATCTGTGCCTGCTCTTTTTTCATAGCGACGAACTCGATCATTTTATCCAGGTTCGCCTCAAGAGTCGCCCGATTAACTCCCATCGAATCAAACAGACCGGCCTTGATAATTGTTTCAAGAACTTTCCTGTTCACGACTCTAAGATCGATTTTCTCAAGGAAATCGAGAAACGACGTATACTCTCCGTCGTGTGTGCGGGCGGCGATAATTTCATCCACGGCGCCGGACCCTACGTTCTTCAATCCCATGAGCCCGTATACGATGCGGCCGTCTACGACACTAAAATATTTCTCTGAAAGATTGATATCGGGAGGCAGTATCTTCAATCCCATAGAATTGCACTCGCCGATATATTGGGTAAGCTTGTCCGTGGAGTATATCTCGTTTGTAAGGTTAGCCGCCATAAATTCGGCTGGAAAGTTTGCTTTCAGATAGGCCGTTTTATACGCGAGAATAGCATAAGGGGCGGCGTGGTTCTTGTTGAAGCCGTATCCTGCAAAGGGAATGAGCAGATCAAAAATTTCATTTGCCTGCTTTGCCGAAAAACCCTGTTTTTGCGCTCCTTCTACAAACCGTTTCTTTTCTACCTCCATTACATCGGCTTTCTTCTTTCCCATCGCCCGGCGCAAGATGTCTGCCTGGCCGAGGGTATATCCTCCCACGATTCGCGCGATTTCCATCACCTGTTCCTGATACACTATTACCCCGTATGTTTCCTTGAGAGCACTTTCGAGCTGGGGTAGGGGATATCGAATCGCTTGTTTGCCGTTTTTTGAATCGATAAATTGATCGATATTCTCCATCGGACCGGGCCTGTAAAGCGCGTTAAGAGCGATGAGGTCCTCTATCTTTTTTGGCTTAGCCCGTTTGAGGATATTCTGCATTCCCGAGCTCTCAAACTGGAAGACACAGGTGCTTTTCCCTTCCCCAAGGAGATCAAAAGTCGCCTCATCATCATCGGGTACACGCTCCATATCAAAATCCGGATGTACCAGCCGCACGAGATTTTCGGCGTTTTTTATCAGTGTGAGCGTCTTTAAGCCGAGAAAATCGATCTTCACAAGACCGCAATCTTCAAGATGCTCCCAGGTATATTGAGTGGAAATAGAACCGGTTTTTGCGTCTCTATAGAGCGGGACATAGTCTGTGAGATCAGTCTTGCCGATTACTATACCGGCGGCGTGAGTAGACGCGTGTCGATTCAAGCCTTCGAGTTTTTTTGCTACGGCGATAAGCTCTCCGTGTTTTCCTCCCTCTTTTTCAAGGGCTTTCAACCCTGGCTCGGTTTCGATAGCTTCGCCAAGTTTTACCTTTGGTCCGGGTGGCACGAGTTTCGCGATACGGTCGGCATCCGCGTATGGTATGTCAAGAACACGGGCAACATCCCGCAATACCGCTTTTGCCTTCAATCTGCCAAAGGTAATTATCTGGCCGACCCTCTCTGCGCCGTACTTTTGGGTAACGTAATTGATGACTTCCTGTCTCCGCTCGAAACAGAAATCGATGTCAAAATCGGGCATGTTTATTCTTTCGGGATTGAGGAACCGTTCAAAGAGCAGGCCGTATTTAATCGGTTCTACATTTGTAATATTTAGAGCGTACGCGATTATTGACGCCGCACCCGATCCCCTTCCGGGTCCGACAGGTATGCCGTGATCGAGGGCAAAGCGGATAAAATCCCAAACGATAAGAAAGTATCCCGTAAACCCCATAGAGGTGATGATTTTTAACTCATAATTTGCCCGTTCGGTCAGAGCGTCTGTTACTTTTCCGTAACGTTTTTTTAGCCCCTCAAAGGCTAAATGCCTGAGGTATTCCTCCGGGGCGGAAAACTCTTCAGGTATTGTGTAATCAGGCAGTAGAGGACCGGGCAGAGGTATTTCAAGATTGCATTGTTCGGCTATCTTCAGCGTATTTTCCAGAGCCTGCGGAACCTCTGAGAACAGCCGGTACATCTCTTCCTGATCTTTCAGATAGTATTCATCCGAGCTGAATTTCATCCTGTCGGCATCATCAAATTTTTTTGCCGTGCCAATACAGATCAAAACATCTTGTGCTTTGGCGTCTTCCTTTAGTGTGTAATGGACGTCGTTGGTGGCGATAAGCGGAATACCCGTCTTTGCGGATATTTCTATGAGTCCTTTATTTGCTATCTGCTGTTCCGGAATCCCGTGGTCTTGAAGTTCCAGGTAAAAGCGGCCTTTGCCGTAGATTTCCTGGTATCTTCCGGCGATATGAAGCGCGTCTTCAAATCTGTCTTCGATAATCGCCGCCGGAATTTCGCCGTTTATGCAGGCGCTACTCGCGATGATACCTTCCGAGTATTTCTCGATGACCTCGATGTCAATACGCGGTTTGTAATAGAAACCCTCGGTATATCCTATAGAGGAAAGCCGCATGAGATTACGATACCCTGTTTCGTTTGTCGCCAAAGCTATGAAATGGCGGTGTCTATTTTTCTGCTCCGAACCGGATTTCTCCAGTCTCGATCCCTCGGTAACATACAATTCGCAGCCAATTATCGGATTTATACCATTTGCCTTACACTCGCTGTAGAAATTTATGGCGCCAAACATGTTCCCATGGTCGGTCAGCGCCAGGTGTTTCATGCCAAGTTCCGCGGCCCGGTTCGCCAGCGATGGTATACTTGCCGCTCCGTCCAAAAGTGAAAAATCGGAGTGATTGTGGAGATGTATGAAATCACGCATATCCCCTCCCCCAGAAAGAGTGCCAGAATCGTGGCTTATACAGATTTCATAATAGAAAAGCGTCTGTAGGTTGTAAAGAGATACTCTTAGTTTAAGGGATCAATTGTCAATAGAAGAGAGAAACCACCGCAGCATCTTTTGTGCCATAGACGCTTGAAACGGACTCACAAAACCGGATTGGAATTGCTGCATGAGCTCTTCAAAACTCGCGCAGATGGCGTTTATATCGCGGGAGAGCAAGGGCACCTTCCTTCCAACCAGCCCGGCTTCGATTTCTCTGTTTCTCAAGATGGTTTTATCCATTGATCCAAAGACAAATCTGAAATCGGTTAATACGCCCCGGTCAGCATTTGCCAGACCGCAAAAGGAAAGAGAATGCCTGTCCGACACCGGCCCGTCTGTGAGACGACGGTAGCATTGGTAATTCCATTCAGATAGCGGAATACGCAAGCGGGTTACTATTTCGGTCTCCGAGATGTCGAGATCGCCTGTCTGATCGATAAACCGGGCTATTGGAATCCACCGTGAACCGCCGTGTTCTCTCAGCTCGAGACGGGCCTCAAGCGCCGAAAGTACCGGGAACAACGTAAGACGTTGAGGCCGCACGCATATATTCCCGCCAATAGACGCAAGACTTCTCACCGGTTTGGTCGCTATGGTACGGATAGCTTGTGCGAGAGCGGGGGGAACGATTCGGCCGCCTATACGCATGATTTCACTAAGAGTCACACCCGCGCCCAGTTCAATATATCGTTCGGTTCTATGGATTCGTTTGAGTTCTTCAAGATGTCTCATGGAAGCTACCGCGGCGGCGATATCGGGGTATTTCTTTGTGTCGCCGTATAATATATACGTGCCGCCGGCAAATGGTACGACATCGGGTCTTCTTTTTTTTAACGATAGAAGTTCGGCAAGCGTTCTGGGTCTGAAGACCTTTAAAGTTTCGCTATTTGCGGCCACGGCTCGCGGATCTCCTGTGTAAAACGATATAGTCTATCGCTTTGTATATATCGGTAAGGGATGAGCAACTGCATTTCTGATCTGCAAACCATTCATCTATGTTGGCCCGTTCGGGATTGGGATTCAGAGTCAACAGAACATAGGCCGTCAAAAGCTTGCTTTGGCGACAGTTTGCACAAGGGCGGTATCCTGCATGTTCAAAACCGGAGAGTATTTCATCGAACTCACGTGTACCCTCCAGCCCTTCGCCGGTAAGGACTTCCGCGTCCTGAATCGCAAAGGCCGGAATTAGGCATGAGTGAGCCAGCTCGCCATTGACGATAACCGCGCATGTGCCGCAGACGCCTGCGTAGCATCCCGGCCGCGTAGCCGGCAGCGCAAAATCCTCTTTTAGAACATCGGCAAGCCTTTTGCCAGGTATCGTGTCTATGGTGACCTGTTTGCCGTTTAGCGTGAAAGTGACGGTCATTTACGTCTCCATATATTCAAAGAAAAGAGCCTTTGATATTGGCAAGCTATCAAAATACGCCCCGGTCGCCTGACTAAGCGCAGATACAAGCGCAGGCAAGAATACATTGGAAGTCAGCCCGGAGAGAGCCGCCGGGCTAGCGCCTGATTTTTGAAAAAACTGGATTTTTGGGTCCATTGCGCAGCTGTAACCGCAACACATCCGAAAAGCATCCAGCAGCTCGTTTTCAACAATCGCCGCGGCTGTTCGTTCATCGAGAACGCTGCCAAGGTTAAGTGAAATCCATAAACCGCGGATATCGATCCGGTAGGTAACGGTGTTCAGCTCGATTTCGGCTACACAGCTTGCCCAGGACAACGGAGAGAAGGGCACGCCTTTGAAGTTCTCGACATCCCACCGGCGGCCGCGTCCCCCGTGTCTGTTTCTACTTATTTCCATTGGAAGTGGCGCCCGGAACCTCTGTTTCTGTATCGCCTGGCAGCAGGCCGCTATTAACCTGCTTACGATCGTGACGTTTCGAGACAAAACCGCCGGCCCGGAATCCGGTGTTACGCTCGTATCGGTCGGCTCAATCTGCACGGCCGCGGGATCGACGCTGAGAATCCGCGAGGCGGAATCGATGTACATACCGGCGGAGCTTACAGGAACCGCCGCCGAAGAGGTAAGAATGCTCAGCTGGCTTTCGCTGCTCAATTTGACGGTTGCGGAAGCGGCATTGGCTTTGCTATCACTGATGAAACCCCCGCCGTGGAAACATGTGGCCATGCCGATTCCGCGCACGCGTTCCGGAATCGGCGCCGACGGCTGCCTTCTTTTCTTCTGTATTTCGTTTGCGGAGTATTTTCTGCAAAAATCCGATATATCGATCACCGATTCGATCAGTTTCCTCTGCGGTGTAGACCCGGCTCTTGTCTTTGTTACCGTCAGGTTTCGTTCCGGTAGGAGATTCTGCAATCTCCACGCGGAAGGGTCTTCATCGTGGAGTTCAGCCAACCGGCTCGCGTGTATTTCAAGAGCAAAAAAACCGCCGTCAAAGCCAATCCCGTCATGGATATTTGCCGGCGGGGCGCTGGTTGTGATATGTATGCCGTCAATCCGCACGGCTTTGACAGCATAATACCCCGGTGCCGCCAGGCAGAGCCTGTCGAGATGTTCGGCGGCGAAAATCCCAAATGCGCCGCTTTCGGAAATGATTTGGATCTGCATTGCCGTGATTTTGCCAGATTTGTTGAGAGCCGTTTTATGAGAGATGATGCATCCTGCCCGTCTCGTAAAAAGCAGCTCTTTCTCCCTTGCCGTAGCTATCATCCTCACGGGCTTTCCGCATATCGCAGTTGCAACCGCCGTCTGGGCTGCGGTCATAGACGGATACCAGAGGCAGTCCGTATCCATGCGGCTTGTTCTTGTACATTTCACCACAACCCGTTCTCTATCGATTCCCAGCAGGTCGGCAACGGAGTTTCGTACATGGAATGCCCATCTTGTGGGGGTTGCGATGTATACGCTTTTGGAATCTGCCATCGCGAAAGCGCCGGCCGGACTGACAGGGGCTTGCCCCGCAGGCTCATACTTGTATTCACCCTCCGCTATCTGGAAAGCTTTTTCAAATGCGGCGGCTACGTTGCCGGTCGTCAGTGTTCGCGTGTATCTTTCCTGATCTATTTTGAATTCCCGGGTTAATGAGAACGGGTCCCCCCGGTCATATTGAATTTCGACCTCCTCTGCGAGCCGCTGCAGCTGAAACTCATCTTCGCCGCAGAGAAGGGCGATTGCCTGCCCGGGGTGTTCAACGTTTGTTTCGGCGAGAACCGGTAGCTCCGTTCCACCGATAGAGATGTGATTATCTCCCGGCAGATCGGCAGCCTGAATCAGCACAACATCCGGGGGCAATTCAGGGATCTTTATTTCCCGGATGGTACCGCGGCGTATTCGACTGCGTATTGCAACGCAATGAAACATTCCATCGACTTGGAGATCGTCGATAAAAGTCTTAGACACATCATCCATTTTTACGCCGGAATCTCTTTCCCAGAGAGACTATCTCCGTAATTGTTTTTTCGACCTGGTCATCCGTCATAGACGGGTAGATAGGAAGGCTTATCGCCGTACCATACCGTCTGAAAGCATGAGGAAAATCCTCACTCTTAAACCCATAGGTTTTCCGGTAATAGCTCATTAGGTGGAGGGGTTTATAATGGACCGAAGCTCCTACACCGCGGCCAATAATCGCTTTCAGAAACTCGTCCCGATCTGCGGTCAGACGGTCTGACTTCAGGCAGATTGTAAACAGGTGCCATGCGTGGCCGGCCCCGTCGGGCGGCAAATCGATGAAGTCAAGCTGTGAAAATGCTTCGATATATCGTTTTGCGATAGATGCACGACGTTCTTTAAGTTTCTCGGCTTTACGGAGCTGGCAGAGACCCACGGCCGCATTTAAATCGGCGAGATTGTACTTGTATCCCGGAGCAACCACGTCGTACTCCCAAGATGCGGGTTCATCACCGCGATACCGTTTCCATACATCCCTATCGATTCCGTGGAGCCGCAGCATCTCAGCCCGGCTCGCGTACTCCTTCGAGGAGGTGACAAGCATTCCGCCCTCGCCGGTGGTTATCGTTTTTGTCGCGTAAAAGGAGAAGGCACCAAAGTCGCCTACCGTCCCGGCAGGCCCGGCGTTCGTTTCACATGGGAATGCGTGCGCTGCATCTTCAACGACTGCTATGTCCGCATGTGCCGCTATCTCCGATAGCATTTTCATGTCGCACGGATAACCGCCGACGTGCACGGGTATAATACATTTGATCCTTTTATCAGAACCGTTCAGGGCCTTTTCCACTTCCACAGGGTCAATATTGAATGAGTTTTCTTCAATGTCGACAAACAACGGATGAGCGCCGAGATATCTGGCAATTTCCACGGTTGCCGTAAAAGTATACGGCGTTGATATAACCCAATCATCTGTGCCCACACCGAGTACACTCAGCGCAAGGTGAAGCGCTGAAGTACCCGAGTTGACGGCAAGGGCATGCGGGGTCGGTAGTAATTGCGAGAACTCCAGTTCTAATTGCTTGGCAACAGGCCCGGTGGTCAGCCATCCCGATCTGAGTACTTCCAGCACGGCTTTTTCTTCTTCAACCCCTATCGAGGGCCGGGCGAAAGGGATGAACCCGTCTTTGTCGTTAGTATTCCGGCTCATCCTCTGGCGTCCTCACCGTTGGAATTTGATTGTTCAGAATGTCCCTGAGCAAACGCCGGTTTCTATACGCTTTTTCATTTGAAGGATCAAAACTGCATATAGGTTTGAGCCTTTCCAAAAGAGCATCTAGCTCGCCGTTAAACCTCGGTTTCCTTATCAGGCGGTTGATTCGGGGATACGGCGTTTTTACAGGCGACTCGTCATCGGAGTAGAGGGTTTCGTTGAGTACGTCTCCCGGCCGCAGACCCGTATATGTAATCTCGATATCCTCGCCCGGTATATAGCCGTAAAAACGGATCATCTGTTCGGCGAGTTCCTTTATCAGTACTTGATCACCCATGTCGAGAATGTAGAGCTGCCCGGCTTCACCAACTCCTCCAGCTTTT
>Ga0272441_10006734_pt1 | contig 19055 bp, 19 predicted proteins | sample SSMProp6N_FD_193582 | JGI IMG/M metagenome (GOLD analysis project Ga0272441, IMG submission 193582) | Marine sediment archaeal communities from Little Sippewissett salt marsh, Falmouth, MA, United States - SSM-Prop-6N | ecosystem: Environmental > Aquatic > Marine > Wetlands > Sediment ... | reverse complement strand
GGCCGCCGTCATCCTGGGGGTGATCGCGGTTATCTTCCTGGTAACCAGTGCCGTCGGTTTCTGTCCCCTGTACACGGTCCTCGGTATCAGTACACTGAAGGAAAAAGAGTAATGCGGGGCGCCTCAAGTTGCCGCGGCCGACAGTACGCCTCTCTCTGATCCCACAGCATGGAGAAACCTCTCAACTACTACCAGAGCACGGAGAAGGTGGGGACATCCGGCCAGCCGTCGAAGGAACAGCTTGCCGACATCGCCCGGATGGGGTATGAGGCGGTGGTGAACCTCGCGATGCACGACTCCGAGGGGGCGATCCCGGACGAAGGAAGTATCGTCGCCGGATTGGAAATGTCGTACTTTCATATACCGGTTCCCTTCGAAAGACCCACGGCCGATCACCTCAGGACATTCTGCGGCATCATGTCCGTACTGGAGGGGAAAAAGGTTTGGGTCCACTGTGCCGTCAATGCCAGGGTCTCCGCGTTCATGTTTCATTATCTGACTCGCCTTCGGGGTGTCTCCGAGGAGGACGCCACGTCGCCGTTTCTCAAGGAGTGGAGGCCCCTCATGGATGAGGCATGGGAATCCTTCATGGCCCTGGGAAAAGGCGACCTCGGGCTGTAGGGAAGAAAGGAACCGAGCGGGCGTCCGCGCCGTTTCGTATGTCGGTTGACCGGAGATGTCTGACAAGGCCAAGATACTCTTTATCTGTATGGGGAACTCCTGCCGGAGCCAGATGGCGGAAGGGTTCGCCCGCTCACTGAGGGGAGATGTCCTGGATCCGTATTCGGCGGGGTACGAGGCCCGCGGTCTCGATCCGTATGCCGTTTCTGTCATGCATGAGGTCGGCGTCGATATCTCGCGGCAGCGCAGCAAGACGCTGGAGGACCTCGGCGACACCGCATATGAGTATGTCGTGACGGTCTGCGGCGAGTCGGATGAGAGCTGTCCGGTATACTCCGGCGGGGCGCGAGTAATCCACCGCGGGTTCGATGACCCCCCGACGCTCGCCCGGCACGCCCGCAGCGATGAGGAGCGGCTTGGTCATTACCGGCGTGTGAGGGATGAGATCAGGGCGTATGTCCTGACACTGCCGGAATCTCTGACGGCGGACCGTTAGAATACTCCCGGCTGTTTCATCGGTCGCATTGGTAAGGGGAATAACTATGATTACGGTACTTGCTTCGATACGCGTAAAGGAGGGGGGACGTTCCGATTTTCTGGAGATTTTCAAGGAAAATGTCCCCCATGTGATGAAAGAAAAGGGGTGTGTCGAATATTCCCCGGCCGTCGATATCGATGCCGGACTGCCGGGACAGAGCTTTGATGAGAATGTTGTCACGGTCGTTGAGCGGTGGAAGGACCTGGAGGCCCTCCGAGATCACATGGGTGCTCCCCATATGCTGGCCTACCGGGAGAAGGCCAAGGACCTGGTGGAGGGCGTCTCCGTCAAGGTCCTCCGGGAAGCCTAAGGAGGGACATTACGCTGATTGATGAAAGGAATTCCGTATGGAGCCGTTGAAGGATGGATTATCGGTATACCAGCGTCCGGTCGAGCTGCTGCAGCACCTGATCCGGTTCGACACCACCAACCCGCCGGGAAATGAGCGGGCGTGTATTGCGTTCATCGAGGAGTTGCTGAAGGGTGCGGGGATTGAGACGGTTATCCGTGCCCACACCCCGGAACGTCCCAACTTGGTGGCCCGACTGCGCGGGCAGGGGAACGCAGCCCCGCTTCTGCTCTATGGACATGTGGATGTCGTGACGACTGAGAACCAGGAGTGGCAGTATCCCCCCTTCGAGGGTGTTATTGCGGACGGCTTCGTGTGGGGCCGCGGCACGCTCGACATGAAGGGAGGCGTCGCGATGATCCTGTCCGCTTTTCTCCGCGCGAAGGCGGAGAAGCTGGCACTGCCCGGGGACCTGATCATCGCCGTCGTGAGCGACGAAGAGACGTCGGGCGACTTCGGCGCCCGGTTCCTCGTCGAGAATCATCCGGACCTGTTTGAGGGGGTCCGGTATGCGATCGGTGAGTGCGGTGGATTCTCTTTTTATGCCGGTAACCGGCGGTTCTATCCGATCATGGTCGCCGAGAAACAGCGCTGTGCGGTGCGGGCCATTCTCCGCGGCCAGGGGGGGCACGGTTCGATGCCTGTCCGCGGCGGTGCCATGGCGCGGCTGTCGGAAGTGCTTCGAAGGCTCGACAGGCACCGCCTGCCGGTCCATGTGACACCGACCGCACACCTGATGATCGAGACGATGGCCTCGGCGCTCGGCGGACCGGCCGGCCTGATCCTCGGGTTGCTGAAGAATCCCGCACTGACAAACACCATCCTTGCTCTCCTGGGTGAACGGGGGAGTTTCTTTGGTCCGATGCTGCACAATACGGTCAGCCCGACGATCCTGCACGGAAGCTCCTCGATCAACGTGATCCCCAACGCGGTGTCCGTCGATTTGGATGGGCGGCTGCTCCCCGGTTTTTCCCCTGACGACCTGCTCACGGAGATACGCGGGATCGTGGGTGATGAGGTGGAGCTTGAGGTCCTGCGGCATTCACCCGGCCCGGCCGAACCGGATATGGGGCTTTTCGATACGCTTTCCGGCATCCTCCGGGAGGTCGATCCGGAAGGTATCCCTGTCCCGCTCCTGCTGTCGGCCACCACGGACGGACGCCACTTCTCCCGGCTGGGAATACAGACCTATGGGTTCCTCCCGGTGCAATTGCCGGAGGCTTTCAGCTTCATACAGACGATCCACGCGGCGGATGAACGGATACCGGTCGAAGCGCTCGCCTTCGGAACGGACGCGATATACAGGCTCCTTCAGCGTTTTGGAGGGTAGGGGGCGTATACTCCCGTCAGGGCTCGTCACCGGCGGATCCTTAAATTCCTTGACACGTTTTCAACTTTTCGTACCACGACACCGCCCCGGACCGAACTGCCACCTTCTCCCGGTCACAGCGCGCCGAAGACAACCGCGGATATCGCTTGCCGATCGGGGTCGGTGTGTGCCCCGGCCCCTTTGTGCCATCTGTCCTCTGGAAAAAGAAACCGGAATGTGCTATGTGAACCCGGCTGAGTGTTTGATACATGAGAGGAGTGGTACATGGTTCGTTCGTGTGTGGAATTGATGAGGGGGGTGATATCCCTCCTGCTGTATGTCATCAACACAGTTTTCTGGGTGATGCAACTCCTTGTTATCGCTTTCCTGAAGCTGGTAATTCCCCTGCGGGGCTGGCGAAAGATCTGTAATATCCTGCTGACCGGCATCGCGAACAACTGGATCGCCGTCAATAATTTCAATCAGTGGTGTACCAGCCGGATTCGCTGGGATGTGACCGGCCTGGAAGGCCTGAAGCGCAACGAATGGTACATGGTCCTGTCGAACCATCAATCCTGGGTCGATATCCTTGTCCTTCAGAGGGTCTTCCATCGCAAGATTCCCTTCCTGAAGTTTTTTATCAAAAAAGAGCTGATCTGGGTGCCGCTCCTCGGGCTTGCATGGTGGGCCCTCGATTTTCCCTTTATGAAACGCTACTCGCAGGCCTTTCTCGAGAAGCATCCTCAGCTTAGAGGCAAAGATCTGGAAACGACCCGGAGGGCCTGCGAAAAGTTCAAGTCCATTCCGGTCTCCGTTATGAACTTTGTCGAGGGGACAAGATTCTCGAGAATGAAACACCGGAAACAGAAATCGCCGCACAGCAATCTGCTCCGGCCGAAGGCAGGCGGCATAGCCTTTGTGTTTCAGAGTATGGGAGAACAGCTGCACAGTATCGTGGACGTTACCATAGCGTATCCCCAAGGAGCGAAGAGCTTCTGGCAGTTTCTCTGCGGCCGGGTGGGCGAAATCAAGGTCAGTGTCAAATCGTACCCTCTCAGCCGCGAACTGCTGGGCGATTATTTCAATGACTCCGAATACCGTGAGAGATTTCAAAAATGGGTGAACGCGCTGTGGGAAGAGAAAGATCGTCAGATCGAACGGATGCTTCATTCAAAAACGATGACGGCAGGTGCATAGAGCTGGCATGCGTTCCGTGATTCGGATCGGGGGCAGTTCTATCTAAGGTGTCATTTTTGCTGTTGAGCAGCGGTTTATGATTCGATGGGGGTCTATGGAAAAAGTCTCTCTCTTTATCCCCTGCATAGTGGATCTTTTCCTTCCCGAGATCGGGGAGGCCACCGTCCATCTGCTTCGGCGGGTGGGGGTGGACCCTCTGTACCACGAGGCACAGACCTGTTGCGGCCAGCCCGCGATGAATGCGGGATACCGTGAACAGGCAAAGCGGGCGGCGAAACACTTCATTGACCTCTTCGGCGATGATGACGTCATCGTGAGCCCATCCGGTTCCTGTGTCTACATGGTGAAACACCACTATCCCCAACTCCTTCGCGATGATCCGGTGTGGCTGCGGCGGGCCGAGGAACTCTCGGGACGCATCTTTGAACTGTCACAGTATATTGTCGATATCCTCGGTGTCGAGGAGGTGGGCGCGTCGTTTGAAGGAACGGTCACCTACCACGAATCCTGCCACATCCTCCGGGGGCTCGGCGTCTCCGACCAGCCCAAACGGCTGATACGGAGGGCCGAAGGTGTCGAGTTTGTCCCCCTCCCTCTCGCCGATATGTGCTGCGGCTTCGGCGGCGAATTTGCCGAGACTTACGATTATATCTCTGAAGAGATGGTGAAGGAGAAGGTGGAAAGCTACCTCGAGAGCGGGGCCGATCTCCTGGTCCTCTGTGAGCCGGGATGTCTCCTTAACATCGACGGTTACCTCAGCCGCAACCATCCCGAAAAAAAGGCCCTGCATATCGCCGCCTTTCTTGCCGGCACGGGGAGGGGGGGCTGATATGGAGATCAGGACGACCCTCTTCAACGAAATTGCCGGAAAAGAGATCCGCAACACCTATGCCCGCGCCTTTCTGAAGGCGATGCCCGCTGCCATCGCGGCGCGGCGGGAGGCCGTGATGAGCAGCTTTCCCGATCCCGATGCGGCGCAGGCCTGCGGACAGGCAATACGGGCCGAGGTCGTGGCACGGCTCCCCGAACTGCTCGAACAGTTCGAGCAGAATGCCGTGGCACGGGGGGCAAAAGTCCTCTGGGCACGTGATGCCCACGAGGCCAACGGGATAGTCCTTGCCATAGCCAGGGAGCGGAAGGCCCCCTATGTCACCAAGGGGAAGTCGATGGTGACGGAGGAGATGGGGCTGAACGACGTCCTTGTCGAAGAGGGAATCGAGCCCTTTGAAACAGACCTTGGCGAATTTATCGCTCAGCAGCTGAAGCGTCCGCCCTTTCATATCGTCGGCCCGGCGATCAATATCCCCGTCGAAGAGGTGTGCGACCTCTTTATGGAAAAGGCCGGGATGGAGGAGCCGACCACCGATCCTGTGGAGCTGGGGTACGCCGCGCGCCTCTTCCTGCGCAACAAGTTCCACCACGTTGCCCTCGGGGTAACCGGTGTCAATATGGCCGTGGCCGAGACCGGGACGATCGTCAATCTGGAGAACGAGGGGAATATCAGATTCAACAAGTCTTCCCCCCGGACGCAGGTCTCCATCATGAGCATCGAAAAGGTGGTCCCCACGATGGCCGATGCCATGCATCTGACCCGCCTCCTGTCCAGAAATTGTACGGGACAGGCGATATCGGCCTATGTGTCGATGGACAGCGGCCCCAAGGGGGGCGGCGAAATCGACGGACCCGAAGAGCTTTTCATCATCATTGTCGACAACGGCCGGTCGGAGATCTATGCCGATCCGACGGCACGTCAGGCCCTGCGATGTATCCGCTGCGGGGGGTGCCTCAACCTCTGCCCGGTCTACGCGAAGATCGGCGGCTACCCTTACGGATGGGCCTATTCCGGCCCCATGGGACAGGTCCTCACCCCCCTCCTCCTCGGTCTCGACAGGGCGCAGGATCTCTACCGTGCCTGCACCCTGTGCGGTTCCTGCAGAGAGGTGTGTCCTGCGGGGATCGATCACCCCTCTCTATTTCTCTATTACCGCGCCAAGGATGTCGAGGGGGACAGAAGGTTACGGGGAAAGAGGCGGCCCTGGAAGGAATTCGGATTTTTCGACCTCTGGTCGCGGGCCGTCGCGCACAGCACGCTCTGGAACCTTGGGGTCAGGCTGGTCCGTCCGTTCGTGAACAGATATTCCCGTGGTGGTGTGATCACAACAATGGGGAAGTATTTTGAGGGATGGTTCCGAACCAGAAACCTCCCGGCCATCGCGGAGAAGACCTTTCATGAACGGTGGAAAAGGCTGCGGCGGGACACCGTCTCGGGTGATCCGGACGGGCGGAGGGGGGAGCCGTAATGTCGAAAGAGAAGACCGTGGGGCACAGCGCGCGGGACGAGATCCTGGGAAAGCTCAAAAGAATTCCGAAGGGTGCAATGCTCCCCCGGCCGGCCATGCCCCCCCTGAGAGAGATCTCCCTTGACCGGGAACAGATGGTAGCGACCTTTATCGAGAAGTTGACCCGTGAGGAGGGTGTCGTGTGCCGGGTCAGTGACGGCAGTGAGGCGGTCGCCAGGCTCACGGAGATCGCCGCGCAGGAAGACTTGCGGAAGGTGATGGTGTCAACGGATACCGTTATCGCGCCGCTCGGCCTGCCCGTCTGGGGGAGAGAACGGGGGATTACGGTTCTCACGCCGGGGGATTTCAGTACGAGAGATTCCTTCCGGGATGCCGTCTTCGATGAGGTCCAGGCCGGGATCACCGGTGTCAACTACGCCGTTGCCGAATCGGGAACGATCGTCATCGTGCATGATGCCCATCAGCCGCGCCTTGTCTCTCTCGCCCCCATCCTGCACATCGCCCTGATCCCTACCACGCGGATAGTCCCCACATACGAACAGGCGGTTGAGGCGATATATGGTGACACGAAGGATATCCCTTCTCACGTTACGTTCACGACCGGACCGAGCATGACCGCGGATATCATGGGGAAACCCTTCAAGGGAATGCACGGTCCACGGCGGCTGATGGTGATCCTGATCGGTTAAGAACCCCGTTACCCCGCAGGAAAGGATCCAGCGATGAAGAAAATCTCAATCCCGTCCCGTCTCTGGTATGAAAACGAGGAGCGCGAGCTTACCTTCCCCGACCGGTGGAACGTCGATAATCTCACCTCTCCCGGATTCGACAAACCCGGTCTTCCCCCGGGTGATATACGAGACAAGATCGAGCATCCGATCGAAGGTCCGACCCTTGAAGAACTGGCGCAGGGGAAGAAGCAGGCGGTAATCATCTTTGACGATATGACCCGCCCCACGCCCGTTAAGGACGTTGCGCCCTTTATCCTCGAAACCCTCCACCGGGCCGGGATGGAGAAAGACCAGATCCGGTTCATCTGGGCCCTGGGGAGCCACGGAGCCTACGACATGATCAATGCCCGGAAGAAGCTGGGCGATCATATCGTAGAGAACTATGCCGTTTACAACCACGATCCCTTTCAGAATACCGTCCGGGTGGGGCGTACCCCCACGGGGGTGGAGGTCTGGCTCAACCGTGAGTTCATGAACTGCGACCTGAAGATCGGGATCGGGTGCATCACCGCCCATGTCCACGTGGGGTTCGGCGGGGGTGCGAAGATCGTCCTCCCCGGTATTGCCGGGATCGAATCGATCAATCAGTTTCACAATCAGCTGTACCGTGATCCCTCCCGAACCGGTCTGGGGAATTTTGACGACAACATAATGCGGGCCGAGTGTGACGCTGCCGGAGACCTGGCGGGGCTGGATTTCAAGGTGGACTGTCTCATCAACCGCCGGGGGGAGATCACCCGCCTCTATGCGGGAGATTTCAGGGCCACTCACCAGGCAGGAGCCGAGGAGGGGAAGGAACACTACGGTATTCCCCACGCGACGGGGTACGATATCGCCGTCTGCAATGCCTATGGGAAGGCGAATGAATCGGCTATCTCCCTCCTCCTGTCTTTGATGGCTCTGAAACCGGACGGTTCGGGTACGGCGGTCCTTGTCTCAGACGCGCCGGAGGGACAGGTTCCTCACTACGTCATGCGGGGATGGGGGTCCGATTACGGCGGCCGTCATTTCCAAGTCAAGGTCGCGGGACAGGGGTTTTTACGGGCCGTCATGAAGCGACTTGTCATCCTGGCCCCCTGTCCCGACCGGACGATGCTCGACCTGGTCTGTCATATTGACGACGCGACTATCGTGAAGAGCTGGCGGGAAGTACTGGCCCTCCTGGAGGAGGAGTATCCCGGGGACGCCCGGGTCGGCGTGATCCAGGACGGGACGATGCAGTACATGAAAGCGCTCGGGGCGTGAGGTGATATCATGCGGAACAACGTGATGATTATTGACGAGCGCGACAACGTAGGGGTGGCCCTCCGCGATCTGGCTGCGGGAGAGAAGATTCTGTCCCGTGGGGTGGAAGGGCTGACCGCCAAAGAGGAGATACCGGCGAGCCACAAGGTGGCCCTGTGCGCCATCGCGGCGGGGGAGGAGATTATCAAGTACGGCGAGGTGGTGGGGGTCAGCGCGCATGAGATCAAACGCGGGGGCTGGGTCCACACCCATAATCTGGAGAGCGAGCGATGGAAGAAGTAGGGGCAATCAGCGGGTACCGCCGGGACGGCGGGGGCGTGGGGATACGGAACCATACCCTGGTGATCCCTACGGTCTCCTGCGTCAATGGCGTCGTCGGCCGTATATCGCGGGAGGTCCCGGAGGCGGTCTGTATCACCCACGGGCACGGATGCGGCCGGGGAGGCCTGCGCGATCTGGAGATCCTTTTCCGTATCCTGACGGGGACGATACAAAACCCCAACGTCGGGGCCGCCGTCCTGATCGGTCTGGGGTGCGAGGTCTCCAATATCAGGGCCCTGGCGCCCCATCTCGAAGGGATCGGCAAGCCCCTGACAGTCCTGAATGTCCAGGACGATGGGGGATCGCTCAGGACGGCAGAGAAGGGGATCCGTGCCGCACGGGGTTATCTGAAGGAGCTGGCGGCGCGGGAGAGAGAGCCAATCGCCTGGGAAGACCTCCTGATCTCGATCGAATGTGGCGGGTCCGATGCCATGTCGGGGGTCACCGCGAACGTCGCGATGGGTGCCGTATCGGACTGGCTGGTGGACCGAGGTGCGACGGTCATGTTCGGGGAGAACACGGAGATGATCGGGACGGCCCATGTGTTGGCCCGCCGGGCGAAGGATCCGGAGGTGGCGGTGCGGATAACGGAGATGGTGAACCGCGCCGAGGAGCTGAACCGCGCAACGATGGGGGAGCTGGCGGCTCTGGTGATCACGCCGGGGAATATGGACGGAGGGATGAGCACCATCGCGGAAAAATCCATGGGATGTATCGTCAAGGGGGGAACGGGGACGATCAGAGAGGTGGTGGACTACGGGGCCATTCCCACCGAAAAGGGCCTGATCCTGCAGGATGGGCCGGGGTACGATGCGGATTCAATGGCGGGATTCGCGGCGAGCGGGTCACAGCTGATGCTCTTTTCTACGGGGCGGGGAACGCCGGCGGGGTTTCCCACGGTCCCGGTTATCAAGGTGGCGAGCAACAACCGTCTCTACGCGGCCATGGAAGACGATATGGACATCAGCGCGGGGGACCTCGTGGAGGGGAAGGCCATCGATACGCTGAGAGACGAGATGATCGACCTTATGATCCGCGTGATCAACGGCGAGCAGACGAAGCCGGAGGCGAACGGGATGGGCGTCTTTACCTTCATGACCGTCCATCCACCTTTTTAGATACATAATACCGAATCATCTCACCGCGACGATTCGGCCGGCCGTCATGTCACATGGCAAAGGCCCTGGCGCCTTTCTTTGAAGGAGATGACCAGGGCCTCTGTCGTGTACTATCCGGTTCCTTATTTCCTGATCTTCTTCCTGCTTACTCCCGCCAGTCCGATCAGGCCGGCACCGAGGAGGAGCATGGTGCCCGGTTCGGGGACGGGAGCCGAACCGGTATCGGGGACCAGCGCCCAGCCGCCCGCGTTGCCGTCGCCGATCGGGGCGAAGGTGTCGGTGCCGAGTTCCGTATTATACGCGAATACCCAATCGCCGCTGTCCTTGCCGTCCTTCGCATAAAAATCACCCCACATGGGAGGCCGGTCGGTGACAATCGTTATCGATTCCGACAAGAACATTCCGCTTACGTCCCATTTCAGGCCCTGAATCGAACCGGGCATACCGGGATTGCCGTTGCTGCTGTCGTATGCATCAAGCTGGTACCCTTCGGTAGTACCAGCCAGGATGTTGTCGGCCGTAAAGGTGTCCGATACCTCAAAGAGCAGATGACTGATGGCCTTGTCCACTACGGTAAAGGTATAGTTGTAGGTCCATATGTCGTTGTCGGAGCTGACCTCCCAGTCCAGGACTGCGGTGCTCCAACCGTCTGTCCCGAACAGACCGTCGCCGCCGGTGATACTGCCCGTGTATGTCGCCCAACTGTTGCCGGCAACGAACACCAAAAAAATAACAGCTATCAATAATTTTTTCATCGCAAATCCCCTCTCGATCCAATGGATCTTTGTTTCTTCGCCATTTCTGATGATGCCGGCGCACATTCTTTTCTTGGGGCCTAGGATGGCAGGGGGGCAGGTGATTGTAAATACTACTAAAGTAGGATTTTTCAGTGTTTTCGGAGGTTTTTGTTCGGTTTTGTCCCCGTTCGGCGTCGTTATCGGACGGGGGGGGGTACGGTGAACGACATGTCTCGAAGAGATGGGATGCGGCTTCGCGGAAGAGATGTTTGAAGGGGAGTACCCCTTCATGACGGACGCGCGTGGTTCGATGTCATGGCGAACATAAAAAGAGGGAACCCTGGCGGGATCCACAAAAAAAGTCCCCGGTCATCAGAAGTGACCGGGGACCGCTCAGAGATACAATACGATTATCTACACACTAATGAAGCAATAACGGCATTTCGCCATCTGCCTTACAGCTTCCACTTCTCCTTGAAATACGTTTTCTTGACCCTGTGCGCCTTCTCCTTTGCCCATTCTTCCAGCCCCATTTTCTTGATCAGACACAGATTGAAGACTTTCGTGTTGTGCGGAACCCTGTCCGCCCTGTCCGCGTACGGGTGGAGGTGATCGCAGGGGAAGTCCTCGCAGTTACAGCAGAAGTCGACCCCTTTCTCCTGTGTGCACCGGTAGACGTTGCAGGGTTCGGTCATGTCCAGATAGGGGATGAGTCCCCTTTCGCCTCGACACCCCCTGCAGGCTACTGTTTCAATCGGAAGGTTCATGTTCTTCGCCAGTATCGCCCTGAGATCTTCATTTTCAACAGCCAGATAAAGGGGGCAGTTGAAACAGTCCAACCCGCAGGGAGCGGTCATCCGAGTATAATCCATTTTTGGTATCTCCTTTGTGTTGGCCTCATGCCACAGTTTGAGACGGGGTGTTTCTAGGTCTGCTCAAACGTGGAGCTAAACAATATCCCGTAAAAATGTTCTGTCAAGAGATTTTTTGTAGGTGAAAATTCTTTCCGGGAGGAGATGGTGCCACGTGGCTTCGCGGTTGTGCGGGTGAATCCGGTTATGCGGGCACCGGGATGAACCGATGCCCGCCGGTATCTCAGGCCTCGACCAGCTGATACTCGCGATTTCCCGAGTCCTGTGATTCGACCATCCGGGCCATCTCGGCAACCGTCAGGTTGATGTGCTCGATCCCCTCAGCCTGGTGGTTAGAGGAATCGGCGATTCCGGCGATCAGGTCCACGACCTTGGTGACGCTTTCGGAGACATTCAGAAAGGCCGTGTCGGTACCGGAAACCAGTTTGCCCCCCTCACTGATGGTCTCCCCCGTTTCTGCGATCATGTCAGCCGTGCTCCGGGCGGCCTCGGCCGAACGGAGTGCGAGGCTTCGAACCTCCTCCGCCACGACCGCAAATCCTGCCCCCGCCTCACCGGCACGTGCCGATTCGACGGCGGCGTTCAGTGCCAGCAAGTTTGTCTGGAAGGCTATTTCATCAATGGTTTTGATGATCCTGGACGTATTTTCACTGGCGGCGGCTATCTTCTCCATGGAGGCGATCAGTTGTTTCATGGATGTCTGGGCCGAAGCAACGATCCGTTCGGATTCCTTCATGACCTGATCCGCCTTGACGGAGTGGTCGGCATTCTGCTTGATCTTATTCGAGATCTCATCCACTTCGGCATTCAGGCTCTGCGCACTTTCGCGGATCTGTCCAAAGATCTTCTGCAGTTCTTTGGCATTCTGATCGGCCTTGCGCTTCGATCGTTCCTGTTCCACCAGGACCTCCTCCTGTGCCATCCTCTGGGCAGCGAAGGCCTGTTTTCGTCCCTGCTCGGCAAAGAACATGGTCAACACCACGGCCAGGAGCGGTCCGACTGCATTGGCGATCTGTGTCTCCAGAAATTGTCCCTCTGTCATGGCGATCTCCGGCAGGGGCACCCCGGCCGCCTCGAAATAGGAGAAGATACCAATCTCCAGAAGCATAACGGCTGACCAGACAAAGGAGCTTCGCATGCCCGCAAATACGGCCGCGAAGATGAGGATCACCAGGTTCCAGGTCAGGGCGGATGAATGGATGCCCCCGGTGCAGTAAGGGAGGAAGATGAAATGCCACACCAGAATGGCGAAGGTGCAGTTGGCGAATATGAGAAGCGACTTTACGTATCGGAAAAGGAAGGGCATACCGACGACCAGGATCATCACCACGGTCATGCTGACAGTCAGTGCCGTACTGCCGACATTGTTCCACTTGACAATGTTCGGAAGGAAAAAGAGCGGGCCGATCAGACAGAAGATAACCAGTTGCTTCGCTCTGATGTACTGATCGACATTTTCCTGTACCTCGGGGGGGATCAACCAGTCGATGATAGTCTGCATGCTCTGCATACCTGTTCTCCTTTGTTCTCGATGGGTTTTGAATTACACGTGACGATCGATATTTTGTGAAAAAATATATAGTCGTATATCGGCATTCAAGTGGGCATCTTTAATGAATATCTGGGGAAATCGGTCAAAAATATCTTTTCGGCGGCTTCGCGGGACGGCGACACGGGAAAACAGGCGCCGCGAACCTGGTGGTTGACAGATGACGTCGCAGTGTGCGAACTACAGGGGCGTGACGAGACAGTCCTGGGGAGGTTGCGGGGATGCAAAAAAAAGAGTTCGAACAAAAAACCAGTGAGATTGCCGAGCTGATCCGTGGCGCCCGGCGGATCGTGGTATTTACCGGGGCGGGGATCAGCACCGAATCGGGGATACCCGATTTCCGATCGCCCGGGGGGATCTGGACGAAGTTCGATCCCCGGGAGTTTACCTACCAGCGCTTCATCGGCGACGTCGAGGTGCGGCGCCGCGCCTGGCAATTCTTCCGTGCCATACCCTGGACGGACGTGCAGCCCAACCGGGCCCACTATGCCGTCGCCGAACTTGAAGGGCTGGGAAGGCTGGACTGTGTCATCACACAGAATATTGACGGTCTTCACCAGATGGCGGGCAACTCCCCGGACAGGGTGATCGAACTGCATGGGACGACCCGGTACGTGATCTGCCTGGACTGCAGGAAACGCTGGACCCGCGAGGAGATCGAAGGGTGGCTCGATGACGGCGTGGAGATCCCCATGTGCGACGTCTGCGGCGGAATCATGAAATCGGCCACCATCTCCTTCGGACAGTCCATGCCCGTTGAGGAGACGCGGGAGGCGGAAGAGCGGTCACGCCGGTGCGACCTGTGCATCGTGATCGGCTCGTCGCTGGTCGTTTATCCCGCCGCCTACATGCCCATCTACGCCGTCCAGAGCGGGGCCAAACTGGTGATCATCAACCATGATCCCACGCCGCTGGACACCGAGGCCTCTGTTGTCCTGAATGCCGGGGCAGGGGAGGCGATGGAGCGGATCCTCAAGCAGGTCAAGGCCGGCCTCGGGAAGGGCTGAGCGCAGACAAAAAAGCCGGAGGTGCTGTGTGTCACCTCCGGCCCTTTGATCCTTTCTTTTCCACCAAAGCTACTGTTTCATCATCTCCACTCCCAGATCGAAGGCCTTGAGGTTGTCGGCCATCTTCTCCGCGGGAAGGCTCCGTGAGAGAGCCTGCGTAAAATCGTCACGGCCGACGGGCAGATCGCCCACGGCAGACAGGGCGCCGATCATGATAATATTTCCCAGGATCGAATTGCCCAGTTTGACCGCCTCGTCGGTGGCGTCGATAAACCAGGCGCGGGCCGACAGTTTTTTCAGCGCCTCCTTAATTTCGTCAAGTGTCGGATAGGAGAGTTTTCCGGCTATGACACCGGCTGGGTAGATGGCGCGGGTGTTCGTGAGCACCTTCACCGCGGGATTGCCGTAACCCGCCAGCACACGGATCGCCTCGATCGGTTCGAGGGTGACCACCACGTCGGCCCTTCCCTTCGGCACCTGGGGGCTCCAGGCCGACAGGGAGGAGACCCGCATATGGCTCATGACCGAGCCCCCCCGCTGTGAGGAACCGAAGGTCTCTCCGATGGTGACGTAGTACCCTTTCTGCACCAGCATATTGGAAAAGACGCGGGAAGCCATGACGTTTCCCTGGCCGCCGACACCGGTAATGATAATATTATAGGGGTCCTTGGGTAATTGTTTCGCAGTCATCGCTCAGGCCACCTCCTCCCGTTTGATTGCGCCCTGCGGGCAGATATCGGCGCAGACGCCGCACCCCACACAGATAACCTCGTCAATCTCCGCCTTCCGTTTCTCCTCGTTCCAGATGAGGCCGGGACACCCGAATATCCGGGTACAGAGGCGGCCGCAGCCGCATTCTTCTCCCACGCAGATGGTCTGGTCGACATGGACATCATAATCTTTTTTATTTTTTCTCTGAGGGCTGAGGGCGCAGGCCTTCCGCATGATCAACACCTTGACGCCGCTCGTGTCCTCAATCAGTTCGTTCAACGTTTCCCTGGTCCCCTCCAGGTCGAAGGGGTCTCTGATCTCGACCCGGGCGCCGATGGCTTCGCATATTCGGGCGATATCGATACGGGGGACCTCCTCGCCGAGGACGTTGTGATCCAGGCCCGGGTGGGGCTGGAATCCCGTCATCGCCGTACCGCTGTTGTCCAGTACCATCAGGGTGATATCGGACTTGTTATGAACGGCGTTGATGAGAGCCGGTATAACGGCATGATAAAAGGTCGAATCCCCGCATACCGCCAGGATGGGCTGGTTCATTCCGAACTGTCCCAGTTTTCCGAAGCCGCTGGCGACACCGGTTCCCGATCCCATGGAATGCAACGTTTTGAGGGAGTGAAACCCCGTGGACCCGATGGCCATGGTGTAACAACCGATATCCCCGCAGACGAATCCCTCCCTGCCGTCCATCTCGAGGGCGTTGTGGATGCTGAAGAAGGATGCCCGGTGCGGACAGCCGGGGCAGAAGACCTGTTCACGGCTTGGCGCCCGGGAGACGACGGAGGACTGGGCCGCCTGATCATATTCCTCCGGAACGGGGGTGTAGTCGATCCCCAGGGCGGTGCCGAGCGCTGCGATCACCAGATCGGGGTTCAGCTCTCCCGTCATGGGGATGGTCCCATCATTCTTCCCGTAGAAGGTCTTGATGCCGATCTCACCGGCCTGCTCGGCGGCGAGGATTTTTATATTCTCCTCCAGGAAGGGGAGGACCTCTTCCACCACCAGGACCGTGTCCGTCGTTGAGAGATGCTTTATCATCAGCTTCGGGGGCAGGGGCCAGGTCGTTCCCAGCTTCAGGAGGCCCACGCGGTCTCCCACGCCGAGGACGTTGATCGCCTCCCTGCTGTAGAGGTAGCAGGCACTGCTCGTAATGAGAAGAAGCTCCGGTTTCTCCGGCCCCTCATAGGTATTGAAGGGACTTCCTTCGAAAATCTCGCGCGCCTTCTTGACCTTCTCCTGCTGCTGCTGGTGCTTCCAGGCCACGGGGGCGCTGATGACGATCCCCTCGTCCGGATCGAGGACAAAGCCGTCGAACTTGAACTCGGCTGTCCGTGTCTCATCGGAGAGCTTCCCGTAGGTGATATTTCCGCTGGCGTGGGACATGCGGGTCACGCTCCTGACGACAACGATCTGTCTGAGCTCCTCCGACAGGTCGAAGGCCCACTTCGTCATCTCCTTGGCCTCCTGGAAGGTCCCCGGTTCGAGGAGCGGGATCTCCATCAGCCGCGCGAAGTACCTCGATTCTCCCTCGTTGACACTGGACAGGGCCCCCGGATCATCGCAGGTTACCAGGACAAATCCTCCCCTGGTTCCCGAGCCGACGAGGTGGAGCAGAAAATCGGATGCCACATTCACGCCGTTCTGTTTCATAACGCAGAGCGTCCGCAGTTGAGCGAAGGAGGCCGCCGCAGCAACCTCGAGGGCCACCTTCTCATTGACGGACCACTCGACGTAGAGGTTGCGCTCCTTGGCTACCTTGGAAAAGCTCTCGATGATCTCCGATGATGGTGTCCCCGGATACCCGCTGGCGACGTTGACGCCCGCCTCCAGGGCTCCTCGAACGATTGCTTCGTTCCCCATAACCAGGTATGAAGCGCCTTCTTTTGTATCAATCAAATAGGACATCGTACCCTCCCAGTGTCTTATGCAGTCAGCCGTTCAAGAACTTCAACACTCATTCTCAGATAGGCCTTCACATCATTATCACTCGTGTTGACCATCCCTTCTCCCCGTGCCTTTTCCAGGCCCCGCCTCTTTTTATTTCCGGCGGCCCAGGTCAGGTGTTCGAGGTTTTCCTCCGGCATTGCCGAAAGGGTCAGATATCCTTCCTTTTCGGCCTCCTCGACAATCTTCTTTCCCCGGTCCGTTCGGACGATCAGGGTGTTCATATCGGGACGGCCTTCCATTACCCCCACGGAAAGGTCGGAAAACTCGGAGGTCATATCGATGCAGTAAGAGCACCCGTTGGGGACCAGCTCACGAATCTCGTTCAGTGAAATCTCCAGTTTTGTGCCGTTGTCTCCGAAGACCTCCAGGATCTCCGACGGAGGGGGAGGGATATCGATCTTTCTGATCCGGCCGATCTCGATCCGCTCGGCGAGGAAGGGCTCGAAGAGCCTGAAATCGATTGCCCAGGTGCAGAACAGGCCAACAACGAGCCCGAAGGGATCCACAAAGTCATCGGCCTTGAGCGGATTCGAGCGCATCAGCGCTGTTGCCAGTACCTGACAGGGGGTGCCGACGACACCGATATTTTTGTATCCATCCTTGACGGCTTGGTTTGCCGCCGCGAGGGTCGGTGCCGCCGTATACTTTGAGGTGCTGCATGAAAGGGCATCCTCCGGGTTGGTGACAAAACGGGGAATGGGCAGGAGTCCCTTCCGATCGGTCAGGACCGCCCCGTCGATATACCTTTTCTGAAGTGCGAAATAGATAAGAGCCGACACGACCCCGCCCGCCTGCGGCGCCATATCCTTGAGACGGTCACCGGCCCGTGCCGCGGTGATCGACTGGTACGAGCCGAGGGGATTGCCGTCATACCCTTTGCCGAAGAGGCTCTGGGAGAGCTCGTCGAGATCGACCTCTATCTTGGGACAATAGGCAAAACATCGTCCCTCGTCGATGACACAGGGGAAAAGGACCGCCGTTTTCCCCCGATATGACCGGTAGTAGGGGCACAGGTCGATGCAGGCCCCACACCCCGTGCAGAGACGGGTGTCGAGAACATATTTCTGAAGTTCTTCCTGCCCCCTCTTGAGAACTCTTTCTTCCATCCGATTCGACCTCCCTCGGGTTTCAATGGTCGGTAAAAATACCGCGTATCCCTACTACATCCGGGAAGTATACGTACCTGTTTCTCCGTATGGTGTCAATCATTTCTTGAACCGGTGGAAGGTCGATCCCGCCGGGCCGTAACTTCTAAACAGTTGGGGGTGGGTGCCCAGTCTTTCCAATGGACACCCCCCCGTTTTTGTGGTAGTTACCTGCAAGGATTTCAAGGGACTGTGCCGGATAAGATGCGGAGATTTGTATGGATATAAAAAGGGTCGGGATTATAGCGAACAGCACCAAGGAGAAGGCCCCCGAGTATGCATTGCGGCTTGCCGGGTGGCTCTCCGAGAGGGACGTGGAGGTCCTCTTCGAGGAAGAGATCGCGGGAAAAACCAATATGCCCGGTGTCGCCAGGGACAAGCTGGCGTCGGCGGTGGATATGCTGGTCGTCTTCGGCGGAGACGGGACACTCCTGATGGCGGGGCGTTTGGCGATGGGGTCCGATGTGCCTATCCTGGGGATCAATATGGGAGGGTTCGGTTTCATGACGGTGGTCAACCTGGACGAGATGCTCGACGCCATGGAGGTGATCCTCGATGGAAAGTGCAGCGTTTCCCGGAGGATGATGCTGAACGTGTCCGTGGAAGGAACCCAGCACCCCGCCTTCAATGACGTGGTCATCAACCGGGGAAATCTCTCCCGGATGGTCAATCTCGAGACCTTTGTCGACGGGAAGTATCTGGGCACCTTCAAGGCGGACGGTCTTATCATATCGACACCCACCGGCTCCACCGCCTATTCCCTCTCTTCCGGCGGTCCCATTATCATGCCCGAACTCAACTCCATTATTGTCAACCCGATCTGTCCGCACACCCTGACGAACAGGCCGATCGTTCTCCCCCCCGAGGCCGTCGTAGAGGTGGTCGTGTGGACGAAAGAGGGGGAGGCGTCCGTAACGCTCGACGGGCAGGATCTGTTTATACTGAGGTCGGGTGACCGGGTGAACATACGAAAATCAAAAGACTATATTAATCTTGTGGAATCTCCCCATCGTGATTATCTGGAGATCCTGCGGACCAAACTGGGGTGGGGCGGATTGCCCGGGTAAGATGCTGACGGAACTGAACATCAAAAATCTCGCCATCATCGATCATCTGAATGTTGCCTTTGCCGGGGGGCTCAATATCCTGTCCGGGGAGACGGGGGCTGGCAAATCGATCATCATCGGTGCGGTGAGTCTTCTCCTCGGAGACCGAGTCTCGAGCGATCTCGTGCGCTCGTCCGCAGAAGCTGCGGTTGTCGAGGCGCTCTTCGACATCGGCGGCAATGAAGAGGTGCAAAAGATACTCAAAGAGGCCGGGATGGACGGGGGTGACGAACTGCT
>Ga0272441_10006733_pt1 | contig 19061 bp, 17 predicted proteins | sample SSMProp6N_FD_193582 | JGI IMG/M metagenome (GOLD analysis project Ga0272441, IMG submission 193582) | Marine sediment archaeal communities from Little Sippewissett salt marsh, Falmouth, MA, United States - SSM-Prop-6N | ecosystem: Environmental > Aquatic > Marine > Wetlands > Sediment ... | reverse complement strand
ATAAAATGGGCCAGCCAGAATTTTGGCATGATCAAGTTAAGGCAGCCCAGGTAGCCCGAGAATTTGAACGTAACAAAAAATTGCTTGCAGAAATTGATGATATTGAAGGGAGCCTAAAAAACATTAAGGTTGTGATGAAAGACGAAGATTTTGCTAGCACAGATGACGCGGCAGTTAGTTTATTAAAAAGCATTAAACAGCGCCTGGATGTGTTAGAGCAAATCACGGTTTTGGGTGGCCCATACGATAAATCGGATGCCTATATTTTCTTGCATAGTGGCACAGGGGGTTTAGATGCAGCGGATTGGACTAAGATGCTGCTTAATATGTATTTAAAGTATGCCCAAAATAAGGATTGGCGGGTGACAGTTATAGATCAAGCCGATGCGCCAGAAGGCGGGATAAAAAGCGCTACATTAAAAGTAGAAGGGGATTTAGCTTATGGTTTGCTTAAGGCTGAAAAAGGAGTACATAGGTTAGTGCGGCAATCGCCTTTTAATGCCCAAAATTTACGGCAGACATCGTTTGCTTTAGTAGAAGTGATCCCAGATTTAGGCGATGTCAAAGAAATGGATTTGCCAGAAGATGAAGTGCGGGTGGATGTATTTAGATCGTCTGGCAAAGGGGGGCAATCGGTTAATACCACCGATTCGGCTGTGCGGATGGTGCATTTGCCTACAAAAATTTCGGTTTCGGTTCAAAACGAAAGATCGCAAGCTCAAAACAAAGAAATGGCGATGAAGTTGCTAAAACATAAGGTTTATTTACACACCAAAGAAAAGCAAGAAGCTAGAGAGAGGCAACTTAAAGGGGCCGATCAGTCTGGCGATTTTGGGCATCAGATTAGGTCGTATGTACTGCATCCGTATCACCAAATTAAAGATCATCGCAGCGATTTTACTACTACTCAAGTTAGCGAAGTGCTAGAGGGAGGGCATTTAGACGAGCTGATTAATAGTGTAATTATGCAAAAACCAAAAGATCAAAGTTAAGCTATAATATTCGTGGGGTACAAATGATAGAAATTAAAAGAATCACTAAACATTACGGTACTGCCAAAGCATTAGACAATGTGAGTTTTGATATTCATCCTGGCGAATTTGTAATTTTGGTAGGGCCTTCGGGGGCTGGTAAATCGACTTTAATTAAATTGTTTACTTGCGAAGAAAGGCCAACTTTTGGGCAAATTAGTATTGATGGTAAGGATGTTCATTTGCTCAAAAAGCCATACATCCCGTATTACCGTAGGCAAATTGGGGTAGTGTATCAAGATTTTAAGTTGTTGCCCAATAAAACAGTTTATGAGAATGTGGCTTTTGCTATGGAAGTATCGGGGGCGCCATCTAATGTAATTAGAGAAAAAGTTTTAAAGATATTAAATTTGGTCGGGCTGAAAAATAAAGTAGATAGTTTCCCGCCCGAGTTGTCTGGGGGAGAGGCTCAAAGGGTAGCTATTGCTAGGGCCTTAGTATTTTCACCCAGGTTACTAATTGCTGATGAGCCAACTGGTAACTTAGACCCCAATAATGCTTGGGAAATTACTCAACTACTGCTAAAGATTAATAAACTAGGTACGACAGTAATTTTAGCCACTCATAACCGGGATATTGTAGATGCTATCCATAAGCGGGTGATTTCTCTTAAAGATGGCAAATTAGTGAGCGATAGAAGAAAAGGTAAATATAAAGAATAAGATGGATCTATTTTTAAGAACAATTAAAACGTCTTGGAGAGGGTTTGTTAGAAATGGTTGGCTCAGTTTTATGTCATCTTTTATGATGATGCAAGCCCTTTTGCTTATAACAGTGTTTATGAGTTTAAACGTGGTGGTGAGTGCTACTATTCAGGCGGTTAACGAAAGAATTGATGTAGCAGTTTTCTTTAAAGAATATATACCTGAGGGCGAAATTTTGGGTTTCCAGGAAAAAATTAGAGACCTAGAAGGGGTTAAAGATATTACTTTTATTTCCCAGGAACAAGCTTTAGAAAATTATATTGCTTACAACCAAGACAATAAGGAACTTTTAGATGTGATTGGCGAAGATAGTAGTTTTTTGCCAGCCAGCTTAGAGCTTAAGGTAACCGATCCATATTTGATCGAGTCGATAGTATCAGAAGTTGAAACTTTGGATGATACCGATATCATTTTAGAAACTAGTTTAAAGAAAAACCAAAATGTAATTGATCAATTAAGAAAAGTAAATGCGTTAGTGAGTGTAGCCAATATTGGTTTGAGCATTATCTTTATTATTATTGCTTTGTTGATTATCTTTAATACTATTAGAATTACTATTTTTACTCGTAAAGAAGAAATCGAAATCATGAAGTTGGTGGGTGCAACCGATTGGTATATTCGGTGGCCTTTTATTATCGAAGGCATGCTCTACGGCATAGCTGGAGCGGTGTTGGCGTTTATTTTAGCTCTTGTTGGCTACTGGTTGCTTTCTTCTGGGGTGGGTAGTAACTATTTGCTAGCCGATGTTACAGGTGGGGCCAGTTATGCTATCTTTGATATTTGGTTTGTTATTGAATTGTTTGTAGTCCAGTTAATTATTGGCATAATCGTGGGCGGAGTAAGTAGTTATTTGTCTACTAAGCGACATTTATCTATCTAGGTTTATGAAAAAGCGTCTTAAATATTTCGTTTTTTATCTAGTTCTAGTTTTTACTACGGCGATGATTTTTGGTAACAGCATAGTTCATGCTGATGTTTTGGAAGATAAGCAATTGGAACTAAAAAATTTGCAAAAAAAAATTGAAGAACAAGAGGCGGCACTTAAAAAAGTTCGGGACCAACAGCTAACTCTAGATAATCAAGTTAAATTATTAGATGAACAAATCGAAACTGCTAATTTATCGATCGAAGCCATTAAAGTAGAGATCGAATCGATTGGCCTAGAGCGCAGCGAAATTAATAGTGATCTAGTTGATTTAGAGGAAGAGGCTTTGGGGCAGAGGTTAGTATTGCAACAAGCCATTCGAGTTTCGTATTTATCTAGGCGAGAAAGTTTGGTGGAAATTTTAATAGGTTCGGATAGTTTGGCCGAATTTATGTCGCATTTAGAGTATTTAGATAAAGTGCAAAATCATATATCGGTAGGTATCCAAACTTTGAACGAACTAAAAAGCTCTTTGGCCGTAAAAAAGGCAGTGTTAGAAGATAAAAATGAGCGATTGGATGAAATTAGAGCAGCTAAAATTATTGAGGAACAGAGTTTGCAAATTCAGATGCAAGCCAAGTCAGCTATTTTGCAAGATCTTAAGCTAACAGAGGCTGATTATCAGGCAAAAATAGCTGAAGGTCGCACGGAACAGCAGGCGATTTCTAATGAAATTGCTAATTTGCTAAAATCGATGGGGTCAAAAGCGGTAGACCCAGGGGAGTTAGTTTTAGCTTGGCCAATTCCTTACAGAACTATTACAGCTACTTTCCATGATCAAGATTATTATCGTAGATTTGGGATTGCTCACAATGCTATTGATATTGCAGCGCCTCAAGGCACACCCATCACAGCTCCGGCTAGTGGAGTAGTGTCTAAGATTAAACAGGGGGTGGGCTCGGGTCTAAGTTACATGGTAGTCAATCATGATAATGGTTTGGCTACAGTTTATTTGCACCTGTCAGGCTTTGCGGTCTCGACTGGAGCGTACGTAACCAAAGGCCAGGTCATTGCTTATAGCGGGGGAACGCCTGGTACTAATGGAGCAGGTTGGTTAACGACTGGTCCACATTTGCATTTTGAGGTCTGGTACAACTCAACTGCCAGAAATCCTCTGGCTTATCTGGTATAATTGAGAGGTTTTAAGGAATTGATATGGTTAAACGGATAATTTATTTAGTTGGGGGAGTAATAATTATAGGCGGGGTTTATCTTTTAGGGGTAACCCAAGGATATTATAAAGAGGTAAACGCTCAGAATTTTAATTTAATCTTCCAAGAAGAGTTTTCTAAAGGTACTGAAGAAACCCCAGATTTTGGTTTGTATAAAACTGTTGTAGAGTTAATGAACGATAAATATTACGGCGATGTTAATTATATCGATGTGCTTTACGGTAGCGTAAAGGGGGCAGTTAGCGCTTTGGATGACCCCTATACTCTATTTACCACTCCAGCCGAGAACAAAGCTTTCTTTTCTAGCTTGGGTGGAGTGTACGAAGGGATAGGCATAGAACTAGATTATATTAACGATCGATTAATTGTGATTGCTCCAGTAATAGGATCGCCAGCCGATGAAGCTGGGTTAGAGTCTGGAGATGAAGTTTTAGCCATCGACAACAGATCGGTAGAAGGCTTAGATATTTACACTGTAGGCAATTTAATTAAAGGGCCCAGAGGCACAGATGTGGTATTGGTGATAAAAGATATCGAAGGTAATGTAAACGATGTAATGATCACTCGCGATCTAGTTACAGTTGAGAGTGTTAGGTTAACTGTTCAGGATTCGATTGGTATTTTAAGGATTACAAAATTTGGTGGAGATACCGAAAAATTATTTAACATCGATACTAACCAAGTTATTAAAGAGGGGTTAGAGGGGTTAGTGTTGGATTTGCGCAATAACCCAGGCGGGTATTTAGATGTGGGGGTAGAGGTGGCTAACGAATTTTTAGATGGCGGGATGATTGTAGAAGAGAGGTTCAAAGATGGCAAAGTAACACCTTTCTCGGCAGATGGTGATGGTAAATTGGCGGACATCCCACTAGTGGTATTAGTTAATCAAGGTAGTGCTTCGGCGGCCGAAATTGTGGCTGGGGCAATTCGAGATAACGACAGAGCATTAATTATTGGGCAACCTACTTATGGCAAAGGGAGTGTGCAAGAGGTAGAAGAATTTGGAGATGGTTAGGCTTTACGCATTACTGTGGCTGAGTGGTTTACGCCTTCGGGTGATGCTATAGGAGATAGCGGGATTAAGCCAGATATTTTAATCGAAGATGATCAAACTACCGAAGTTGATGAGCAATTAGATAAAGCTATACAAGAGTTAAATAAATTAATTACAAATTAAATGAAAGTTATTCTAAAACAAGCAGTAACTGGTATAGGCGGAGCAGGTACAGTTAAAGAGGTGCCCGATGGTTATGCTAGAAATTTTTTGTTTCCCAAAGGGTTGGCTTACCCTGCAACTAAACAGAAATTAAAAGAGTTAGAAGCAACTCAGGAAGCCAAAGCTCAAGAAATAGAAGCCAAAAGAGGGGAGTATCAGGCAATTTTAGAAAAATTGACAGATATGCAAGTGAGTTTTGGTAAAAAAGCTACCAAAACGGGTAAATTATTTGCCGCTATAACCAAAGAGGTAATTGCTAAAGAGCTAGGCGAACAGTTGAAGACCAAAATTGATGAAGATAATATTCAAATTGATCAACCAGTTAAATCGTTAGGAGAACATATAGTTAAATTGGCGTTCTCAGAGGATTTAGCAGGGGAGTTTAAGGTGATTGTGCTAGCAGAAGAAGAGTAAAATCATCCCCTGTCATTCTGGGGAGCGTAGCGACTCCAGAATCCCTTGATTTTAAAACAGATTCCGTCCGCCAGCTGGCGGAAAGCCAGAATGATATAAAAGTAAACTGTAAATAAAAATTTATGTACGAGATGAAAGACATCGTAGCTTTATGCAAAAGAAGGGGTTTAATTTACCCTAGTTCCGAAATTTATGGTGGTTTTGCTAATACGTGGGATTATGGCCCTTATGGTGTGCTACTTAAGAATAATGTTAAGCAGGCTTGGTGGGAAGCGATGGTAAAACTAAGAGACGATGTGGTGGGTTTAGATAGTGCTATTTTGATGAATCCTAAAATTTGGGAAGCTAGCGGTCACATTAAAGAGTTTAAAGATCCTTTAATTGATTGTAAAAAATGCAAGCAAAGATTTAAAGCCGATGATGTCAAAACTAAAAAATGCCCTAATTGTGGTGGAGAATTAACTGCTCCCAAGGCTTTTAATTTAATGTTTAAAACCAATGTGGGGCCGGTTGAGTCAGATAAAAACACAGCGTATTTGCGGCCAGAAACCGCCCAAGGTATTTTTGCTAATTTTAAAAATGTCTTAGATTCAACTAGAGTTAAATTGCCTTTTGGGATTGCCCAAATTGGTAAAGCTTTTAGAAATGAAATAACCCCAGGCAATTTTACTTTTAGAACCCTAGAATTTGAGCAGTTCGAATTAGAATATTTTGTTTTGCCGAAAGAAGCTACTAAATCTTTTAAAGGTTGGGTCGATACCAGATTTAATTGGTATTTAGATTTAGGTTTAGATAAAAAGAAATTGCATAAAGTGCCTCATCCTAAATCTGATTTAGCCCACTATGCCAAAGCGGTTACAGATATTGAATATAAGTTTCCATTTGGCCAGTCGGAGTTGGAAGGGATTGCTAATCGTGGCGATTTTGATTTATCCCAACACGAGAAATTTAGTAAGCAAAATCTAAAATATACCGATGAAGCTGGCAAAAAGATTATGCCTTACGTGATCGAACCCTCGGGTGGTGTGGATAGAGCAGTTCTAGCTTTTTTGGTCGATGCATATAAAGAAGAATCTGTAAAAGGGGATAAACGCCTAGTTTTATCACTGCACCCCAAGTTAGCCCCGATTAAGGCAGCCATTTTACCTCTAGTTAAAAAAGATAAAAAGCTAGTTGATATTGCCAAAGGAGTTTATGAAGAATTAAAAGCTGATTATTTTGTAGAATATGACGATGGTGGCACAATTGGTAAAAGATATAGGAGGCAAGACGAAATTGGAACACCATTTTGTATTACAGTAGATGCCGATTCGATTAAAGATAAAACAGTAACAATTAGAGACAGAGACAGTATGAGACAAACATCAGTAAAAATTTCAGAACTTGGAGATTTTTTGCAAAGTAAGTTAAAATAACTTTTAATCTATGTCTATGCGCAAATTTATTGTTAACACAACATTGTTGTTAGTTGGTTTTTTAATTTTGCCAAATAATGTATTGGCAGCAGATTTATTTGACGATTTGATAGCTTCTATTATGGCAGCGCCCTTTGGTGTTATAAATGATGCAAGCCTAGTTTCTGATAATTCGGGAGGTATGGAAGTAACTAATGACCAGCCTGTTATTACTAACGAAGGAAGTGGTGATGGTTTTCATTGGGAGTGCTCGGGCTGGACGGATCCACATAGCGGGGTGTATGCATCATATTGCACTAAAGTAGAAGGTGAAGGGGTAGATGAATGCACTAACTATCAAGAACTTTGTTCGGGGCCTAATGATGGCAAACATATGGAATGCACTGTGACAGAATGGGGACCACATTGTATGGTGGTAGAGGGTGAAGGAGAAAATACTTGTGAAGAGAGTACTCTTTGTTCTACAGATAGTGATGGTTGGCATAGGGGGTGTATTTTGAATGAATATCATAATAACGAAATTGAATGTGCCTGGGTTCAAGGTGAAGCCGAGGATAAATGTATTAGAAATGCTGAGTGTCGTGAGTTATATAATAATCAACACACAGAATGTGTCGATGGTTCGTGCGTCTGGGTAGAGGGTGGTGTTCATTATAATTATTGTTCTGACAATAGTGATTGTCAGCGCAATAGTACTAATAAATTAGTGGAATTTGGCGGGGCAATAAAAAACTTTTTTGTAAATATTTGGGCAGGATTCTTATCTTTATTTAAAAAATAACTTTCTTATATCTTAGAAAGTTATTTTATATAACTAAATTAACAAAGTTATTTATCCAGAGAATAAGCTCATAAAACCAGTCCACAAACTAACAAAAGCATTAGCTACACTAGTGTAAACTTGACCAAAGAAATTGACTGTAGCGTTAACTACACCAACAGAGCTGGTACTACGATTATCACCACAATCATCATCTGTTTCACAGGGAGTGCCGATATCGCTATTGGTGCCATGGCAAACCCAGCGGTTAGCATTTGACCCAAGTCTAAAACATCTTTTATAAGCGAAATCTTCTGTTCCATCATCATCTCCTGGGTCTTCTTCATCTCCGCCACTGCCATCATGACCACCTATCTTTTCGGCGCATTCATCATCCGAGCTACACACATCCTCGCACTCATAAGTGAATTTGGATGGTACACAGTGGTAGCTACTTTCGCCAGTACTACTACTGCTACCTTCACAAATATTGCAGTAATAATAACCATCTTCGTCAGGAGCTTGTCCGCCATCATCTCCGCCGTCGTTATCTCCATCTTGGCCGCCATCGTCATTGCCTGGGCTTTCGTCTGGTTCGTCATCTGGGTCATCATCTCCGCCGCTACCACAATCTTCGTCTTTGTAACATTGGTCTTGGCCACCACCGTCTACTGATTCACATGTGCCGTCAACACACTCCCAGTGTTCTTCTCTGTCATCTGGGTCTACTGGTTCTCCGCCACCTTCGCTACCTTCGCCACAATCATCATGGCTAGAGCACTCATCTTCGCCTGCTCCATCTACCTGAATACAATCGCCGTTACCGTCACACTCCCAGTGGACTTCATCCTCGTCATCCTCGCCATCTTCTTCGTCTCCACCTTCCTCGTCATCGTCACCTTCTTCATCGTCTCCATCATCTTCGTTGTCGTCTGTGTCTTCATCTAACATAACAGTACCACTCATAATTTGAGCAAATACACTAGTTGCATCTATAACATTAGCTTTGATAGTTGGCACCTGAAAAGCCCCAGCCAGTATCAAGATAACAGCAAATAGAACGGCTAGTTTTTTAATAAGTTCTTTATCCATATATACGGTTACATATATATTGTATGTTTAAGCCTAAAAAAGTCAATTTAGTCAAGAATGTATAAAAATAGACACCCATGTTAAGGGTGCCGTTATGAATTGGCTCAAGTTATGCTATGGAGATATTTCCACGGTTAACCAGTTGTGATGCTTGTTAGTTCCGGACCTGCGATAACTGTGCCATTTTGGCGCGCCATCATCGCCAACGGAGCAAACTGTGCACTCACAGGATTTTATGATTATACTGCCATTGCTTACTCCAAGAGATTCCAATATCGCTATAGTTAGTCCGGGAAAGTCCAATTGAACCTTGCCTTGTTTGGGGCTAGGCAAGATGAAATTATCTGGGTTAACTTCTGGATAATACTTTCTCACCTGTGGCGCAATGAATTGACTTGCGTCATCGGCTCCAAATTCGTAGCATTCGGCGTGAATGCAGGGGCCGAAAAACCATATTGAGTCTTCTGGATCAATATCATTAAAAATGGTTTTTAGCACAGGGGGTCTCAGGATGGGTGTCCCTATTCTGGCTGATTGAAAACGAAATAAGCTTTCAGTGGATATATGAACTATCCCAACCATTTCATTAGCCAGAGTTATGGCAGGGATGCAGTCACAGGTTGGGAGACCTATAAAAAGTTTCTCCTGAAGATTCCGTGTATCAATAATGAGGCCATCACCGACAAGTTTTAGTTCTTGTCCTTTAAGCTTTGCTGGGGGATCTATTTTGAGGGCCGATCCTGGCCACATATCGATCCGATCACCGATATACAGGTTTACAATTCCAGTTTCGGGGTCCACAGAGTATTTCCCGATTCTACAACTGTGGTCAGACGTACAAACAATGTCTAAATTTGGTGGTTTATAGGGTAGAAAGTTATAGTCTATCATTGCGTGGCCACGCCTCCTTGTCTTTAACGAATTGGTAAGGTAATTTTGCAAGGTTAATCATACGTAAATATCCCCTTAAAGTCAACAAACTTTTAGCTTCTAGAGCCAACTTTTAAATATGGGGATAATTGGGTGGTTGCACGGGGAGGGAAGTGGGCTATAATGGATTTGATGTGGAGAAAAGTGGGGATAAGTGGAGAAAGAAAGGGGATAAATGTTTATTGGTGAATTTTCACATTCTGTTGATGACAAGGGTCGCTTAGCGGTTCCGGTTAAATTTCGAGCCGATTTAATTGGTGAAGTGGTTATTACAAAAGGCTTAGATGGTTGTTTGTTCCTTTATACGCGTAAAGAATGGGATAAATTGGTAGAAAAGATTAAACAAATGCCAATTTCTCAAGGTAATGCCAGAGCTTTTTCTAGATTAATGCTAGGCGGCGCCATCGACTCTGTACCAGACAAACAGGGTCGAATTAATTTGCCTAAATATCTATTAAGTTATGCCGGGATCAAAACTAATGTAGTAGTAGCTGGTCTGTATGATCGATTAGAAATTTGGGATGCCAAGAGATGGGACGAATACAAGAAAAAGACTGAGAAAGACGTAGAGAAGTTAGCCGAACAATTGTTCATTTAAAAATTAGAGTTAATTAGCAGCTAGCGGGGGGTTGAATCTAATACAATTAGAAATTATCCGCACATAACAATTTGCCAACATTTTTCACCTCCTAAGTGATACTTTGGTTATTATAAAGGGCACCTCATCCTTTATAAAAAAACTTTCGATTCACCTCTCGCTAATTGCTAGTTAAAATTAATTAAATTTAAAGTGACCCCAAAACATATTCCAGTCTTAGTGGGGGAGGTCGTTAGTCTTTTGGACTTAAAGCCGGGCTGTGTTGTAGTCGATGCAACTTTTGGTCTAGGTGGACACAGCCAAGCCATGTTCAAAAAGATTAGCCCTAAAGGCATACTTATTGGTATCGAAAGAGATGCTCAAACAATCAAAATTGCAAGTCAAAACCAAGATTTTAAAAAGCCAAACGGTAAATCATTTATTGTACATGGCAATTACACTGATATTGATCCAATCGTTAAAAGTTGCGGACACAGCCGAGTTGACGCAGTGTTATTTGACTTGGGTTTATCGTCTCTTCAGTTAGATCTGGAGAGGGGTTTTTCGTTTAGAGTAGATGCACCTTTAGATATGCGTTTCGACACATCCTCTGGTATAACTGCCAGGGAGATAGTAAATAGTTACCCCAAGGATGACTTAGCAAATTTAATTTGGGAATTCGGGCAAGAGCGCCAATCCAGAAAAATTGCTCAAGCTATTTATGATCATAGGCGGAAACAGCCCATTGCTACCACCCAGGAATTAGCCGATATAGTTGCAGAGGCTAAAGGTGGCAGACGAGGTAAGATCCATCCGGCGACCTTAACTTTTCAGGCTTTACGCATTGCTGTTAACCAAGAGCTAGCCAATATAAAAGAAGGTTTGCCTGAAGCGTTCGAGTTGTTGAATGTTGGCGGCAGATTGGCTGTAATTAGCTATCATTCGCTAGAGGATAAAATAGTTAAAAACTATTTCAGAGATTTGGCTAAATCTAAACAGGCCAATTTAATTACTAAAAAACCTGTGATACCCTCTAGGGTTGAGATAAACAGTAACCCCAGAGCCAGAAGCGCTAAGCTAAGAGTTCTAGAAAAAATTTAAAATGAATAAGTGGTCTTTTAATCAATTAGACAAGAACAAAACTTTACTTCAGGTAAAGCGCTTTAGGAACTTGCGGTTTGGGTCGTTTGCCGTTAATTCGTTGGTGGCAATGATATTTATTTTTGTTGGCTTACTATATATAGTGTCGGTTAATATCACTTCTACCAAAGGGGGGCAGTTACACACTTTAGAGTTAGAAAAGCAAAAGATTGTAGCCCAAAACGAAAGACTGGCTTTAGAGGCAGCTAGATTAGCCTCTTTAGCGGTTATCGAAGGTGGGGCGCAAGAAAAAATTGAGATTGGTGATGATGGTCGTCCAACTGGCAGGGTAATTGTAGAAACCGAAGATAGTACAGAGATAGAAGTAGAAGAAGACGAGCCAGAAGAAGTTACTTATGTATCTAAATTCGTGCCCATTAGCGGGATGTCTTACTTAGAGTGGTCGGGTTCGCTGGCTCATAAATAAATTAAAACTTTTGGGCAAATAAGATCAGAGCTTCGACTCTGGTTTTTAATATCGATATAATGTGATTATGGTCTACAGTACTACCAGCGAGATATTACAACGCAATCGCTTAAATGTTATAGGTATAATTTTTATACTGCTTTTAATGTTGTTGTTATCTAAAGTTGTGCAACGGCAAGTTTTTGAATATTACAGTTTTTCTTCTATGGCCCGTCAGCAACATTTAGTTAACGAAGATATGCCAGCCAAGCGAGGCGAAATATTAGTTTATGATGATCAATTACAAGATTACTATCCGTTAGCTACTAATGTATCTTTGTATAGTTTGAATATTGTGCCGCCACAGGTGCGAAGGCCAGAACTAGTAGTGGCTAAGTTAATGCCGTATTTAAAGGGCACAGGAATAGAAGAATCGGATTTAACAGAAATGGTAGAGTCGGATAAAGTTTATGTGTCGCCACTGAGGCGCAGAATTGAAGAAGATGAAGCTAAAGAAATTAGAGCCTTAGATCTAGATGGAGTCTATCTAAGATCCGAGGAGTATCGATATTTCCCGGAAGATAGTTTGGCGGCTCATGTTTTGGGTTTTGTAAACATCGATCAAGAAGGCCAGTATGGTATAGAAGGTTACTTTAACGAAGAGTTAAGTGGCCGAGCGGGATTAGCTTTAGTAGAAAAAAGCTCGTTGGGTTCGCAAATTGCCATCGGTAATAGACAAGTAATTAATCCGGAAGATGGAATTAGTGTAGTTTTAACAATAGATAGGGCTATCCAATATTTTGTTGAGAAAAAACTTCAGGAATCGGTTGAGGAACATGGGGCGACTGGCGGGAGTGTAATTGTTATGGAGCCAGCTACTGGTGATATTGTGGCTATGGCTAGTTATCCAAACTTTAACCCTAATTTTTATAACACCTATCCATTAGAGGACTTTACTAGTATGAATGTATCAATGGTGTATGAACCGGGCTCGGTATTTAAAGTATTAACTATGGCAATGGGCATAGATGCTGGGTTAGTGTCGCCTAACACTACTTATACAGATATTGGTGAGGTTCAGGTTGATGATAAAACTATCAAAAATTCTGATCTTAAAAGTTATGGTATACAAACCATGACCCAAGTTTTAGAAAAGTCTCTAAATACTGGAGCGGTGTTTGTAGTCCAAAAATTAGGGAGAGCCACATTTTATAAATATCTAAAAAGTTTTGGGTTTGGGGCATCCACCGGAGTTGGTTTGGATGGTGAAGTGCCAGCTTATATTAGGCCGTTTAAAGAATGGGCAGAAGTTGATCTAGCTACCATGTCTTTTGGGCAGGGGATTGCGGTTACTCCGGTTCAGTTAGTAACAGCTATTGGGGCAATTGCTAATCAGGGGAAGTTGATGAAACCTCATATTGTTGATAAAATCTTATATCCTACTGGGGCAGCCTCGGTAGACCCCCAGATAGTAGATTTAGTCATCGAACCCCAGACAGCCCAGTTAGTTTCTGCCATGATGGTAAATGTGGTAGAAAAAGGGCACGGCACTTTAGCTGGGGTAGATGGGTACCGAATTGCTGGTAAAACTGGGACAGCGCAGATTCCTAAAGGTGGGGGATACGAAGAAGATGACACAATTGGTACTTTCGTAGGTTTCGGGCCAGTCGAAGATCCAAGATTTGTAATGTTAACTAGAATCGATAGACCAGAGGGGATGAAGTTCGCCGAAAGTTCGGCAGCTCCTCTGTTTGGGGAAATTGCAGAATTTTTGATGGAATATTGGCAAGTTCCTCCAGAAAATTAATTAATATGTTAAAAAATATTCTCAAAAATTGGTTAAAATTCTTGGCGACCAGAGTTTTAAATAAGTACAAACCTCGGGTAGTGGCAATTACTGGTAGCACAGGTAAAACTACAGTAAAAGACGCTATTTTTGAGGTTTTAAAAGAACAAAATAAAGAGGGGAGAGCTATAGTTGCCAAAACTCAGGGTAATTTAAATACTGAGTTTGGGGTGCCAATTAATATTATCGATTTCACATTTATAGGTTCAAATAAAGATACTCAAGGTAGGACAGCTTTAACTAAAAAAGAAGTCTGGGACATTACATTGCAGGCCTTGCGTTTAATTATATTAAGAAAAGAGTACCCCAAAATTATAATTTTAGAGCTTGGCTTAGAGCACCCTGGCGATATTGGTTATTTTATGGAGTTTATTAAACCAGAGGTAGGGGTGCTAACTAATATTGGGGATGTGCATCTAGAATTTTTTGACAACAAGGCTGCTTTAGTTTCGGAAAAAAGAAAGTTAATAGAAGGGATAAAAAAGGATGGGGTGGCTATTTTAAATGCCGAAGATCAGTTTACTAAAATGGTGGCTAAAAGCACTTTGGCTAAAAAGGTTTTGATTGGATTTTCTAAAATAGCCGACTATCGAGCATCTAGTTTGGGGGTAAGTAATAGTGGCATTCATTTTATGGTAAATAGCAAAAAAGGAACGGCAGAAGTTAATATGCCAGTTTTTGGCCAACAGTTTGTGTATCCAGCTCTTACCGCTATTGCGGTAGCTAATCATTTTGGGGTGGCGTTAAGTGTGGCGGCCAAAAGGCTGGCTAACTTTAAATTACCTCCGGGCAGATTCGAGAAAATGAATTTTGGCAATTTTGTTTTAATTGATGATACATATAACGCTAACCCAGATTCGATGGCGGCAGCTCTCGATAGTCTAGCTAGAATTGGTGGGGGTAAAAGAAAAGTAGCCATTTTAGGTGATATGCGAGAATTGGGGCCGGTGTATAAATCGGCTCATGTGCAAATTGGCAAGCTGGCTTCAGAAGTAGTAGATTTATTAATTGTAATTGGCGAAGGCGGGGAAATAATTGGCGAGTCGGCTCTAGAATCAGGTTTAGCTCAAAAACAAGTGATTGTGGCTAATACCGATAACTTTCGGGATGTAATTTTTTCCTATTTAAAGGATAATGATATAGTCTTGGTAAAAGGTTCTAGGGCTGTAAATATGGAAGAAGTTATTAAGGTAATTAAGCGTAAATTTAATTAAATGACTGGTTTAACCAAAATTATTGTCGAGCAAGGGGATTTACTAAGAGTATTAATTATTGGGGCGATGTCTTTTTTGTTGACTATGCTTTTTACCCCAGCTTGGACGCATGTTTTGTATAAATATAAGTTTTGGAAAAAGCCTAGAGAGCAAGCTATGTATGGTGGCAAGGCCACGGTTTTTCAGAAGTTGCATGGCGAAAAACACAAGCGGAATATTCCAACTTTAGCAGGGGTTTTAATTTGGGTAGTAGTGGCAGCCATTACAATTTTGTTTAATTTTACTAGATCACAAACTTATTTGCCGTTGTTTGCCATTGTATCGGTAGGTATTTTGGGGGCAGTAGACGACTGGTTTAATATTAGAGAAATTGGTGGTATTAAAGGCATTAGAGCTAGACATAAAATGATCTGGTTAGTTTTAATAGCGGCTTTGGGTGCCTGGTGGTTTTACAGCAAGTTGGGCATGAATAGTTTGCATATTCCGGCTTGGGGAGATTTAATTATTGGTTGGTGGTATATCCCACTATTTATGTTTGTTATTTTAGCTACTACTAATGCAGTTAATATTACAGATGGGCTAGACGGATTGTCTGGTGGTCTTTTGGCAGTGGCGTTTGCTTCTTATGGAGTGCTGGCTTTTTTGAATGGTCAAATTAGTTTAGCAATATTCTGTGCTACTATTGTGGGCGCACTCATTTCTTATTTGTGGTTTAACGTGTACCCAGCCAGATTTTTTGGAGGGGATACGTACGCATTATCTTTAGGGGCTACCTTGGGGGTGGTAGCTATGTTAATTAGGAGTAATGTGGGTATTGCCGTATTGCCTCTAATTGCTTTTGTGCCTATGGTGGAAACTATTTCTTCGATGTTGCAATTATTATGGCGTCGGGTATTCAAGAAAAAGTTATTTATCATTGCGCCCTTACATCATCACTTCGAAGCTTTGGGTTGGCCAGAAACCAAGGTAACTATGCGCTTTTGGATAATTGGTTTATTGATGGCTGTTTTGGGGTTGATTGTGGGTATTGTGGGGGCTGGCCCAACTTAAACAAAATTGATGATTGATATTAAGAAGTCTAAAATTGCGGTTTTAGGTTTAGGCAGAGAAGGTTTAGATCTGTTGAAGTTTTTGAATAAACAAAAGCCAGATGTGGTAATAGGGTTAGATAGCAGAACCGATAAAGACCTGTCTAATTTGTCAGAACTTAAGAAATTAACTACAAATTTGTATTTAGGCGCAGATCACTTAAAACATTTTGACGAGTGCGATCTAGTTTTTAAAAGCCCGGGCGTGCCCAACGATTTGCCAGAAATTAAGGCAGCTAAAAAAAGAGGGTTAACTTTTAGTTCGGTTACTCAGTTATTTTTCGATCTATGTCCAGCTAAAATTGTTGGGGTAACAGGCACTAAAGGCAAAAGTACTACATCATCCTTAATCCACCACTTAATTAAAGAGCAAAAAACTGGCAAAGTTTATTTAAAAGGTAATATTGGGTATCCACCTTTATCGTTACTGTCTAAGCTAACTAAAAACGATGTAGTGGTAATGGAATTGTCTAGTTTTCAGCTAGAAGATTTAAATAAAAGCCCGGCTTTAGCAGTAGTATTAAATATTGTGCCAGAACATTTAAGTCGGCATAAAACTTTTGTTAATTATCTAAGAGCTAAATCTAATTTGTGGTTGCATCAAAGAAAAGCGGATTACCTAATAGCTAGTGCCGACCATAAATCAACTAAAATTGCTATTAAAGAGTCCCCTGCCAAGGCTTTTAAATTCTCATCTCGCAAAGTTTTGTCTAGGGGGGTTTATTTATCGAATGGCAAAATTATTTTAAGAAATTCTCAAACTGGTAAACGTGAAGTTATTGTGCCAAGCGCCGAAGTTCCGCTTTTGGGGAGAGCCAATTTGGATAATTGTATGGCAGCTATTGCGGTGGCGCATTTATTAAAACTGCCCACAGCCGTTATTAGAAAAAGGTTAAAATCTTTTAAACCATTGGCGCATAGGTTGGAGTTGGTTGGTAGGTTAAAGAAAATTAGTTTTGTAAACGATTCTATGGCGACTACACCAGTAGCGGTGTTGGCGGCGGTTGATGCATTAGACTCCCCCATCTCTTTAATTTTAGGCGGGGTAAGCAAAGGCGAGAAAATGGTCGATTTTATTCCTTTATTAAATTCTCCTAAACTGGCAGCAATGGTATTAATTGGGCAAATGGCTGATAAGTTAGCCAAATGGTTAAAACAAAAAAGATCTCAGGTGCCAGCAGTTAAGGCCAAAACACTAAAAGAAGCCATTATTAAGGGAGCCAGATATTTGCCCGAAGAAGAAAATAGCACAATTTTGTTATCGCCTGGTTTTGCTAGTTTCGATATGTTTAAAGATGCTTACGATCGAGGGGATACTTTTAAGCGAATAGCTAAAAATATGATCAAAAGTAAGCAGATTAAATGAGAAGTAAATATCATTCACCAGATCTTTGGTTAATTCTAGCCACTCTGTTTTTGGTGGTTTTTGGGTTAATTATGGTGTCATCAGCTTCGGTGGTGGAATCTTATCAAGTAACTGGCAGTAATACTTATTATTTTGCTAGGCAGTCGATATTTGCTTTGGTGGGTTTAGTTGTATGGTTCTTTTTACAAAGATGGGATTATCATCGATTTAAACCATTAGCCACAGCTGGTTTAATTGTGTCGTTAGTTTTGCTGGTAGCAGTGTTTATCCCGGGTATTGGTTGGGAGGCTGGTGGTTCTAGAAGATGGATTGGAGCGGGTGATCAAACCCTGCAGGTAACGGAGGTGTTAAAGGTTTGTTTGATCGCTTATTTAGCTTATTGGTTTGAGAAAAAGGGCAACAGAATTGATAAATGGTATGCCACTTTCTTGCCTTTTGTTTTACTAATGGCAGTAATTTTGGGTTTGATTATGGCCGAGCCCGATATGGGTACGGCTGTGGTGGTGGCTGGGATATCTGGGATTATGTATTTTGTGGCGGGGGCAGATAGAAAACATTTATTAGTTTTGGTGGGCACGGCGCTGGCTGCTATGTGGGGGCTAATTAAGGCAGTGCCTTACAGAGCGGCTAGATGGTTAACTTTTCTTAACCCGGCTAGCGATCCTTTGGGCACTGGGTATCATATTAATCAGGCTTTAATTGCCTTAGGCTCGGGTGGTTTAATTGGTTTAGGTTTTGGCCATAGCCGGCAAAAGTTTAATTTTTTGCCAGAGGCTTCGTCAGACTCAATTTTTGCAATAATTGGAGAAGAGCTAGGGCTTTTAGGTGTATTATTTTTTGTAATTATCCCGCTGGCTATTTTTGTTTGGCGAGGACTTAAAATTGCTTATAATGCCCCGGATATTTTTGGGCGGATGATGGCACTAGGGATTACGGTTTGGATAGGTTTGCAGTCGGTGATTAACATAGGGGCAATTACTGGTTTATTGCCGTTAACTGGGGTGCCGTTGCCCTTTATTAGCCAAGGGGGGACAGCTCTGGTTTTTGTTATGATAGGAGCAGGGATATTATTAAACATTTCTAGACAAACGACAGGAGATAAAAAAGATGAGGATCCTTTTAGTTGGTGGCGGAACATCTGGGCACGTATTGCCGACTCTATCAGTCGGGCGCAAAATTCGAAACTTAAACCCTAAAGCTAAAATTGTTTATATTGGCTCAACTAAACCAAACGATAAGCGATTGGTAATGGCGCAAGGCGTTAAGTTTATAGCTTTGCCGGTGGGGAAGTGGCGTCGGTATTTTGATGTAAAAAATATTCTAGACATTTTTATAACTGGCATAGGGTTTATTTATTCTCTCTTTATTTTAATTTTTTACTGGCCCAATCGAGTTTTTATTAAAGGCGGTTATGTAGGTGTGCCGGTGGGTTTGGCAGCTTGGATGCTGCGCCGGCCAATTATTTTACACGAGTCGGACGTAGTAATGGGGGCAGCTAACCGATTTTTGGCTAGGTTTGCTAAAATTGTTTGTGTATCTTTCCCGGTCGAAAGCTATAATTTACCAGAATCTATAAAGCAAAAAATGGTGTATACCAGTTTGCCGGTTAACGAAGTTTTTTATACCAAAGAAGCTGGAGATTTAAAATTTGGCCTAAAGTACAGTAAACCATTGGTTTTGGTGATGGGTGGGTCTCAGGGGGCTAGGCCAATTAATAAGGTGGTGCAGAAAGTGGTACCAGATTTAATGGATCGTTATCAGGTAG
>Ga0272441_10006732_pt1 | contig 19062 bp, 15 predicted proteins | sample SSMProp6N_FD_193582 | JGI IMG/M metagenome (GOLD analysis project Ga0272441, IMG submission 193582) | Marine sediment archaeal communities from Little Sippewissett salt marsh, Falmouth, MA, United States - SSM-Prop-6N | ecosystem: Environmental > Aquatic > Marine > Wetlands > Sediment ... | reverse complement strand
CGGATCAAGGACGCCGTCGGCTACCTCACCAAGAAATTCCTGTGCCTCAACGAGGTGTACCCGAACGGCTTCATGATCCCGCGGCGTTTCATCGGGGAGAACATCATTCATCTGCCGACGGTCAAGACGCACGTCTTCACGACGACGACCGGGGCGATGAAGAATGCGTTCGGGGGGCTGCTGAACGAGCGGCGTCACTGGACACATCCGGTCATTCACGAGACGCTGGTCGATCTTCTGATGATCCAGAAGAAGATCCATCGCGGCGTGTTCGCGGTGATGGATGGGACGTTCGCGGGCGACGGCCCCGGCCCGCGGTGCATGATTCCACACGCCAAGAACGTGATCCTGGCGAGTGCCGACCAGACGGCGATCGACGCTGTGGCCGCCCGCTTGATGGGTATGGATCCGCTCAGCATTCGCTTCATCAAGCTGGCGCATGACATGGGGCTGGGGTGTGGGGACCCGCGGCAGATCGAGATCGTCGGGGACCAGGAAGCCGCCCAGGAAAACTGGCACTTTGTCGGGCCATTCAAGAAGATGACCTTCGCCAGCCGGATGCAGCACCTGATTTACTGGGGGCCGCTGAAGAAGCCCATCGAATGGTCGCTGAAGACGGTTCTGGCTCCGTGGGCGTACATCGCCAGCGTGCTCTACCACGACAGCCTGTGGTATCCAACGCGAGCCAAACGGAGCATGGCGGAAGCGCTGAACAGCGATTGGGGGCGGCTGTTCCACCACTGGGAAAACACTCGCCCCGATGAGGCCGGCTACCCCAACGTCGGCCAGGAGCCGGCCCAACTGACCCGCACGGGGTGGGCCGCATTTGGCCAGTCCTTGAAGATCCTGGGAACGTGTGTCAAGGAAGCCCCCGAGTTCGCTGCGAGCCGCCGCAAAGTCGTCCTTGGCCCACCCGCCGACACAACGCCCTAGCACCAAGCGTCAAGAGCACGACAACCCGCCGTCGCTCGCGATCAGTTCGACGCCGATCTCGAAGAACCCGTCCCGGTACGTGCGGCAGCGGACCGTTTGACCGTGCACGAGCTTCCCGGACCAGTTCGTGCCATGCAGGTAAATCCGCACGAACTTCCCAGGCTCAACCTCGGTAGGGCTGAGCAGCCCCATGCCAAACCGCGATACGCTGTGCATGGTGGCCTGAATGCCCGGCTCTTCGTGCCACCCCCCCTCGGGTGTTTTCGCCAACACGTGCACGCGTACCGGGCAGTCACACCGGAAGCGCTTGTTGCGCCGCTTCTCCTTGCCGCCCGCGGCTTCCGCTCCGCCGGCCGCGGGGCCGACCTGGGGGATCAGATCACGGTCGTCAACGCCGCTTAGCAGCTTAAGCCAGGCATCCACAACCTCGGGGTCATACTTGGCCGGCGTTTCCGATTTGAGGATCATCACCGCGTCCGAAACAGACAGCGTGCGCTCCTTGAACGGCCGCAGGGCCGTGATAGCATCAAAAGAATCGACGACGGCGCAGATACGGCTGATACGGTGAATCTGCGCCCCGCGCAGGCCGTTCGGGTACCCGCTGCCGTCCAGCCGCTCGTGATGCTGTTTGACCACGAGACGGACTGTCGGGTGCACGTTCTCGAAGGAACCCAGGTGAGCCCAGCCGAAGGCCGGATGCTGCTTGATCTGCTCCCAGTCGGCGTCACTGAGTTTGTCGCGTTTGTTCAGGATCCCCTCGGGAACGAAGATCTTCCCGATGTCGTGCAGCAGACCGGCCTGGCAGGCGATGGCCAGCTCGTCCGGTGCCTGATACCCCAGTGCATAGGACAGCGGCACCATCCACGTGGCCACATTGACCATGTGTGTCGCGGTATAGAAGTCGTGGTGGGAGGCCGCGAATAGGTGCGAAAAGGCCCGTGAATCGCTGAGGACGAGCGTGGCCACGGAGCGCGACATGTTCTCCAGGCGCATCGAGTACGCCGCGAGGTCCGGCTCGCTCAGCAGCTCATTGATCAGCTCGACGCTCGTCTCATAAACCAACGCCGACTTGTCCGCGATCGACCGGGACGGATCGTCGATCGCCGTGGCAACGGACTGCTCGGATTGCTCACGAAACCTGGCCTGATCGGCGATGCGGATGTAAATAAACCGCCGGTGGCTGTCCAGCAACCGCTGCCGATCCTCCGGCGTAAACGGCACATCCGCTGCGCGGTAGAGCATGAAGGCATCGCTGTCGCACTCGTCTGCGGAATCGCCCTCTTTGCGCAGGTACACGGCGATGTTCGCCAGGGCGCTGCTCGGCGCATACCGCAACGGGATCGGGAGATACCCCGCCCGCGCAGAATTCTGCATCGCGCCGAAACCGCCCGATAAGACGACTTCACGGTCCTGATCGACTTCTACTCCCATGGCCGATTACACCATACGCCGCGGCCGCTGCTGAGGGACTCGTCCCTCGCTCCACGTATCGGTCCCTTGGAAGCCGCAGATTATCGCATTGGCGAACACCCTGTTTGCACTCTACGTTTCGTTAAAATCCCGAGCTCACTTCAACATAGTTCGCGCGTACAGGCGATATCCTGATCGGGCGCGCGCCCTCACGCTCGTAGCCGCCGGATGAGCACGGTGCAACACTCAAGCGGCAGCCAGGCGAACCTGCCCCGAGCGTTTACGGGACGTTGAAGCATTCCGCGGGAACAAGGTCTACCGTTGCAGGAATATGTCTCCGGCCCGATCGGCGGGGTCGCCGGAAGGGTCCGATACGCCGGGATAGAAGCGCGCCCGGCGCAGCGTGTCGCCCTTGTCTGCGCGGGCCAGCTCGAGGGCCCGCGCGCGAAGCGCCAGCAATGGGTCCGCATCCAAGGCCGAGATGCTCGCGTCGATGTGCGTGAAGGTCTCGTACCGGATCCGGCAGTTGCCGGCTTCGTCCCGCCAGATTTCGACGAGCCGGGCTTCCTGCGGCCAGTCCAGAGTCGAGCAGGTCTCGATCTCGACGTAGCCGCCCCGCGCAACCACGCGGTGCACATGTCGATGACCGGCTAACTGGGCGACAACGTTCGGGCAATGGCCCAACACCGCCTGAAGCTCCTGAGGGAACACCTCGCTCCCAAAAGCAGGACAAAGGGCTACGCTGGGATGGTGCGTTGCGACAATGACGACCTCGTCACGTTCACGCGCCGCCGCGAGCTCGTCCTCCAGGAACCGAAGTTGCGATCGCGAGACCGCGCCCTCCTGAAACGGATACCCCGGCGTCACGTCGCGTCGATCATTGGTGTCGAGGCCGATCAGCCGCAAACCCGCGACGGGCTCTACGCTGTACCCCACGCCGCCCTCCTCGGCCATCCGATAACCATGGCCCGCGGGCAGCGTCCGCGTACCCGACAACGCACCGCGATACTCGTCCAGATCGAAAAACGCGCGGGCGGGGTTCGGCTCGACGTAGCGCGGGGTTTCGAACAAGCACGGCGGACCGGGATCGGCCGGCGTCACGTTCCCATGGGCCACCGATCCCACCGGATCGAGCCGAACCGGCAACACGAAACCCGGTCGATCTTCGAGCGGCAGCGGCGCGGTGCGGCGTCCATCCGACGATTGGATGATCGGGAAGACGCCGATCGCGTGCACGTCGTGGTTGCCAGGCACAATGTAGTAGGGAATCGAAGGGGCCTGGCCGTGCTCGCCAAAACGGTACAGCCCCTGAGCCTCGAACGGCGTGTGCGGATCGAGCCGTGGCTCGGGCCGCGTGCCGGCCGGCCGATCGTCCGGGCCCGAACGCGGATCGACCGTACCCCCGTCGAGCACGCGCAAGGCCCACGCCAACTCGTTTCCCTGTGCGTTGTCGCAGAGGTCCCCGGTGTGCACGACGAAGTCAATCCGGCGGCCGGTGGCATGGATGCGGTTGATCATCCGCACGATGCCGTCAAAGAGCTGCGCCGAATAGGCCTCATACGGACGCCAGGCGCTGTGCGTGATTGCATGGGCACCGGCGAAACGCGCCGGCGACTCCTCGTCCAAGACATGCGTGTCGGTGATGTGCGCGATACGGGCCAGCAGGGAAAAGCCGTCAGTGTCGATCGGCTCACTCTCACGGGCCGGCAGGAGCAAGCCCTCGTCACCCCGGCAGCCCAACCATGTGAGCAAGCCAACCTGGCAACTCATCTGCAGGAATTCACGACGATTCATAGTGCCTCCGAACCGCTGCACGAGAGTATAGCGTGCAAGGCACGCTTTCGGCGGCTCGCGGAGGGCTTGCGTACCAGCGGCCCATGCACACACAATCCGGCGTCTGGTCGCGAAACGGCACGCCGCCGGGATAGGCGAGGTCGAGACTGCCTGATGACGTATGAGCCCCCGACACCGAGCGAACTCCGCAAACTCCACTCCGAGCGGGCACTGGATTGGCACGACTACGCGGACGCGTGGCTGCGTTTCCGGCCGGGTCGTCTGCTGGACTTTGGATGCGGGCCCGGAGCATTTCTGCGGCGAATCGCAGGCCGTTGCGAAGAGGCGTGGGGTGTCGATGTGGACCCCGAGGCCGTTGCGGCGGCGGCGACAGCGGTTGATGGACGTGTGCGGCGCGTCCCCGCAGGCCACACGCTACCGTTTCCGAGCGACTTCTTCGACACGGTCGTCTCGCTGGAAGTCGTCGAGCACGTTGCGGACGAACGGGCGATGCTGGGCGAGCTGAGTCGCGTTCTCCGCCCGGGTGGCCGGCTGCTCATCACGACACCCCACCGCGGGCTGCTGACTTTTTTTGACCCGGGGAATTTCAAGTTCGTCGCCCCCCGCCTGCACCGCTTCTTCCACAAAAACGTGTTGCGCAGCCGGCGCTACTACGACGACCGCTTCGGCGACGCCCGCCGGCGGGGCCAAGGCATGGTCGCCGATTTCACACTCGACCAGGTGCCGTGGCACCGGCACTATCGGTTCGGTGAGCTTTGTCGGCTCGCACCCGCAGAACTCAGGCCCACGGCCTGGGCCGTCTATTACCCGGGCTTCCGGGCGTTCTCGGCGCTGCGGTTGGCGGTCAAGGTGGTTTCGCGCGGGCGAATCGAGGAACATCTGCGGCCCGCGTGCTGGGCGCGCCGACAACTCAGCCGGTGTCGCACACTCCTCGGTGACCAGCTTGTGGTGCTGTTCGAGAAGCGACGAGATTGACGCCCTCCAACGACCTCACCCAAACAAAGCCCACGTTACGGCTACACGTGACCGACTTCCGCGACTTCGGCTAGTTCCGTCGGCGTTTCTTGGGTGAAGATCCGCGATTCGGCCGACGGGAACGTGCCGACGTACGAACCGATCCAGCGTGACAGGCTGCCCACCTGCGTGTCCAGCTCGGCCCGCTGTCGCTCAACGTCTCGCCGGTGGGCGTTGAACTCGCTCTCACGCGTCTCAAGCGAAAGTCGCCGCTCCTGAACATCACGATCGAGGATGTTCAGCTCCTCGTTGCGATGCTCAGCCTTCACCAGCGCTTCGGCAAGTTGTCGCCGCTGGTCGGCCAGTTCCGTGGCGCGTGTGTCCAGCTCGCGTTCGCGCGTTTCGACCACCTGCCCCCGCGCGGTGATCTCGCTGTCCTGCGTCGCCAGCGTCTCCCACTGCCCATCCACGGCGGTCTGCCGTTCGTCAAGCTCGTCGCGTCGGGATGCGAGGGCCCGCTCCCACGTTGTCGTTTCCCGGCGCCGTGTCTCCAACTCGACACGCTCGTCCTCGAGCTCACGCGCTCGATCGTCCAACGCGGCTTCCTGGGTCTCGATTTCCTGCCGTCGCGCATCCAGTTCCAGCAACTGGGTCTTCAACTCCTCGTCACGAGACTCGAAGTCCTGCTCGCGGGCATCCAGCCGCGCCGCGTGCTGATCCAGCTCCCGCACGCGCTGGTCGATTTGTGTCGCCCGGACCTCCAGCTTGTCGTCTCGTTCATCAAGCTCGGCCATGCGGGCTGCAAGCTCGTTGCGGCGAACACACAACTCGGCCGTTTCCCGAGCCAGCCCCTCGCGTCGCTCGTTCAACGCCGTGGTTTGCGTGTTCAGGTCTTCGGCCATGATCTCGAGCGTGCCCTGACGCTCATCGAGCCCTCGTGCGCGGGTGTTCAGATCGTCAGCCCGCACATCGAGTTCGCGGCTGCGAGCGCCGGACTCTTCGGCCACGCGCTGGAGCGCGCGTTGCCGTTCGTTGAGCTCAAGGGACTGCTCGCGCAACTTGGCCTCGGTTGCATCCGCTTCCGCGCCGCGAATATCGAGCTGCCGGCGCGTGTCCTTCAGCTTCTCGGTGATGCTTTCCAGGGACGCCTGCCGCTTGTCCAACTCGGACGTGCGGGCCGCCAATTCGTTGGCCCGCGCGTTGAGCTCGCCGGCGAGCGTGTCTACCTCCCGGCTGCGTGTCTCGAGCATATCAAGGCGGCTTTCGAGCGCAACGCTCCGTTCGTCGGCATCCCGGGCCCGCGCGGAAAGCTCCTCGTCACGGGCATCCAGCGTGGCGGACCGCAGATCGAGAGCGCTCTCTCGCTGCTCCTGCTCGCCGGCCTTTTCGGCAAACGTGATCTGCCGCTGTTCCAGGTCGCTGGCCTCGACGCGCAATTCAGCGTCGCGCTGCTCGATCTCGGCGGCGAGGGCCTCAGCGCGCCGGACCTGGGCATCCAGTTGCGACGCGCGCACCTCGAGTTCTTGCGCCCGCTTGTCGAGCGAGGCGGACTTGGGCCCAACTTCCTCGCGCAGCTTGCGCAGCACCTCCGCCCGTGAGGTCAGATCCTCGCACAGGCGTCTCCAGCGAGCAGCCCGCGACTTGGGTGGCTTACGCGTCTTGCGCAGCCCAGTGCCCGGCGCCGCTGCCGTCATTACGAATCCGCCACCATCCTGTTGCCCTGCACTCGTGGCAAGCGTGGTCATGGCCTACCTCGACTTCTGGCCGCGCTGCGCCAGCGAACGCGCAGCCGCAGCCGTGTCCATGGTCCGTATACATCGATGGCATCGTCCGAAATGATGCGGTGATTAAGTTGGATTCCGATAGCTTCACCACACAGCCCCTGAGACGCACTATCGCCGCCGGCGAGCGACCGATAACCACGCCGGCACGGCGCTTTCGTCTGTCAGCTTGCCGAAACTGCCGCCGCGCCCTACCGTCGTGGAAAGACGATGACGCCCTCGACACCTGGCGAGGATGACCATGCTCCCGCAGCGGCGGCGATTGCAATTCCAGGGCTCGCGCGGCCACACGTTGGCGGCCCGGTTGGATGAACCCGCGGACTCGCCGCGGGCCTACGCCCTATTCGCGCACTGCTTCACCTGCACGAAGGATCTCAAAGCCGCCAACTGGATCAGTCGCGAGCTCGTGGACCGGCGCATCGCACTGCTCCGCTTCGATTTCACCGGACTCGGCGAGAGCGCGGGCGATTTTGCGGACACGAACTTCACATCCAACCTTGACGACCTCGTGGCGGCGGCCGATTTCCTCCGGGCTGAGTACCGCGCTCCGCAGATTCTTATCGGGCACAGCTTGGGCGGGACGGCCGTCATCGCCGCCGCAGAGCGCATCCCCGAAGCCGTGGCCATCGCCACGATCGCGGCTCCAAGCGAAACCGGCCATCTGCACGAGTTCCTGACGCGCCAGACCCCCGAGTTGGGCGCGGACGAATCGGCCGAGGTCGACGTGATGGGGCGTCCGGTGCGTATCAAGGGGCAGTTGCTCGATGATCTGGGCGCACATGACATCCGCCGAGATGTCGCCGAGCTGCACCTGCCGATCCTGGTGCTGCACTCGCCCGAAGATGAGGTCGTGAGTATCGAACATGCCCGGCGGATCTTTGAGGCCGCCCCCTACCCGAAGAGCTTCGTATCACTGGACGGGACCGATCACCTGCTGGTCGCACGCGAGGCCGACGCCCGATATGCGGCCGAGGTCATCGCCGCCTGGGCGAGCCGGTACCTGCCCAATTCCTGAACGACGAGCGGTGTGACGAGTTGGCCGGGTCGGGGAGTGCACGCCGACGTGATGGCGTATAATGCCCGCCATGGGGACTACGCGCTGTGACTGCAAAGAGTTGAGTTTCCTCGCGTTGCGCAGCTACGCTCGCCGGCACGGGATCACCAACATCGAGGAGCTGATCCGGCAAACCGGCTGCTGCACGGGCTGTGGCACGTGCCGGCCGCACCTCGAGGAGTTTCTGCGGACGGGCGAGGTCAAGTATGGCGAGCGATCGTTCAAACTGCCGGACATCGATCCGCCTGAGCCAACTGACGAATCTCGATCGTGAGCGATGAACCTCGTTCGCGCTATCGACGACGACGACGGGCGCGGTACGCTTCGCCGGACAGAACGCCAACACGGAACAAGGGAGTACCATCGACATGCACACCGCTCTGAGCCTGATCATCGTGGGTATTGGCGTCTCGCTCGCCCTGACGCTCGCCGTCTCCCCTGCCGGCGATACGACACAGCCGAAGATCCCCAGTGGCAAGACCGTGCGTGTGGCTGTATGCCAGACGTTGTGCATCGACAGCGATCGCGAAGGCAACCTGCGGCGGATTACCTACGCCGTCGAGGAAGCCGCTCGCAAGAAAGCCCAGATCGCGTGTTTCCCCGAGACGGCCGTGCTCGGCTGGGTCAACCCGGAGGCGCACAAGCTGGCGGATTCGATCCCGGGGCCGACCACTGAACGTCTCGTCAAGCTGGCTCGCGAGCACAAGCTCATGATCGCCATCGGCCTGTGCGAGAAGAACGGGGAGAATCTGCATGACTCGGCGGTGCTGATCGGCAGCGACGGTCAGATTCTGCTCAAGCACCGCAAGATCAACACGCTCGACGAGTTGCTGTCGCCGCCCTATACGCGAGGAAAGCCCGAGGAGATCCAGGCCGTCGATACGCCGCTGGGCCGCATCGGCATGCTCATTTGCGCGGATACGTTCGTTGACGATTACGTGGAGCGGGCGGCTGCGCTTTCGCCTGAACTGTTGATTGTGCCGTATGGCTGGGCGGCCCACGTCGACCATTGGCCCGCGCACGGGAAGCGGCTCAGCGACCTTGTGTCGTCGGTGGCCGCACGGACCAAGTGCCCCGTTGTGGGCACAGATCTGGTCGGCGCGATTTCATCCGGGCCTTGGAAGGGTTTGACCTATGGCGGCATCAGCGTGGTCGCCGACGCCGGCGGTAAAGTGCTCGGCATCCTCCGCGATCGGGACGTGGACATACAGGTGTTCACGCTGAAGATCGGGCAGTAATCCACGGCGCGAAGCGGCGGCCTGCAAGGGCGACCACCACGTCGCCATCACACACCGATTGGCCGGCAAGTCAGCGAGTCATACGGCCGATCGCTACGTACCAGTTCGCCCAGGGTGTATTGCGCCCCGCATTCAGGACAACGGCAGCTCTGTTGTCCGCGAAGATCGTAGCTGCAATTCCGGCAGAGCACCGGCCCGGGGTTGATTGGCCCCCGCGACCAGCAAATGCGAAGGGCGATCAACACACAGACGACCCCGCCGATCGTACCGACGATAAGCGCCAGTAGGATACCGAGAACCTCTAGCACCACCGCGAGCACCACCGCCACCGCAAGCAGCAGCATCCAAACGGCGGTCGTGATCCAGACGCCACGGCGGCGGCGCGGTGTCCAGGCCACCGTGGACCACCAGATGGCAAGTGGAGCCACGTAGACCAGGATGGGCGGGGTGATGATCGCAACCGCTACGGATGCAAAGCTGACCAGACGCTCGACCTGTGAAACGTACGCTCCCCCGAACGAGAATAGTGCGAAGTTCCACCCCCAGGTCAGATGCGCGAAGTAGCAGAGAATCTCGACCCCGGCCGTAATCGGAATCAGCGCCATCGTCGTGGCCAGGCGCGGATGGATGTTGCCCGTGGGTTGGCCAAGGTTCTTCATCGCTCCGTTGACTCCATCTCTGCTGACTTCCCGGGCGCCTGCGCCACGCTGTCACGTGTGATGCCGATCGCGTCGGCCACACGCGTCGACTCGACCAGTTGCACCAGCGAGAAGATGCCGTTGCATGCCGGACACTGGCAGGAACTGGCATCGCGCATGTCATGCCCGCAAATCGGACACGGTACTCGAAGCATGGCACCGGCTGAATCCGGTGGTGTCCAGCAGATGCGGTTGATGATGATCAGGGCCAATCCACCACCGATGGTAATCGCCCCCATCAGGACCATGAAGCCGGCGTCCTCATCCACCGCCCACACGATGTGAAGACCGATAGTGACTACCACGGTCAGCCCAAGAGTCACCAGAAGCACCAACACGCGCTTCCTGGCAGTCCACCGCACCGTGGACCACCAGATCCACAGACTGCCGAAGTAGAACACGGCCAGTGGCGTGAGCAGCGCCAAGGGGAAAACAACCTCTGCCGGTATCAGGAGACCCTCCGTTGCAAGGATCGCCAGCGGGAAGCTCAACAGAAGGCCGCCAAGCGACAACGGGACGAGCGCCAGTGTCAGCGCCAAACGGGGATGGAGCGGACCGATCGTCGGATGTCGTGCTGTGCGCATGGGCTTGAGGTACCTCCCGCATGATGATGGCGATGACGCGCCCGCAAACACGGACACGTATGCGGCGGAGACGTTGGGGCAAAGGCCCGCATCGGTTCCCGCCGCCGGACATGTTACCAGCTATGAGAGGCCCACGCATGCCACGTGCGGCGGTCAGTGGTCGCGGGGCTTACCAGCCGACGGTGTTGTACCCGCAGTCGACGTAGTGGACCTCGCCGGTGACGCCGGTGGAGAGGTCGCTGAGGAGGTAGAGGCCACTGCCACCGACTTCGTTGGCGCGGATGTTGCGATGCAGCGGGGCCTTGGGCGGGTAATGGCGCAGAATCTTGTCGAAGCCCGTCACGCCCGCCGCCGAAAGCGTCTGGACCGGTCCGGCGGAGATGGCATTGACGCGGATGGCTTTCTCGCGGCCCAACTCGGCGGCCAGGTAGCGGACCGACGACTCGAGAGCCGCCTTGCAAACCCCCATGACGTTGTAGCCGGGAACCATCTTCACGGCCCCGAGGTAGCTGAGCGTCAGGATGCTGGCCCCGTCGTTGAGGTAGCGCAGCCCGTGCTGACAAAGCGCGACGAGCGAGTAGGCGCTGATGTCCATCGCTTGGTGGAAGTCCGCCCGACTGATCTTGTAGTACGGGTCGCGCAGGGCGGCCCGGCTCGCATAGGCGATGGCGTGGACGACGAAGTCCAGGCGCCCCATCTGCCGGTTCGCTTCCTGAAACGTCCGCTTGATCTGCGTGTCGTCCGTGACGTCACAGGGCAGGATGCAGGTTGACCCGATGGGCTCGGCCAGCAGCCGCACTCGGCGTTCCATCTTTGGCGGAGGCAGGTGGGTGAAAGCCAGCTCGGCGCCCTCCTCGTAGAGGCGTTGGGCGATATGCCAAGCCAGCGAGCGGTCGTTGGCGACGCCGAAAACGATCCCCCGCTTCCCGTTCATGAGCCCCATCGACATGTCTTTCACGTCGGTCTCCTCGGCCAATTGGGAGTGCAGTCCACCCTGATGCCCCGCGTGTCCGCATTCCACGTCGGGATCCCGCACGGCCGGCCCACCGTGCCCGCAGATCAAGACTTTAGGCTGCCGGATGGCAAAAGCAAGCCGCCCAGAGGGTCGCTGGGGGCCGGCGGAACGGCCGGAAGCCAGCCCGATGGGGCTGTAACGGGCCCCACTTGACGCTTTTCCGTCGGGCTGATAGCTTCGCACAGCTTTCACCGTGCCAGGGAGTACCAACGTGCCGTACCACAGCATCGTGTGTGTCAAACAGGTGCCGGACACCGCCAACGTCACGGCGGACACCATGCGGGAGGATGGAACCGTCAACCGCGCGGCGTTGCCGACTATCTTCAACCCGGACGACCTCTATGCCCTGGAAGCCGCGTTGCAGGTCCGCGACGAGTATGGCGGCAGTGTGACGGTGATCAGCATGGGGCCGCCCAAGGCCGCCGACGTGCTGCGTGACTGCATCTACCGCGGTGCCGATCGGGCGATTCTGCTCACGGATCGGCGAGCGGCAGCGAGCGATACGCTGGCGACGAGCTACATCCTCGCGCGGGCCATCGAGACCGTCGGGGACTACGACCTCGTTTTTTGCGGGCGACAGGCGATCGACGGCGATACGGCACAGGTTGGGCCGCAGTGCGCCGAGAAGCTCGGCATCCCGCAAGTCACGTATCTGGAACGGTTTGAGTCAATCGAGGATCGTACCGCCCGTATTCGCCGAAACGTTGGCAACGGTTGGGAAACCGTCGAGGTTCGGCTGCCCGTGCTGGTGACGGTGCTGGATACGGCGGGTGAACCGCGTCCGCCGGCAGCCCGGCGCGTGATGAAACACAAGCGGGCACGCTGTCGGGCGGAGTTGGAGGCGGCGGTCAAGGCGGAGATGCCGGACTGCTCCGACGATGAGAGGGAGACGGAGGTTGAATGCCGGGCTGAGCATCTGCGATCGAAGGGCCTGATGTTGCAGCAGTGGAACCTCGACGACGTGCAGGCGGATCTGGCGTGGTGCGGGCTGAGCGGCTCGCCGACCAAGGTGCACCGGGTGCAGGCGATCGTGCTCACCAAGGAGGGTTACACCGAGATCCCGCCGACCGAGGAAGGCGTCCGGCAGCTCATCCGCGAGCTGGTGGTGGATCACACGCTGGGGTAAGCCACCCCGCTACGGCTGCACGAGTGCGGCGGTATTCAGCCGGGACCATCCATCCCCCCTTGTAAGACATGCTGGATGCAGGAACCAAGGATCAACCGAGAACTGAACGCATGATTGACCCGAATCCGAACGGCGAAGTGTGGGTGTTTGCCGAGCAAGAAGACGGCTCGCTCCATGATGTCGCGCTGGAGCTGACGGGGAAGGCTCGCGAGCTGGCGGACCGACTCGGCACCCAGGTAGGTGTGATTCTGCCCGGCTGGAACGTGCGCGAGCTGGCCTATCGGCTCATCGCCCAGGGCGCCGACAAAGTCTACCTCGTCGAGAATCGCAAGCTCGAGCACTACCTGACACAACCCTACGCCCGCGTGGTGTGCAGCCTGATCGAGCGGCACAAACCGCAGATCGTGCTCTATGGCGCGACGCCAATCGGACGCGACCTGGCCCCGCGTTGCGCTTCGGCGATGCGCGCCGGCCTGACCGCGGACTGCACCGATCTCGACATCGCCAACGTCAAGGATCCCGCTGCGAAGACGACGCACAAGAACCTGTTGCTCCAGATTCGCCCGGCCTTCGGCGGGAATATCATCGCCACGATCATCAACCCCGCGCGTTGGCCGCAGATGGCGACCGTGCGGGAAGGCGTCATGCCGCTCATCGAGCCCGACATACAGCGCAAGGGCGAGATCGTGGAGGAGAAGGTCACGTTCGAGGACGCGGACTTCGCGGTCAAGCTGATCAAGCGTCACCGCGAGGAGCGAACGGTAAACTTGAAAGCCGCGCGGACGATCGTCGCCGGCGGCGGCGGGGTCGGCAGCAAGGCCAATTTCAAGCTTGTCCACGAACTCGCCGGCGCCATCGGCGGTGCGGTGGGCGCCTCGCGTGCCGCCGTGGACGGCAGTTTTGTGAGCAAGGATCACCAGGTGGGGCAGACGGGGACGACCGTACGCCCAGCTCTGTACATCGCCTGCGGCATCAGCGGTGCGATTCAGCACCGCGCCGGCATGGAGGAGTCCGCCAAGATCGTCGCGGTCAACTGGGACAAGGAAGCGCCGATCTTCGGTGTGGCGCACTACGGGATCGTAGGCGACCTGAACCAGATCCTGCCGATGATGGTCAAGGCGATCAAAGAGCGACCCAAGGAATAGGAACGCGGCAGAGAACAGCCCCTGCTGCTGATGACTGAGGTCCTTCTGATGCCCAATTTCTTCCTCGACAACGAAGACATCCGCTTCCTCTTCGAGCATATGGATCTCGGCGAGATCGCGCGCGTCCAGGAGCAAAACTTCGAAGACGCGCAGAACCCCGCGATCGACTATGCACCGGTCGATGAGGCCGATGCAATCGACAACTACCGCCTCACGCTTGAGATCGTCGGCCACATTGCCGGTAACACCATCGCGCCGCGAGCGGAAACGATCGACCGCGAGGGCAATACGCTCAACGAAGATGGCACGGTCACGCTGAACCCGCTCGTGCAGGACAACATCCGGCGACTTGGCCAAGCCGACCTGATGGGCTTTACGCTACCGCGGAAGCACGGCGGTCTGAACTGCCCCAACCTGATCTACACCATGGCGATCGAGATGGTGAGCCGGGCTGATGGTTCGCTCATGAACATCTTCGGTCTTCAGGGCATCGCCGAGACGATCGACGCATTCGCCGATGACGCCATCAAGGACGAATACCTGCCGCGTTTCGCGCGTGGCGAAGTGACCGGCGCGATGGTTCTGACCGAGCCCGACGCGGGCAGCGATCTCCAGGCCGTTCGCCTGAAGGCCATCCAGGATGACGATGGCTCGTGGTTCTTGCGCGGCGTCAAACGTTTCATCACGAACGGCTGCGGCGAGGTCCTCCTGACGCTGGCCCGTAGCGAGGCGGACATCGCCGACGGCCGTGGACTGAGCTTGTTCCTCTCCGAGCGCAGCGAGCGAATCCGCGTCCGACACCTGGAGCACAAGCTGGGTATTCACGGCTCGCCGACCTGCGAATTGGTTTTCGACGACTGCCCGGCCCAGCTCATCGGCCAGCGGCAACGCGGCCTGATCACCTACGTGATGGCCCTGATGAACGGCGCTCGCGTCGGCATCGCCGCACAATCGTTGGGGATCGCCGAGGCTGCGTATCGTTTGGCACGCACGTACGCCAACTCACGGAAGCAGTTTGGCGGCCCAATCGAGCGGTTGCCCGCCGTCGCCGACCTGGTCACCGACATGAAGATCCAGGTGGAGGCCGCGCGGGCGCTGACCTACGAGACCAGCCGTGTCTGCGACCTCGAAAACAACAACCAGCGCGTGCTCGAGTTCAGGAAGCCGGACGACCCGGCGGAGGTCAAGCAGCGCCGACAGCTTGGCAAGCAGTTCAAACGTCTCAACGGGATGCTCACGCCGATGAGCAAGTACTACTCGTCCGAGATGTGTGTGCGTGTCGCCGACATGGCCATCCAGGTGCTCGGCGGGTCCGGCTATATGCAGGATTACCCGGCCGAGCGGTATCTCCGTGACGCGCGCATCACGACCATCTACGAGGGTACGAGCCAGTTGCAGATCGTCGCGGCCGTTCGCGGAGTGTGCTCGGGCGCGTTCGAGAAGCGCGTTACGGAGTTCGAGGAAACGCCGTACGAAGACGAGCAACTCCAGGAGTTGAAGGCCAAGCTCGCGGAAGGTAAGGAACACGTTCTCAACGCGATCCGGTTCGTCAAGGACCAGGGGACCGACTACCTCGATCTCGTGGGGCGCAAGATCGTCGACGCGGCGGCCGCCGTCCTGATTGGCCATCTCTTTCTGAGACAGGCTGCGGCGAATAATCGCAAGAAACACGTGGCGCGGCGCTTCATCGAGACACAGAGCGTGCTCATTCGGATGAACTGCGAGTTGGCGTGTTCCGGCGATCGCAGCCCGCTGGACGAGTACGAGCCTCTCGCGGGCCCGGTGCCGGCCAAGGACTGATCTGGCCGTACCCCCACCTTGATCGCGTCAATCGCCGAAGACCTCTGCGGCTTCGCTCACGCGGTCGGGGAGTTTGGCGCAGACCTCCTCGATGTCGGAAGCCTGGATGTTGAGGAGTTGCAGCATCCAGTCCGACAGCTCCTGCGTCCGGGCGGTGAGCCAGAACCCCTCCTGCACTCGGCAACAAAGGGTGTCCGCCACGTAGACCAACGCGGGCGTCTTCTGCAATTCCGGCTGAAGTGACCTGGGCTCGTGGTGGTACATGACGGCGTTCCGCAAGCCGACCGGGAACTTCCACTTCGCTGCCAGCGCGCCCGCGAACGTCTGGTGGTCCGCCCCGATGACGCTGTCCTCAAGGGCACAGTAGTTCTGCGGCTCGCTCTGGCATTGCTCCACGACGGCTTTCACCTTCTCGGGGAACAACTGCTGGACCACGAGCAACCCCATGTCGTGCACGAGACCGGCGACCAGCGCTTCATCGGGCGGCACACGCTTCCCCGCGCGTGCCAGCATCCGCGCACAGACGCCAACAGCCACGCAATGCTGCCACAAGTCACGCGCCTCGAACTGATCGCTGATTTGGCCGGGTTTGACCAGGCTCGACAGTGACGTCGCCAGGGCAACGTTCCGCACGGTGCTCAGTCCGATCATCACGATCGCGCGGTCGAGGCTGGCGATCTGCGAGGGCAACCCGTAGAACGCCGAGTTGACGATCTTGAGGATCTTGGTGGCGAGCGCCGGGTCGCTCTGGACGACGTCGTGCACGTCTTGTGCCGAGGCGCGAGGGTCCTCTACGATCTCGGCGACTTTCGTGGCGATTTCTGGAAGTGACCCGATCTCCGTCACGCGGGACATCGCCTTCTGGATGTCCGGAGGTAACGGCTTTCCGCCCGGGGTAACGACAGGTTTTGATGTTGAAAAGAGCGCCATCTCGACTCCGCTGGACAGCCAGGAGCCCCGGATTCCCAGGTGGCCCATGTGCCCCAAGCTCTCGTTGTCCGCGTTACACCCGCGCCGGCAAGCTCCTCAATCCGCGTAGCACTCCCAGTGGCACGGCAACTGTTCTCCGCATGCAGAAACCCAGTTTTCAACGCCTCCGAAATACGATGATCACGCGAATACCTGCTCCGCCTCCTCCACGGCTTCCGGCAGGTGCTCAGCGATGTCCTGTAGGTTCGCCGGTGTCACACCGATCGCATCCAGCATGTCTTCGGTAATCTCCTCCGTCTGTGCCGTCAGCCACAACCCGTAGCGTCCCTGGCAACAAACCCGATCGGCGACGCAGACGGTCATGGCCACCTTCTGGAACTCGGGTGGCATCACCCCGGGCTCATGGTGACACATGATGGCGCACCGCAGCGCCGGCGGAAACTTCCACTTCGCCGCGAGCGACCCACCGAACGCCTCGTGGTCGGCGCCGATGATCGATTGCTCGACGGCGAGGAAGTTCTGCGGCGTGTTGTAGCACTCCTCGATCACCTGTTTGAGCTTCTCGGGAAACAACTGCTGAACGGCCAGCAGCCCCACGTCGTGCACGAGACCGCCGACGAAGGGTTCATCCGTCGGAGCCGGGGTACCAACCTGCCCCAGCATGCGCGAACACACGCCCACCGCGACACAGTGACGCCACAAATCCCGCACGGCAAAGTGCGCCGAGACGGCCTCGGCGTTGAACATCCTCGACAGCGATGCCGCCAAGGCGATGTTCTTCACCGCACTCAACCCGAGCATGAGGATCGCCCGGTCCAGACTCGCGATCTGCGACGGCAAACCGTAGAAGGCGGAGTTCACAACCCGGAGAATCTTGGCTGCCAGGGCCGGATCCGATCGCACGATTTCGTGCATGTCGTGTGCGGTCGCTCGTGGATCCTCGACGACCTGCACGATTTTCGTGGTGATCTCGGGGAGGGACGCAATCTCCCCCACATCCGCCATGGCCTTTTCCAGGGCGGGTGGCAGCTTCTTCTCTTCGAGAAGTGTCGTTTCTGGCATACATCAACCTCACTTCACCGGGTGCGCACGCGCATCCCGGTTCTGCGGACCGGGCGTACGCCGCAGCCCCACGTGCATGCTGAATCTCACCGCAGCGCTGCGCGCACGAGGGGCCCTTCTCACCTCGCAGTCCCGGCTACTGCGGACCACTGTGGCGAAACCCCCCGTTCACCACACGTTGCCACCTCTTTCCATCGGCCGGAGAACCACCCTTCGTTATCCTCATTCAGCGGTGCCGCGGGCTACCGCTCTCCAGCCGTCGGCAGCCGCCGCGCCGACACAGCCAACGGCCGGCCGACGTCCCCATAACCGGTCAGATGTCGGCGTGAAGAACACGCACCCTATGAGACGCTCGCGGGCAGCGACCGCCAATCGGCAAAAACTGCGCCGCGTCCGACGGTCACCCGTTTTGCGACATCGCTCCCAGGATCCGTTCCCTTGCCCGTATCTGCGGGGTTGGATACACTTCATTCTAAAGGTGCACACGCGACCTGCACGTGGGAATCAGGCCCTGTGTCCTGTGCTTTCCTGGCACGCACTCCCTGAGACGGTGCCCGGTTCAGCGGTGACGAGTATGGTAATTGAGCGCATCGTTCCGCTAGCGAAACAGTTGCTGGTGCTGCAACTCGACGAGACACACAGCGACACGTGGCTCTGGGAGCACAGCGAGCGGGTCATGAACCTCGCGCCCATGATCGCCCACCTTCCGGAAATCGGGTCGAATTCGGTCGATACCACGGCACTCGCTGCCGCCGCACTGTTCCACGATGCCGGCTGGATCTCGGATTATGAGCAGGGACGGGTCCACCGCTGGCAGTTACTCGGCCGCCCCACCAACGACATCCAGCGTGAGTTGGGAGCCGCCACGCTCGCGGAGGAGGCCGGTCATCTTCTGCCCGGTCCAACGGCGGTGCTGGCGCGCGATGCCATACAACAGTGCAACAACCGGGAGACGGATCTTCTTGAGGCGCGGATTCTCGCGGAGGCCGAAGCGCTCGACGAGATCGGAGCCATATACGTGCTGCGCCAGTTCCGCCAGTACCAGGCCGAGGGTCGCCCCCTGCGGCAGATCGCGGATAGCTGGCAGCGGCAGAAAGAATACGACTACTGGGAAGTGCGCCTCAATGACGGTTTTCAATACGAGCTGACCCGGGCACTCGCTCGCCGGCGGCTTGAAGCGGTCGACGCGTTCATGACCGCCCTCGGTCAGCATGTTCGGGGCGGCGATCTGGGTCAATTGCTCAGGGAATTTGGCGTCGCACCCGATTCTGAGGAGTCCTGATGCCGGCCAACGCGAACGCGGATACGACGTGCAGACCCATGGACGCGGACATTGACAGAATTCTGATCCATCGGGATCGCATCGACAGTCGCGTGAAGGAACTGGCGACCGAGATCGCGGCCACGTACAACGGCGACCGCACAGGCCTGACGTTTCTGCCCATTCTCTCCGGTTCGATCATCTTTCTGGCCGACCTGATCCGCGAGCTGCCGCTGAAGATGAAGCTCGCGATTGTGCAGATGTCGACCTATCCCGG
>Ga0272441_10006731_pt1 | contig 19063 bp, 17 predicted proteins | sample SSMProp6N_FD_193582 | JGI IMG/M metagenome (GOLD analysis project Ga0272441, IMG submission 193582) | Marine sediment archaeal communities from Little Sippewissett salt marsh, Falmouth, MA, United States - SSM-Prop-6N | ecosystem: Environmental > Aquatic > Marine > Wetlands > Sediment ... | reverse complement strand
TATCCTATAGATAATGCCTGAGTCTTGAAAGTCAATTACACCATTGCCACTTATGTCACCTATCCTAGTGTCTTCATTACAGGTGTAGCAAGTACAATCTGGGTCATTACAATCTAGTTCTTCTTCAATAATAAAGTAATTATCAGATTGATCTTTTATAGCTGTTCCTTGTTCTTTTATCTCTATTTTAATTCTGTTGCCTGGTGGCATTTTACCACATCTACCGCTTCCCCCATCTTTAATAATATATTTACCAGTTATAGCAGAAACTGGATCATAAGTTAGTCTGCATTCGCCACCATTGAAGGTAAAACCACTGATGCCAGGATCTCCCAAGTTGCCGTTCTCATCGTAGTAATATGCATAAATGTAAACGTTATTAATTCCTTTAGATTCCCAAGTAACAGGAATGTCTTGTCCCTTTTCAAATACTTCTCCTCCATTTGGAGAGGTAACCGTAATATACTGTCCCTCAATATCTTCTCCTATCTCTGTTTCTTTACTTATATCTACATTATCAAACCCTGCTCGCCAATAGTAGTCAGGATAATCACCAGCTAGCAAAATATATAATCTAACTTTAAGATTGGTGCTAGAGGAAAAAAGAACGTCGCTTTTTCTTCCGCTATTATAGCTATTCATCTTCACGCTATATCCATCGCTATAAACTTTAATTTCGGCATTAAAAGAACCTTCTCCTTGATTCCTTTTCAATACACTATAGTCTCCGTCGTTACTATCTTGGAATCTCAACTCATTAAAACCTCTAGAATAAATAGCTCTTATCCATTCCTCTCCATCTGTTACTTCTAGAATGATTCTTCCAACATACTGTCCTGAGGTATGAGAAATATCCGTTATCATATCAGCAGAGAATATTGCTGGTGTACTAGTTGATAAATTCAGAGAAATATTTTTGCTCTCTATCCCTTCTCGGGTATTATGTTCAGATTCAAAAAGTTGAAACTCCGCGCGTCCATTTCTCTCCCACCATTCACCATTTGTTTCCCACTCGCTCCATTTAGTAAAGTCTTTTTCATTATCATTAAAATCATCGTAATAGTCACCGCTGCTTGTTGCAACAAATGATTTAGCGTCTACGCTAGGGGAAGAAAGACGAGGGCCAACTGAAACTCCTGTATTACATCCATAAGCAGAGTTCAACCTAGCTAAAGTAGTTTTACCAACATAACCAGTACCACTAGCCAGTCCCCAAGGAGACAAAATTTCCCCAGAATGCTTTTCCTGAAATCTAACTACAGCTGAAGCAGTGAAATCACCGAAATAATCAGCTTCTGTCTCAGAAGAAGCTATAGCAAAACCTTCTCTTCCTAAAGCTTTTTGAAGAGCTTCAACTTCAGAGCCAACATCTCCATATTGAAGGTTATAGCTAAAGTTATGGCACCAACCACCAGTAGCTGGAGTTACTGGCCCACCTGTTAGAGCACTTTCTACGTTATCAATCGTAGCACTATCTGCTCCAAATGATTCTAGAAGGTCCAATATTGATTGGACTTGGGAATCAGTTAAAGCAGCACTCACGCTAGGAGCCATAGCCCAAGAAGAAATACTTAGAGCTAAGGCTATTGCAAATAATTTTTTTATCATGTTTTGTTATTAATTAATAATTTGAACCTTTAAATAATTATTAAAGAAAATAAATCAAACGTCAAGGTTCTTAACAGCCTTGGCATGAGTTTGAATAAACCTTTTTCTTGGAAAAACCTCTTTACCCATTAAAGTATCGAAAATTGCATCTGCAGCTTTTGCATCTTCAATTTTCACCCTTAATAATATTCTATTCTCTGGGTTCATTGTTGTTTCCCAAAGCTGATCAGGGTTCATTTCTCCCAAACCCTTATACCTTTGAATAGAAGGATTTTGCTTTTGTTTTTTCATATCAGCCAAGATCTCTTCCTTGTCAGCTTCTGTGTAAGCATATTCTAATCTTTTCCCTAATTGAATCTGGTACAAGGGAGGTTGAGCAATGTATAAGCAGCCTTTTTCAATAACTGGCTGAAAGTATCTATAAAACAGAGTTAAAAGCAGAGTTCTAATATGGGCTCCGTCAACATCAGCGTCTGTCATAATTATTATCCTATGATACCTTAACTTCTCCAAATTAAAATCTTCAGCTATTGCAGTTCCCATAGCAATAACCAAAGACCTAATTTCTTTAGAGTTTAAAATTCTGTCTAATCTCGCCCTTTCAACATTCAAGATCTTTCCCTTTAAAGGAAGTATTGCCTGAAATCTCCTGTCTCTTCCCTGTTTGCTAGATCCTGCTGCACTTTCTCCCTCTACTATATATATTTCCGATTCTTCGGGTTTTCTAGAAGAACAATCAGCAAGTTTTCCAGGAAGAGTTAATCCTCCCAAAACTCCTTTTCTTAAAACAGTTTGCCTGGCAGCTTTTGCTGCGTTTCTTGCTTTTTGAGCTAATAAACAATTTTCAATTATGGATTTAGCATCTTGAGGATTCCTTTCTAAAAAATCGGTTAAACCTTCCCCTACCACTTTTTCTACAGCACTTTTGGCTTCAGGATTTCCTAGCTTTGCCTTTGTTTGGCCTTCAAACTGAGGATTTTCTATTTTTACTGAAACTACTCCAGTAAAGCCCTCTCTAATATCCTGGCCCGCCAGATTGTCGTCATTCTCCTTTAGATATCCTTCTTTTCTAGCATAATCGTTAAAGGTTCTAGTTATAGCTGATCTAAAACCAGTAAGATGGCTTCCCCCTTCAATAGTATTAATATTATTAGCAAAGCTTTCTTCGTAGCATTCCCTTTCTTGGGTATATTGAAAAGCAGCTTCCACTAATACTCCGTTTACCTTACCTGAAGTGTAAAAGACTGTTTGCTGGCTCGGAGAAGATCCCTGAATTAAATACCTGACATATGACCTCAATCCTCCTTCAAAATAAAAAGTGTAGGAGAAATGTTTTTCTGAATCCTTTTCTCTTTTGTCTTTAACCTTAATCTTGACTCCTTTAGTTAGATAGGCCTGCTGACGAAGGTGTTTTAATATTCTGCTAAAATCAAATTTAATCTCTTTAAATATTTCAGAATCCGGCTCAAAAGTTTGAGTAGTACCTGTTTTTTTACATTTCCCTTCTTTTTTTAGCTTAGTCTTGACCCTTCCTTTGGAATATTCCTGAGAATATTTTATACCGTCCCTGCAAACTTCTGACCTCATCCACTTAGACAAAGCACAAACCACAGAGACCCCGACTCCGTGCAATCCACCAGCTACTTGATAAGCCTTTCCGCCAAATTTAGCACCAGCATGCAGTGTTGTCATTACAGTTTCCAAAGCCGATTTTTTAGTCTGGGAATGCCTATCTACTGGTATTCCCCTACCATCGTCTGAAACTAAAACTCTATTTTGGGGAAGCAAAACAACCTCTATGTTATTTGCATACCCCCCCATTGCTTCGTCTAAACCATTGTCAACACACTCCCAAATTAAATGATGGAGGCCGTCGACTCCTGTAGAGCCAATATACATTCCTGGTCTTTTTCTAACAGGCTCTAGTCCTTTTAGAACATATATATCCTTTGCTCCGTAATCTTTATTTGATGATTTTTTAGCCATATGTTTATTTTCTTACTTCCCATTTCGGGTTTTCTTCTAGTGTATTAATTATTTTGCTCTGAAGATCATCTATTTCTTCTTTAGTTAAAGTATGGTCTTTTGATTGATAAATAACCCTAAAAGCTAGATTCTTTTTCCCCAAAGGCAACTCTTCCCCTTCGTAAATATCAAATAAATCTACATCTCTAACTAACTCTCCTCCTGCCCTGTTTATTTCATTTAAAACAGAAATTACTTTTTCATCCTTTGGTATTAAAATAGCTAAATCTCTTACAGCTGATGGAAATCTAGAAATTGGTTGATATTCATGCTCTTCAGAACAAAGCTTTTGCAATTTTTCAAAATCAAAATCAAAAACCACTATTTTGTCAGCTATTTCCATTTTATTAACCAACTTAGAACTAATCTCTCCTAAAAATCCTACTTCTTTATTACCTATCTTAATTTCAGCACATTTCCCCTTTTGCCAAAAAGATTTCTTTGAATCTTCTGGGCTAGCTTCAAATTCATCATACCAAAAATCACTAATCCCTAATTTCTCTAATAATAAATCTACTATTCCCTTTGCAAAATAAAAAGATTCAGAGCCTGTAATCAATCCTGTTAAAGCTATTTTTTCTGAAAATCCTTTTTTAAAATATATTTTTCCTAATTCAAATATTTTTACACCTTTAAAGTTCTTTAGATTTTCTTTTGCATTTTTCAGTAAACCTGGAATTAAAGAAAATCTTAAATACTTTGTTTCAGAACTTATTGGATTCTCCAAGACGATTAGGTCTTTACTTAAAGAAAGTTTTTTCGCTAAACTCTCACTAAGAAATGAGTAGTTATAGACTTCCGAAAATCCAATCTCCTTTAAAATATTTTTTGAAAAATCCTCCCAAAAAACACTCATTTTATCTTTAGGCGGAATAGCCGGGATATAAGGGCTTTTAGGTCTTATCTTCTCAAACCCATAAACTCTTCCTATTTCTTCAATTAAATCTTCTTCTATGGATAAATCACGCCTAAAGGTGGGGATTTCAACTAACAAACCATTTGATTTTTTATCTAAAATACTAATTCCTATTTTCTTAAGTATTGAAATGGCTTTTTCTCCTTTAATATTTATTCCTAAGACACTTTCTAATTTATCCAAATCCAGTTTTACCTTTTTAGGAACAACCTTTTTAGGATATATGTCAACTACACCTTGTGAAATATTTCCCCCGCAAAATTTCTTTACTAAACTTGCTGCTCTATTTAAAGCTAAAATTGTCAAATTAGGATCCGGCTCATGCTCAAACCTTAAAGATGCATCTGTTTGAAGATTTAGCTTTTGACGAGCCCTACGGATTGCCCCCATTTCAAAGTTAGCTGACTCTATGACTATATTTTTTGTAGAGCCAGATATTTCAGCTTTCTTTCCTCCTTTAATACCAGCTATAGCTAAAGGCCCCTTTTTATCTGAAATAAGTAAGATATTACTATCTAGCCTATATATTTTATCATCTAGGGCTTTTATTCTTTCTCCCACTTTAGCCCATCTAACTACTATCTCTTTTCTTAAAGAACCTTCAAGTTTATCAAAATCAAAAGCATGTAAAGGTTGTCCTGTTTCTAACATCACATAATTCAAAATATCAACAATGTTATTTATTGACTGCAGCCCCATAGACTCTATCCTTTTTCTAATCTTCTTTGGAGAGGACTTAACCCTAACGCCAGTTAAAACTCTAGCTGTATAGCGAGGACAGCTTAGTTTATCCTTAACTTTAACAGACAATAAACCCGAAGTTTTTTTATCCTTGCTTTCCTTAACTAAAAAATCAGGTTCCTCAAATTTTAAATTAGAAAGTAAAGCTATTTCTCTAGCCACACCCAGATAAGAAAAACTATCGTGGGCTCTGTTTGGTAAAATATCAATGTCTAACAACCAATCCTTTCTTCTTTTTTTCACTTCTTCAACTTCAAAACTATGCAACGTCAAAATATCAGCTAATTTATCTGCTTTTGGCAGCCTTCCTTCTATATAATCTTTAAGCCAGTTATAGGAAAATAACATAATTAAAACTGCTTTAGAAATCTTAAATCTCCTGAATAAAACAAGCGGACATCATCAATCTTATGTTTTACCATCACTAATCTGTCGAATCCAAAACCAAAAGCAAATCCTTGCCAAAGTTTAGGATTTAGTTTTGCCGCTTTTAAAACATTAGGGTGAACCATTCCAGCTCCCATTACTTCAATCCAACCAGTCCTTTTACAAGCCTTGCAACCCTTACCTCCACAAATGCTGCACTTAATATCTATCTCCAATCCCGGTTCAACAAAAGGGAAAAATCCCGGTCTCCATCTAATTTCAAATTTTTTCTCAAACAGCCTATCTAAAAAGTTCTCCACCACTCCTTTTAAATCAGCCAAGGAAACGTCTTTATCTATCATTAGCCCTTCTATTTGATAAAACTGGATATCGTGAGCTGCATCTGAAGCTTCGTGTCTAAAAACAAATCCAGGAGAAATAATTCTTAAAGGAGGATTATTTTTCTCCATATAGCGAACCTGCACAGGAGAGGTATGCGTCCTTAACAGCAAATTAGCCTTTCCTTTCAACCAGAAAGTATCCCAGCTATCTCTAGCTGGATGATCTTTTGGAATATTCAAAGAATCGAAATTATACCATTCATTTTCTATATGAGGACCTTCAGCTATTGAAAAACCCATTGACCTAAAAATATTCTCAACTTTTCTTTTAACTAAAGTCAAAGGATGAAGACTTCCTATTTCTATTCTCTTTCCCGGGATGGTAATATCGACAAAACCTTCTTCTTTTACTTCATTAGCCAACTCTCTCTTTTTCTCATTAACAATCTTTTCAATAAAGCTTTTAACAAGATTGCTTGATCTTCCCATTTTAATCTTTTCCTTTTTAGATAGTTTTCTAATAGAATTAAAAACATCGGTAACTTTGCCCTTCTTACCTAAATATTCTTTGTAAATAGATTTCAATTCCTCCAAATTCCCAGCTTTCTCAACTTTCTCTTTAGCTTCTTTTTTAATAACTGAGGGATTAAATTTCAACATAGATCTATAATAAAAAAATAACCTCTTACGCTATTAATTTTACCTTAATTTAAGAGTAAACTCAAGCTGTTTTCAACAATAAAATAGGAAGGCAAAACCTTCCATTATTTAATTATATCTATTCCCTTTTCCCTTAAAACTTCTTCAAAATTCTTAGGAACTGGCCCTAATACCTCTTTAATTAAAGGACTGTCGGGAATTGATTGATGCACTGCAGAAAGATATATTTCTTTTCTATCTTTCTTTGGCAGTGCTTTAATTATTTCTTCTAAAGGTACAGGTATAGCTTTCACTTAATTCCTCCTATCTTAGAATTATACAATAAAAATACTTATTAGTCAATATGCCGCTCGAGCAATTCACTGCTTATTCCGGGCTGAATATTAAAACTGCCACAACTAGGACATTGTTTTGATTTCTTCAAGATATTAACTGTTGCCCATTTCCTGCCACAATTCCTACAAACATATTTTCTTATCAATTTACCACCACATACTCTTTCTAACATTTTTCAGTTAAAAAATAAATATGCTGAAGTTATACTTCAGCATTATTTCTTCTTTATTGCGTCATTGAACTTTCTAGCATGTCTTAGCAGTATTCCCTTTATTTCTTCCAAAGAAAGATGACGAACATCCCAATCCTCCAAGTCGACAGAAAGAGCGAGATAAAATCTTCCCCTAACAAAGACTATGTCCTTTGATGTAACCTGGGAATCTCTAGCTATTATTCCTTTTTTTAGCTGCTCTAAATGATCTATCCCCTTTTCTAAAAGAACAACCACCTTCCCGGGGATATGCAGAATCATTTGCCCTTCGTCTCTTTCTTCTTTAAAATTCTCTGGAGAAAAATCTTCCAGACTGCTAATAAGCATTGACTCATCCTTTGCTTCTTTTTTAGGCTGGTTCTTTTTTCCAACCTTATCCTTTTCATTCAATTCTTCTACAATATCATCCAATATTTCATACCTCCTCTAAACACAATAACATATATTATCTATTTGTCAATAATTAATCCTCCAAATATAGAAGTTCAAAATGGCAGCAAAACTTACCCAGAAAATATAGGGCAAGAGCAAAAAAGCAGCTTTCCTAGATACCTTATAAAAACTAACTATTGTCAGAATTATAAAGAACCACAAAACAATGATTTCAATAAAAGCCAAATAAGGAGATCTTAATCCAAAAAAGATTATAGACCACAGAGTGTTTAAAACCAAATGGATAAAGAATATAGACAGAGACAATCTAACTTTTTTGTCTTTTAATCCTTTTTCTGAAAAAAAATACAGAGAAATCCCCATTAGAGTAAACAAGCTAATCCAAACGGGGGCAAAAACCCAATTAGGAGGAGCAAAGGAAGGTTTTTGAAGATTAGTATACCAGCCAGAAATAGCAGGAGTAGTAAAAATAGAACCCAAAATACCAGCTGATTGACAGATAAAAATAGATACTATTAATTTAATTACCTTCATAGTTTTCTAGAATCATAAGCCCAATGTAAAAGGGCTTGTCTTTGTTTTTTTCTGCAGTTAAAGTCGCCCTTTTTACAATTTTTTTTAACTGCGCCTAAATGTCTTTTAAAGGCTTTCCATCTTTTAATCTGTCTATCGTCATCTTTGTGCCTTCTCCCCATATAATATCTACAATACCATTGAAACCATCCCCTGGGATCATCTTTATGTATCCACCCTTTCTTTCTCCAATAAGAAAGAGGCATGCTAGCTAAAACACCAAAATAATTCAAACTAGAATTATGAAATTCATGACAAAGTTTGGCTTTTAAATACCATCCTTTGGGAAATTCATCTTTGCAGTCTGTCATATACTTACCTCCAAAAACTCCCACTTCTAACATTTCTTTTGGATTAATCTCTGGCTTAAAATCAGTTTGAAAATTACTACCTGCAAGTTCTGTTAAATAGTAAACATAATTCTTCTGCATTAGATCTGAAACTATAACTTTCTTTCTCATTTACCAATTATGATTTTCTCTACTCTTTCCTTTATCTTTTCAATTTCTTCCTTAGCTTTCAAATCACTTTCCATAATAGGTTTTAACTTTGCTATTGATTTAAATACCTCTTTATCGTAGGAAATCCGACCAAGGAATCTTTTACCTGCCCATTTCTCAATCTTTTTACTCAATGGCTTATTGATATCCCACTTATTCAAAACAAGTCCAAAAGGTATCTTAAAATGGTTTATTACTTTTAAAGTCCTTTTCAAATCAGTAAACCCAGAAGGAGTGGGTTCTGTAACTAAAATTGCAAAATCAACTCCTTGGATTGAAGCAATAACAGGACAACCAGTTCCAGGAGAAGAATCAATTATCATTAAATTATGCTTAAATTTTTCAGCTTCTTTTTTGACTTCAGTAACTACTTTGCCAGACCCTGTTTCTCCGGGAAAAAGCTGGCCTGAAATTAAAGGGAAACTATACTTGGTTTTCCTTACCTCTATTCTTCCATTTTGAACAGGCTTTAATTTAATAGCTCCTGCAGGACAAATAACCTCACAAGCCCCACAGCCCTCACATAAAAAAGGATTTAACTTAACTTTTTTAGATAGGCTTAATGCTGAAAATTGGCAAGTATTAACACACTTACCACATTTTGTGCATTTTTTATGATCAATTACCGGTCTTGCAGAAGTAGTAACCGGAATTATCTTATCTGGTTTTCCAATCTCATTCAACCAAACTCTTAGATTGGGAGCATCTACATCACAGTCTACAGCTACAATTCCTTCATTGCCAAATAACATAGAAAGAGCAGAAGAAAGCATAGATTTCCCTACTCCTCCTTTTCCTGAAGAAATAACTATTTTCATAAGTCAAATAAACTACCTTTTGAATAATGCTCAACAATCTTTCTTGAATAAGGAATCTCCTTGTCAATTATTGCTCCGAATCTATCAGCGACTGAATAGATTCTTTTTTTATCTCCCAAATCAGATTGGTTTAAAATAACCTTGCTTTTAATTCCCAGTTTCTTACATAGATCCAAGATAAGCTTTAAGTCGTAAGCTCCCATTGGAGTAGGTTCTGTAACAGCTAAGGCTAAATCGCAATCCAAAAGAGCAGTAATTACCGGACAATGAGTACCAGCCGCAGTATCAATTAAAACAACGTCAGCTCTTTCTTTCTTAGCCAAATCTAATACAAAATCCTTTACTTTTCCTACTACCGGACCTGTTTCTTCTAAACCACTTTTTGCCAAACCAGTTACTAAATAAAATTTATCTTTTCTATTTACATATATTTTCCCAACCTCTTCTTTTCTAGCATCAATAGCGCCTTGGGGACAAACAATCCAGCAAGCTCCACAAGCTGAACATAAATCTTTTATAAATATTGGATAATCTCCCGGGTTTTGAAAGATTGCGTTTTCTCGACAGGTTTTAGCACACAAGCCACACTTCTTACACTTCTTTTTATTTAAGTGAGGAAATTTAGCATAAACTTTCTTTTTTGGTCTACCTAGCTTTTGACCTACTAACAAATAATCATTGGGACACTCTACATCACAATCAGCCAATATCACCCTCTTCCCTTTTTTAATAAAATCCAAAGCTAACAATACAGCAACTGTTGATTTCCCTGTTCCTCCTTTTCCGCCTGTTACTGCAATTTTTTTCATAATTATTTTTTCTCCTTAGTTGGCTCTCCAAGAAGTTTTAATTCTCCTTTGAAAAAATTATCAATTACTTCTTGAACATTTTCTCCCTTGCCTATTAGAACATCTACTACATTATCTCTCAAAGTATGAAACGATATTGGACCCATTTCTTTTGTAATTATAATATCAATCTTTTCTTTCATTACAAATAAAGCAGTATTTAAACCAGCCCTTTTTTCCTTTCCCCGATTAGGATTGCTTTTCACATAGTAATCCTTAATCTCATTTCCTTCTACTTTTAAAAATATTATCTTCTCTGCTCTGCCGAAATGATCAGAAACCAAAGAATCAGTTCCTTTGTTTTCTTTAACTGGAATACATATTTTTTGCTTTTGGGTTTGATAAGGAATAGCAATTACTGAAAAATAATCTATTGAAGCTACCTTTTTCTTTATCTCTCTTTCGATGCTCTCTGATATCTCATGAGCCCTTTTAACATTAACTGTTTTCCCTATCTTAATTTTAACCTCCCCAAAAACAAAAGGGCCTGCCTTTCTCAACTTTAAACTTTCGAAACCTCTAATTCCTGAAATATCATTTAATATCTTTCTAACCCTTTTATCTATTTCCTTACTTGGAGAAACATCCATTAAAGCAAACACAGAATCTTTTAAGGAATCTATTCCAACTTTAAAGATAAACAAGGAGATTAAAATACCCATTATGCCTTCTAAATAAAATATACCTGACCAAGCAGAAAACAATCCTACTAAAACCATAGAAGAAGATAAAATATGAGTTTTTGATTCCTTGCCGTCCGCTATTAAACTTTGCGAATTAATTTTCCTTCCAATCTTGATTTCATAACTTCCTATTAAAAACATTACTACAGCATCCAAAAAGGCTATTCCTATAGCAAGGAAAGGGATATTTAACTGATAGCTCTCAACAAATAATCTATCGACGCTTCTTTCAATAATTTCATACCCTGCAAAAAGAATTAAAAAAGATATTAGCAGAGCAGTAATGTTCTCTGCCTTATAAAAACCGTAAGGAAATTTCTCTGTTGGTTCTCTCTGAGCAATTTTAAATCCAACCCAAACAAAAAAAGCAGAAACTGAATCTGCTAAACTATGAATAGCGTCGGCAATCAAAACTATGCTGCCGGAAAAGAAACCGATAACAGCTTTGGCTAAAGCAAAGAAAATAGTTGTCAAGGCAGCAATTATTGTTGTTCTCTTCCCCTCACTAAATAAGATATCTTTTTCCATATTTAAAATCCAGATCCTCTTCTTCTAGGACCAAATCCAACAGACCCATCTGCTTCTTTCAATTTTCCTTCTTTATACATCTTAAAAGCTTCTTTTGCTGTGACATTGAAAACCCCCGGGAAAACTTTAATACCAGAATTGCTCAACACCATATAGGCATTAGGGCCAATGTTCCCAGTAATTACAATGTCAACTTTTTCATTAGCTACTATTTGAGCAGCTGATACTCCAGCTCCTCTCATTGCTTGAACGCCTGTGTTAGGAATAGCTTTTGTAACTTCTTCCTTTTCATCAATCAAAAGGAAATAGGCACACCTACCAAAACGAGGATCTATTTCAGAATCAAGATTAGGACCAATTGTAGTAATACAAAGCTTCATATAACTTAATTCTAGCACAAAAACAGAACCCCTGCACCTGAAAGTCCTTATCAATAACTATCTATCTAGCTCCGCAATTTATCTTTTAATATAGATATTTTCTCCCAGCTCAGAATTACAAGCCTTTACAATTATTCTTCCATTCGAACTAGTCTTAATGCAATAATAAGTTCTCTCTATACTTCCATATCTGGGGTCATAAGGAACTAAACTTAAATAATCCGGAGTTAAATAGCTAGTCAAGTCTAAGCATTGACCAGCAGTTGTTTCAGCTAGCTTTCGAAAGTCGAACTCGTAAAGCTCCCAATAAAAACCCTGATTTTGAGAAGCAGCTCTAAATCTAACTCTGACCTGACTGACCATTCCTTCGGTAAAAGACTTTTCTACCCATCGTTTATCATCAAAAGATCCTTGAAAAACATCTTCCCAATTTCCATCTAATAAAACATCCAAATCGATAGAACTAACTTGAGCTCCATTTCTAGCATAAAACCTTATCCCATCCGAAAGAATAATAGAACGACTAAGATAAATAAAAGAGCTCCATTGATTTTCTCCCATATCGTGATAATTTCTTACCGGAGTGTTTAGATTGTCATCGTAAGCACCAGTTTCATCTTCCCATTGGCTAGTTGGATCATTATAATTAGTGGCCGAAACCCAGCCTACTGATCCAGGACTAGTGTAAAAAGTTTTATCTTCTCCATCAGCTATTCCAGTACTATTTCTAACCTGGGCCCTAAAATGATAGCTAACACTAGAATCCAATCCTGTTATTAACTCACTAAATTCCTCTCCGGTAATCCTACCCGCCTTCCACTGGGTGTTATTCCCGTAAGAGCTATCTTCTCCATATTGGAAACGATACTCACAAGGTTCTCCGCCATCATCATTTAATACTCCATGAACAATAGCTACATCTTCCTCGACAGAGCTAGCCTCTTGAGTAGTACATTCAGGAGGAGAAACAGTCTCCACTGTTTCGTAGAATTGAAATTCATAAAGCCAGTAATAATAACCTCCTACTCGGTAATTATATCTAAACCTAGCTTTCTCTACTGAACCTTTAGTAAAAGGGATCTCAACCCATTTACAATTCCAGTCTTGCTCGTCTCCTCCCTGAAAAACATCTTCCCAATTTCCATCTACCAGAATATCTACATCAACTTCCCTGATATGAGCATTAAGATAATCAGCATTAACTCTAACCCTGTCGCAAATAATAGGACTCGATAAAGTAAGAACTATAAACTGTCCCCAGTCACTACTGCCATAGGTATTTTGAGAATACGTTCCGGTATTGTCATCATAAGCTCTAGCCTCACTAGACCACTGATTACCAGGATCTTCGTGCCCATCTGGCAAAATCCATTCCGAAGGATCACTCCATACTATTTCTTTTTCAGCTAAGTTTCCTAATTTATTAATAACGGCGAACCTAGTAACATATTGTCTTTTCTCAGTGCTATGAACTTCCCACTGCCCTTCCCAAAGACCAAAATAATTACTACCTTTTTTAAGTTTTAATTCAATTCTTTCGATGCCACCCATATCAGCTACAACTGATTCTATTCCGTAAGAATCCTTTATTTCAGCTCTTACTGTCATAATATCACCTACTAAAACTTTAACTGGTTCTACTTCAGCAAAAATTATATCAGGAACTATTTTCTCTTCTGGCAAGAAACTAGCCTCAGCTTCATAGGTAAAAGGAAACACATATTTATTGCCTGGATTAGTTTGGCTTATGCAATTTACATTACAACCTGAGTCAGCAGTTCCTATCATTCTAAGCGTACCGTCTATACCTTTAGGTAAAGCACCTTTATGTTCAATCCTGTATTGCTCTACAGCATCTATTACAGACTTTAAATCGGATCTCCTCTGAGTATTTCTAACTTGGGCAAATTGACGAGCTGGATTAATAGCAATAATAACTACTGCCGTTAATATAGCAATAATACCAATAACAAAGAGTGATTCTATTAAAGTAAAACCCTTATTCTGGTTAAGCATATTATACTATTATAACTCAAAACCCAGGCTATTTCACCTGAATTTTCCCATCGGGGACTAGCGGACGCGTTTTAAACCTTTGAGTGAGTGAATTCTATTAAAAATCGCCCTTGTGAGGCGGAAATAAAAAATAATCTAAGGCGAAGATATTATTTATGAAGCTTTCCTTCTAATAGACTCACTCTTTTTTCAAGAACTGCAAATTCATCACGAGAAATCTTTTGTTTTAAATCATTCTTAATAAATTCTATATCTAGCTTTATTGTTTCTAATGTTTCTGTATTGGCTCCTACTTGTGATTTTACTGTTTCTAATGTTTCTGTGTTGGCTCCTACTTGTGATTTTACTGTTTCTAATGTTTCTGTATTGGCTCCTACTTGTGATTTTACTGTTTCTAATGTTTCTGTATTGGCTCCTACTTGTTCAGATAACATTTTTATATCCCCTTTCAAATCTTCAGCAATAACATCAAAATGACGCTCGGTGTCTTCCTTGTATTCATCTAGAACTTTTTTAATATCTTCTATCATATTTCTAATTTGATTATATTCTGTTACGGGCACCTGTCAACCCAAAACTCAGGCTGTTTCACCTGATTTTTCCAATCGGAAACTGCCGGATAAGCTTGGAACTTTTGAGTGGGTGGAATTTAGAGGAGATTATAAATATATTAATGCTCTACTAAAAAATCCGTACTAACTATTGACAAACTAGCCTGATTTGTTAATATTTAATTAGAATCACTACGAAAAGGTATCTCTCAAAGTTCCGTCTTTAAGCGGTGCTTTTTCATTTTTTATACCCTAATTTTTTCTTCAAATTATCCATGAAAACTATCCTCTCCTTAGCCGTTCTCATTAATAGGATAGAACATCTCTTCTTGCTTGGGCTTAAAACTTTTTCTAATTTATCCTTATTATAGAGATATTTAACCAAGCAATAAAAATCTCCGTCACTAGTAACTATTACGGCTTTACTATATTTATTAAAATCAATCATTGTTTGTAAAACTAAATCTGCATCAACATTACCTTTTACATCCCCATCTTTATTTTTAAGAACCGGCTTAAAGACTAATAAATACCCTGAATCTTGAAGATTGTTGTACATATCTTGATTCTCGGGGATGTAGCCAATAAAAAGATACGCCTTTACAACTCCGTATTTTTCTTTTAAATAAACTCTAAATTTTTTAAAATCTAATTTCCAACCAAGTTTTCTAATTCCTAGGTTTAAATTCTGACTATCTATAAAAGCGTAGTTTTCTAATTTCTTCTGCATTACTCTATTATAACTCAAAACTCAGGCTGTTTCACCTGAATTTTCCCATCGGGGACTACCGGACACGTTTCGAACCTTTGAGTGGGTGGAAGATATAAGATTTATAAGTAATATAAGAGATTATCTAGTTGTTACTCTCGCATACGAAAAACAACGCCAGGTTTAGCCTTAGAAGGGTCTTTGTCAAAACCAAGCAACTGGCTAACCGTCACGAATTTATATCCGTCACTAATTAATCTATCAAGAGCTGGTCCTACCGCCTCAGCACTCCATAGATATAAATCGTGCTGTAATACAATCTCTCCGTCGTCAGTTTCTGTAATAATATGAGCAACAATTATTTCACTATCTTTATTTTTCCAATCCTGAGGGTCAACTGACCACATTACTATAGGCATTTCTGCATATTCAATAACGACATCGTCAATCTTCCCATAAGGAGGCCTTAAAGTAACTGGGACTATCCCTGTTGAAGTTTCAATTATTTCTTGAGTATCGCTTATTTGTTGTTTAATTTCTTCTGGAGGCAAATTTATTAAACCCTTATGACTCCAAGTATGATTTCCTATCTCACTCCCTTCAATAATAATCCTTCTAAGAATTTCGGGATAATATTGGGCTCTATTACCAACAACAAAAAAGGTTGCTACAGCATTTCTTTTTTTAAGCTCATCAAGAATTAAAGGGGTAAGCGTTGGATGAGGACCATCATCAAAAGTAATAGCAGCTAATGATGAGCCTTCTACTTCAACTTTTGGCACATCCGGAACTTCTATATCCTTTATCTCTTCAGGCTCTATTGGATTTTTAGTAATTTCTGGATTTAACACTTCCTTGAGCTCTTCGTATTTAAATTCTACATATTGTTCTCCCGCTGCTCCAGGAGCTACCTGATATTTAGGAAAGAAGAAAATAATAGAATTTTCTTTTAAACCAAAACGTTCAAAGTTTTTTTCTTCAGGGGCAGTTCCTAGCTCAAGCATCCATTCACTAACTAAATCTCCTATTCTACCGCTTTCAATCAATTGTTTGGCTGATAATTCAGAAAGAACATTAAGATAATCTGAGTCTTTTTTAAAAACATTATTAAAAGTAATTTCTTCTCCTGTTTCAAAATTAAAATTATAGGTTTTGATAAACTGAATCCCGCCACCACCAGTAAAGAGGTAGATATTAAACTTGAAACCAACAATTTTTTCAGAAGGACGATTAACAATATAATCAATGTTTAATTCATATTTCCAAGAAGAAAAACCGCCAGGCGGAGGCGAACCTTCAAAAAATTCTTTAGCATCTGTTTTAAACTTATCAATCTCCTCGTTTATAAATTCCTTAATAACTATATTTATCTTTTCATTTTTAGTTATAGGAAAATGGACCCCAAGCACATAATAATCTTCGTATTCAATAATTGACTCAATCTCTATTCCTTCAAGTTTTGAGCTTTTGGAGGTTGATAGATATTCATATCTATCTTTCTCTAATTCTCTTTCATCTCCTTGTCTCTCATTCTGTATCACAAAGTATATCACAGTCCCTACTAAAATAATTAATATAACTGAAATTATTATTTTTGTCTTCATTCTTTTACTTTACCAAAAAACCACCTCTATTACGAGGTGGTAGTTTTGATGTAGCTTATATTCATTCTAAGATAGCGCACTTCTCTCCATCAAAGCATTTACCTTCTCCGCAATCACAAATCTTTACCTGATGACTACTATCTGGAGAACACCCACAAGCACCAATAAGACAACTGTTTGGAAAATCTCCTGTAGATTTACAACAAAGAGATGTTCCAATACTTCCTCCTGAAATCAAACACGATTGTTCTTTCTTAGCCCATTCTGGAGTAACATCTACTAATTCTGAACCTTTTACCATCAATTGTTTACTAATAGCAATTGAAGGCGGGGTAACTATTGGTTCGCTCAACTTTCTTTGAGCGTAGTTAGCAAAAATCTTACTGCCCTCTACTTTTGTTGTCTGAGGAGCGACTCTATCTCCTAAGAAAACAGCGTTAGTTCCTTCACATCCTTTGCTATCACCTAAGGCAACTACCATATAATAGAAAGTGCCGCTTCCTCCTTGGTTCTGAGTAAGAATGAAAGCTGTATCAGATAATCCATCTCCATTAAAGTCACCAAATCCTTCATTACCAAAGTATTGAGTAATAATCTTTGAAGCAGAACCAGGAACTATTTCTAATTCTGAATATCCATCTTCTAAAGTGATGTTCTTTCCTTCAATAAGATAATTGCAGTTCTTAGGCTCTAAAGTAGTTTCTTCTGGCTCTTCAAAATCACCCTTATCTGGTAACTCCACTTCAGGCAACTCTGTTGTTTCTCTCCACATTTCTCCGTATTGTAGCCAAGTAAAGCCTCCAACCAGAATAACTAAGATGAGAATAATAATTATGGCTATAGGTGTTGATATAGCTCTATTTAACATATTTTTGTAGTTATTTAATATTACTCCATCATACCAAAAAACCACCTCTATTACGAGGTGGCTCCTTAAAATTCGGGGACTACCGGACACGTTTCGAACCTTTGAATGGGTGGATTTTGGAAGGAATTATAAGAATTTAATAAAATTATTGTGCTATTCCCCTCCCTTTATGATACAAAGCTAGAACTTGTTTTGGTGGGATAATTATGAAGTAAAAATGCCTTTTATAAAATAATTTCAATCCTCGAAATCAATATATTCTTTTGTATTTGAATTATATATCTTCTTCTCAATAATCAAACCTGACCTATCGGCAATAAATTTAATCATTTCTTCTCGTTTACTATTCAATACCTCTTTATTTTTGTAGGGGCCAACTTTTAATTCAGAACCATCATTCATAAAAATTATATAATAAGGTGGATCAGAAGGATCCTCTTTCTCATATGAAAGTGTTTTTCCATTTTTTAATATTCTTTCTTTCTCATAATATATTTTTTTTACTTTATCCCAGGAATAAAATTCCTCATTAAAACCGAGCCAAGAATTTATAATAAGTCCTTCTTCCGTAATTTTTGCATAATGAAAAACAGAAGAAAAGACAAAGAAGATAAAAATGAATCCTAAAATTAAAAGAATAGCAAGAAATGGCTTATAAAGATGATCTAGGGCCATTGCTGAATAATATCTTTTGCTTAGTTTTTTTGCGACAACGTCTTTACCTATAAAAGGTTCCAAAATAGCTGTTGCCGTCAAGGAAAGAAATCCTATGGGCAGAGCAAAAGCAATCCAAGAATCAACCAGAACATATTTAGCCTCTCTTATTAAAAAGAATTGAAACTCTCGGAAAATATTAAAAAAGAAAAATGTGAAAGTGGAAACAACCGAAAAGAATAAAGGAAGCCAGATTTTTAGATTCATTCGGAAAGCTATTTTTACTTTAACAATTCTTTTAGATATTTGATGATTACTTAAAGAAAGGAACTCTTGAAAAGAGTAAAAACTAGCGAAGAAACGTTCGTAAAATCCAGATTTTTCTAAAAAAGATTCCCTTTCTTCGGAAGACAAGTCATCAAGAGAATTCTCCATCTCTTTAATCTCTCTTTCAACATCTTCTTTCAAAGGAATTCTTCTCCTGAAATACCAAGTAAGCAAAATAATCAAGATGGGAGGAAATATAAACCTAAATATTATAGCTAATAATAATTCAGCCATTCCTCCATTCTACCAAAAAACCACCTCTTTTACGAGATGGCTTCTTAATTTTCGGGGACGACCGGACTCGAACCGGCGATCTCCTCTGTGACAGAGAGGTGTGTTATCCGACTACACCACATCCCCATGTATATTTATGTCGGAGGCAGGAATCGAACCTACGTTAACCGCTT
>Ga0272441_10006730_pt1 | contig 19066 bp, 17 predicted proteins | sample SSMProp6N_FD_193582 | JGI IMG/M metagenome (GOLD analysis project Ga0272441, IMG submission 193582) | Marine sediment archaeal communities from Little Sippewissett salt marsh, Falmouth, MA, United States - SSM-Prop-6N | ecosystem: Environmental > Aquatic > Marine > Wetlands > Sediment ... | reverse complement strand
TACAACAGCTCTACGGGGCTGTAGGGATCATGATCGTGGTGGCGCTCGTCTATGCCGTCAGGGGGGTCCTCCGGTATGTGCCCTCCGCGGGGGTCCCTGTCGTCTCTTCCCGGTGGGAGCGGGACGGCATCGCGGTGGAGCTTGTCGGGGACCGGGACCACGGCGGGATCTACTTCCTCCCGCGCGGGGCGACGGTTTCCGCTCTCTTCGATGAGGCGGGGATTCATACCGCCGCGGGATTCAAAGGTGCTGACCTCGCCGGGGCGCTCCGGGCCGGTGACCGGGTCTCCTTCGATACGGTCGGATACCGGGTAACCATCGGTGAAATGTCCGCCTCCACCCGGCTCGCCCTCGGCATGCCGATCGATCTCAATACAGCGACGCTGGAGGAACTGATCATCATTCCCGGAATCGGCCGTAAGACGGCGTCGAAAATAGTGCGGTTTCGCGAAAAAATGGGGCCTTTTTCGGAAATTGAGACACTCAAACGGATAAAAGGCCTCGGAAAAAAGCAGTATGACAAGATAAAGAGGCATCTGTTCGTCGACAGGCCTTCTTCTTCTTGACAGAGAAATACGATAGTGATATCTCACCACCAAAGTCGGGGCGTAGCGCAGTCTGGTAGCGTATCTGAATGGGGTTCAGAGGGTCGGAGGTTCAAATCCTCTCGCCCCGACCATTTGTATTGTATTGAGAAACCGCCGTTACCGGCGGTTTTTGTTTGGAGCGGGTGCGGGCGATACCATCCGAAATGCCGCACTATTCACAGTTGACAACAGGCCTTGCGATTACTACTATAGCAATACTCTTGTGAATTGCGAGAGTGGCGGAACTGGAAGACGCACTGGACTTAGGATCCAGCCCGCGAAAGCGGATAGGGGTTCAACTCCCCTCTCTCGCACCATACTAAAGGGAATGGGTGACACAGACTCTCATCGTGAGTGCCTCAACGTATGTAAAGGAGTGAGCAGGTGAGTACTATGGCCAGTGAAGTGAAGATAGAAGATATCAGCCCCATCCAGAGAAAACTGTCCTTCGAAGTGCTCTGGGATGAGGTGAAAAAGGAACTCGATTCGATATACAAGACGGTAGGCAAGAGCGCGAAGATCAAGGGCTTCCGGCCGGGGAAGGCTCCCCGGGCCGTCCTCGAGACGCACTACGGAGACAGTGTGAAAGAAGAGGCGGTATCCAACCTGATTACAAAACACTACACGAAGGCCGTTGAAAAGAATAATATAGAGATTGTGGCGCAGCCGGTTATCGACCAGAAGGGAATCACGGAGGGAGAGGCCTTTCTCTTCACCGCCACCGTTGAGGTCCAGCCGGTCCTCGATCCCCGGGACTATGACGGGCTTGAGCTGGAGAAAGAAAAGCTTTCTGTCACGAAGGCCGATGTCGACGCGAGACTCACGCAGATACGACAGATGTACGCCACCCTTGAGGATGTCACGGCGGATCGGGGCCTTGCCGAGGACGACTTCGCCCTGATTGATTTTCAGGGAACGCTCGACGGTGAGGCACGCAAGGAGCTGGCGGCCGAGGACCACACGCTCCAGATCGGCTCCAAGAGCTTCGTTCCCGGATTCGAGGAGCAGCTGATCGGGATGAAGAAGGGGGAGACGAAGGATATCACGGTGACATTCCCCGACGATTACGGCTCCGAGGACGTCGCCGGCAAGGAGGTTTCCTTTTCGGTCACCCTGAAGAACATCCGCGAAAAGGTTCTCCCCAAACTGGACGAGGAATTTGTCAAGAACTTCGAGAAGTACGGATCTCTCAAGGACCTGAAGGATGATGCGAAAAAATCGCTCGAAGAGGAAGGGGAGGCACGGATCAAGGGAGAACTGAGGAAGACGATCGTCGACAAACTCCTGGAGACGAACGAATTCGAGGTTCCATCCGCCTGGGTGGACCATCAGATCTATACCATGATGCTGGATGCCCGCCAGAGGATGGTACAGAACGGCATGCCGGACGATAAGGCCGCCGAGATAAGCTACAACCTGCACGATCGCTTCAAGGACCAGGCAATGAGGATGGTCAAGGCGTCGTTTATACTGGGTGAAATTGCGAAGAAGGAATCGATCGAGGCGACCGACGAAGAGGTCGAAGAGAAGCTCAAGGAGCTTGCCCAGCGGTACGGGCAGGATTACGAGTCCATCAAGAAAGCCGGCGAGGACGATGGGATGAGGGATCGTCTCAGGGACGAACTCCTTGAACAGAAGACCCTCGATTTTATCGAGGGAAAGGCGACGGTCACCACCGCCAAGAAGAGCAGGAAAAAGAGCAAAGGAGAAGAATGATGCCTCTCATTCCCATGGTGATTGAACAGGACGGACGGGGAGAACGGTCGTTCGATATCTATTCCAGACTCCTGAAGGACCGGATTATCTTTCTCGGAGCGGCGATCGATGACGATGTCGCGAACCTTGTCATAGCCCAGATGCTGTATCTGGAATCGGAGGATCCGGACAGGGAGATATCGTTCTACCTGAACACGCCCGGGGGTGTCGTCAGCGCCGGAATGGCCATATACGACACGATGCAGTATATACGGCCCTCCGTCCACACCATCTGTATGGGACAGGCGGCGAGCATGGGGGCTCTTCTCCTGGCGGCGGGTGAAGAGGGGAAGAGGAGCGCCCTGCCGAACTCGCGGATCATCATACATCAGCCCCTCGGGGGATCGCAGGGGCAGGCGACCGATATCGGTATCCAGGCCAAAGAAATATTGAGGCTGAAGCAGGACCTCAATACAATACTGGCGCGGCATACCGGCCAGTCTATCGAAAAGGTTGAGGCCGATACGGACAGAGATTATTATATGACGAGCAGCCAGGCTAAAGAATATGGTATAATTGACGAAATTATAACAAAGAGAAAAAAGTGAGAGGGAACGTCTCATGGGAAAAGATTCTGATAGCGGCGAACAGGAACTGCTTTTCTGCTCTTTTTGCGGAAAGACACAGAACGAGGTCAAGAAACTCGTCGCCGGTCCTACCGCCTATATCTGTGACGAGTGCATAGACCTGTGCCGATGCATCGTTGAGGAAGACGGCAACCGGGACGTCAGGAACGTCAAAGAAGACATCCCTGAGCCCAAGGACATCAAGAAATTCCTGGACCAGTACGTCGTTGGGCAGGAACGGTCGAAGAAGATCCTCTCCGTCGCCGTGTACAACCACTACAAAAGATTGTTTTCGGGGGTTGAACTGAACGATGTCGAACTCCAGAAGAGCAATATCCTCCTGATCGGCCCGACCGGTTCGGGGAAGACCCTCATGGCACGGACCCTGGCGCGGATGCTGGATGTTCCCTTTGCCATTGCCGATGCCACCACCCTGACCGAGGCTGGATACGTCGGGGAGGATGTGGAGAATATCATCCTGAGTCTCCTCCAGAACGCCAATTACGATGTCCAGCGGGCATCGCACGGCATTGTCTACATAGACGAGATCGACAAGATATCGAGAAAATCGGGCAATCCCTCCATCACCCGGGACGTATCCGGCGAGGGGGTTCAGCAGGCCCTCCTGAAGATCGTCGAGGGGACCCTGGCCAACGTGCCTCCCAAGGGGGGGAGAAAACACCCGCAGCAGGAATTCATCCAGGTGGACACCACCAATATCCTCTTTATATGCGGGGGCGCCTTCAATGGCCTGGAAGATATTATCGAAAAGAGGATCAATGTAAGCTCCATGGGATTCGGGGCGGATATCAAGAGCAGGAAGGAACAGAATATCGGCGAAATCCTCGCGGGCGTGCGCCCCGAAGACCTCCTGAAGTATGGCCTGATCCCGGAGTTTGTGGGGAGGCTCCCGGTCATCGGCACCCTGTACGATTTGGTTGACGAGGATCTGGTGAGGATTCTGGTCGAGCCCAAGAACTCCATCGTCAAACAGTACAAGAAGATGTTTGAGATAGAGGACGTGAAGCTGACCTTTACCAATGACGCGCTGAAGGCCATAGCGAAACTGTCCGCTGACCGGAAGTCCGGAGCGAGGGGGCTCCAGGCCATCATGGAGGACACCATGCTCGACATCATGTATGACATCCCCTCACGCAGCGACATACGGGAATGCCTCATCAATGAGGATGTGGTCTTGAGCAAGGAAAAACCGATCCTGGTCTTTGAAACGGCCTCCGAGGCGGCGGACGACAACGAACAGGAAAAAACAGGATGACAGAGATCTATGTTTGATTTTAATAAAAAAACGGAAGAAATACAGGCCGAAAGGCTGTCGATACCGCTGCTTCCCCTCAGGGATGTGGTGGTGTTTCCCTATATGATCGTTCCCCTTTTCGTGGGACGGGAGAAATCGATCAACGCGCTGGAATATGCCATGCAGCACGACAAGGAGATATTCCTTGCCGCGCAGAAGAGCGCCGAGATCGATGAACCGACAGAAGAAGACGTCTATACGGTCGGCACCATCGGGAATATCATACAGCTCCTGCGGCTTCCGGACGGCACGGTCAAGGCCCTGGTCGAGGGAAGAAGGAGGGGCGTTGTCAAAGACTATCTGCCCAACGAAGACTTTTTCCTGATCGATGTCGAGGAACTGAGCGAACGGTACGTCTCCTCATCGGATACAAAGCTGGAGGCCCTGATACGGAACGTCGTCGAGGCGTTTACCCGGTACGCGAAGATCAGCCGGAAGGTCCCCTCGGAGCTGATGGGGTCCATGTCGGCCACAGACGATCCCTCAAAGCTGGCCGATACCGTCGCGGCGCACCTGTACGTGAAGCTGGATGAGCGGCAGAAGGTGCTCGAGACGACGGATGTCGTCGAGAGGCTCGAAAAGATATATGCCCTGATGATGGCGGAGATAGAGATACTGGAGGTTGAGGGGCGTATCAGAAAACGGGTCAAGTCCCAGATGGAGAAGACCCAGAAGGATTACTACCTGAATGAGCAGATGCGGGCCATCCAGAAGGAGATGGGCGAGGATGACAGCTTCAAGGCCGAGATCCGCGAACTGGAGAAGAAGCTCAAGGAGAAGAAGCTGACCGAGGAGGCCTATCAGAAGGTCCAGCAGGAGATCAAGAAGCTGAAGATGATGGCCCCCATGTCCGCGGAGGCCACGGTGGTTCGCAACTATGTGGACTGGATACTGGGCCTGCCCTGGTTCGAGAAGACGGAAGACAAGACGGAGCTGAAGGAATCCGAGGCGATCCTGGAAGAGGACCACTACGGCCTGAAAGAGGTCAAGGAGCGGATCCTCGAGTACCTGGCGGTTCAGACCCTCTCCAAGAAGAAGAAGGGCTCCATCCTCTGCCTGGTCGGTCCTCCGGGGGTGGGAAAGACCTCCATCGCGAAATCGATCGCCCGGGCCACCAACCGGAAGTTTATCAGGCTGTCTCTCGGCGGCCTGAGGGATGAGGCCGAGATACGCGGTCATCGGAGGACCTACATCGGGGCCATGCCCGGAAAGATCATCCAGCTCCTGAAAAAGGCCGGTTCGAGCAACCCCGTCTTCTGCCTGGATGAGATCGACAAGCTCAGCTCCGATTTTCGCGGGGACCCCGCGTCGGCCCTCCTCGAGGTCCTCGATCCAGAGCAGAACGTCGCCTTCAACGACAACTATCTCGAGGTCGATTACGACCTGTCCGATATCATGTTCATCACGACGGCCAATGTCCTCCAGACGATACCGGCGGCCCTCCAGGACCGCACCGAGGTGATCCGTATCGCGGGATATACCGAGCCCGAAAAGCTGAATATCGCCAGGAAATACCTGGTTGCAAAGGAACTCGAAACGAACGGCCTGACCGACGAGAATATCGCCTTCTCGGACGGGGCCCTCCTGACAGTAATACGAAAGTATACACGGGAAGCCGGGGTGCGGAATCTCGAGAGGGAGATCGCCTCCATCTGCAGAAAGGTGGCCAGGAGGATCGTCACCAATGGAAACACCCGTAAGATCAAGGTGGGGTCGAAGTCCGTCGAAAAATACCTCGGCATACCGAAATACCGGTTCGGAGAGATCGAAGACAAGGATCGGATAGGGCTGACGGTCGGCCTCGCGTGGACGGAAGTCGGCGGCGAACTGCTGACGATCGAGTCTTCCGTCATGCCGGGGACCGGCAAACTGACCCTGACGGGAAAGCTGGGAGACGTGATGCAGGAATCGGCCCAGGCCGCGCTGACCTACGTCAGATCACGGGCGGAGATCCTCAAACTGGAGAAGAACTTCTACAAGGAGCTGGACATCCACGTCCATGTCCCGGAGGGGGCCATCCCGAAGGACGGCCCGTCAGCGGGGATCGCCATGGCGACATCCATCGCGTCCGCCCTCCTCAAAAAGAAGGTGCGGAGCGACCTCGCGATGACGGGGGAGATTACCCTCAGGGGGAGGGTGCTTCCCATCGGCGGACTGAAGGAGAAGCTCCTGGCAGCGCATCGAGGACGTATCAAGACCGCGATTATACCAAGAGAGAACGAAAAGGACCTCGCCGACATCCCGGCCAATGTTGTGAGAGAGCTTGAGATCGTCTTTGTCGAGAATGTGGATGATGTCCTCCAGAGGGCGTTTGTTTCGGAGGACAAATCGGAGGCATACTCGCGCGAAACGAAATCCGCCGCGCAGGGGGGAGAAATGCGCATCAATGCGTAAATATTCCTTGACAGACCCCCCTTTTTTGTTTAGGTTGCCAGCTTCGGTGACAGGGGATTGAACACGTATGGGCGGGTAGCTCAGTTGGGAGAGCGCCACGTTTACACCGTGGATGTCACAGGTTCAAGTCCTGTTCCGCCTACCATTTTTGCGGGGTCGTAGTTAAGTCGGTTATAACGCCGGCCTGTCACGCCGGAGGCCGTGGGTTCGAGTCCCATCGACCCCGCCAGAACATTCCAGGGAGACAGCCCACAAGGCTGTCTCCCTTTTTTGTTTCGCTTCAGAGGCCGGGCCCGGAAAACACTCTCTGCAAAGATGATGGATCAGTAATAGTCGGCGAGCCCCTCCGGATAGGTTTCGAAGCGGGCAAGGCCCGCTATCACGCCCTGTGCCTCTTCAGACGATTCAGGACTGCCGCCCCGTTCCGCCGGTTCCATCCCGGGCTCGCGGCCGAGGAAGGCTTGTCCGAACCGCCGGATCTCGTCACCCTGCAAGACGGTCTCCGCCCCGAGGGGGCGCCGCTCGATGTATATCTTCCGTCTCTCGTTCAGGTCCACAGTCTTGAAGACGCAGCGGTAGGAGAGCTCCGGGATGATCGCCGTGATGTCGTATCTGACGGCGAGGGAGACACGTGTGAAATCGATCTGTCCCCAGAGGGAGGCGCTGAAGCGGAGGCGCTCCTTCCCGGTTTCAAGAAGCCACAGTTCCTCCGCTTCGGGGATGCCGGCGAGACGGTCCGCGCAGGCGCCGATATCCTCGCTGCTCCCCCGTATGGAGAGGTTCCGGATCAGCCCCGTCTCCGTCAGGTCTTCGTGGGGTTTCCGCATCACCTCCGCCCCCCTGCGCCGGGCAGCCGCCTTCTGGTAGGTGTGTTTGTAGATAAAGGAGCAGTAGTTGACGGGAAGGTCGATCCCCTTCTCGAGGGTCCGCAGCATCACCCTCAGCGCCGTCAGCTCCGATTCGAGGACCGTCACACGGGGACCGTGCAGGAAGGTATAGTCCCGCTTCGAGAGGTGCCGGTAATTATAAGGGGTCAGCCGTAGCTGGTGGAGGTTCAGATAATCGACGCCGATCTCCTTCAGCCGCGGCAGGACCTCACCCAGGAGGTCGACATCCTCCGGTATGGCCGGAATCTCGACGGTGGCGACGTCGAAGAGGCCGGCGGCCAGGGATACCGGCTCCAGGCGGTAGCCGAGGCTCCCGATATCGAAACGGACCTCGTTGAGGCCGGCGTCGCGGAGGGCACGCAGGCGCTCATCCGTCGCCAGGGTCCCGTTGGTGTACATCCACAGGTGCACCCCGTCCCCCAGTTCCCGCCGCACCATCCTGATATAGCGGAGCGTCTTGTCGCAGGTCATCAGCGGTTCGCCGCCGCTCATACTGACGCCGGTAAAGCCGAACCGTTTCAGATAATCGACATAGTCCCGGGGATCGGCGAAGGGGACGGTATTCGTCTGGGGAACGTCTTCGGCCTCCTGCTCCGCGGGACAGTAGAAACAGCGCATGTTGCAGATCCCGTTGATGAAGAGACAGGACCAGCTCCCGCTCCCGCAGGCGCGGCAGCCCGGCGACAGGCGGCGGACGTCGAGCTTGGTCCCGCCGTGGCTGGAGAGGACCCCCCGCGAGGCAAGCTCTCCGATCAGCTCGGCCCGCTCTGCCCGGGCCCGCTCGGCCTGTGCCCCGTCGACCCAGCGCAGGCCATCGTACCCGTCCCCGTATTCGCGCCTGTTCTGGGCAATGTTTCCGTCCCGTTCGAAAGGATCGATCGGCATCCCGCACGCTCCTGAAGAAGTATCAGAGGAAGGCTTTTTCAACCTCTCCCCGTACGAGGCAGAATTATAATCCAAGTAACCGGAATTAGATATTGGATTTTTATTGCTTGGGGAAAGCATGAAGAAAAAATATGAGGGTTTCAAGGGTGTTTTTCTTATGGGCGAGGGGAGGGGGCAGTACGTACACCTACTACTGCTCAAAATATTTTTTGGAAAAAACCGTTTATTACCGCTTGAAAGTCTCACCGTAATAGCCCTTGACAAGACACCATAATGGAGTTAGTGGTTTAACATCTTTTGAACATATCATGTGTGCTTTTGAACAGCTGTAACCTTGGGGGGATTATGGTCTGATCATCTAAAGCCCTGTTTCTCAAAATGAGAGATAGGGCTTTAGTTTTTTGTGAGGGGTCTTATACGGTAAAATTGCCGCGTTTAGATTTTAATCAGGATCCATATATACATTGTTATGGTCAAGGAGATATGAATGAACTACTGGAGAATGCAGCTACATCCAAATGAACCTGAAATCGCTACCTTTTACGCATCTCAAAGTGTTGCCGCTGGTTTTATTGGCTTAGACTTCGCAACTGAAGTTGGCGATCTTTTAGCAGAAGAACACCAAAATATACTGGCATCTCAAAAGGATTATTTGGCTTTTGCAAAGGACATGCAGATTGGGGACAAAGTCTTAATAATTGTTCATCATTTTCCCTTTGCAGTTGTAACCGTAAATGGAGATTACAACTATATTCGGCGAACAGAACCAGAATTGGGTGTTTGGTTTAGGCACTTCAGAAGGATAAAGGATGTTTTCTATTTTGCAGACTATGTGACAAATGCAAAATCTTGGGAGCAGTATACTATGACGGATGCGATTTCAATATTGAGGGATACAAGCTCCAAATCATACAGATTAATTCAAGAAATGACTGCGAAACCATAACAACGGCATTAAGGGCGGCGGCAAAAAGCCGCCGCGCCTTATGCCGAGCGTTCGCAAGAAGAAGCATGAAAGAGCATGAATTTAGACGCTGAAAACAAAGCAAGCTTGAAGACATACCTTCGATGCCTCGAAGAGGTAAAGCATCGACTGGCCTTCGCTGAGCGCTTTGCTGCGGGGTCTTCCGGCCACCCGAGAGTTGACATCGAAAGTGCCTGTCTTCAGTTTAGAAAAGCATTGGAACTAATAGCTTACGCTGCTATCGCACCGCATAGAGAGAAATACGAGGCTTGGCGCCGGCAGGCCGAGGAATCTAGGGACTATCGAAGAGACTTCAATGGGAAGAAGATCCTTCACTCCCTGGCCGACCTGAACCCGTATTCCTATCCAAGGCCCCTCCTCCCTCCCGTCGAGCGCAACGGCGCAAAGCATTTCGAGCTTTTTAGGGGTGAATACCTCACAAAGAAGAGATACGAGAAGGCATACGATCGGTGCGGAGCGATCTTGCATGCAGACAACCCGTGGGGGAGTGACAAACAGTACAAGAACCTCGCGAAGGAATTTCCGAACTATATCGGGTGGACACGTGCTCTCATAAAGCTTCATAGCGTCCTGATCGAGCACGCAGGCGGTGTTGCAGCTTGGCTTATTGAGGCCGGCGACCCGACTACAAAAGCAAAAGGTTACATCGGAAAAGGGGCAGCAGGAATCAGCGTTGATCCAAATTACTACTACTAATTGCGAACCAGTTCGTGCATCGGATTACCTACAGCGCCGGCGCGCTTCCGGCAACCGATGACGCATGTCGTTCAGCGGACGCTGCGCGTCCCCTGAACATGCGGCGGCTGCCCTGAGCTGATTCGGTCGGCGCACAGCGCCTCCCGAACCAGCGGATTGACGAGACCCCTTCGGGGCAGGTCATCCGCCGCATGTTCGATGAGATGAAATGAAAAAAATAAAGATTAGTAAACTCGATGCAGCGCGGCGGCAAATTCTGACTGCCATACGACTCTATTTCAACTACGGGGACATCGTGTCAATACATACGCTCGCATCTGCGGCCTTCAAAATCACGCAGAACATCTGTGATACGAGTTCAGACCTGTCTGACTCTCTCACCGACTGGATTGGTGACCGTATTAAACCTGAATACAAAAAAATATTCTGGAGTAAACTCCACGAAACGGGTAATTTCTTCAAACACGCTGACAACGACCCTGACGCAGTCCATGCGTTCTATCCCGTGGCGACCGAGCATATGCTTTTCCATGCTGTTTATCAATACCATCAACTCACCGGGGAATGGTCAGCAGAAATCCGACTTTTTATTAATTGGTACATGTTGCAACACCCGAAGTCATTCAATATGCCTCAGGAAAAGATCGGCTTAGGCACAGACCTTTACGGTACAGACCGAAACAAGTTCTGGCGGGAACTTCTGCCTCTATTGCATGAGACAATCGACGGAGGAATCATCGACCCATCAGGAGATCAGAATAGATGAACGGTATTCCGAAGTACTTAGTCTTACCAACCAAAGTCTATGCCCTGACTGCCGAAAGGGCAAATGAAGGCCGGGCTTTTGGCAGGATGCTAGTCGACTATCTCGTCGAAGGAATAAACCCGATGTCTGACACGGACACGTGGAGAACTCTTCTAGGGATGAGCAGGGAGCTCTCCGATGATTACCCCAGCTTCAAAGAAGCGGTTCCTATTGAGTGGGTGCTCTTCAGGTTTTTGTGTCATTTCGCCCGTACAAACTCCATTCACGTTCTCTCAGAAAAGAGCGGACAGGTGTTAACCTCGACAAATTACAAAGACTACTTGGGTCATGAAACTGCCGAAAATGATGCCGATCTGATGCTAAGGACCATATTCGGGGCTTGGGTGCGAGTTCTTCCTGAGGAAACAATCTCTCTCGTAGACGTCTATGCTTCTACTGACTTAACCATCAACCAGTTGAAACGCAGCATCAATGCTCTCAAATTCCAAGGCCATGTTCATGAAATCAAAGAATACACATATAAGATACGGCCCAGCATTTTCGACAACCGTCTTTTCTCCAAGAACTCGGCCTCTTTAGATAGGATGTCGAACCGCTACTATCAAGAAGTCATGATAGAGGCTAATGACCCATTCTGTTTCGTGATAATGCCACTCAAAGAAGAAGAATTCCCGCAAAAAATCTACTGGAGCGGAATCAAACCCTTTGTTGAGGATCACTTCAAAATTGGCTGCTACAGAGTGGATGAGGACAATCTGCCCGATCGCATCGACAACAAGATATACAGCTACCTCCTTCGATCAGCATTTGTAATTGCGGAAGTCACAACTCTAAATCCAAACGTGTTCTATGAATTGGGTTTAGCACATATGTTGGAAAAGGACTGCATCGTTCTCACAAGCACACCCGTGTCAAGGATCCCCTTCGATATCAACAGGATCAGAGCCGAACACTATGATGACGATCAGCAATTGACTGAAATTCTTGAGAGGTCGATATCTGCACTCGCTTTCAAATCTAAATAGTGAACATGGGGAGATTAGTGAATCATAAAATGGAAAGACTTGGCTACCAAATGGATGCAGCCAAGCCCACTAAAAGCGGGCTCTGGATGATCTTGGCGTTAGCTCTCAACTTTACATGAAGGCTCTAGTATTATGGACGATCGTGGAGACTTAGAACGAGAGGCTGCGATGGAAGAGTTCCTTGAGAACTCTCTTGATGAAATCGCACAAGACAATATACGCTGTTATCTTGGCACATATGGTGACGCTGTTGAGGCAAGAGTTAGCCAATGTGTTAAAGAGTCAAAAAAATTATTCAAATTAAAATTTTGGGGGTCATCACTAACTCTATCTGTCACAGCTATTGAGATTTTAATACGATTCATGATACTTCGCCCCCTTGTTCAAGGGGCATTTTTGTCTGAGGAATGGGCGGAAATTTTATCAAAACGCATTACTACTGGTCGCTCAGTCGAAGACAGAAAACTTCTTCCAGCCATCTTAAAACAGTGGAAAATTGACATAACTGTTATAAAAACAAAATCGAACAATTCACTATGGGATACTATTCAAGCTCTCATAAATAAAAGACATGGCTTCGTGCATTCAGGTGAAGCCATACAAAAAGATGAGGCAAGCAAAGGATTTGAAGCAATAGACTCACTTATTAAAGATATTATTGCACCAGTTGCAGAGAAGCTAGGATTTACTTTGACAGAAACGGGTAAGTGGCATCAAATTCACAAAAGAGCACCTGACGGTGGGGAACATTATATGTCTTTTACTCCATTAAATCCTTTTGAAAAGGACAGACAATTAAAACAAAATACAACCGCTCGCACCTGATTTTTGTCGTTAAAGATTGCAAAATGCAATCTGCACCTTTTTTCAATCTTGATTTTATCGACTTCAGGAAGAAAAATAGGTTTTTATCAGGATTCAGATAAACATTGTTAGCCGTTATGAGAACACCCCAACCTCAAACAGTTAATCTAGCAGCCGAACTGAGATCCGGTTGCCACTATGGCGTGTTCATTGACGACACGGGATCTCCGGGCCTGAAGACTCCCGGGCTGCATGAGCAACGGAAGTCTTGGGTGGCGGTAATCGTTCCGCCCCACCAAACATCTGAAGTAATGGATCAGTTACCAAACGCCTTGTCCTTCCTTGAAGAACTTGGACTCAACGATCCAGAGTTTCACTTTACGGACATTTGGGCGGGTAAAGCAGAATTCAAAAAGATGGACCTGCAGCAGCGTCTGGGCATCTTTCGCTTCATGTCCCAAATCTTCGCCACGTACCGATTTCAGGTGCTCGTGCAGACCTTTGATCCCGACAACTCTGCTGACATACTGGGTCGCGCCGATTGGCCAGAAACTCTTGGTTCCTTAAAGTTTTCTGATCACGAAGACCTTGCTTTGATCTTTTTATTGTTGCGAGTTCGCATGCATCTCAAAGCGATTGAAAGCGAGACTGCGACTGCTTGCGTCGTGGTGGACGAAGGGCGTTTCGCGAGTGGAAAGGCTATCGTAATTCCTGGGCTGGCCCCAACTTTTGTCGCAGGTGCAATCTTGTTCGCCAGTTCGCGGTTGGTTCATCCAATTCAGCTAGCCGACTTTGCAGCATTCGTCATGAATCGCTGGCAACTACTGCGCGTGAGGGAGAGTTTGAGCGGCCTCGACAAGACTCTTCTAGAAATTATTTTGCCTGTCACGGAGTGCTTCATAAACATGGAAGGTGTACCTATTAGCGGCTTTCCGGACATAGCAAACGTTCGTCAAGGAATGAGCTAAATGGCGGCTAACCAGCACGTCCACAAGACCAAAACCCTGTCGAATTTCGGGCCGTGACGTGCGCTGTTCACTTAGGAAATGGATATGGCAAGACCACCAGGTATTCCTCATCAAATCATCGTTGACTATATCCTTGCGGGGCACACAACTCGAGAAGCCAGAGACTATTTTACCTTCAAGAGTGACAATGTTGCCAATCTTCGAGTACATGCCGCATTCAAGGCTCTTGGTATCAAACGTCCTCGTTATGCAAGGCAGCGTATCTGCGAGTATTGTGGCAAAGAGTTCGTTGCCCGAAATATCCAACAGCGTACCTGCGGCGCTCAGGAGTGTCAAACCGCACTCATACTTGATTGGCAATCTCAGAACCCCGCCAAGGTCCGGTCTGCGCTGCAGAAGTATCGCGGTACAGAGAAGGGCAGGCAGAACAACTTACACATGCATCGCCGGAGAAGAGATAGGGGCCTGAGCGGAACAGCTACCGACCGATGGAATTTCGCTGCATCCGAAATCAAAAAGAGCTTGCGTAAGCTTTATTATCTTGCCGTTCGCAGTCCATGGGAATACCGGCTGCAACATGTTCAGAAGGTCGCTCAATTCGAGCGTCACTTCACACCTCGGAATGTAAGAAGCTTCACGACCTCATTGCCTGATGTAATGTGGCAAGAGGCTTTGAGATCTTTGCAGACAATTCTGTTGCAGCGCGTGGCAGCAAGTTCACTACATCCGTGGGAACGGGCCGTCAACAAAATCGCGGCATCAATTCGAACAGGAAATAGGGTGAGAGAATGGAAGACAAAAAACAAAAGAAGACAATCCCTCTCGACTACATAAGAGGCTTACTCGTGGAACAAGGCTGCAGGTGCGCTATCACCGGCATACCTTTAGACCCAGTCGAGGTTAACGCTGACCACATTATCCCTGTTTCAAGAGAAGACCTGTCCCCCAGTTTACAGGAAGACAACATCTGGCTCGTGCACAAGAAGATCAATGCTATGAAGGGCACGATGACCTACACTGAGTTTGTTGAGGCCTGCCAAGCAGTACTGGACCACCACTCTACAACACGCGCTCTTCTTGACCGCATTCAGGAGCGAGCGATTCAAGCTATGTCAAAAGCGGATTTCGACAGCTGGGTGCAAACCCATTGTAATAAAGACGGAAAACTAAAGAGCGAATAATCTCCTGCTGGCAACAGCCTAACGGCCGCGCCTGAGGAGTGACGTTACTGATTATTAAAAGAAGTATACACTAACCCAATCCCGATTGATTTCATTGACTACAGGAAGTAATCGTCAAATTTCGAAGCATCTATTTTGAAACTTATCTGATTGAATGTTACGCCTTGGTTTCGAGGTTCGCATGGTTTCGGTTGCTCTTTCGGGGGGAACAATACGGTCAGCTTCCCGATGGAACAGGAGGCCCATCTATGCTATAAAGAAGGACAAATATTGTCATTTCCGATACTGAAGGAGGAACAAGACAATGAAGAAACTGTCGATTCTTGTCGTCATCGTCTTTTGTCTGGCATCCCTGAATATGGCCGCCCTGGCCGCTGATCGGGAGAAGGGAACCAAGGGCCCGCAGAAGAGCGAGAAGAAGATGGAGCTCGACCGCGCAAAGGAAGAGCGCGCGCAGGCGCTGGAGGAGAAGAAGCGTGCTGCGGAGGAGGCTCGGGGGGAGGACAAGGAGTACAGGGAAAAAACGCGGGAGGAGATGAAGGCCCGCAAGAAAGAAGCGAAAAAGGTCAGAAAAGAAGAGGGAAAGAAGGCGCGAGAGGAAAAGAAACGCTACCGGGAGGAGGAACGGGAGCGGGATAAGGAATACAAGGCACAGGAGCGGGAAGAGCGGGAAGCCCGTGATGAGTATGAGAAGAAGTCAGGAAAGCGGGCCAAGGGCGGCAAGGGAAAGCGCTAAGATGCCTGCAACCGCATGGCATACTGACAAAAACAGCGCCATCGCTTTTTAAACTCGTCTGCTTCAGCCATCGATCGGCCGGCCCTCTGCCTCTCGAAACGATTCCCCCAAACCACCCTGCGGTTTACAAAACCCCAGGGTGGTTTTCTTTCAATATCACGCTGCCTGTAGTGCCCTTACATTTCCGGACGCCGGACCGGATATCCCTGCCTCTCCCGCGGGAGCCACGGGATCCAACCGGCCTGGCGTGTCTGTTCTTGGTCGCCCTGGCTGTGGTTGGAGGCCCGTCCCCCGACCAGATGGGCCAGATCGGTGACAAATTTTCTCATCTGCTCGGCCTGGGCAGTCATCTCTTGGGCCGACGAGGCGGACCCTTCCGCATTGGCCGCCACCTGCTGGACCACCTTGTCCATATCCGCAACCGCCTTGTTCACCTGCTCGATTCCCTGGGCCTGTTCCGTGGAGGCCGCAGCAATCTCGGCCACCAGATTGTTCACCTTGCCGGCGATCTCCATGTTCTCCTTGAAGACCTCCTGGGTGGCCTGGGTCAGCTCTCCGCCGTTCCTGACCGCCGTGATGGTGCCGTCTATCAGGTTAGAGGTGATTCTGGCCGCCTCAGCCGCCCTCATGGCGAGGCTCCGCACTTCGTCGGCCACAACGGCGAAACCGGCCCCGGCATCTCCGGCCCGGGCCGCCTCAACGGCAGCGTTCAGGGCGAGGAGGTTGGTCTGAAAGGCGATCTCGTCGATGGTCCTGATGATCTTGCCCGTCTCCTCGCTGGATCGAGTGATTTCCTCGATAGCCGCGGTCATTTCGCCCATGTGTTTGTCGACCTTCTGGACGATCCGTGAGGTCTCGTCCATCATCGATTTGGCGTTGCCCGCGTTGTCGGCGTTCCGCTTGGTCATGGAAGACATCTCCTCGAGAGAGGAGGAGGTCTCCTCGATGGATGCCGCCTGCTCGGATGCCCCTTCCGCCAGTTGCTGGCTGGTAGAGGAAATCTGACCCGAGGCCGACGCGACCTGATGGGAAGCCTCCGTGAGTCCCTCGATCACCGTCTTCAATGGTTTGGTGACTCCCCGGGTGATGGACCAGGCGAAAAGAATTCCCGCCACGAGTCCCAGGATCAGAATGCCTATGAGCGTGTTCAGGGTCCGCCTGTAGGTCGCGGCGGCGGCTTGGCTGGCCTCCCGTACGAGATCCAGATTGATCTCTGTCAGTTTATCCAGATAGTTCCGCATTGTTTCGAATTTCTGCTTGGCGAGTGTCAGGCTGATGTCCAGGGCCTCCCTGCGGCCCTCCCGGGTGTCGGCCACGCGGCCTTGCACGACCTTTCGGGAGGTGGCCTTCCACTCTTCCCTCGCCTTTTCATATTGATAAATCAAGGCCCGTTCCCGGTCTGTGGAGGCAAGGTCCTTGAACCTGTTCCATCGTTCACCGGCCTGCTTCAGGTTGGTCTCATACTCTTCGACAAGGCCCTTGAAGACATCGGATCGGGCATTGGCAAAGATCATGGAGCGCTCGGCCACCAGCAGCTGGTGGAGATCGCGATCGACCTGGAGCACATAGTCGAGGCTGGGCAGCCTGACATTCGAGATTTCAACGAGATTGTGCTGAATCCTGCTGAGGCTCCAGGCCCCTGAAAGGCCGATGATGCCCATAAAGACAATCATGACTGTAACACCGAGGGTCAGCTTGACACCGATCTTCAGTTCCTTTAACCAGTTAAACATGTGATTCTCTCCTCTTCGGTTCGCTCGACGCGTAAGGAGTTCGGTTCAATGCCTTTGCATCCGGCTATTCCACCTTATCCACGTCGATGCCGATGGTAATAACGCCGATCACCTTATCCCCGTCCCTGACCGGCACGGAAACCTGAACGAGATATGCCTGGGTGCTGTCGTCGAATGCGACGTCGCTGATGTGAACGGCACCCGCGCCTCCCTTGTAGGATTCCTTAAACTTATCCTCATCACCCTGCCAGTAGTCGGATGTCTTATCGGTCATGGCCACGTTGGCTCCCTGGTTGTCCATCACAAAGATTTCCGCATAATAGGGCGCGCTCTGCTGGATGCTGCGGAGGTGCTTTCCGCAGTCTGACTCCATCAGGGCCTTCATGTACCCGTCAATCCCGGGGGTTTTCATCCATTCCTTGTCCTTCTCACGGATCTGAGCCAGGGTCTTTCCCCTGGCGTTTTCTTCCCGGACCGCCTTGACGATAACCGGGTCCGTGCTCAGTTTTGTCAGTGCCCCGCTGGCAAGGGCCACGACCTTCTGCGGCGCCTTCTCGGCGGCACCGGCCATGCCTGCGCCTGCAAACAGAAACATCGCTATAATGATGAACACAAATCCCTTTTTCATTTCTTTGTCTCCTTTTCTCTTTTAATTTTTTTAAATCCTGACTGGAACAGCGCGATACGCTGTGCCGAAAAATCAGTCGTATCAAAAGCTAACAAGCATGTAAGCGTGTCAGGGTTTCGGAGCTCGGTCCCGAAGACTTCTGCGGTGGTGTGTCCTGGATCCGGGGTCTGACGACACGGCTTTTTAAACTGGATTGAGGTGGATCGGTATGTGCGTCCGATGTGTAAGAGACTTTGCGGGGTATACGAAGAGACATCACCCGTTCAGGGGCGTGCGGAAGTCGATGCATCCCGCTTCGGCAGTGCGCGGTCCCGACGGCGGAGGGAAGGCAGTACAGGCAGTGCCAGAGTACCGGAGGGGGGCACGATATCAATGGCATCGAATCTTTCTGGTCATTGGCGGGATGAAGGCTTGTGAAAATTCAGGGCATGACCAGATCAGGTTGTTGCCTTCATCTGAAAGAATGTGAATCTCGGTTCGATAAACACAATACCGACTTTGATACATTGTTATTAAAGAACTTCAAGGGTAAGTCGCTGTTCCCGGAAGAGGCTCACTGTCGGAGAATGAGTGGGGGAGGGATATGGATGTAAAAGAGAGGCTCTGACGTCTTTCCCTAACCAGATAAAGCAGAAAGCGTGCCACACGGGACTGATGGCGCATTTTTGGCTAATATGTTGTGGTTATTGAGAGAAGATCCTGCCATTGGGTTTTCTGTGTGCACCGCTGAACGGGGGCGTCAACACGCTGACACCCCTTTGGTGTCAAGATTCCGGCGATGAGAGTCTTACATGGCGGCCTGCATGTCAGGGGAATCGTTTCCAGCGGACGGGGTCGCTTCCTCATCGCCAGGTACTCGTCAAAGTCCTGCGTCAGGTCGATCGTGCCGTCCGGAGTGACCTCGGCAGTCCTGTTCGCCACGGTGGATACAAGCTCATGGTCATGGGAGGTAAAGAGGCCCACTTCCGGAAAGGCCGTCAGGGCGTTATTCAAAGAAGTGATCGACTCGATGTCGAGATGGTTGGTGAGCTCATCAAGGATGAGGACATTGGCGACCGTTCGCCCCGATCAGGCCGTAGCAGTTGCCGGGGGTGAACCTGATATTGACGTTCTTGAAGATGACGCTCGTGCCGTAGGAGAGGGCAATGTTCGATA
>Ga0272441_10006729_pt1 | contig 19071 bp, 13 predicted proteins | sample SSMProp6N_FD_193582 | JGI IMG/M metagenome (GOLD analysis project Ga0272441, IMG submission 193582) | Marine sediment archaeal communities from Little Sippewissett salt marsh, Falmouth, MA, United States - SSM-Prop-6N | ecosystem: Environmental > Aquatic > Marine > Wetlands > Sediment ... | reverse complement strand
GGCTTGGCATCGAACTGCCTAACGTGCCAAAAGTTATCGAGAATGTAGTCCCGAAAATCACATGAAAATCGACCAGTTTACTAAGAAATCGAGGAATGACTGGCCACAACTGACGAACTTGGGCTAGGCTCATGATCGGGATGGATTGCGCATGGGCTGGGGGGGAGAATCGGAGCATCGCGTAGGCGTCGCCGTGGTGCCAGACGAGGAGCAGGTCGGTCTTGCGGTCGGGCTCACCCCAGCGCTGCGTCAGCTCGGTCTGTTTACGGATCCAGAAGCCGATCATCTCTTCGGGCTTCCGGACCCAATCACCACCGAAGGAATCCTTGATGGTTATTGATGACGCCGCGACGGGCGGCGGGATCGGCGGCGAGAGTGGCCGTGGCGACGATCGCGCACAGAAGACAGATGAGGCCCTGTTGCTTGAGCCAGCGATAGCCTGAACGGGTCTTGAAGAAACGTTCGCGGCGCAGGGCTTCGGCTTTGGAAGGAAATTCCTCCGTGTAGTGTTTGACCCACGGTCGCCGTGCCTTGGTGCTTCGGACTCGCCCGGCATTGTGACTCGCCAACCGCTCGGAGAAGGCCTCGCAACTGCCTTTGTAAAGGGTGTTGTCTTTTTGGCTCTTCAGTATGTAAGCGGTCCAGGGCATGGGCGTTACTTAGCTCGCGCGTCGTCCTGTCCGCAATTGGCGGAGGGGGAGGGATTCGAACCCCCGGAACCCAAAGGGCTCAACGGTTTTCGAGACCGCCGCCTTCGTCCACTCAGCCACCCCTCCAGCAATGGATATCCTGTGCTTTGATAGCTTCTGGCTTGACGTTTGCCGCAGATTTGCTACAATCTCAGAAAATTAAGGAGGAGACTGTGAGCAAACGAAAAGCACAGAACGATTGGCCAAAGATACGAAAACGCAAAACCAAAGTCAAGGGACACGAATACACCTACTACGTAGTGGATTGTGGCATTGTGGACGGACGCAGAGCGACCAAGAGCTTCAAACCGACTGAAGACGGAAGACTGCCGCGCGAAGCAGAGAAATGGGCAGAGCAGAAACGGCGGGAAAGGGCAAGGCTCGGCTTGGATGCCCTTCGGTTGTCTGACCAGCAGAAGCTCGACGCTATCAAGGCTCTCCATGTTCTTGGCGGCCGGGGTACTCTTCAGGAGGCCGTTGAGTTCTTTGTTGAACGTCGAAATCCTGAAACAAAGGGCCTCCTGCTCTCTCAGGTGATTCAGGAATACCTGCAAGAGGCAGAAGAGGATAATCTCCGGCCAAGAAGCATCCAGGACCTGAGAAACAGGCTGCGAAAGCTTGATGAATTCTTTGATGGCAAACAGATCTCCAACATCACCAAGAGCCAGGTGGAAGAATGGCTCAAGGGCATGCGCCGAGCAGATGGCGAACCTCTTTCCTCCTTGTCCAAGAGGCATTTCAGAACTGTCGCCAGCGGATTGTTTAATTACGCCCTAGAAAATGGTCATGTTCCAGCGAATCCCTTTGCCAACAGGTCTCAACGGCGCCGGCGTGGTGGTGGCCTGCGGGACGAGCGACTGCCCAGTATCCTGCGCGTCGCTGAAGTGAGAGACTTCCTGCATGCCGCACAGACGACTGTGCCGAGAATCGCACCTGCCCTGGCAATCGGCTTCTTCGCCGGCCTTCGAACGACGGAACTGCAACAAGTACGGTGGCAACATGTGGATTTGCAGACCAGGCTGATAACAGTCCCGCCACACATAGCCAAGAAGCGGTCTGTCCGGCATGTGGACATAAGCGACAACCTCATGGCTTGGCTTCTCCTATATCACCAAGGCCCAGGTCCCATTGGCCTTGGGGACTCACAATGGTGGCACGCTCTACACAAGGCGCAAAAGGCAGCCGGCCTCAGCAATTGGCCGCACAACGTAATGCGTCACTGCTTTGCGAGCTATCATCTGGCGATGTTCCAGAATCAGAATCTTACAGCGCTGCAACTAGGTCATCGAGACACCGATCTGCTCTACAATCACTACCGAAATCTCGTCAAGCCCCCTGACGCAGAGAGATACTGGAACATCAGACCAAAGGTTGAAGGGAAAGTGATTCAATTGCCCGGCGTTGCCAGTTGAGGTCTTCCTGCCTTGGCTTACTGAGAGGGGCAGCTCCCCTGCTGACCATGGGGAACAATCAGCAGTAACCCCGAAATAGAGCTGCCCCAAGAATTGCCATCAGGGACTCTTGAGAGGCCTTGCATAAAGCACCAGACCTGCTCTGCGGCCCTACTTCTTTTTGATGGTCTCTACGACTGCGGTCTTCTTGCGTCTCTGTGCTTGCTTCACACGAATGAATTTCCCTGTGCCTGCGTCCCGTCCTATCTTGCGAGTGCTTCGTTTCCTTCCCATCGTTCGTCTCCTTTCATTGTGGTCCCAATTCTCTCCGCAGTCTTGACTCGAATGTCGCCGATCCTCGCGCAACGACCCGAAGCAGAAGACAGGCGTAGAGGGGCAGACCGCATTGCTGACAGGCTGGGGTCGACCTGTCGAGACAATGGAATCGGACTGCCCTTTCTAATAGTACGGCCGCGTGCTTTCCTCGACCAACAGCATCACGGGACGCGCCACGACCAACGCCTATTCCTCCTGCTGTGCGCTTGACAGCTCTCGCGATGCCGACGGCATATGGACGACCAACACCTATAACGACCTCAAGCAGGTGATCGCCGTGGATCGGCTCGACGTGAGCACGACCTATGGCTACGACGTACACGGGAACGTGCTGTGGACCCAGAAGGAGGCCTCGGGCGCGCCCACCATCGTCACGCATTCGGCCTACGACCAACTCGGCCGGCTGACCGCCACGACCAACGAGCTCGATGGCGTCACCACCTACGCCTACAGCACAAATGGCTCGGGCGAACGCGTGGTCACCACGACCTTCCCCGACAGCGCGACTCGGATCGAAACATACTACCTGGACGGCCAACTCAAACTGGTGTCCGGCACCGCTGTGCAGACGAACTTCTATGAATACGGAGCAGACAGCACCGGCACGTGGACAACTGTCTATTCCGGGCCGGACGACTCCGCCTCCGAATGGGTCAAGACCTACGTCGACATGGCAGGCCGCACCTGCAAGCTCATCTATCCCGACGGTCACACCGAAACGACCGCGTTCAACGACAAGGGCCAGGCCGTCAGGCGTTCCGACGCGATCACAACACACCTGACGGGCTACAACGACCTGGGTGAGGCCTCCCAAACCGCCATCGACATGGACGCCGACAATACGATCGACACCGACCAGACCGACCGGATCACAGAGACCGTCACATCCTATGTGTCCAGTCCGGAGGATGCGCAGCAGACCGTGTCCTACACCTACCCAACCAACAGCAGCGGGGCCACACTGGAAATCTCCAGACAGCTCCGCGCCGTGGACGGCGCCGATACCTGGAGCATTGCGCTTGGCCGCACGAACCATACCTCGGTCGCACGCGACCCCGCAAACGTCGCGCGCACCGAAACCTTGACGCATCCGGACCTGACCCAAACCGTTTCGCACTACACCAACAACCTGCTCATGGCCGTGGTCCGAAAGTCCAACGCGGCCGCCGTGCTCTCCACAACCAAGTACACCTACGACGGCTACGGCCGCGCCGCAACCAAGTCCGAGACCGCGGCCAGCGGCGATACCCGAACCACGACCTATGCGCACGACGATGCCGGCAACCTGACCAACGTCGTGGTCAGCGGCGGTACGCTCAGCCAGACGACCGGCTACGTGTACGATTCTATGGGCCGCCGTACAAAGACCATCCTGCCCGACGCCGGCGAGGTCGACTACACCTACAACAGCAAAGGCGAGTTGACCCAGCAGACCGGGGCCAGGACCTACCCTGTCAGCTACACGTACACCCCGCAAGGCCGGCTTGCCACCATGTCAACCTACCGCAACGGCATCGGCGGCAGCGCCGATACCACGACCTGGTCCTATGACTCGCAGCGCGGCTGGCTGACAAGCAAGGAATATGCCGACAGCTCGAGCGTCGACTATGAGTACTACGACAACGGCACGCTCAAGAAACGGACATGGGACCGGGGCCTGACCACCGAATATCGCTACGATGCCGGGAACAGCCTGACCAACGTCTCCTACGGCCAGGCCGGCTCCACAAACACCGTCAGCTACACGCGTGACCGCCGCGCGCAGGCCGCTTCCGTGACCGACGAGGTCGGCACCCATACGCTCAGCTACCGCGACGACGGTCAGCTCGCCTCGGCCACCCTCCCGCAGCTTCCCGCAAGCTCGTCGCTCGAGTACCTCTACGACACGACCGGCCGGCGCACGAACCTGACGCTCACCGTCGCCGGAACCGCCGTCTCTCAGAACGACTACACCTACGACAGCGCCGGCCGGCTCGAAACGGTCGCCGACAGCACGAATACCGCCACGTACAGCTACGCTTCCGATGCCGCCACAGTCAGCACGATCACGCTCAATAACGGCGCAGACGACGTGCTTGCCGTAACCAACACCTATGACGCGCTCAACCGCTTGATCCAAATCGATTCCGCGCCCGCGGGAACCTCAACGCTGAGCTTCGCCTACAGCTACAACTCTGCCAATCAGCGGACAACAAACACGCTCGCCGACGGCAGCTACTGGCTCTACACCTACGACAGCCTCGGTCAGGTCACGGGCGCAAAGAAGTACTTCTCCGACGACACACCGGTCAGACCGGTCCAATTCGCCTATGACTTCGACACGGCAGGGAACCGCGAGGAGGTCTCCTCCACCTTGCTTCCGGACCTGTCCCAAGAGGCCTACACAGCCAACAATCTCAACCAGTACAGCCAGCGCACCGTGCCCGGCGTCGTGCTCTTCAGGGGCACTGCATATACGGGCGCGGTCGTCAATGTGCGGCGGACCAATGAAGTCGCCAAAATGGCCAATCGCCACGACGATTACTACTGGCAGTACTTGACTGTGGACAACACTTCATCTAGTGTCTTCAGTACGAACATGATCACGGCCTGTCTATCCCTGACCACCAACGCCGCGGTCCGCACCGAGACCCGCGAGGTCTTTACCCCACGGACGCCAGAGCAGTTCACCTACGACAGCGACGGGAATCTCACCAGCGACGGCCAGTTCACCAACACATGGAACGGCGAGAACAGACTCACCACTATCGAATCCCTCCCCGCCGTCCCCGACCAGGCCAAGATCCGCTTGGAGTTCACGTATGACTACGTGGGCCGGCGCGTGACCAAGACCGTCCTCTCCGGCCACAACGGCAGCGGCTACCAGCAGACAAACGAGGTCACCTTCGTCTACGACGGATGGAACCTCATCGCCGCGCTCGACGAGGATCTGGTGGGTGGAACCACTTCCACGAACTTCTATCTGTGGGGCCTGGATCTGAGCGGGAGCCTGCAGGGGGCTGGCGGCGTGGGCGGCCTGCTCGCGACCTGCCAGGACGGGGCCAGCTACTTCGCGTGCATGGACGGGAACGGCAACGTCATGGCGCTGGTCGATGCCACCGACGGCACGCTCGCCGGCGAGTACGAGTACGGGCCGTTCGGTGAGCCGCTGAAGGCGCTCGGGGATGCGGCGGAGAAGAACGCCGTGCGGTTCAGTTCGAAGTACACCGATACGGAGTCCAGGTTACTGTACTACGGCTACCGCTACCTGGATCCGAGCACGGGCCGCTGGCCATCGCGTGATCCTGTGCAAGAAAAGGGCGGAGCGAATATCTATGGCTTTGTGGACAACAATGCGCTTTCAGAAGTTGATGTGATCGGACTTGCTCGTATCGGCAGCATTACGGTTCGCCTGTTGGGGACTGTCCGGTGGTGGCTGGAGGAGGGCTTCGGTCGTGACATTGGCTTCACTCAACACAGGGTTGAACAGCGTGTTCTTCTCCGCTTCGACCAATGCGGCGTATTCCGTCTCAGAGGGAAGCTGACCAAACCTGAGTTCGTCGTATCCTTTAGCGTGACCGCACGGGCCAAGCACTACGAACGATACATTGACCGGTTAGGTGACACTGTGTGGCAACACGAGAGCAAACATATCGCAAATACTATGTGGTATTACAGCGAGTATGAGAAGATGCTCAATTGGGTCGTTGAAAAGGGCTGTGTCTGCATTCCGTGCTTCACTGCAATGGAGCATTTGACTGCGGCGTACGAAAAGACCCTTTTGGGCATCAGATGGTTTCGCAACGCGGACATAGACGACGCGTCTTACGACGGAGGAAAGTTCTGGGAAGAGAAGGGGAAGCCCCTCTTTGAGGTGGGCGAACCGGAATTCCGGAAAGCCAACACTGAAGTCTGGAAGGCATGCGGATTCGGGCTGACAGCCCCATCGCTTCACTAGGGAGATCGAGTTGATCTATTGCATGGCAAGGCGCACGATCACATCCGCCTTCGGGGTGCTCGGCTTGGCAATCATCATCTCAACGAATGGCTGTGGTACACCTCCCACAGGGAACTTATCCCCAGATGAAACATGGACGTGGATGCCTGCCAACAGCGAGGACGCAGACGTGGGCGTTTCAATTTCGTGCCGCATTGATGGCAAACGCGTTCTTCGCACTGTGATTTGGCTGGAACGACAGCGTCGGGTTGAACGCGAGATCCGTCCACGTCTAAACCTGCTGGTCTCAGGAGTCAACCGCGAGGCTGTCGACTTCGGCGAAACCATGGACTTGTACTACAAGGGATGCGACAGCAGAGGAATCGTGGTTGGGGTCCACTATCAACGTTTGGGAGGCGGCCGGTCTGATGAAGTCGCGGAAGATCTCCTTATTGCCTTTAGTCCGAAGCGGTCTTCGGTACGTGCCGGTCGGGTGACGTGTTTTTCCCGCTGGCTAAGAGGGAGTCGGGGGCAACCACACCAAAACTAGCGAGGGTAGGCGGCAATCGCGGTCTGACGCCAGACTAATCGGCATCAGCGATGTTCTCAGGTGACGAAACGCCGGCGAGCGTGACCAGCGCTGAAAGAGCCGGACACTCTGGTGAGTGCAAATCGCCAGGTCCGCCCGTCGTAAATGTACTTTATCCTTTAGCTGCGGCGGCCCTTTCGGTATGCTCTCAGGACTGCCCGAGAGGAACGTATGGGGTTCTATGCCACAGCGGATGTGCGAGCTGAAAACCGCTACTACCCGGTTTTTCGCACTGATAAGTCTGAGAACAGACTTACCACTATCGAGTCCCTCCCCGAAGTCCCCGGCCAGGCCAAGGTCCGGCTCGAGTTCACCTACGACTACATGGGCCGACGGGTGACGAAGACCGTCTTCAGCGAGCACAATGGCAGCGCCTACCAGCAGACAAACGAGGTCACGTTCGTCTACGACGGATGGAACCTGATCGCCGCGCTCGACGAGGATCTTGTGGTCGGGACGACCTCCACGAACTTCTACCTGTGGGGCCTGGATCTGAGCGGGAGCTTGCAGGGGGCCGGTGGCGTGGGTGGCCTGCTGGCGACGTGCCAGGACGGGGCGAGCTACTTCGCCTGCATGGATGGAAACGGGAACGTCATGGGCTTGGTCGATGCCACGGACGGGACGCTCGCCGGCGAGTACGAGTACGGCCCGTTCGGCGAGCCGCTGAAGGCGCTCGGCGATGCGGCCGAACAGAACGCTGTGCGGTTTTCCTCGAAATACACCGACGCCGAATCCGGGTTGCTCTACTACGGGTACCGCTACCTGGATCCGAGCACTGGGCGGTGGCCATCAAGAGATCCCATAGGGGAGAGCGGCGGGGCGAACTTGTATGGTTTCGTCGGAAATGAGCCAGTCGGGCGCTGGGACCGGCTTGGCCGACAGCACGGCCGCGAACCCCCTGTTCGATATGATTTCTCGACAGCGAAGTGGCGCGTGGCTCATGATTTCTTACCGGCCATGCCCCCTGCGAAGTCTGCAACATGCAAATGCACCGCATACGCGTGGGGCATGAAGCTCCGGCTGAAGCCAGAAATACTCCAGTGTTGGGAGATAGAGTACTACATCGTTACGGAATACCCTCGTGGCCCTGACATTGAGACGCCAACGACCCAAGAATTCTGTCCAGGCGATCTGTGGCTGGACAAGGCCGAACAAGAGAGGAAGAAAGATGTCGGAGGCGGGTTCCCCTATATTTGCGTCTCCGCGGATACCATCGAACTCATTGCAAGCAAGCACCACCGGGGGAGAGTATTGAACCGCGACAGAATCGTGACAAGGACCGAAAGAGAGTCCACCGTCATGAGCAGGCTGATCGAGACGGAGAGAGAACTTGCGGGGGGGCTTCTGTATGGCCCCAGCAATCAGAAGCAGGTCATCGACTCCCCCTCTTGTCGCGAGTATTGTCTCGAATGGCTCCAGAAGGAGATAGTCGACAAGGGCAAGAAGCCCCAAGCGCCCAGGAATTGAGACGGGCACATGAACGCACACTTGCATGAACGGGCGATGGTCGTGATTCGCCCTGCCGCTCTCAGCTGCATGCTCAGCATTTTCCTGTGCTGGCAGGCCAGTGCTGACGTCCAACCGAGCAATCTGGCCACCAACAGATACAACGTGCTGTTTCTGCGGGAACCAATGCTTGACGCACTTGCGCAGCTTCAAATCGAGGGTGGCATAGACGTCATCGTCGAAGAAGGTGCATCCTTCCTGACGTCAGGAGAGAAGGTCTCGGTTTGTATCCGCGACGTCGAGCCGATTCCTGCACTCTACATGATTGCGGGCAAGCATGACTTGATGGTCAGGCAACCCAATCCGGACATTCCTACCTTCTACGTACGCAAGAGCGCACCCCCCAGTCGAGCGGGGGAATCTGCGGCAGGGAGCAACAAGCCTTCGTCCCGAAGACAGCTCGCCTGCGGACATTGTGTGTTACTCGCCTATGGCGTCCTGCTTCATTGCAGCCTTGTATTCTTGCTTGCGTTGGCGATTAGATGCCGTCTGAAGCACGGTCAGAAGGGAGGACAGGTGTAGCGACAGATTTTCGGCCGCTTCAGCCGGTAGACCAGTAGATAGCTGACCGATCGAACCCGCAGACAGTCCCCCGTTTCGAAGGCCGTTTGTCCATCTACCCCTTTTCGGAAATCTAAGATGCCTGGAGGCATCTTAGACGAAAAGCGGCCTCACGAGAGGGGCCTTGCGGCCCCTGAGACGAGCTTCGCGGCCTTGTCAATTTCTCTCTGTCGGTACCTACCCGGCAAGGCCCGCGCCAGCGAAGCTGGCACGGCCCTTGCTCACCACCCAGCCCCCCGCGCTCCGCAGCGAGCAGGGTGCCAGGGGTCAGCCCTCGTTTTAGGAATTAGCGTGGCTTCTGCGTGTCGAAACTGAGGGTTCTGGAGCCATCAGGGGTGTCGCGCTCCGGGGGGACCGAGGTTTGACATCAAATTAGCCATTGGCGATGCTTTGATAGGAAGAAACGCACCTCATCGCGACCAGCGCTGAAAGAGCCGGCGACTCTGGTGAGTGCAAATCGCCAGGTGCGCCCGTCGTAAATGCACTTCATCCTTTAGCCGCGGCGGTCTTTTCGGTATGCTGTGTGGACCGAAGGCGAGGAACGCATGGGGTTTTATGCCACAGGGGATGTGCAGGCCGAAAACCGCTACTACCCGGTATTCCACACTCACCAGTCTGAGAAAAGACTCACCACTATCGAGTCCCTCGCCGAAGTCCCAGACCAAGCCAAAGTCCGCCTCGAGTTCACGTACGACTACATCGGCCGGCGGGTGACGAAGACCGTGCTCAGCGGCCACGATGGAAGCGTTTACCAGCAGACAAACGAGGTCACCTTTGTCTACGACGGGTGGAACCTGATCGCCGCGCTGGACGAGGATCTCGTGGCCGGGTCCACCTCCACGAACTTCTATCTCTGGGGCCTGGATCTCTCCGGCACCTTCGAAGGCAGCGGGCCTGCCCGCCTGAATGCGAAGCTTTCGGCGGGGGGCGTGGGCGGGCTCCTTGCCACCACCCAGGACGGAGCGAGCTACTTCGCGTGCATGGACGGGAACGGAAACGTCATGGCTCTGGTCGATGCCTCCGATGGCACGCTTGCCGGGGAGTACGAATACGGCCCATTTGGTGAGCCGCTGAAAGCGCTTGGCGATGCGGCCGAAGACAACGCGGTGCGGTTCAGCAGCAAGTACACGGACACCGAATCCGGGCTGCTCTACTACGGCTACCGATACCTGGATCCGAACATGGGGCGGTGGCCATCAAGAGATCCCATTGGAGAGAGCGGCGCGGCGAATCCGTACTGCTTCTTAGAGAATCAAACCGTCGATGGCTGGGACTACCTCGGCCTTGATCCGCAGAGACAGACTTCTTCGGACCAGAAGCCTGCCGCAGTGCATCCAAACCCAGAGGAGGAAGCAAGATTCCAGAGGATTCTCAAGCGCAAGGCTGACGACCAAGCACGCAAGAAGACTTGGACGGAATGTCTTTCTCTTGAATACCGCCTTGTGACCGGATTCAAGACGACGTTGAGACCTCAGAAGGAGCAACCTCTGAAAGACGGCGACACGATACCTCAGAAGTGTCTTGGCATCCAAGGCTTGCTCAAGGTCAAGGAATCGTCCGATTGCGCGAAGGTGAGGGAGACGATTTACTCGAATCTGCACGAGCCTTTGCCGATTGGAGGATTGCTTTCGCGGACGGTCTACAAAGGCAGCCACGCCCGTGTGGTGAAGGAAGTCGACTGGGACTACTGTGTCGACTTGGCGAATCCCGCGGTAGGCGTCGGGTTCACGAAAGGCAAGCGCGAACGACTCACTGGCTGGTTCTGGATCATGCCCATGGAGCAAATCATATTGTCACCGACAGTCGTGAACACGCTTTTAGTTCTGGGCTTTGATGGACTGGCCGAAAAGGGTGCGCCAATAGACCAACGCGGACGCACGAATTACAAGCCGTACGTTATGCAGAAGGCAACTTTTCGCGTGCAAAAGTCGCGGCGCTGAAGAGAACACGTCTTCGCGCTGCCGTTTGCGCACGGCGAGATCGCGATTCCCCGGTTCTTGGTATATGCCTAGCAAAGACAACAGAGAACAACATGGGAGCAGATGGCATGTCTATCTTCCGTCAGATTGGTGTCGTCACAGTCGTTGTATCGGCAGGCTGCTTGGTACTCATCCTCATTCTTCTCATCAAAGGATTCCGGGAACGAAAAAGCAACAGACTGAGTCAGCCATGTGCCGAATGGATAGGCACGCTTTCAATTTGGATCGTTCTGTATGGTATAGCGGCTTCTTCGTACCAGGTGTCTCGCGAATACACGGCGAGCACTGCGGCCGCACTGGGCAACGTGGAGCACTACGTCTACTTTCTCTATCAAGTCTTGGGGGCAGCCGACAAGATTGCCCTGACGGCTGGTGTCGCACTTGTCGGTTTGACTGCGAGGATGATCCTCATCCTCTCTGGATCTCTGCGAGGAACAGACCAGTAGATAGCTGATCGATCGAACCGGCAGACTGTAGTGGTCCATCGATTCTCGCGCATCGTTATCTTGCGTCCTGGCCGGCAAGCCTTGCGCTCGGCCAGGTCACGAGCGCAAAGAAATACTATTCGGACGATGCGCCTGTCAGGATGGCCCAGTTTGCCTATGCGGGCGATAGGGGTCTGACATTACATTAAGCATTAGCGATGTATTTACGAACAGGAACAAAGGCGAGCGTGACCAGCGCTGATAAAACCGGAGACTCCGGTGAGTACAAATCGCCAGGTCCGCCCGTCGTAAATGCACTTTATCCTTTAGCCGCGGCGGCGTTTTCGGTATGCTCCGTGGACCGAACGCGAGGAACGTATGGGGTTTTATGCCACAGCGCATGTGCAGCCCGAAAACCGCTACTACCCGGTTTTTCGCACTGATAAGTCTGAGAACAGACTCACCACTATCGAGTCCCTCCCCGCCGTCCCCGACCAGGCCAAGGTCCGGCTTGAGTTCACCTACGACTACCGGGGTCGGCGGGTGACGAAGACGGTCCTCTCGGGCCACGACGGCAGCGCCTACCAGCAGACAAACGAGGTCACTTTCGTCTACGACGGATGGAACCTCATCGCCGCGCTCGACGAGGATCTCGTGGCCGCGACCATCTCCACCAACTTCTATCTCTGGGGCCTCGATCTCTCCGGAAGCCTCCAGGGAGCAGGAGGCGTGGGTGGCCTGCTCGCGACGAGTCAGGATGGCGCGAGCTACTTCGCGTGCATGGACGGAAACGGCAACGTCATGGGCTTTGTCGATGCCACGGATGGGACGCTCGCCGGGGAGTACGAGTACGGGCCGTTCGGGGAGCCGCTGAAGGCGCATGGCGATACGGCTGAAGAGAACGCGGTGCGGTTCTCCTCGAAATACACCGACGCCGAATCGGGGTTGCTCTACTACGGCTACCGCTACCTGGATCCGAGCACCGGGCGGTGGCTCAGTCGGGATCCGATTGGCGAGGACGGCGGGGCGAATCTGTATGCCTTCGTCCAAAATGAGCCGATCGGCAAGAGCGACAAGCTTGGGCTCACGCAGGTGAGCTTGGTCAGCATTCGCGTTCTTCCTTGGCCGCTGTTTCAACTGGTGTGCGGCTGGGAGAAAGGGACTGTCGGTTGCACGGATCCTGTGAGCCTCTCCTCGCTCGAGTACGAGCCGGCGTTGGAGGGATGCGCGCCGGACGAGGACCGGTGGGTCGTTACGAAGGAAACAGTGGCCACCTACCGTATCGCGATTCTGATGGGCTACACGCACGATCGAGACCGCGCGGGCGACACAACGTTAGAGCACGAGTTGTATCACTTTCACTACCATGCCAGGAGATGGACAAAGAATGACGATCTCTTCAAGAAGTACGCAGGCAAATGCCGCTGCAAGCCCTGCTCGAGGGCCATCTGGCAATACGTACGGAAAGGAGGAGAATACTACCGCTATGAGGCCGAGTATTGGCACGACAAGCTTGACTGTGAATCCTATCCGGAAGACGGGCCCAAGCAGAAAAAGGTATGTAATGATGCCAAGAAGTGGCGAGAAAAGGCCAGGGTCGCGCAGGGGGAGATGAGAAGGCTGAGAGACGCAATGCAGAAGATCTGCGGACGGGCCGGCGACGAGCTCTGATCGCCTCACGCTTGCCTCCCTGCCTAGGACAAAAATGTGCCCGAAACCTCTATATCGTACGTGACAACTGATGATGAAGACCGTCGCCCAATTCATGCCACGGATACAGGGGCTTGTCCCACTGTGCTGCTTCTTCACTCTGTTTGTGGCAGGCTGTGATAGAGACCAGCGTGCGTTACGAGCGGCACGGGCTACCGTGGCGATCCGGAAAGAGTCGTCCCTCTACGACTACTCCCTCACCATCAACAGGGGAACCAGCGAAAAGACCATCGTCATAGTTGTGGACATTGGCTCGTTGCCCTCCGAAGACGAGGCCCGATTCGATATGGAGTGGGAAGTAATGAAGGCAATCAGCCACGTTGAGGGAGCGGCGCAGGAGGCTTATGGGCGCGTGTACGGAAACCTGCGTGGTTTCGATTGGCGCATCCGCATTACAGGCACCCCTTTCCCTGGACTCGCCGAGCGCTTGGGGAACGCTTACGTTGAGGACCCCGAACGCTAATGAACGATGCTTTGTCCGGCACAAGGGGCTATGGCCCTGACTGGGCGTTAGAGAGGAAGTGATCGGGGTTTGGCATTGAATTGCGCATTAGCGATGTATTTACGCCCAGCAACAAAGGCGAGCGTGACCAGCGCTGATAGAACCGGAGACTCCGGTGAGTGCAAATCGCCAACTCCCGCCTTCGTAAGAGGACTTTATCCTTTAGCCGCGGCGGCCTTTTGGGTATGCTCTGTGGAGCGAACGAGAGGGACGTATGGGGTTTTATGCCACAGCGGATGTGCAGGCCGCGGGTGCCAGGGGTCAGCCCTCGTTTTAGCAATTAGCGCTGCTTCTGCGGCGGGTGCCAGGGGTCAGCCCTCGTTTTAGCAATTAGCGCTGCTTCTGCGTGTCGAAACTGAGGGTTCTTGAGTCATCAGGAGTGTCGCGCCCCGGGGTGACCGAGGTATGGCATCAAATTAACCATTAGCGATGCGCTGACAGGAAGAAACGCACCTCATCGCGACCAGCGCTGAAAGAGCCGGCGACTCTGGTGAGTGCAAATCGCCAGGTCCGCCCGTCGTAAATGCACTTTATCCTTTAGCCGCGGCGGCCTTTTCGCTATGCTCCGTGGACCGAACGCGAGGAACGTATGGGGTTTTATGCCACAGCGGATGTGCAGGCCGAAAACCGCTACTACCCGGTTTTTCGCACTGACGAGTCTGAGAACAGACTTATCAGTATCGAGTCCCTCCCCGCCGTCCCCGACCAGGCCAAGGTCCGGCTCGAGTTCACATATGACTACATGGGCCGGCGGGTGAGCAAGACGGTCCTCTCCGGGCAGAACGGAAGCGCCTACCAGCAGACAAACGAGGTCTCCTTCGTCTACGACGGATGGAACCTGATCGCCGCGCTGGACGAGGATCTCGTGGCCGGGACCACCTCGACCAATTTCTATCTGTGGGGCCTGGATCTGAGCGGGAGCCTCCAAGGGGCAGGAGGCGTGGGCGGTCTGCTCGCCACCACGCAGGATGGCGAGAGCTACTTCGCCTGCATGGACGGGAACGGCAACGTCATGGCTCTGGTCGACGCCACGGACGGCACGCTGGCCGGGGAGTATGAGTACGGGCCGTTCGGCGAGCCGCTCAAGGTCGACGGCGATGCGGCCGAGAAGAACGCGGTGCGGTTCAGCTCCAAGTACACTGACGCGGAATCCGGGCTGCTGTACTACGGGTATCGCTACCTGGATCCGAGCACCGGGCGGTGGCCATCGCGCGATCCCATCGGAGAAGACGGCGGGCAGAATCTGTATGCCTTCGTCGGGAATGAGCCCGTGGCGGGTTTCGACAAGCTTGGCCAGAAGAAGGCGTGTTGCGGCGACGTACAATATTATCCAGATCGTCAGTGCTGCTGTTCCGAGGGGGCTTTTCGACCGGATTCGAACAAAGTCCTCTTGAAAACACTGCGCGGGGCACGGTGCTGGGTGGAGGACAAGGTATTTCCTGCCGATTTGAAATGGGAAGGGAGCTGTTCTTTCGTCTCTGCGAGCTACTGGTTTGTCGGGGCCTTCCTGTACTGCAATCTCTGGAGTGATGTCAACCACGAGTGCAAGACCTGGAATGTTACGCATCACGCGTTCTTCGTTGGTATTGGAACCCCGGGTGTCGGTGCCAGTTGGTTCCCGGTCACGTTTGTCGGTGCTGCGGGACCTGAAGGCTTTCGATCGGGAGGCACCCGAGTTTACTCGGCTAGTTTCGTGCCAGGTTGGGGCGGCACTCTCAGCAAGATCGAGATAGGCGATGCCGTGACCGAAGGTCTTCTTGGAGAGTCCATCGGCTTTGACATCGGGGCTGAGTTCGTTGGCTCGTTGGGAGAGCCGGTCATACTCTCGCGTGAGTATTCTTGTCAGTGTGACCGAACACGCAAATAGTGGCCGAATGGAGACTTCTGCGTAGAATGGCTATCTGGAAACATCTGTTTCCATGGGCGGTCGTACCTCGTGTGCTCCGCCGCAAGGTATGGGGCGGGTTGGCTCTTGTCTGTGGGGCCCTTGTGGGGCTGGGACTGATCTCGGCTTTCCTGTCTGGGGAGGATGAGCCCGCCTCGCTCCTGCTCTTCGTCGGCGCCGCCGGTCTCGTGATGGGGACAGCGGGGGTAATCCCGCTTTTGAGTCGTACCGTCCGCAATTCTTGGACAAGGCCGGGTGCCACGTTCTCTGACTCCAGGGCAGGGCTGTGTGTGTTCGCAGGAACAGGTCTGTCCATTGGTTTCATTTGCGTTCTGGTCGGTATTGCCAAAGCAACAGGTCGCGAGTTGTCCGCTCATCAGGAGGCGTTCTTCGTTCTGCGGGTCTTTCCCCTCATTCTCCTAGTTGTCCTAGTTGCGGTGTTGGTTGGCATTCACCGTGGGCAGAAGAGGGGACGCCTCCGGCCACCCGACTCGGAGGCTAAGGACTGAGGACTCGCCCGCGCGTCGGCAGGAAGGAACGCAGGGCATCATCTTCCTAGGCGGCCGGGGGCTGACACCAAACCAAGCATCAGCGATGTTCTCAGGCGCAGAAACCAAGGTGCCCGTGACCAGCGCTGAAAAAAGCGGACACTCTGGTGAGTGCAAATCGCCAACTCCCGCCTTCGTAAGTGGACTTTCTCCTTTAGCTGCTGCGGCCTTTTCGGTATGCTCTGCGGACCGAACGCGAGGAACGTATGGGGTTTCATGCCACATCGGATGTGCAGGCCGAAAACCGCTACTACCCGGTTTTTCGCACTGAAGAGTCTGAGAACAGACTTATCAGTATCGAGTCCCTCCCCGCCGTCCCCGACCAGGCCAAGGTCCGGCTCGAGTTCACGTATGACTACATGGGCCGGCGGGTCCGGAAGACGGTCCTCAGCGGCCACAACGGCAGCGCCTACCAGCAGACAAACGAAGTCACCTTCGTCTACGACGGCTGGAACCTGATCGCCGCGCTGGACGAGGATCTCGTGGCCGGGACTACCTCCTCGAACTTCTATCTGTGGGGGTTGGATCTGAGCGGCAGCCTGCAGGGGGCGGGTGGCGTAGGCGGCCTGCTCGCTACGACCCAGGACGGGGCGCATTACTTCGTGTGTCTGGACGGAAACGGCAACGTCATGGCCTTGATCGATGCCACCGACGGCACGGTGGCCGGCGAGTACGAGTACGGCCCATTTGGGGAGCCGCTGAAGGCGCTCGGCGATGCGGCGGAAGAGAACGCCGTGCGGTTCTCGAGCAAGTACACGGATACGGAATCCGGGCTGCTGTACTACGGGTATCGCTACCTGGACCCCAGCACCGGGCGGTGGTTGAGCCGGGATCCCCTCGGAGAGAAAGGGGGTGCCCATCTTTACGCATTTGTCGGCAATTCTCCCGTTCACGGTGTGGATGTTCTGGGCCTGCAGGGGGCCTGGATCCCGCGGGGATTTGAGCGACCTGACATCTTTACGCAACTTCGGGAAGATAGGGCACGAGAGGAATCGGCGAGGCAGTCCTGGTTTAGAAGAGCGGTGCGCATAGGCAACATTCCACCGGGCCTGCCTCAGGAGCTGTTGCGTCGTTACATATGGGAGACAGGCGGCACACTTCGGCTGTCCGCGAGCCGCTTCCTGGCGGAGGTGAAGCCTGTAGGCAGCATCAAGGATCCGGATAGGTACGGGATTTCCCTGCCCAAGAAGTTGACTCAGGATCTAGCCGCCAAGTGTAAGAGCGGCCATACTGTAAGATTCGACGGATCATATCGTTTCGCCTGTTTTCATTCCGCGCATAGCACGGGTGGGCTTGGCCGGTTCATCATGTCAGCGCAGGTGCGGGTCTGTTGCACGGGGAAGGACACATGGGTCCTCCGGGGAAGTGCACAGCTGGAGCCCGAGCTGTTCGACTTTGACTGGAAGTTGCTTGATGTTATCCGCGAGCAGTTCAGAAAACTGTGGCATGGCGGCGAGGATCTGCATGGCAGGCACACGCGCGCTTTCTTTGGGAGCATGATACCAGGAAAGCCTTTCAGGGTTGAAGCGGAGGCCGTGGGTGTGTATCAAAGTTCCAGACGCAGCAATGCGGTGTTCAGACGGCAAGACTGAGATCGCTGGACGTGCAGCGCTCCTGGTCGTTTTGCTCATGCTTGGTGTCGTTGGCTGCTCCAACCGTCCTTCTGCCGCGAACCAACAGGGCTTGCAGGCCGCGATTGGCTATGTCACCAATTTCAAGGGGTCCCACGATCGTCTACCGACACGTGAAGAGTTCGACGCTTGGCGGGCTGCGGCAAGACCTTGGGGTGTGGTCGATTACGAGCAAGGCGGGCCTAGCCACCCGGAATCCCTCCCTGATGGCGAATTCCGGCTATACAGTTGGGAGAGCGAGCGGATGTGGGTCTATTCATCGGCGGATGGAACATGCAACCAGGCTAGTAGATAGGGGGTACCGGGGTTTGGCATTGAATTGCGCATTAGCCATGTTCTCAGACGCAGAATCGCCGGCGAGCGTGACCATCGCTGAAAAAAGCGGAGACTCTGGTGAGTGCAAATCGCCAGGTGCGCCCGTCGTAAATGGACTTTCTCCTTTAGCTGCGGCCGTCTTTTCGGTATGCTCTGCGGACCGAACGCGAGGAACGTATGGGGTCTTATGCCACAGGGGATGTGCAAGCCGAAAACCGCTACTACCCGGTTTTTCGGACTGATAAGTCTGAGAACAGACTCACCAGTATCGAGTCCCTCCCCGAAGTCCCCGCCCAGGCCAAGGTGCGGCTCGAGTTCACGTATGACTACATGGGTCGGCGCGTGACGAAGACCGTCCTCAGCGGCCACGACGAGAGCGGTTACCAGCAGACAAACGAGGTCACGTTCGTCTACGACGGCTGGAACCTGATCGCCGCGCTTGACGAGGATCTCGTGGCCGGGACTACCTCCACGAACTTCTATCTCTGGGGGCTCGATCTGAGCGGCAGTCTCCAAGGAGCCGGAGGCGTCGGCGGACTGCTCGCCACCACGCAGGATGGGGCCAGCTACCTCGCCTGCATGGACGGAAACGGCAATGTCATCGCCCTGGTCGATGCGTCCGACGGCACGCTCGCCGGCGAGTACGAGTACGGGCCGTTCGGCGAACCGCTGAAGGCGCATGGCGATGCGGCTGAGAACAACGCGGTGCGGTTCTCGAGCAAGTATTTCGACGAGGAGACCGGTCTCGGCTACTGGGGGTATCGCTTCTACCATCCCGACACCGGACGGTTCACAGCCAGAGATCCCATGCATGAGGCAGGTGGGCGAAATCTTTTCGCATTCGTTCGAAACGAGCCGGTGGCGAACGTTGACGTATTGGGGCTTGAAGGCGTCAATGAGTGGTCAATTGCTGCCTGTAATCTGCCGACGAGAATCGTTACGGAGCACTACCCCATTCGGTATTCCGGCTTCAGTTTTGGCCCAAAGAATAGGGAATGGATGGATGTCTTGGAGGAGTGGACCCTGACCATTCAGGTTGCCGGTTATTCCCAGCCTACGGCCGATTTGGAGGACGCCAAAGTGCTCAG
>Ga0272441_10006727_pt1 | contig 19073 bp, 12 predicted proteins | sample SSMProp6N_FD_193582 | JGI IMG/M metagenome (GOLD analysis project Ga0272441, IMG submission 193582) | Marine sediment archaeal communities from Little Sippewissett salt marsh, Falmouth, MA, United States - SSM-Prop-6N | ecosystem: Environmental > Aquatic > Marine > Wetlands > Sediment ... | reverse complement strand
AGGTCGAACCCTACTCGACCGGTGAGATGGAGGCGCTGCTCGAAGCCGCGCGCCGCATCTATCCGCGCACGCGCCAGCGCGGCGCGTGAGCTTTGCTGTCTTTCTCCCTTCTCCCTTCTCCCTTCTCCCTTCTGACTTCTGACTTCTCACTTGCCTCACTTGTTACACAGCGCTTACGAACGATTCGGCCCGGGCGGCGTATGCTATTGCAGTGGATGCAGCCTGGTGGGTTCCAAGGGCGGGGCGTTTGGGTGGCCCCTCAACGGGAAAGGAGAACGACTCATGAAAGGGCTCAAGGGCATTCTCACTGTGCTGGGCATCGCAGCGGGCACGATGGCCGTGACGCTGGCCCTGCTGGCCCCGGGGTCGGCCGGGGCGGTCGACCAGGGGGCCATGAGGCCCCTGATCGCGCAGCCGACGCTGGCGGTCGGCGGGTGCACGTTCACCCTGGAGTCCGTCGAGCCGGCCGACGGCAAGATGCATCTGCGCGTCAAGGCGGCGAACGCGACCGACAAGCCGCTCGACGCGTCGGCGTGGCTTCGCCTGTCGGCCTCGCAGAAGCCGGACCCGAACAGCCGCGTCATGCGACTGCCGCAGGCGGTCTGGACGGAGAAGTGCGTCGCCAGCCTCGCTCCCGGCGAGACGAAGACGTTCACGTTCACGCCGGTGCTGGAGCCGGCGGCCGGCGCGCTGCTCACCGCCACCATGAGCGACGGCAGCCAGCCCGCGGTCGGGATCGCACGCGGCATCCAGTTGTCCGTGCAGCGTGCCAACCTGCTGCAAACGAATCAGACTGGGAGTTAGGCGGCGCGCGGTGCGACCTCTGCCGGTCATCCTCGGCGTGGTGCTGGGCCTTGCGGCCGCTGCGGTCGTCCTGCCGATGTTCGACGGCCGCGGCGCACCGCAGGGCTCCCGCGCCGGCCCGGTGCTGAGCGACTGCGACGGGCCGCTCCGCGAGCTGGTGATTCACTACGTTCCCGCATCCGCGAACATCACGGCCGAGGTCTATCGCGATCTTCTGCGGCACCTGCCGGACGGCGTCACCGTGCACGCGGTCTGCCCCGACGCGGCGGCGTTCGACGATCTTCGCGCCCGCGCGGGGGCCGTGCGGTGCACGCTCCGGCCGGTGGTGGTCGGTCACCCGATCACGACGTGGTCGCGCGACCGGTGGTTGGCGCTGGAGCCCGCGGGACCCGGCGAACCGGTGGTGCTGCTGGCTCCGCGCGGCGAGGACGGGGCCGATGCCTGGCCCGAGCGGCGAGGCGACGAGCGCGTCGCCGACGACCTGGCCGCGGACCTCGGCACCGGCGTCACCGCAACTCGCAGCGAGCTCTACTTCGACGGCGGCGATTTCGTCGCCGACACCGAGACCGTCTTCGTCACCCCCGCCGTGCTCCGCAGAAACCTTCAGCGGACCGTCGCGACCCGCGAGGAACTCGTCGAGCGGCTCCGCGCGGTGCTCGGGCGCCGCGTGGTGCTCTTCGACGAGGCCCCCGACCACCACGCGGGGATGTTCATGATGGCCACAGGCGACCGCACGGTCCTCGTGGGCGACCCGTCGGCGGGGCTGCGGGTGCTCGATCCCGGTTGCGACGGCGCCGCCGACGCGCTGCTGCCGCGCGAGGGGGCCGACGCCTCGGCCGAGACGCAGGCGCTGTTCGACGCCGTCGCCCGGCAGTGCGCGGAGGCCGGGTACCGCGTGGTCCGCATCCCGATGGTGCCCGGCCGCGACGGGCGGACCTACCTGACACACGTGAACGCGATCCTCGACCGGCGCGACGGCCGGCGAGTGGTCACCATGCCCACATTCCGCGGGGCCGAGGCGCTCAACGACGCCGCGGAGCGCACCTGGCGCGACCTCGGCTGGGACGTGCGCCGCGTGGACTGCACCGCCTGCTATCCGCACTTCGGCAGCCTGCGCTGCCTGGTCAACGTCCTGTCCAGATAGATGCCCCGGAGGTGTGCCGACACCTACTGTCCGGGTACCTAATTCGTTACGCTGCTGCAAGCAGTATATATACTGCTTGCAGCCTCACACACTACCGCCTCACTCTTGAACCCGCACCCCCGTGCCTGGTGAGCGCCCAACCCCCTCCTGCACAACGACTTACCCGCCCATCAGCGCCCGTTGCCGGTCCGACGTATTCCTTTGGCCCCCGGCGTGCCAGCGGGAAAAGCGTGTTGACTTACCGTGTTAGACGTGGTATATATACCACGTCTAACGCGGGGTGCATCGCTCCCCAACCCCCATACACTCGGAGGCACGACATGGCCAAGACACGGCTAACCCTTGCAAGATCAGAGATCATAGAGCACATTGAGGCCCTGCCCACGAGGATCTTCAGACTTGGCAACCTCCAGGGGATGCTCGCGGCCAATCGCGACCAGTGGCGTCTGACGCAGAGCCTGACCGGGAACGAGTTCATTGAGTATCTCTGCAAGCGCACGCAGTTGAACCGCGTGACGTTGTCGTTTCCGAGCCGAACAGAGGTCAGATTCTGCTGGGGGAAGGTCTCCCCCTACGAGGTAGCGAATTCGCTCCGGCCCCTGTCGTACTTCAGCCACTTCAGCGCAGTGCACCTGAATCAGTTGACCGAACAGATCCCCAAGGTACTGTACGTCAACTGCGAGCAGACCCCCAAACCCCGCTCGGACACCGTCCTGCGACAAGATCGCGTCGAGGCCGCGTTCAAGCGGCCGCAACGCATGTCAAGGAACGTCGCTGAGTACCGAGGCTACAAGATCATCCTCGTCAGCGGAATGCACACTGGACAACTGGGCGTGGTTGCGATGAAGGGACCCGGCGGGGAGGACCTGCGAGTAACCAACATCGAGCGAACGCTCATCGACATCGCGGTACGCCCTGCATACGCAGGCGGCGTGTTTGAGGTACTGAAAGCCTACCGGTTGGCACAGGACCGTGTGTCGACCAACCGACTGTCGGCCATGTACAGCCAACTTGACTACTTGTATCCCTACCACCAAGCCATCGGGTTCTATCTGGAGAAGGCCGGCGTTTACTCAGAGTCCCGGATCCGCCTGATGGAGAAGTTCCCCATCTCGCTCGATTTCTACCTGACACACAACGTCTCGAAATCCGAACTCACTTACTCCCCCAGGTGGCGGCTATTCCACCCAAAGGGCCTCTAGCGACTTGCAGGCGTTGACTACGAAGTCGAAGTAGAAATCGAAGTCTCGCAATTGCACGCTTGCTTCGACGGTTGCCTCCACCGCGGCAAAGTCCTGTCTATGAAACTCTCTGTGGTTCTCAATCTCTCCCAGCAAGCGCAGTGGGACCTTCTTCGCCAGAAACATATTGCGCAGGAGTTCGCCATTGTCGTCACTGGAGAGGTCGACCGGGCAGCGCGTCATGACAATGTAGATGTCGAAGAAGTCTCGCGCTCTTGCCGCCCCGGAGGACGATTTCACAGTTCTCCGGTACTCTGGCATCTGCTGACAGATGGCTCTGAGCTTCTCCGCGGCTATCATCACGGGAGTATAGACGTAAACGGTCAGCCCGTCGATCTGTGCCTCCTGCTTGTTCTCGCAATATTCATGGCTGCTGATGTCAACCAGGAATCTCCTCATGTGACCGGGCCCTGCCTCGATGGCATTCTTCCTCAACCGCTCGGAGTCGCCGGCGAGGCCCGCAAACCTGCTCGCCTCCATCAGCTTGAACTCGACTCGGTAGCCACCCCAGAACTCGGCCATGTCCGGCGTCATCCGCAGCGGTCGAGGCGCCAGCTTCACGTCAAAGGCCTCATACCCTCGTTCTCGGAACGTGGTTTCCAGCCCTCGCGCAACCTTCCGTTGGACAGCATCGAGATCGCGTTCCTCGAACTGCCCCTGCATCGAGAAGTCCAAGTCCAGCGACGAGCGCCCCGCGATCCCATGAATGATGTCCAGTGCATTGCCTCCCTTGAGGACAAGGGTGTCCATGAGGTCGTCATCGGAGAACAAGCCCATGATGGCGATTCTCCGCAAGGTCCTGAGGCGGTCAAGATCTGTCGGCCCTTCTCCACGCTTGCCAAGCCTACCTCCCCTTGCCATATCCTTTCCTCTCAAGAAGCAACCTCCGGTGGTCTCCCTTATTATGCTCTGCGCCACACTACGGTGCAAGAACACTCCGGTTGAGGCCTGCAGCTCAAGAAGGCCTGGAGAGAGAATCACCGCTTCGCAACTGCGGAGCGAGGTACATCGTGAGGCCACAAGCCGGCCATGGCCCAACATGTAGCGCATGAGGGTGTCTTTCGTTGACATTATCGGACGCTCGGGCTACACTCGCGGCGCGTGGTCGCGGGAACGGCTCCGACTGCGCCGCGATGTCACCGAGCACGACCGGGCACGGCAGGCCGTGCCCCTACAACGGCAAGGGCAAACAACCGGGCGGACACAAGGCCCGCCCCTACGACGGCAACGGCGAACGGCCGGGCACGATGTATCGTGCCCCTACAACGGCAAGGGCAACAACGCACGGCGGGACAAGCCCGCCGTGGCACAAGGACGGTCGGGCACGGCATGCCGTGCCCCTACGAACGCAGCGGCAGCGACGGGGTGTGATCGTTGGCGGAAGGCGCGCCCGAACGCGAATGCGAGTTCCAGGAGCCGCGCGACGGCGGCAAGGTCCAGTGCCGCGTCTGTCCCCACGAGTGCATCATCGCCGAGGGGCGGACGGGCATCTGCCTGTGCCGCAAGAACGTCGGCGGGCGGCTGAGGCCCATGAACTACGCCCGCGTGACCTCGGCGGGGATGGACCCGATCGAGAAGAAGCCGCTCTACCACTTTCATCCGGGCAAGGACATCCTGTCGCTGGGCACGTGGGGGTGCAACTTCAAGTGCGACTTCTGCCAGAACTGGCAGATCAGCCAGCAGGAAGCGAGCACGCAGCACCTGCCGCCCGCGGAGGCGGTCGAGACGGCGCGGCGGCACGGAAGTGTCGGCATCGCCTATACCTACAACGAGCCGACCATCTGGTACGAGTACGTGCTCGATACCGCGCGGCTGGCCCGCAAGGCCGGCCTGGTCAACGTGCTGGTCACGAACGGCCACATCAACGCCGCGCCGCTGGAGCGGCTGCTCGAGGTGGTCGACGCGATGAACATCGACCTGAAAGCGTTCACCGAGGCGTTCTACGCCAGGCACTGCAAGGGCCGCCTGGCGCCGGTCCTGGAGACCGCCCGGACCGCCGCGAAGCGGTGCCACGTGGAGACGACGACGCTCCTCATTCCCGGCGAGAACGATTCGGAGGAGGAGCTGACGCAGCTTCGAGACTGGATCGTCGAGAACCTGGGGCCGGACAGCCCGACGCATTTGTCGGCGTACTTCCCGCGGCACAAGTTGAGGGCCCCGGCGACGCCGCTGGAGTCGCTGACGCGCGGCCGCGACATCCTGAGCGAGCGGCTCGACTACGTGTACATCGGGAACGTCGTGGCGCCGGGCCTGGGCAACACGCGGTGCCCCGGCTGCGGGGCGACGGTCATCCGCCGCTCCGGGTACGCCGTGGACACAAGCGGACTGCGCGGGACCGCGTGCGCCGACTGCGGCCGCGAGATGAACGTCGTCACCGGCGAGGCGTAAGCGAGGCCCCGGCGGTTCGGGGGCGACGTGCGAGGGAATCATCGGGGGAACATCGGGACGGCGGAGGCCTGATCCATACCATCGTTTTGGCTAAAGTCCGATAACTGTGTGCCCGATAACCCCTTAAGTCTGCCGGAGCGTCGGGGAGTGTGCGCCCGTACCGCGCCCGCCCTCAACAGGGCAGGTGTCGGCTGTGGACGCTCGTCACGTCTCCCGGGGCCGGCCTGGAGTGTTCGATGAGACGCAGTCACCCCGTTCTGATCACAATCTTTCTTCTGGCCGCCGCGTGCGGTGCCTGCCGCGAGCCGCTCGAGTCACCCCAACGTCCGCGCGAGATCAAGGTGCCGGAGTACCTGGAGAACACGATCGGCGAGCGGGCCATCATCAGCGGCGGCGACGCCGTGCTCGTCCAGGGGCTCGGGCTCGTCACGGGCCTGGCCGGGACCGGGTCGACGGCCCACCCGCCGGGCATCCGCAACCGGATGCTCAAGATCATCACGCAGCACGAGGTGCCGAATCCGGAGACGGTGCTCGCGGACCCGAACACGGCGGTGGTGTTCATCAGCGGGTACATTCCGCCGGGCAGCCGGCCGGGCGAGCCGTTCGACCTGGTGCTGACCGCGGCGCCGGGAACGCAGACGACGAGCCTCGAGGGCGGCACGCTGCTCGGGTCGGAGCTGTACCGCGTGGAGATGACGCGGACGGGCTCGGCCCCGGGCAAGGCGCTGGCCTTGGGCGAGGGCGAACTGTTCGTTTCGCCGTTTGTGGTCGAGGACGCCGGCCGACCCGCGTCCGAGGGCGCCCCCCAGGCGCGCGGCGGCCTCAGGCTCATCGACTCGGCACCGGCCCCGGAGCCGGCGCCCGAGACGCCCGGCGCCGAGGAGCCGACGCGCCGCACGGCGCCCACCGCCGCGTGGATCCTCGGCGGCGGGCGGTGCCGCTACACCCGGAACTTCTTTCTCAACCTCCTGGAGCCCAGCGAGCGGACGGCCCAGCAGATCATCCGGCACATCAACGCCCGGTTTCCCGGCGCGGCCCGCGGCAACATCGACCCGGGGATCATCGACCTGACGGTTCCCGCCGGCTACGCGCACGACAAGCTGCGGTTCCTGGAGGTCGTCAACGCCATCTACCTGATCGACAGCCCCGACCAGCGCGAGCGGCGCATCCGCGAACTGGTGGCCAAGCTGCGGGCCGGCCGCGATCCGACGGGCATCATGGCGGCCATGGAGGCGTTCGGCAAGCCGACGATCCCGCTGGTGGAGCCGCTGCTGCGGGACCCCGACGCAGGGGTGCGGTTCTGCGCCGCGGAGGTGCTGTGCCGGCTCGATCAGCCGATCGCCATCCAGACGCTGGAGGCGTTCGTGCGTGACGACGCGTCGCCGCACCAGGAGCGGGCGGTCCTCGCCCTGGGCGAACTGTCGGGCGCGAGCGCCGCCGGGGTGATCCACCGGGGCTTCAGCGCCAAGAGCCCCAGGGTGCGGATCGCGTCGTACCTGACGCTCCGCCGCGTGGCGCCGACGCTGCTCGACGCGATGGACATCCCCGGGCGGCTGGAGTTGGGCGTGGTCAAGGCGGGCGACGACCCGTTCATCTTCGTCAGCCGCCAGATCAAGCCGCGCATCGTCATCTTCGGCGACGCCGCGATCGACCCGCCGCTACTGGTGACGACCCCCCGGCTGCTCGTGTCGGCGATCCAGGGGGACGACCGCGTGGCGATGGCGAGCAAGGAATTCGGCTGGCAGAACGTCATCCGGCCGCGCCTGGCCCTGGTCGACATCATCGTGACGATGGCCGGCTGGCCGCGCATCGACATGGACCGCCCGAAGCTCAACGCGCTGGACCTGTCGTACTCGGACGTGGTGGGCTTCCTGGACCAGGCGTCGCGGCAAGGGGCCCTGAAGGCACCGATCGTCTACGAGCCGGTCGCCTTCGTCGGACCGGAGACGGACCTGACGGCGCCGCTCGAAGACGCGACCGGGGACATCGTGATCCCGGAGAAGTAGCCGTCGTGGCGGGCCCCGCGCGGCCGCGCCGGGCCCGGCCATAGCAGCCGGGCGCTCAAGCAGCAGAGATCATCCGGAGACCGAGATGCGAATCAGGAAACTGGAGTTGTTCGGCTTCAAGTCGTTCGCCGACCGGACCGACTTCGCCTTCGACGACGGCGTGACGTGCGTGGTCGGGCCGAACGGCTGCGGCAAGAGCAACATCGTGGACGCCGTGAAGTGGATCCTCGGCGAGCAGTCGGCCCGGAGCCTGCGCGGCCACGAGATGGCGGACGTCATCTTCAACGGGTCCGCCGACCGGCACCCGCTGGGCTTCGCCGAGGCGACGCTGACGGTGGACAACGCGTCGCGCCGGCTCCCCATCGACCTGGCCGAGGTGGCCATCACGCGGCGGCTCTATCGTTCCGGCGAGAGCGAGTACCTGGTCAACCGCAAGCTCTGCCGGCTGAAGGACATCCGGGAACTCTTTCTGGACACGGGCGTGGGCCTGAATGCCTACAGCCTCATCGAGCAGGGCAAGGTGGACGTGCTCCTGCAGAGCAACCCGCGCGAACGCCGGGCCGTCTTCGAGGAGGCCGCGGGGATCAGCAAGTACAAGGTCAAGAAGAAGGAGGCTCTCCGCAAGCTCGAACGGACCGAGCAGAACCTGCTCCGGCTGTCGGACATCGTCGAGGAACTCGAGCGGCGGCTCCGCAGCGTCAAGTACCAGGCGGGCAAGGCGCGCTCCTGGCAGACCTACAGCGACCGCCTCAAAGAGCTGCGCATCATGCACGCGCTCAACGAGTACCACGCCCTGAGCGGCCGCGCGGCCGAACTGGGCGATCAGCGCCGCCGGAACGAGGAGGTCCGCGCCGGGTTCGAGGCGGCCGTCAGCCGGATCGAGACCGAGCAGAGCGAGTTGGAGACGGCCCTGGTGGGCCTGGACGACGAGCTTCGGCGGGCCGACGCCGACCTGATGGACCTGCGGGGGCAGATCGCCGCGGCCGAAAGCGCCATCACGTTCAACCGCACGCGGATCGACGAATGGCGCCAGACCGAGGCTCGCGACCGTCGCCGCATCCGGGACCTCGACGGCCGGCTCCGCGACCTCGGCGCGCAGGTGGCCGATGCGCGCGGCGAGGCCGAAACGGTCGAAGCGCAGCTGGAGCGCCTGCGCGACGAGTTGGCCCGCACCGAAGAGGCCCTGGGCGCCGCCCACGAGGGCGTCCGCAGCGCAGCCGCGACGCTCGAAGAGCACAAGACCGCCATCATCGACCTGGTGCAACTGTCGTCGCAGGTCCGCAACGACATCTCGTCGGTGGACCTGCGGTCGGAGAACCTCGGCGGGTCGCGACGCCGGCTCGAGCGGCGCCTCGGCGAGATCGCCGAGCAGTTGCAGCAACTCGCCGAGCAGGAAGGCACGATCGAGAGCGAAATCGCCGACCTCGACTTCACGATCCAGCGCGACCAGGAGCGGCTGAAGGTCAAGCGCGACGAGGCTGAGCGCCTCAACGCCGAGGCCCGCGAGGCGGCGACCGAGATGGCCGCCGCAAAGGAGTACCGGTCGGGCCTCAAGTCGCGCAAGGAGCTGCTGGAGGACCTGGAGCACAGGGGCGAAGGCCTCGAGGAAGGCGTCCGGCGGGTGCTCGATCTGTCGCGCCGGGGATTGTTCCCGGGTATCCGCGGGATCGTCGCCGACCTCGTGGCCACCGACGTGCGCTACGCGACGCTCATCGAGGCGGCGCTCGGCGACGCCGAGCAGTTCATCGTCATCGACCGCCGCCAGGACGTGCTCGACTCGCTGGAGGCGCTCCAGGAGGCCCTGGACGCCCGGGCGGGGTTCCTGCCGCTCGATTGCGTGCGCCGGCCGGCGGCCGTGGCCGACCCCGCCGGGCGCGAGGGCGTCGTCGCACGCGCTGCCGACCTGGTCCGCGCCGACGACGACCTGCGGCCCATGGTGGAGTGCCTGCTGGGCAACACGCTACTCGTGGAGGACCTGGCGGCGGCACTGCGCCTGTCGGCCGACGGGCAGTTCCGGGACGTCCGGTTCGTCACCATGTCCGGCGAGACGGTGGAGCCCGACGGCACGATGAGCCTGGGCCGGCTGACCGCCCGCGCGGGACTCATCAGCCGCCGAAGCGAACTGAGGGAACTCGACGGCCAACTCGCCGAGGTCGAGGGACGCATCGTCCGCTTGCAGGCGCGCAGCGAAGGCATCGCCCGGCGGATCCACGAGCTGGACGACCAGCAGCGCGAGCTGCGAAGCACCGTGTACGACGCGTCGACCGTCCGGGTGGACCTCGTCGCGCAGAAGCGACGGCTGGCCGAGATGGCCGAGGCGATCCAGGACGAGCAGCCCGTCGTCGCGTCGGAACTCGACGCCGTCGGCCGCGAGGCCGGCGAACTCACCGAGCGGCGCGCTGAACTGGCCTCCCGCCTGGAGGACCTCGACCGGCAGGCCGCCGAGCGGCGCGGCCAGGTAGCCGACCTGTCGCAGCGCCTTGCGGAGGCGGAGGCGGAGCGAGCGCGGCTCGAAGAGGCCCGGACGCGCCGGCGGGTGGAGGCGGCGAAGGTGGAGGAGCAGCGCCGCGGCGTCCAGGACCGGCTCGCCCACCTCCAGGCGACCCGCGCCGAGGCCGCCCGACAGCGCGACGAGGCGGCCGAGGAGGTGGCCTCGTGCCGCCGGCGCTTGCGCGAGGCCGAGCGGACGATCCTGGGCCACGAATCCGAGATCGCAAGGCTGTTCCTGCGGAAGGAATCGGTCGGACGGCAGTGCCGCGAGGTGGCCGGCCGCCGGCAGGAGGGCCGCAACCGCGTCGCCGCACTGCACGAGCAGATTCGCGGCCAGCAGGCCCGCCTCCACGAGACCGACCAGGCCCGCCACGAGCTGGACATGAACCTCGCCGAGTGCCGCATGAAGATGGAGACCCTCGAGGCGCGGGTCCGCGAGGATTACGACCTCGACCTGCGGGGCCGGCTCGACGGCTACCAGCCCGAGGATGTCGACTGGAACGCCGTCGAGGAAGAGATCACCCAACTGCGCACCCGAATCGAACGCCTCGGCGCGGTGAACCTCGACGCCATCGCCGAGCAGGAGCAGCTCCAGCAGCGCGCGGAGTTCCTGCGGGCGCAGCAGGCGGACCTGGAAGAGGCGCGCCGCAGGCTCGATCATCTCATCGAACGGATCAACGCCGAGTCGATCGCGCGCTTCAGCGCCACGTTCGAGCAGGTCCGCGAGAACTTCCAGCAGCTCTTCCGCAAACTCTTCGGCGGGGGCAAGGCCGACATCGTCCTGCTGGAGCCCGAGGACGTGCTGGAGTCGGGGATCGAGATCGTCGCCCGGCCGCCGGGCAAGGAGCCGTGCTCCATAAGCCTCCTCTCCGGCGGCGAGAAGACGATGACCGCCGTGGCCCTGCTGCTGGCGGTGTTCCGCTCGAAACCGTCGCCGTTCTGCATCCTCGACGAGGTGGACGCCGCCCTGGACGAGGCCAACGTCGAACGCTTCAACGCCGTCGTCCGCGACTTCGTGCAGGACTCGCAGTTCATTGTCATCACGCACTCGAAGCGGACCATGGCCGCTGCCGACGTGCTCTACGGCGTCACCATGCAGGAGCCCGGCGTGTCGAAGAAAATCAGCGTGCGATTCGCCGACCTCCACGAGATCGACCTCGGCGACGAGGCCAAGTCGAACCAGGCCGCCGGCCTGTAGCAGCAAGGACGTAGGGGCACGGCCTGTACGTGTTTAGCGTGGGTGCCACGCACAGGCCGCCCCGGTCGTATGGGGGCGACTGTGCGTGCGGAAGCTGAGCATGGCCACTCCCGCTGCTCGCCGGGCTCGCAGGGGGGCGTGGCCATGGCACCCCCGGCTCACGGGACGGCTGGTGAAGGTGGGGTTCACGATGACCGACACAGCGGACTCTTCTCCGCGCACGTTGCGCCTGCCCGTGGTGCCGCTCAGGGAGATGGTGGTCTTTCCGCACCTGGTGGTGCCGCTGATGCTGGCCCGCCAGGCGAGCATGCAGGCCGTCCGCCGCGCCAATGACGCCGACGGCATGGTGTTCCTCCTGAGCCAGGTCGACGGCCGCGTCGACGCCCCGACCGCCGACGAGTTCTACTCCGTCGGGTCGCTCGCCCGCGTGCTCCAGTTGTTCCGCGCCGCCGACGACATGCACAAGGTCATCGTCGAGGCCGTCGGGCGCGCCCGGGTCCGGCGTCTCAGCTTCGCGCGCGGCGAGTACCGGGCCACCGTCACCGTCATCCCCGAGCAGGTTCGCCGGACGCCCGAGAGCGAGGCCCTCGTCCGCACCGTGAAGGAACAGTTCTTCGCCTACAGCCGCGACACCCTCACCGTGCCGGAGAACATCGCCGAGCTGGTCGAGATCATCGACGAGCCGGACCAGCTCGCCGACACCGTGGCCGCCTACGCAGGCTTCCCCATCGACGTGAAGCAGGAACTCCTGGAGGAATCCGACGCCAACCGGCGCCTGAACCGCCTGGCCGGCCTCCTGGGCCACGAGCTGAAAATCCTCGGGCTCCAGCGCGACATCAACGACCGCGTCCGGAGCAAGATCCAGAAGAGCCAGCGCGACTACTTCCTCCGCGAGCAACTGCGGACCATCGAGGAGGAACTCGGCCAGGGCGACCCCGCCGCGGCGCCCTACGGCGAACTGGAGGCCGCCATCGCCAAGGCCGGCATGCCCGAGGACACCCTCGCCGTGGCCCACCGCGAGTTGCAGAAACTGCGGCGCACCGCGCCGATGAGCCCGCAGGCCGCCGTCATCGAGGAGTACCTCAACTGGCTCGCCGCCATGCCCTGGCAGAGGCGGACCGAGGACAACCTCGACCTGGACCACGCCCGCGAGGTGCTCGACCGCGACCACTTCGGCCTCGAAGAGCCCAAGCAGCGGATCCTGGAGTACCTGGCCGTGAAGCGCCTGACGGCCGACTCGCAGAAGGAGCCGATCCTGTGCCTCGTGGGGCCGCCCGGCGTCGGCAAGACCAGCCTGGCCCGCAGCGTGGCCGAGGCCCTGGGGCGCCGGTTCGTCCGCAAGAGCCTGGGTGGCGTCCGCGACGAGGCCGAGATCCGCGGCCATCGCCGCACCTACGTCGGCGCCATGCCCGGCCGCGTCATCCAGAGCCTCCGCAAGGCCGGCACGCGGAACCCGGTCTTCCTCCTGGACGAGATCGACAAGCTGGCCGCCGACTTCCGCGGCGACCCCGCGTCGGCTCTCCTGGAAGTGCTCGACCCCGACGAGAACCACAGCTTCAGCGACCACTACCTCGAAGTGGAGTTCGACCTGTCGGACGTCCTGTTCATCACCACCGCCAACCTGGCCGCGGCCATCCCGCCCGTGCTGCGCGACCGCATGGAGGTGATTGACCTGAGCGGCTACACGCTCCACGAGAAGCGAGAGATCGCGCGGCGGCACCTGCTGCCGCGACAACTGGCCGCCCACGGCCTGACGCGCAGCCGGCTCCGCGTCTCGCCCGCCGCGCTGGAACGCATCGCCGAACGTTACACCAGCGAGGCCGGCGTACGCAACCTCAACAAGCGCCTGGCCGAACTCTGCCGCAAGGTGGCCGCACAACTCGCCCGACGCAAGCGACGACCGAAGAAGCCCGTCAGCGTCACCGCCAGGAACCTGGCCGACCATCTCGGCCCCGAACCCGTCCGCGACGAGCAGGCAGGCCGCGCGCGAACCGTCGGCGTCGCCACCGGACTGGCGTGGACCGAGGTCGGCGGACGCATCATGACCGTGGAAGCCTCGTGGATGCGCGGCAAAGGACGGATCACGCTGACCGGCCAGCTCGGCGACGTGATGCAGGAATCGGCCCGCGCGGCCGTGACGTTCGTCCGCTCCAGCGCCGAGCGGTTCGGCCTCGACGCCGGCGTCTTCGACCGCGTGGACCTCCACGTCCACGTGCCCGAAGGCGCCACGCCCAAGGACGGGCCCAGCGCGGGCCTCGCCATGGTCGCGGCCCTGGTCTCGACGCTGACGGGCCGGCCCGCGCGCGGCGACGTGCCCGCGACCGGCGAAATCACCCTGCGCGGACGCGTCCTGCCCATCGGCGGCCTGAAGGAAAAGGCCCTGGCCGCCCACCGGCGCGGCCTGCGGACCATCGTCCTGCCCGAGGGCAACCGCCCCGACGTGGGGAAGATTCCCGAGGAGGTCCTGTCGGAGATGACGCTGGTCTTTGTCCGCGACGTGGCCGAGGCCCTGGAGCACCTGGTTCCCGAGGCCCTGACCGCGCCCGGCGCGTCGCAGGACCTTCCGCAGGCGCTGCCGCCACCCCCGCCACCGGGCGACGCGCGACGCCCGGAACCCACGGAACCGCCTGACGCGCCCGAGGCCCCCGACCCGCCCTTCGTCACCCCGCCGCATTAACGAAGTGAGAAGCGAGAAGCCCCGATCGCTGTCAATGCGATTCGGGGTCCCGGATGCCGGATGGCCCGGCATCGGGATCGGAAGGGAGAAAGGGAAAGCCCCGGCCCCGACCAAGCCGTCCGCACGGGCGGACGCCGTTGCCGCTGTAGGGGCGGGCCTCGTGTCCGCCCGGTCGTTGCCGTTGTAGGGGCACGGCATGCCGTGCCCGTCGTGGTGTGGGGCGTGATGCGTAGCGCGGGTGCCACCGTCGCTGTGGCGCAGCCGCGGGTGACCATGATCGGCACACCGGAAGAGGTCGTCAGGCTGCGAGTCCCACCAATCCGGCGATCAGCACAACGCGGACCAGCCACACGGCGAAGATGATGATGACGGTCTGGAGAAGGTCCAGGTCGAAGAGCTTCATCATCAGCACGACGAAGAGAATAAACCCCACGATGTCCGCCAGCAGCCAGTTGACCAGCGAGAGCCCGCCGACGACCGCGTTGACCCCGACCACCAGCAGGGCCGCCTTCCACAGAAACTCGCCGAGCGGCGGGAACTGCACATCCGCAATCCGCCGGGCCAGCAACATGGCGATGATCAGCAGTATCCACGAGACAGCACAGCCGAAAAGCCAGACGATGAGAGTTGCCATGGTTGCCCTCCTTTCCTGGGAGCGTCGCCGGATGCACGCGAAGCGCTCCGGCAGCGCCCGTCCGGCAGCACTGCCGGCCATTCATCTTGCCCCATAGCTTAACAATCTGGAATTCAATGACAAGCGGGGCGTGTCGCCGTCCACGGGTCAACCCTTGAGCACGGCCAGGGGGACCATGCGGGCCACGCGGCCGGCCAGGCCCGCGCCGACCACCGTGTCGATCACCGCCTCGATGTCCTTGTAGGCCTGAGGGGCCTCTTCCTTGATGTGATGGCGGTCCTCGCACACCAGGTACACGCCGGCCATCGCCTCGCGGAACTCATCGTCGCTCACGGCGCCCGGGCGGAGGACCTTGCCCTTGCGCGTGACCTTGCCCGCGGCCTCGGTGCGGCTCATGACGCGGCCCGCGCCGTGATTGACGCTCCACAGGCTCCGCCGCCCCGACTCGACGCCCGACAGGAGGTAGCTCGCCGTCCCCATCGAGCCGGGGATGAGCACCGGCTGGCCCGTGGCGGCGAACGGCGTGCCGGCCATCTTCGACGCCGGGAAGGCGCGGGTGGCGCCCTTGCGGTGCACGCACAGACGGCGGCCGCCGGCCTCCTCGAACTTCGCGATGTTGTGCGCCACGTCGTACACCAGCGGCATGGCGATCTCGCCCAGGGCGTGCCGCACGTCGTGCCGCACGAGGGTGGCCATCACCTGCCGGTTGGCGTAGGCGAAGTTGGCGGCGCACTTCATGGCCTCGAAGTACTCGCGTCCCTCGGCCGACTCCAGGGGCAGGTACATGAGCTGGCGGTTGGGCAGCGTGTCGCCGCGCCGCTCGTTGAACTTCAGGGCCCGCTTCATGAACTGCCCGCCGACCTCGTGGCCCAGTCCGCGGCTGCCCGAGTGGATCATCACGACGAACTGCCCTTCGCGCAGTCCCCACGCGTCGGCCAGCGCCGTGTCGAACACGCGGTCCACGCGCTGCAGCTCGATGAAGTGGTTCCCGCCGCCGAGGGTGCCGAACTGCACGCGGCCGCGCGCCATCGCCTGGTCGGGCACGCAGCCGGGGTCGGCCGCCATGCATCCGCCGTCCTCGATCCGCAGGAGATCGGCCGCCAGCTCGTCGGGGCGGAACGCCCGACGGAACCGCGGATTGTGCCGGCAGAGCATCTCGACGGCCGGGACGCCGCGCGCGAGGAACTGCTTCATGTCGCGCGGCGGAAGTTCCTGGCTCGCCTTGCCTTCGCCCAAGGGGATGTCGCGGCGGATGGAGTCGGCCAGGGCGCGGACGTCCACGTCGGCGGCGTCCAGGGGCGTGGTCATCAGGCGCATGCCGCAGTTGATGTCGTAGCCCACGGCGGCCGGCGAGATGTAGTGCGGCGTGGCCCACACGCAACCGATGGGCACGCCGTAGCCGATGTGGATGTCGGGTGTGGCGAAGACCTGGGCGTCGGGGTCGATGCTCGCGGCGTCGCAGAGCTGGTCGACGGCTCCGCGCTCGAGCTGAATCGTTTCCCGGGCGAAGATCCACGCGTCGGTGACCATCGCGCCCTGCCGGGGCACGTGGAGCGTGTTCTCATCGACGCGGTTCATCGTCGGCATCGCGACCGCCCTCCGGGCCGGACGGCGCACGCGCCCCGGCCGCCCGAGGCCATGGTACGCCGGGCCGCGTGCACCCGCAAGGTTCCGCACACGTCGGGGGTTCGCGCGGCAGCGGAAAACTCTATAATGCCACGCTCATGGTGGCCGTTCGTCGGCGCGGCACCGGTTGCGAAGGAGGTGGAGCGTGGCGTTCCTGGTTGCGGTCGGTCTGGCGTTCGTGCCGCTCTTCGTGGCCATCGACCTGGCCGGGTGCATCCCGGTGTTCCTGGGCCTGACCGGCGACCTGGAGCGCGACCGGAGGCATCGCATCGTCAACCAGGCGACCGCGGTGAGCTTCATCATCGCGGCGGTCTTCGCGCTGACGGGCGAGCTGGTCTTCCGGCTGCTGTCAATCGAGACGGCCGACTTCCAGATCGGCGGCGGGGCGCTGCTCTTTTGCTACGCCCTCGTGGACATCCTGGCCACCGGCCGCAGGATGCGGCGCGACACCATGGCCGTGGGAATCGTCCCGCTGGCCACGCCGCTCATTGCGGGGCCCGCGCTGCTGACGACGATCATCCTCATGGTCCACCAGCACGGCCGCTGGGAGACGCTGGCGGCGGTGGCGGTCAACCTGCTGCTCGTGTGGGCGGGCCTGCGGTCGGCCGGCTGGTTCTCCGCCCGCATCGGCCGCGAGGTCCTGAACGGCGTCTCCAAGGTCCTGATGGTCCTGCTGGCGGGCATCGGCGTGATGATGGTCCGCACGGGCTTGATGTTCTACCTGGGGGGCAACTGAGCCGCCGCCGCGCCCAAGGAGTCGCACCGTGGCGTTCCTGACGAACCTGGCCCTGGCGTTCATTCCGTTGCTGGCGGCGATGAATCCGCTGGGGAAGATCCCGCTCTTTGTCGGCCTGACGCAGAACGCCACCCCGGTGCGCGTGCGGCAGGTGATGCGGCAGGCGGTCGGCGTGAGCCTGACCATCGGCGTGGTGTTCCTCTTCGCGGGCCGGTACATCTTCAACTTCCTGTCGATCCGCGGTGAAGACTTCCAGATCGGCGGCGGGGTGCTCCTGTTTATCATCGCCGTGGCCGACCTGCTGAACGTGCGCCGCCGCATCTCGCGCGACGACGAGGCCCTGGGCATCTTCCCGCTGGCGACGCCGCTGATTGCCGGCCCCGCGCTGCTGACGACCATCCTGCTCATGGCCGAGCACTACGGCAGCGCGGCGACGCTGCTGGCGCTGGTGGCGAACACCGCCCTGATGTGGGGCTCGCTCAAGGCCGCGTCGTGGCTCGTAGCACGGCTGGGCCGCCCGACGCTCATCGCCCTGTCGAAGGTCATGATGATCCTGCTGGCGGCCATCGGCGTCATGATGGTCCGGACGGGGTTGACGACCTACCTCGGCACGGAGTGACCCGCCCGGAAGGAGGCTCCCGATGAACGCTCGCCCTGCACGCGGCCCGGTCGCGTCGGCGCTGGCGGCGGCCGTGTTCGTCACGGTACTGGCCGCCGCGCCCGGGTGTCGGACGACGCCGAAGTTCGCGCCCGATTCGCCGCTCGGCCGCGACGCGCATCCGCGGCTGTTGTTCCGCGCCGCGGACGTCGAGCGGATGAAGCGGACCCTCGAAACCGTGCCGGAAGCCATGGCACAGTGGGAGCAAATGCTCGCGAGGGCCGACCCCGCGCGCGAGATCGAGCTGCCCGTGCCCGGCACGCCCATCCAGCCCGACTGGGCACGCGTCACGGGCCGCATGGGCGGCCACGCGGCACAGTGCGGCGTCGTCTACCAGATGACCGGCCGCAAGCCCTGCGCCGACTGGGTCCGGCGGATGCTGCTCGAGTGGGCCCGCGCGTTCGACGAGCGGGTGGACTTCCGCCTGTGCGGCGACTGGCACGGCACGGAGGTCGGCCACAAGGGCGAGGGCGGCAATAACATGGCCTTCTTCTTCGCCGGCGAGCTGCTCACGCGCGCCGCACTGGCCTACGACTGCATCCACGACACCCTGTCGGACGAGGACCGCGAGACCATCGAGCGCGACTTCTTCGGCCGCTTCGTCGAGACAATCGAATCCGTGGACTACTCGCGCCGCATGCCCGGCAAGGCCCGCGACTTCATGACCGGCGGCGGACAGTGGAACGGGGCCAACCTGTGCAACATGGGCCTCGCCGCCGTGGGGTTCGCCCTGGGCGACGAGCGGCTGCTGGAGCGCGGCGTGAGGAACTTCAAGCTCTACCTCGCCCGCGACCTGCTCAGCGACGGGTTCTGGATCGAGGAGGACCGCACCTACTCGGACCTCTGCATGCGCACGCTCTTCACCTTGGCGTGGATGGCCCGCTCGTGCGGCTACACGGAAGACCTGTTCAACCTGGTGGCCGAGGCGCGGCCGCCCGGCGCCTACGACCGCCGCTACGGCGGGGCCCCCCCCGAGTGCGACGGGCCGGCGCCGCCGGAACGGTCGCTGGTGATGTACCTCGACGCACAGATCGGCTACCAGTACCCCACGCTCGGCCCCGGCAACTGGGGCTGGTACCCCGGCCGCGGCAGCATCACCGACAGCGGCCAGCTCATCGGGCTCTACACCGCCGGCTACGCCGTCTGGGGCAAGGACGACTACGCCTTCGTGCTCGGCAGCGTGGATCGCGGCCGCGCGCGGCTCGGCCTGGGCGGGCTGGGCCTCTTGTACTTCGCCCGCCCGATCGAGGCGGCCGAGCCGCCGGACGCGCGCAGCCGGTGGTATCCGCACGCGCGATGGGTGGTCCTGAAGAGCGTCGAGGGCCGCGCGTACTGGGGCAGCGATGCGCTCGTGGCCTTCGTGCCGTACGGCACGCACCGCCCCAAGGGACTTCAGCCGCTGTCGCTCGACCTCTCGGGCTTCGGCCGCGTCGTCGCCCCGCGCACGGCCATCACCGACTACGCCCAGAAC
>Ga0272441_10006726_pt1 | contig 19073 bp, 24 predicted proteins | sample SSMProp6N_FD_193582 | JGI IMG/M metagenome (GOLD analysis project Ga0272441, IMG submission 193582) | Marine sediment archaeal communities from Little Sippewissett salt marsh, Falmouth, MA, United States - SSM-Prop-6N | ecosystem: Environmental > Aquatic > Marine > Wetlands > Sediment ... | reverse complement strand
CCGGATATCCTCGATTGAAAGCGATTTGCCTGTAGGATTATTGGGCGTTGAAAGAACGATAAAAGCCGCTCTTTCTTCCTGTGCCCTGCGAATGATTTCAGGCACATCGAAACCAAGATCCTCATGCATGGGAACAATAACCCGCTCAGCCTGCAGCATGATCGCAATCTTGTCATAAAGGGAAAACGATGGTTCGGGAATAACGATCCTGCTGCCCTTTTCAAGACAGGCTATGAATATGGTGTAGAGCATCTCGTTCGATCCGTTGCTCATCATAACCGATTCGGGCGAAACACCTGTAAATTCAGCATATGCCTGAATCCCCCTGTATGGCAGAATATCCGGATAGCGGTTCCATGACTCCTGTTTGAATTCATCGAGTATCGCGTCCTTCAGCCCTTCGGGCAGATCAAAAGGGCTTTCGTTCTGATTCAGTTTTATCTCCGCATTCTGGCCTCCTTCAACGCTGTATGCCCCTATACGCTGCAAGGCAGGATTTAACAGGCGGGAGAAATCTTTACCAACCATCTCGTAGATTATTTTATTGCTGTTCATCGGCCATCTTCACTTCAAAATGCCTCTATCAATACGTCTGACTATTACCTATCAACATCCGACATAAAGATTTAACCCGAATAATTCATGAGAGTTCGAAAACCCGAATTGTAGAAATATTACATAGAGCCGATCATGTACCCGGATTCCCTCCTGAAAACCGGTAAAAAAGCTCAAAACCACATACAGTCATGCCGCCCCCGGCACCAACAATGAATTCCCGTGTAAGCCCCGTGAAATCCGAACATCTATTTCAGAGGGAAAGCACGAGAATGACAGAAAAGGGAAAGTTTCCCGTCATTGTACGCCCTTTTTTCTTCCTTTGGTGAATTATTCAGGATTTATATGCTCAATGCAGGTTAAAATACTGATTTTTGTCCTGCTTCAGGTTGAGAATATCTCTTTTTTATTAAATCAGAGCGAAAAAGGTTGACTTCTTGTTTTTTTTTCATACCTTAAAACAAGACAAAATTATTCCTATTTAAGGATGTAACAAGGAGGCATAAAATGATCAGAATCAATAAATCACCGCGGGATATACTTGATGACATTTACTCACTGGCATACTGGATGACAGGCAGTGAGCATGAATCAGGAGAACTTGTAGAGAAAACCTACTCAAACGCGACGAACTGTACACAGGAGAATGATCTTCTGAAGTCATTCAGGAACATGTATTCAAAACGGTATGGTCAGAATACCGGGCTCTATATGTTGGAGAACGGGAATGGAACAGAACAGAGAAAGGAAGAGACCATAAAACAAAAAGTAGCTGAAGTAAAACTCTCTGTATTGCTTTCGGAAATCTCAGGATTGAAACACGGTCAGATATCGGAAATAATGGAAAAACCGGTTGACACCATAAGGATGTGGCTTTTATCGGGAAGAAAATTCCTTGTAAATGAAACATTACTCAAGGCATCAGCCTGATGCTCCGCTCTGTTAAAAGGCCGTTTCATCCCGAAACGGCCTTTTGGGTACATCTATGTAATTGTAATGAGCGATTCAAGATTCAAGGCGAACGGAGCACAGAAACCTGATTTCCGACTTGTCGGGATCATAATTTCGAGCACTGTTTAACGTTGTAATTGAATCGCGGAATAAATAAATAGAGGTGTCCTTTTGTTTTATCCACTCCCGCTTTATATTCCACAAAGACATGCTGGCTGAAAAAGCAACCATGCCCTGAGTTGCAGTAATCAATATCATGCTCTCGATTTGCTTTGCATTGCGCGATTTATCTGACATACCCTTCAACAATTCGTTAAAAGAAACAGGCAATGCTAATTGTCTGCCAGTCCAGAGATCTACTGATCATGATACAGAGGAGTCCGCAATTGGGAACCCATAAAACAGACCTATGATAGTCGTCACTGGAGGAGCCGGATTTATCGGAAGTGCGATGCTTTGGGAACTCAACAGGCAAGGGAGAGACGATATCCTTGTCGTCGATAACCTGGGAAGCACAACGACCGGAAAATGGAAAAATCTTTCCGGGCTTTCTTTCACTGATTTCATCCATAAAAATGATTTCCTTTCAAGCCTGGAAAGCAATCATTTCCCGGATATAACTGCAGTTATTCACATGGGGGCCATCAGCGCAACGACGGAAACCGATGCGAACCTCCTGATATCAAATAATTATCAGTATTCACAACAACTCGCGAGCCATTGCGCCTCCCGAAGCATTCGATTTATCTACGCGTCAAGCGCGGCCACATACGGAAGCGGAACTGCCGGATACAGCGACACAGAAACACAGATACAATCACTCAGGCCGCTCAACATGTATGGATACTCTAAACAGCTGTTTGATTTGTGGATGCGCAAAAAAGGGCTTCTTCGAACATCTGCCGGGCTTAAGTTTTTTAATGTTTACGGCCCGAATGAGTACCATAAAGATGACATGAGCAGTGTTGTCTTCAAAGCATTTCATCAGATAAAAGACAATGGGAAGGTCAAGCTTTTTCAATCTCACCGGAAAGAGTATGAACATGGTGAGCAGATGAGAGACTTCATCTACATCAAGGATTGCACGGCGATTATGCTGTGGCTGCTTGAAAATCCATCAATAAGCGGCATTTTCAATGTCGGAACGGGAAAGGCCCGAAGCTTTAAAGATCTTGTCACGGCAACTTATTCCGCACTTGAGCTTGATCCGGACATCAGCTATATCCCGATGCCCGAACACCTTCGTGATAAATATCAGTATTTCACACAGGCTGAAATGAACAGACTGAGATCTTATGGATACACCACACCGCTGACCTCACTTGAAGACGGCGTCGAGGATTATGTGTGCAACTATCTTGACAGTACAGTCCCCTACCTCGAACACGATGTTCAGTAACTCCAAATACCTGAAAAAACTTGACGAAAGAAAAAACCATACATTTTGAAGGTATCGAGCCTGTTATCTTTTTCGGCCCGCACGACTCCTGGCTGAAAAAGATAAGACAGGAATTCCCTGAAGTACAGCTGACAGCAAGAGGAAACACCATAACGCTAAAAGGCGAGAACGATGAACTGAAACTTCTGGAACATATTTTCAGTGAAATGAGATTGCTTGCAGATCAGCACGGGGAAATTCTGGATACCGATCTGAATGCGCTCCTCGGTATCGCGTACACTACAGCAGAAACCGTTACTGAAAAAAAACCTTCTCCGGACAGCGACACCATTGTCATGACCAGAGATTATGCCGTTAAAGCAAAAACAGACGGACAGAGAAGAATGGTTTCGGAAGCGGGAAACAATGACATTGTCTTTGCAATAGGACCTGCGGGAACAGGGAAAACCTATACTGCGGTAGCAATTGCCGTCGCCGCATGGAAAAAGAAACAGGTTAAAAGAATAGTGCTGGCAAGACCGGCGGTCGAGGCCGGTGAAAGCCTGGGATTTTTGCCTGGAGATCTGGCCCAGAAAATCGATCCCTATCTCAGGCCCCTCTACGACGCGCTTCAGGACATGCTGACAGCCGACAAACTCAGAACCCTTACCGAACAGAGAATTATCGAGATTGTACCACTCGCGTACATGAGAGGTCGTACGCTCAATAATTCATTTATCATCCTCGATGAAGCACAGAACGCATCGAACAAACAGATGAAAATGTGCCTTACACGGCTCGGCGTCAACTCAAGAGCGATTATTACAGGCGATGTGACGCAGATAGATCTTCCACGGGAAATTGAGTCAGGCCTCATGAACGCCAGAGATATTCTTCAAAACATCTCCGGAATCAGTTTTGTATTTCTCGATAAATCAGACGTTGTCCGCCACCGTCTTGTTCGGGACATTATAAGCGCATATGAAAAAGAAGAAGAAGAACAATAGCGCTTGCGTCTCTTACACAGAGTAAGACGTCAGTGAAAAAGCTGATGCGGAACTCTCTTTTCAAAATATCTGTTATGACTATTACGGTGCAGAGATTCGTGCACTACGGTCAACAGCTTTCAAACACCTCAAAAATACTACAATCATGGCACATAGAATTACTGACGAATGCACCTATTGTGCTGCATGTGAACCGGAATGCCCTGTCACGGCAATAACAGCCGGAGATGACATCTACATCATCGATGAAGATGCATGTGTTGACTGTGAAGGATATTTTGATGAAGCCGCGTGTGTAGTCGTTTGTCCGGTAGACTGTATCATCAAGGTATAATATCGGTTCTTACAGAAACATGCTCTCGACAGACATTGATTTTTTGCCTGCATATGAAGTGAACAACCAGTTTTGTGCAGAGAAAAAATGTTTTATATTAACCTCCTGTTAATCCAGAGAATTCTTTATTACAGCTAATTTTTCTTGAAACTCTTAAGAGGAAGTTAAACATGGCACTTTACATTACTGAAGAATGCACCTATTGTGCAGCCTGTGAGCCGGAATGCCCGACACAAGCAATTTCAGCCGGTGACGATATCTATATTATCGACCCAAACTCATGCAACGAGTGTGAAGGTCTTGACGAGCAGGCATGTGTTGCTGTTTGCCCGGCAGAGTGTATCGTACAAGGATAAGTTTTTTCTTCGTTTAGTATGTAAAAAAGCGGCAGCTGTCAATCTGCCGCTTTTTTTTGATCTACTCTTCTAACTACGGACATCATCTGTTCGGCCCGTTCGGAGCATCGATGCCGCTACCATCCGGAACGCCATCCCCTGAATTCGGAGCCGGCCCCATCGGTCCGTTCTCAGAATCGTCACCACCAGCTTGCTTTCCCACCATCAGAGACAAATCACTGGGTCCGGGAAAACACCCTGAATCCACATATACATATAAAATATGCATAGTATTTGTGATATGGTGTCTCGTTCTTTAGCTTTACCTGTTATTTTTTCGGGCCTCTTGCCCACAACACCATAACCACAGCAGGGGTGAGTGATTTTTTCCTCAAAAAAAGTACCGCTGAAGAGCGGAAATACGGCAAAGAACATGAGACGTCCCTCAATGTCCGGAAGCTGATCACTCCGGGGAAAAAACCTGTGGAACACCTGTCGAATATCGCCCTCCTTATACGGTTTTTGAAACCCGTCACATGGATCCCTGTTATCTGGAGCTTTCTCTGCGGCGCTGTCGCCAGCGGCTCTTTCGGCTGGACGGACTTCATCGGTATAAAATTCCTGCTCGGCATACTGCTTACCGGCCCACTTGCAAGCGGCACCTGTCAGATGCTCAATGATTATTTCGACCGGGATCTGGATAAAATCAATGAACCGTGGCGCCCTATCCCCGGCGGACAGATCTCACTCAGAAACGCGACGATTCTCATCGCTGTATGGTCTCTCCTTTCAGTACTTGTCGGTTATCTCATACATCCCCTCATTGCGCTCTACGTAGTTATAGGCATTATCAATGCTCATCTCTATAGCGCCAATCCCATAAAGCTCAAAAAAAGACTCTGGGCCGGCAACATCATCGTTGCCGTTTCCTATCTGGTTATCCCATGGATTGCTGGAGAGATCGCCTATAACCCTGAATTCACCCTGGACTCTCTCTACCCGTCACTTGTCGTCGCCACCCTTTTCACCATTTCAAGTACGGGAACCATGACCATCAATGACTTTAAATCAGTAGAAGGCGACCGGCAGATAGGAGTACGAACATTGCCTGTCGTATTCGGAGACAGAAATGCGGCAATTATTGCCGCTGTACTGATCAATATCGGACAGCTGATGGCTGCCGCCTATATGCTCATACTGGGTCAAAGTACATTCGCACTTATTGTCGCACTGTTGATCGTCCCCCAGTTTTTTCTGCAGTTCGGCCTTGTCCGGTCACCGAAAACCATGGATGTACGCTACAACGCCATTGCCCAGAACTTTCTGGTCGCGGGAATGCTCGTGTGCGCCCTTGCCATTAAATACTTCAGGTTATGAACTATTCCAGAACCATAAACATCACAACCAAAGGCTTCTCGGATATCATCGACCTTACTCATATGGTCGATGACATTATTAGCCAATCCTGCATCAACGAGGGCATGGTCAACATCTCGGCTATAGGCTCGACCGCTTCGATAACCACGATGGAATTCGAACCAGCTCTTGTAGAGGACTTCAAAGAAAAGCTGGAGCAGCTCATTTCCAGCAAAGAACACAGCCGCCACTCGGAAACATGGGGAGACGATAACGGCTTTTCTCACATGAGGGCATCTCTGATGGGGCCATGCGTAACCATGCCTGTCAGCAGCGGGCGACTGGTTCGGGGAACATGGCAGCAGGTAGTCTATATCGATCATGACAACAGACCCAGAGAACGGGATATTTTTGTTCAGCTCATCGGTGAACCCTGATTGCGGAGATAAAAAACCATGAACTTTTCCCGCATACCTGAAATATCGATTATACTGCCAACCTATAATCGGGAAAAACCGCTGCAGCAAGCGGTGCGAAGTGTCATCGACCAGACGTTTTCAGACTGGGAACTTATCGTTGTGGATGACGGCAGTACGGACAGAACCTTCGAGCGTCTGTCGGAGTTCTTGACAACGCATGAGACCATCCGCTACATGAAGCACTCGAACCGCAAGCCGGCCCTGTCAAGAAACGCCGGAATACAGGCCTCGTTCGGCAGATACATCACCTTTCTCGACAGTGACGACTACTACCTTCCGGAACATCTTGAATCCCGTATTTCCTATCTGGAACAACATCCTGAAACAGACCTGCTTTCCGGGGGGTTCTGCGGAGATGAGGATGTCTATGTGCCCGACTGCTATCACCCTGACAGAAAGATTCATATTCAGGAATGCATCCTGGGCGCGACCCTTTTCGGAAAACGCGACCTGTTTTTCTCACTCGAAGGATTTGGAAATCTCGACTACGCGGAAGACACAGACCTCTGGAAACGCGCTTCCGAACGCTTTTCCATCAGGAAAATATCCGAACCCAAAACCTACGTCTATCAACGCTCCGATGACAGCATTACCAGGAACCGGTAGAAGAGGAGATGTTGATTTGTTGATTTGTTGATTTGTTGAATCGTTGAGCTGTTGAGCTGTTGAGCTGTTGATGCGTTTATACGTTGAACTGTTGAATTGTAGGGGCGAAAAATTTTCGCCCTTTCCTCTTTTAAAACAGTACGAAGACCGACAAGAAATTAGTCATCATCGCATTATTCAATTATTATCATTCAATAGACATTATTCATTAGTCATTTCTTCCCATGACATCATCCGTCACCGTCTACTGCAGTTCGAGCAGCCATTGCCCGAAAGAGTATTTCGAGGCAGCCGAGGAACTCGGCAAAGGTCTTGCCGAACGTGGTATCACCCTTGTTTTCGGGGGCGGTAATGTTGGACTGATGGGATGCATAGCAAATGCAGTCATGCAGAACAGCGGAACCGTCAAAGGAATCATTCCCCGATTCCTCGAGGAAAGAGAAATCGCCCACTCCGGCATAACAGAGCTGCACATCGTCGATACCATGCATGAGCGAAAGATGATGCTTGCTGAATGGGCTGACGCTTTCATCGTTCTGCCCGGCGGCTTCGGCACCCTTGACGAACTTGTAGAGGTACTCACCTGGAGACAGCTTGGTCATCACTGCAAACCGATTATCCTTTTCAACATTGCCGGTTTCTGGGACCCGCTTCTTCGATTCTTCGATACTCTTGCCGATCAGAAGCTGGTAAAAGCGGACCATGAAAACCTGTATCAGGTGTGCAGTTCCATCGATGAAATATTCGGGCTAATTTGCTGACCGCCGGAACCTGATCGATGTCAAATCCGTTACAATGAGAGTAAGGGTTCGTGCTTTTCCATGAAATGCCCGCCAAACGGAGAAAACACCATGAAGCTTATCATTGTCTACAATGCTGACAGCGGTCCTGTCAGCGGCCTTTTTGATATCGGTCACAAGCTTTTCAGCCCTGACACCTATGAGTGTGGGCTCTGCAGCCTGACCTTCGACACGTTTGCTGAAAAGAAAATATGGAAAGAGTTCAGGGAAAAAGCCGATGCCGAAATGGAATTCCTTCACAGAGATGAGTTCGAAAAAAAGTATGGCAAAACCTTTACCTATCCTGTTGTTCTTGAAGAAAAAGAGGAACTTGAAACAGTGCTCTCCAAAGAGGATATTGACAGTATACCGAACGTCGAAGCGCTCATGAAGACCATCTCGGAAAAAATCACAACGTAGCAAGGTTGTCGCCTCAGGCAATCTGAAGCACTTTCGCACCCCTGATCCTGCGCTGCTTTATGTCAATAAGGGCTCTGTTCGCTTCTTCAAAAGGATAGATCTGCACTTCCGGCTTCATGTGCATGGATGCGGAGATTTTCAGGAACTGCCTGACATCCTCCGCGGCAACGTTGGCCACACTTTTGATTTCCTTCTCCATCCAGAGATGCTTCGCATAATCGAGCTGTGTCAGCACATCTGTATCCGACGCTTCTTTGCGGATCGCGTTGATGACCAGACGGCCTGATGGTCTGAGATTCTCAAGTGCAGACAGGACGGGCAGCCAGACCGGCGTGGTGTCGATGATACCGGCAAGGGGTTCGGGGGAAGAATCGGTTGTATCTCCAGCCCAGACAGCTCCGAGAGCAAGGGAGAATTCACGCTCTTGCAGGTTCCGGGCGAAAACATGAACCGGCGAATCAGGGTAGAGAAACCGCATCAATTTCAAAACAAGATGCGCTGAAGCCCCAAAACCTGTCAACCCCGCAGGCTGGCCGTTTTGCAGATTCAGCAGCTTCAGTGACCGATACCCGACAGCACCCGCACACAGAAGAGGTGCTGCTTCAGCATCGGAAAAGAGATCCGGAAGAGAATAGGCAGAAGAAGCGGGAACAACCATATATTCCGCATACCCCCCATGAGCATCCCGTCCAGTAGCACGAAACTCAAGGCACAGATTCTCTTTGCCGCCGAGGCACAGTTCACATTTCCCGCAGGCAGAATATATCCAGGCTACCCCTACCCTGCTCCCGATTTCGGGTTGGCTTACCCCTGCACCTTGAGCGACCACCTCTCCCACAACCTGATGGCCCGGAACGATCGGGAAAAAAGCAGGCGAGGTTCTCCCTTCTATCTCATCCAGCTCCGTATGACAAACCCCGCAGATCAGCACCTTCAGCAACACCTCCCCCGCAGCAGGTTCATGAACCGGCATCTCAACCATCCTCAGCGGTTCAGAATCCTCTGACAAATCCGTAATCCGATCAATAACCTGAGCTTTCATAGCACTAAACTAACGTATCCGTTTTTCACCTTGCTGTATTCCAAACCACTTCAGTATCAACACCGAAATAATCGTGAACCAACTTATCCCTCATTCCGGTAATTGAGCGCCATGGTATAACCGCATAATTATCACGTACTTCTATCGGCACTTTTTTCGATGCTTCGCCAATTATTTCCAGTGCTCTGATAACAGCATATTGGGTTTTCTTATCATTTCGGAATGATTCATAATCTACATCTTCAAGAAATTCTTTTATAGAAATGATCGCATCTAAGATATCTTGCAGATAATCGAGAAATGTCGGTTTTTTCTTCATAAAACAGGCTTTGCTTCAGATAGTATCCTTTTCCCTATATTTGGCTTCAGGGCGCTACGCATCACCAAATCAACCTTCAACCCAAGCAAGTCACTCAGGTGATTTTCAAGTTCAATGAACTGAAAAAGATCAGGCACCTTTGAAAAGGTCACCAGAATATCCAGGTCACTATCATCTTTTTGTTCGTTTCGAACATAAGAGCCAAAAACATCAAGTTCTGACACATTAAACGAAGACTTTATTTTTGGCAATTCCTTGCTTAAAGCAAGACGTATATTTTCATAATCTTTTTTCATACCTAATCCTCTAACGTTTCGACGTCTCTCCCGGTTCGGAGATTGAGACAATATTTGACCCTCGGAGAATTGATCTCACCCTGGATCAGCCCCGCGTCGAGCAATGCCCTGAGATGCCGGAAGATCGTGGACTGTGCCATGGGACTGATCGAAGTCAGCTCTCAGGTACAACAAAATGATTGAGAGAAGAGCAACTTCAGGATCTGCAACCGTAGCGGATGGGCAAACGCCTTGGCAAAAACCGCCATGGACTTTTCATCCTCAGTATAGGCTATTTCTACGATTGTTCTTCGCACACAGCAAGTAACTTAATTATCCCAAATATACGATAGGCGATAAAGGAGACAAAAGGCTAAGACTGGTGACGGAAATGGGTCGAAAGGGGAACGCCTCGTTCCAAGCCTGAAAACTCCCCGGCCCCTGCGCTGCGTATCGAGTATATTCTTTTGAAAAGTATGGACGTGAGCCCGAAAAACCTTGTCGAACAGCATGCGCTTTTCGTGGTTTTCGAGATGATGAACCGAAAGAGCGGAGAATACCAGATCGTATTCCTCAACCGTCGAAAGTTCGATATGCTCCTGAACCGCAAAGGTCACACGCGGCATCCAGACAAAACGCTTTTCCGCCTCGGCAAGCATCGCCCCGGATATATCCGTGAGATGAAAGCTCGCCTTCGGCAAAATCTTCGCAACCATAGCCGCAAAAAGGCCCGTCCCCGCCCCCAGATCAAGAACACGAACATTCTCATCCGCCTCGAACGGAATCATCCCCAGCGCCGCCCCGTAGAACTCGTCGAAACCCGGAACAAGTTTCGGACGGTCACGATCATACCCCGTCGCGCACACGTCAAACAGCTCTCGTACTTTCATTTTGTAAAGTGCTACGGAATTGTCAATGAAACAGAAGGAATGCCGGTTGCCTGATTGACTTAAAAGATGTTATCGTTTAGATGAGGCGCGAGTTTACGATTCGCCTCCATCTGATGGATAAAATTTGTTTAGTGATACATTGATGCCCCACATTTTGGGCATGTTGGTAATTCTTCGTCATCATTTTCCAGGACAACTTTTTTCCCACAGATCATGCAAAAATAATTTCCTTTTCCAGGACAATCTCCTGCTGATTTCATGTTATTCTCCTGAATTTCTTAATATTTATTTCTTTTAACAACAATTAGATTGATCCGCCTAAACCGAGAATTTGTGAATTGCCGTCCATATAAAATGTAATCAAAAAACAAACCAGAGTACCGCTAATCACATAATTATTAATCTCTTACACCTTTTATTACGTTTTATTTCTGCGCCTTATATGGATCGGCATAACAACGTCGATTACAAGGCGTCAACAGGGCTGCGAACACGAGACGGCCCTTGATTTAAAACCTGCGTATAGATCATTGTGGTGCGCACATCATCATGCCCAAGTAGTTCCTGAATCGTTCGAATATCATACCCGCCTCCCAACAAGTAAGTAGCAACCGTCATGCTTACTACTTTCAAAAAAATAACGAAACCACAGCGATCCATAAAAAAAACACAGCACTAAACACAAAAAAAATACCCCACAAAGCACAGGCATTCAGCCAGCGCCCGGTTCCTGCCAGTCAGTCGCTGCAGCCGCCACCGTTGTTGAAGGTTCCAGAAACATCTGTTTAGCAATAGGGGACGCTCACAAGTACGTAAACTTACACTCAAGTCAGAGCAGATTTCACGATCATGTTCACTGCCGCCGAGGATACGCCAAGCAGGCGCGCCGCTCCGGCATACGTCATTCCAAGTTCCTGCACGAATTCCACAGCAAGCCGCTTCCGCAAAGCGGAGCATTCCCGCATACGAGAACCATTCTGTAGCGCCAGAACGTTTACACCTGCCTCCTCGCAAGCGCTCCTGAGCCGTTCACTGGCTTCACCCTCCATCGATACCGCAGGCAACACCTCTTTTACCGCATCATCCACATCTTGAAGAATTCCATTCACAAAGTCGCCACTCCCAAGAATCCGCTCATCGCTGAACTGTTTCTCCCCCCTTTTCCGTAGAGACTTCACCTCCGACCATCCGCCTGTCGAACGGATTAGACCGCCTCCTGTCAGTTCCGGCTGCCGTCCCCTCCCGCTTTCGGATTCAACAAACTCACAATACGCCTTCCGCGCCGAAAAATCCCGTTCCCCAAAGCATTCGAGCACATAGTCCCTCTCCTGCCATTCGTGCCGAACCCGATTCATCACAACAGAGTGCCCACTCCACGGGTAGCGTTCCAACTCCTCAAGCGAATCAACAAGTCCTGCACGCAACGGGTTGAGGTGAATGTAGCTGACCAGTCTGAGGAAGTAAGGCTCCTCCTCGCAAACGATCGATTTATACCTGTTCTGAAAAAGATGGCCATGCCTCTGGTGCCTGCGATTATATCCACTCGCGTAACCAGTCAACAGCTTGCGCATAAAGGTCGAAAGCCCCGCTGCCCCGCTTTTCAGCAAGATATGCGCATGATTCGTCATCAGCGCCCATGCAAAGATGCTTGTACCGGTTTCCGAAGCAATCTTGCCCATACGGGAGACAAAAAATCCCCGGTCTTCATCGTCGGCAACGATGCTGTTCCCTTCAATCCCCCGGACCATCACGTGGTGCAATGTCCCAGGCGCATCAAGTCTCGCTCCCCGCGGCATACGTTTTCCTGATTGATGTCATGAACTTGTAAAGTCTTGTCTGTATCTGAAATATAAGAAGCTCAATCAATAACTTTACATACTTGTGAGCGTCCCCTATTTCTAACCGAAGCAGAAAAAAGGATTTGAAGACTCATCCCCTTGTATGTACATTACCTGCAGGGCGATACGCCCGGTATCCCTTGAAACGATAACATCTGGAGGACCATACGATGAACATATGGAAAACAGCTCTTGCCGGAACGATGCTCATAATCGGCACAACGGCCACAGCTTGTGCGGCAACCCCTTACGTCAGCGGTTCGGCAGGCATCGCCATGCTTGAAGATTCCGATCTGGGAAGCGGGTTTACCTGGCCCTATGATACCGGATTGGCTTTAGCGGTTGCTGCAGGCCTCGATATGGGAAACCTGCGACTTGAAGCTGAAGTTGGCTATCAGGATAACGGTATCGAGGAGAGTGACGATCTTGAGATCAACATCACCACCTTCATGGCGAACGGCTACTACGATCTCGAACTCCCCTTGAATCCTGTAAAGCCTTACGTTACGGCAGGAATAGGCGTTGCTGACGTCAATGCCAAAGGATTTTCATTTGATGACGACAGCAGCCTGGTGCTCGCCGGCCAGATCGGTGTGGGTGCCGGATTTGCCGTTGCGCCCATGGTCAACCTCGATGCGCGATATCGCTACCTGATGACGACAGACGCTGAATTCGACGGAGATCCCGACAAGATCGGCATAGACAGCCATAACGTCATGCTCGGACTCCGGATCGGACTCTGACAACCTGAAGCCATACAGAAACAGCCCGCCCTTCAGAACGGGCTGTTTCAATCCGCCTTTACTCCACATAATCAACAAGCATGTCTACAGCCATGACCGGAAGCACGCTTTCACTCACCATCCTTTCAGACAACAATGCCGCTGAGTGTTGCACCGCCGAGCATGGATTTGCAATGCTCGTCGATACAGGAAGCTGCGTCATCCTTTTCGACACCGGAAAAGAGGATGTGCTTCTGCCGAACGCAACGAGCCTCGGCGTCGATCTCACAAGCGTTGAGTTGCTGGTTCTGAGCCACGGGCATTACGATCATACGGGGGGCATCTGCGATCTGCTCTCCCTTGCGCCGGAAGCTTCTGTCTATCTTCATCCGGCCGCTTTGCAGAATCGATACAGCATCCGCCAGGGCACTGCCAAGACGACCTCAATGCCTGAAAACGCCGTAACGCTACTTTCCTCTCTGCCCGAGAGCAGGATGAACTTCATAGAACAACCCCGCGTGCTGCCTTGCGGAGTGGGAATTACCGGACCGGTTCCCCGGCAGACAGATTTCGAAGATGTCGGTGGACCGTTCTATCTCGACACGGAAGGCGCCATGCCCGATCCGATCAAAGACGATCTCTCGCTCTGGTTCGACACCCGGGACGGTCTCGTGATTCTTGCGGGATGCTGCCATTCGGGCATCGTCAACACCCTACGTTACGTCACCGAACTGACCGGCAGCAGCCGCATTGCCGCGCTTATCGGAGGATTTCACCTCTCGACTGCCTCTCCGGAACGTCTCAGCCGCACGGTCGAGGAGCTGAACGCCTTCGACATAGGCCGCATCATCCCCTGCCACTGCACGGGAGAAAACGCCGCATTGTACTTCCGCCACAACCTCCACTGTCCGGTCGAATCGGGTTACGCAGGAATGAAGCTGGAGTTCCCCTTGTAACCGGATGCAATTCGGCTCTCCTCAGTACGTTTATTTTCCGTCGTATACCCTGATATACTGTGATTTCGGATCGCCGAGTACGTTTAGCCACGACCCGTAGGTCGGGTTCGGAAGTATGAACCATTTTTTGCCCCAGTTCGCCCGGTTTTCCTCGACCAAACGATCACGCTCGGCGGGGGTGATGTTTTTCTTGACGTCGGGCAGGAAATCTCCCAGGTCGTCCCCGAAAAGCATGACGATCCTGTATTTTTTTGCAACGTATTCTCTCCGGCTCTTTTTCTCCGACGTCCAGCCTTCCTTCTCCCCTTTCAACAGAACGTGTTCAGGAAAAACGTCCGTCACGCCGACCTTCGCCAAGTTTTCTATTGTATCGGTTTCCTGCATGCATCCTGATTCCGAACCGTCACGTTTGCCGCACTCCCTGTTCGAGATGAAGATGACTGTGACATTTTTTTTCTTCATCGCGTTGATGAAACCCACTGCTCCGGGAATAGCCGTCGCGTCTTTCAGGGCGACCCACTCGTCCCAGGTCACCGCGCTCCATTCGCCGTTTTCGAGCACCACCTTTCCCATGTACTTCGAATTGTCCAGAACGGTCTCGTCGATGTCCAAGACAACGGCCGGAGGCAGTTTCGAACAGTCTCCGGTCTGTTCTTCAGCAGCGACCCATGACCTGTCGGAGATAGCTGCGTCGATATGCTTCATGGCCGCCTGGTACGCCTGTGTCGTGTTGGCCTTGTATTCTGCCGAAGACTGCATCCACAGAAGGCTGTTGAAATTGTCGTTCGCGGTCGATGCACAACCTGTCGCAAACAGGACGAGAACACCGTAGCAGATCGATCTGTAGAGATTTTTCATACAAGATACCTCCCAGGGGTATGCGGTTAAAAAAGAAAAGCCGAATGCGATACACAACTTCAGAATACGACCTCATGCATGTCGCATGCGAAATAAATCTTAATAATCTATCATTCAAGAAAATACGGCATTATCAGCTTTCCTGCATGACGTGTAAGGCATTTTTGATGAAAACCTCCACGCCATAGAAATTTTCGTCAATCTCCTTGTATTGAAGAGCGCGGGAGCTTGTTTTCCCACAACGAACACAGGCTGTTATCCTGAATAATTCACCAAGGGAAGAAAAAAAGTGCGTACAAGGACGGGCAACTTTCCCTTTCCTATCATTCCCGTGCTTGACCCGTGAATCCATTCTTGTCCTGAAAACCCCATGGATGCCGGATCACCCCGTGTAATAACTTGAATAGTACACAGGGCGGCATGACTCCTCTCCACTCCCTGTCATTCCCGTGCTTGACACGGGAATCCATTCTTACTATTGGGAGGCCCTGTGGATGCCGGATCACCCCGTGTAATAACAGGAATAGTAGGCAGGGCAGCATGACTGTCTGTGCGCCGTGAAGGCCCACGAGCTCTTCGTCAGGGATTTGCAAGCATCCGGCATGCCCTGCACGGTCATCCGGCCGACCGGCTTCTTTTCGGACATGGGCATGTTCTTCTCCATGGCCCGCTCGGGGCACATGTTCATGCTGGGGGATAGCGAAAACCGGATAAACCCGATTCACGGAGCGGATCTCGCCAAATTCTGTGGCGACGTTGTGGAAGGCGGCGAGCGGGAGATTGGCGTTGGAGGACCGGACACCTGCTCTTTCAACGAGACGGTCACCATGGCGTTCAACGCCCTCAGAAAAAACCAATGGATCTCACAAATCCCCATGCGGGTGGGCGACGCGGCTCTCTTCCTAACAGGATTCTTCAACAAGGGACTGGCCGAGGTCATGTCCTTCGCCATTGCGGTCAGCGGAATGGATACCGTCGCCACGGCGACCGGGACGAGGCACCTCGGAGACTTCTACCGTGAGCTGGCATCAAGGGAATAGAAAAAGACTCGATTGATCGAATAGTACCAGCAGCGATATCCTCTGAAAAATTTCTGGACTCTCAGAAGAACCGTGTAAATTGAAACTATACTGTTCAATTTACACGGGTATGGTGATGCCCCTAATGACAACCATGAGCCTGACAGGCATCCTGATTCTCCACCTTACGCATCAGTCCTCTTTTTAAGCTGCCAAGTGCTTCAGACAGCGTCGAAAGCTCTTCGGCAACAAACACCTCTACACCAAGCATCCTGAGCTTGCCGATTGCGCGAGCACCAATGCCCTTGCATAGAACAGCCTCTATATTGTTCCGGGAAAAATCCTCGATCGGACTGCATTGTCCGTGTTCATGACCACTGTTGGAGTTATCCACTATCTGAAGCCTTCCTGAATCGGTGTTGCAGAAGGCATAGCGCGGCGAACTACCGAAATGTTCGCAAATCTTTGAATCAAGTCCTTCACTTGTTTCCAATGGCACAGCAACAATCATAGCCAATTCTCCTTTTATAGTTTATTACAGTAAGTGCAAAACTCACAAATTTTGAGCATATGATCGTAATATAACAAAAAGAGATGAATCATTGGAATCAAATAGAGGTATCACTCAAAGTCACCTCTATAGGGCACCTCTATTATTGTCATGACCGATTCAAGCACGAGGTGAACGGAGCGAAGAAACCGGAGTCTACAAAGCGTACATGAGGATTTCGAGCACCGCGATCAACCAGGTAATCATGGCGCGCAGCAAATGAACAGAGGGGCCCTTACTTATCGAACCTTTTCTCATAGATGTGACAGTACGGCTGATGACCGGTCTTTTCATAATAGTCCTGATGATAGTCTTCCGCCGGGTAAAACTCTGAAGCAGGTTCAAGTTCGGTAACTACCTTATAACCGTTTGATTTCAGTTCTGCGATCAGTTTTTGCGCTATATTTTTCTGCTCTTCGTCCTCATAAAAAACCGCTGAACGATATTGCGTACCCCTATCCGGCCCCTGACGGTTCAACTGGGTCGGGTCATGAATTTCAAAAAACAGTTTAGCAAGCTCCTCGTATGAGGTTTTTGACGGATCGTATTCAACCTCTACAGCCTCTGCATGTCCGGTTGTTCCTGAACAAACCTCCTTATAGGTCGGATCAGACTTGCTGCCGCCGGTATATCCTGACGTTACGGATTTAACCCCTGCAACCTTTTGAAAATGATATTCCACACCCCAGAAACACCCCCCGGCAAAAACAGCTTTTTGCGTGGTTCCGACGACCGCGGCATCAGCAGCCCCTTCATCTTTGAAATCCAGTGAGATTGAATTGACGCAATACCGGGCATTCTTGTCAGTCATACCCTCATTGTAGAATACATGGCCCAAGTGAGCACTGCAATTCGCGCAGAGGATCTCCGTCCTTCTCCCGTCAGCGTCGGTCTCTTTTTTTACCGCCCCCGGTACCTCATCATCAAAACTCGGCCAACCTGTGCCGGAATCGAACTTGTCTGACGAGCGAAAAAGAGGCGCGTCACAGCGCTTGCAGGTATAGGTCCCGTCTTCCTTATGATTAAAATATTTGCCTGAAAACGGCATTTCAGTTCCTTTGTTCACAATGACCCTTTCCTCTTCAGAACTCAAACTATTGTATTGCATATCCACTCCTTTTACAGATTTTTCAGTTATTACTTGTGTCCCCGCAGCTTCAGACCCCTCTTTTGAGCATGAGGTGAATACGGACAAGGTCATGAATGCTGCCACTACCATTACAAACTGTCTATACTTCATAGTCTATCATTACCTGCATGATATTTTATACCCGGCCCATACAATCATTACATAACCATATAACCACCAACAGAATCACTTGGTTTCATTCTGGTGAACTTCATCACATGACCGATTGTTGCATAGAGAGATCCGAACCTACGTTAAGCGATTGTTGAGACGATCAACGTATGCAGAAGAGAGCCAACGCACATAAAAAAGACCGAAAACCATGCCCCAGGAAAAGCCACGTCCAAACCTTCTCGCTGAAGAAACCAGCCCGTACCTGTTACAACACGCATACAATCCGGTAGCATGGTTCCCTTGGGGAGAAAACGCCTTTGAAAAAGCGCGCAAGGAAAATAAACCTGTTTTTCTTTCGGTCGGCTATTCCACCTGCCACTGGTGCCATGTGATGGAGCGGGAGTCATTTGAAAACGAGGCGATAGCCAACCTGCTGAACAGAGCGTTTGTCCCGGTCAAAGTCGATCGGGAAGAACGACCGGATATTGACAGATTGTATATGACCTACGTTCAGGCAACGACCGGAAGCGGCGGATGGCCGATGTCCGTATGGCTCACTCCGGATCTCAAACCGTTTTTCGGAGGCAGCTATTTTCCTCCTGAAGACCGATACGGAAAACCCGGGTTTCATTCCCTCCTGCTCTCGATCGAAAGGGCCTGGAAAGAGGATAGAAAAAACCTTGTCCTTGCTGCTGATGACATGTTGCGCCAACTGGAACATCTCTCCTGCCAGATACCTGATAACCGCTCTCTGACAGAGCAGAACTTCCATGATGCAGCACAGCAATACAGCAGCATGTTCGACAGTGACCACGGGGGATTTGGCTCAGCGCCGAAATTCCCGCAACCATCCATTCTTGAATTTCTTCTCTCGTATTCTTTTCATACCGGAAACACGCATGCCCATGAAATGGTACTGTTCACGCTGACGAAAATGGCTGAAGGAGGTATTCATGATCTTCTTGGGGTTGATGGAAAAGGAGGGGGCGGTTTCTCGCGATATGCCACGGATGATGACTGGCACGTTCCGCATTTTGAAAAAATGCTCTACGACAACGCGCAGCTTGCCGTTGTTGCAACGGAAGCATTCAGGCTGACAGGAGAAAATTCCTATGCAGATACAGTTAAAGACATTCTGAACTATGTTCTGTGCGACATGAC
>Ga0272441_10006725_pt1 | contig 19078 bp, 20 predicted proteins | sample SSMProp6N_FD_193582 | JGI IMG/M metagenome (GOLD analysis project Ga0272441, IMG submission 193582) | Marine sediment archaeal communities from Little Sippewissett salt marsh, Falmouth, MA, United States - SSM-Prop-6N | ecosystem: Environmental > Aquatic > Marine > Wetlands > Sediment ... | reverse complement strand
CCGAAACGATCGGCACGCCCGTCCACCCGATGGAGGCTCTCGCCGGGGATTTCATCGTCGTTCGGCACCCCAACGGGCACCTGATCCCGACCGTGGCGGCGGGTAATAATACCTTTGCCGCCGTCTTCCACGGGCGCGGTGTGACGGTCCTGTCCCTTTCGCGGGGTTTCGAGATCGTTTTGGCGAGGAGGATATAGATGTCCGAGGCAGTTCCTGCGCTTACGACAATAGGTTCACTCGTCGCAATGGCGATGGGATACCCGTGGATTGCTGTGGCAATCGCCGCCGCCGGCATGGGAACGTCGTACGTCCTTGCCGACGCGACGAGTTCCGACTTTGATGCGGCGGCCTTCGCTGCGGCTTCCGAGGCCCGCGGGCACCTCGTCAATATCTCGAACACCCAGGCGCCGCTGCCCCTGATATACGGCACCTGCCGCGTGGGCGTGAACCGCGTCTTCGCCGGTGTGTCCGGTGACGACAACAAATATCTCCACCTGATCTGCACCGTCGGCGAGGGGGAGGTCGAGGGCATTCACCAGGAGGACGATACCGATCAGCTCTTCCTCAATGACAAACTCTATACGGAATACGGCGATCTCGTCACCTATGAATTTTTCACCGGTACCGCCTCGCAGACCGTCTGCACGACATTGCACGAGGCAATCTCCGACTGGACCGACCCGCTCCACTATACCGCGTACCTCTACATCCGCCTCGAATACGATTACAACGTCTTCCAGGGACTCCCCCAGATCACCCTCATCGTCGACGGCCTCAAGGTCTACGACCCGGCGACGGAGACGACGGTATTTACGACGAACCCTGCGCTTTGCGCCCGTGATTTTCTCGTCCGGTCGTCACGCCGCGGCGGCATGGCCATCGCCTCGTCACGGCTCCTCGACAGCACCTTCACGTCGGCGAAATCCTACTGCACAACGAAGGGGTGGACCGTCGGACTGCCGATCCGGGAAAACCAGGCCGCCGTCGACAACCTCAAGCAGATCCTGGCCACGTACCGCGGCGCCGTGGTGTATTCGGAAAACCGATTCAAGGCGAAGTATCGCGACCTCAACTACGAATCCCCCGTCATGGACCTGACGGAGGCAGATATCGTCGAACGGGGCGAGAGCACCCTGATGATCGCCCAGCCGTCGCTCTTCGGCACGCCGAACGCCGTCCGGGTGAAATTCCTCAACCCCGATATAAAATACCAGACGGACGACTACGTAAAATCCGACTCCACAGCCATTGCCGCCGACGGGGATCTGCGGGAAGAGGAGATATCGCTCCTCGGCGTCGGATCGTACGCCAACGTCATGAAACTGGCAAACTACTGGCTGGAGCGCCTGCGGGTGAACAAGGAGGCCTCTTTCGAGGGGCGCGCCCGCCTGGCGGCCCTGGAACCCTTCGACCTCATCCGCCTCACCCATTCCCTGCCCGGCTGGGAAAACAAGATGCTCCGCGTCGTGAGCCCTCAGCTCACCCAGGAGGGTACCGTGGCGGTGGAGTGCGAAGAGGAGGATGCCGACTTTTACAACGACACCTACGACATGGACACCCACTCGTGGCACGATACGACGCTGCCGAGCCCGTCGGATGCCGTGCCGTCGGTTATCAACGTCTCTCACGAAGAAGAGGTCTACTACTACCGGGGGCGGAGCTTCACCCGCTGGAAGGTGGATTTCGACGCCCCCGCCGCATCGACGTATCCCTTCTGGGACTATGCCGAGGTATGGGTGAAGATCGGTGACGGCGACTGGAAGTTCATGACGAAGGCTACGACAGACTACATGATCGATCCCGTGGAAGAGGGGGTAAACTATTCCGTCAGGCTCGTCTCCGTCTCCATCTTCGGCACAAAACAGGCATTTGCCGACGGCTACACGGTATCGAAGACCATCGTGGGAAAGACGGCGGCCCCGTCCAGCCTCACGGCGCTCACCGCCGTGGCGTCGGACGACGTGGTGAACCTCTACGCCGAGCCGGTAGCCGATCCCGATATCGACGGCTACGAGGTGCGCCTGGGGTCCGCTTGGAACGGGGGGATCTTTATCGGTTTCAACGAATCCCCCAATATCCGCCTGGCCGGGGTGCGGCCGGGCACGCATACCTTCTGGATGGCGGCGAAGAACAACGCAGGGCTCTACTCGGAAACGCCGTGTTCCGCCCAGGTCATCGTCTTCTACCCGGCGAATTACGCGCAGAAGAACGCCTGGTCGTGGGACTTCACGACGGGCGAGCATTCGAACACGGAGCACACCACGTACGACAGCGAGGACTGCCTCAAGTGCAGCCACGACGCGACGTGGGACCTCCTCGACGATGAATGTGACGACATCTCCGAATGGACAAACGGGGACAATAATAATGGCGTCAGTGAAGATGAAGGCGGCTGGGAGCTTTTAGGATTCGAAAGTGAGTGTTATCGTTTCGATGCGAATACTGCTACCAGCCAAAACTACGCCCATCGCTACCGGGACCTCGCTTCCGCTCCCGACCAGTTTACCTTGGAGATACGACTCTATCACGATGCCCTGGGAGCACAAAGTGTCCAGGATCATTTCTACATCAATTTTCAGCAGTCGACGCGCCGGTTCCATGTCAATTTCAGCACCGAAGGGTGCAAACTATGGGATGACTCCGGGTACATAGAGGTTGGAACGGATCTGGTGAAATCCGGCGGTAATAAAGAATATCAGACGTGGCGGTTCGTCGTCGATATGGATGCGGGTACGTGCGATGTCTATCTCAACGATTCCACGCATACGTGGGAAAAAGTGGGCGCCGGTTTGGCATGCGTTGAAACCGTCGCGAGTGTAGGGGGGCGGGTGCAGATGCTCCAGGCCGGGTACACCACCAATAACATGCTGACGCATGTCGATTATGTAAAAATCCAATCGGGTCTCGTCACCCCCGGCCAGCTTTCGGGAACGTGGACATCACCGGAATACAATCTTGGCTCAAAGAAAAAGGTACGCATCTGGGGCGATTTCCGAACGACGTTCGTCGCCTCGGGTCTCACATGGGACGGCCTGATCCCGGCGGGCACCACGTGGAACACGGCGCTTCCGTCGGGGATGACGTGGACGGAGTTTTTCTCCGCCGTCGCCGCCGGGCAGATTGCGGCAACCCTCAAGTGGGGCGATGCACCGGGCAGCATGACGGGCGAGGCCGATTACTTCCACATCCTCGCTCCGGAGATCGAGGCCCAGTATGTCCAGGTCGAGGTCACCATCACCGACCCGGCGAATGATGCAATCATGTACCTCCGGGAGCTGAGCCTGAAAGCGTATTTCTGGGAGTAGGACGATGAAGCTGACAGTGGATACCGTAACGGAGACGAAATCAAAATATGTGGCCTACGTCCACGTGACGGACGATGAGGGGAACATCCTCGGTACCGTCGCCGCGGAGTTTTCCGACAAGGACGATCTGAAAAACAAGATCCGCGACAAAATTACGGCCATACGAAACGCGCACAGCACTGTCGAAGAGCGAAAAGCGGTGGCCTGTGAAGCGGCGGCCGAGCTGGAAATTGAAATTAACGCGACCCTGGTGCCGGAAAAGCCGGTTTCGGACCCGGTTCCACCGGACGTCAGTGTATAGGAGGATTCATGCCACAGGACTGGACGGACGACGTATTCGCCGGCGGGCACGCCGGGCAGACGGACCTTGCCAACATGGAGAAGAACTTTCAGTGCCTGAAGACCTGCTTTTCGGGCACATCGGCGCCGTCGAATCCCTCGGCGGGGATGTGGTGGCTGGACACGACCAATCATCTGCTGAAACAGCGCAATGAAGCGAATAACGGATGGATCAACGTCTGGGATGTAGCCAACGGCCGACCTGCCGATGGTGTGGTTACGATCGACAGCTGCGCCGCGGCGCTGAAGTCTCCCGCCGCCGGAACAGAGGGGCTTCGCAAGCTCGGCACAGGCGCCACGGAAGCGTGTGCGGGGAACGACTCGCGTCTTTCCGATACGAGGACACCGACGGACGGGTCCGTGACACAGGCCAAGATGGCCTATGCCGCCGGTGATTGTCTGATCATAGCTAACGATGCTGAGGTCGACCACAGCACTCCCTACCAGACCTGGACGAAAGTGAAAGAAACACGGGTCGTTCGCAACGGCACACTCCGGGTGAAGTTTGATTTCCGCGATTCGTTTAATGCGGGAAACGATTTCTGCAAGGCGCGGGTCTATCGAAACGGCTCGCCCGTGGGGACGGAACGCTCGTCGACGTGTGCTTATGTAACGTATTCAGAGGACATCGCGGGGTGGGAGAGCGGCGATCTCTGCCAGCTCTACGTCTATTCTTACGATATGAGCCGGCATGCGTTGGTCAAGAATTTCCGTTTGTACGGTGAGTTCTATCAGGAAGAAGAGAACACATTGACATGATGGATTAAAAACCAATCAAGGAGAATACCCATGAAGAAACACGGATGGATTGGCAAGTGGACATTTCGGCATATCGGCCGCGACGGCGAGCTGCTCGACGAATGGGATCAGTTCAACGCCCTGGCCGATGAAGGCGAGGAGCACATGCTCGACGTGACCCTCCGGGGCGCTACAAAGACGAACAATTTCTATCTCGGGTTGTACAACGACACGCCTGCGGAGACGGACGGCCTGACAGATCTTACAGGAGAGGCATCCGGCAACGGATACTCGCGCCAGACCATCGAGGGAAACAACACGGGGTGGCCGACCCTGGCGAAAGATTCAGGCGACTATATGGCCAGCTCGAAGACCGTGACGTTTACGGCCTCGGGTGGCTCGATCGGTCCGGTGACCTACGCTGTCCTGGCCACCTCGTCAGACAATACGGGCAAGCTGATCGCCTATGTGGCCCTGTCGCAATCGCGGACCCTGGCCGATGGCGAATCGCTCCAGTGTTCGATGACCGTGAAACTCTCAGAGGCGGCGTAATGCCTGCAGAAAGGAGAAACAATCATGGCACGTTTAGTTAGTGACCCACAGCAAGGTGTTGATTATTACGAAGTGACAATTGACGGAGAAACGCAGATCGTCGATGCCGTGGAGACCCGTCTCGATCTGGACGTAACTAACGTAGCTGAAGGCGAACATATTGTTGAGGTCGCGGCATGTAATGAGTGGGGGTGTTCCGAACCGGCCCCTTTTACTTTTACCAAGGCTCTGCCGCTGGCTCCAACAGGCCTGAGCATAGTTGGTTGATTGTTATAGTACCTATTGCAATCGCACTATTAGGAATTTGGCTGTGCTATGGCTGAAATATTAGTCAAAACCCTGACCCGCCACCGGGACAGTAAATCTGCGCTTTACATGACGGACTGGACCGCCGGCGACGTCATCGAAATAAAACCGGACGGGTACTATACCGGCAACCGGTGGGGCGGCGCAAAACGTATGGGGATCGTCCTCTGCGTAGACGCCGATCTGCCGGAGGAATACAGCAAGAAGGTCCATTATGAACCGACACCGATTTATGAGAACGGCGAGCTGATCGACCCCTGCAACTATTCGAAAATGCTGGGCCGGTCGGAGCTGATCGTCGATCTGACGACTATCCTCACAGATCAGGAACTTTTCGATTGTTTCAATCACGACGTGATGGTGTCGCCGAAGCACGTTAAAAAGTCGTATCTGGATCTCCTGGTCAATCGCGCCTCGCGGACCGAGCTCCACGCCTATGACCGCCAGGGGTCGTTTACAACGGGGACGATCGATGTTGGCCCGAACGGGCACTCGGACGCGAACACCTGGGCGGAGGCCGAATCGAACATCGCCAATCTGACGGGCGATTTGACATTCAATTGTGACGAGGCGTATCAGGACACCACGCCGGTGACCGTGGCCGGGTTTTCTCTCAATGGGCACACGCTGACGTTTTCCTGCTCCGACAGTGGCAAACATTCCGGTTATGACAACGGTTCGGCAAACCATATGCTACATAAATGTGCGACGGGCGGCAGCCATTGTTGGACCCTGGATGTGGTGTGTATTCTTGACGGGTTTGTTGTCTGGCAGAACTCAAACGGTTCCTCTGACGAATGCGTGAGGACCGCTGATGGTGGTACAGGGTCAACGATCAAAAATAGTATTCTCCATACCGGTCTTCTTGCAGCCGATCAGGACGGGATATATGCGGGTGATTGGGATGTTGTCATAAACGTTGAGAATACGATCATATATAGCGCTCGACGTGCTGGTGTCAACATGCAGAGCTACAGCACCAGCAACGGCAGAACGCAAGTGCTCAACGCGAAGGGTGTTGTCGTTGTCCATACGGGTACGCACGACGCTGAGACCGAAGCAGGCTTCCACGGGCGAACGGAACATTCCGGCGATTCGCTCACCATGAATCTGTTTAACTGTATGTCGTTCGATTCCGGTAATGCAAATTGCTACACCAAAAAAGCAGAGGCCGGTTCGCAGACCTGGAACATCGACAACTGTATTGACGACGATAATTCAATCGCCGGTGTGGTGACGAATGGTGCGGGCAATCTGGCCAGCCGAACACTCGCCGATACCGACCAGGGGTCCGGGAATTATGTGATCGTCAATGAGACGGCACTCGGCTCTGAGGATTTCCGGCTGATCGACCTGGGCAACGCGAAGAACAACGCACAGGATGCCCACGCCGTGGCCACCGGCCCGAACTCCGGTCTCGCAATGCCGAGTGCGGATCTTGTTGGTACAAGCAGACCGCAGAACACGAATTATGACATCGGCGCCTTTGAAATAGCAGGAGAGGCCACCGTCTATGATGAAACGGGCAAGGCACTCAACGTTACCGCGGATATCAATCTTTCAGACTGTCAGACCTTCAAAGAGGCCTTGGCTGAAGCCATTGCCGCCTCGATCGCCGGAACGGAGCTTCAGGCCTATAGAAACACCCTGGCCCAGACCATTGCAGCGGGCATCGCCGGGAGTGATATCCAGGTGTACATCGATACCTTGGTCGAAACGGTTGCCTCAGTCGTAGCCGGTGTCGATCAGCAGAACTATATCGACGCCCTTTCACAGGTCATTGACGCGACTCTGACCGGTATGGATCTTCAGGCATACCAGGAGGCACTAGCCGAAAATATCGGTACCGATATGTCATTGTCGGACCGCCAGACTTACAATAACACCCTCTCCCAGGTCATCGGGGCCGCTGTTGTCGGCACGGAACGACAGGCATACATCGATGCCCTTTCCCAGAGTATCGCCGCCCAGGTCGCTGGAACGGATACGATCGGCTATCTGGAGATTCTTTCAGAAACTATTGCCGCCGCTGTTGTCGGTGACGATATGCAGACCTACCGGGAAGATCTGGACGAGATGATCGGGGCCGACATAGCCGTCACTGATCGTCAGGCATATAAAGACATCCTCACGCAGATCATTACAGCGACCCTTGCCGGTACCGATCGGCAGACCTATATTGAGGCCTTGGCAGTTGCCATCGCCGCTCAGATTACCGGTTCGGACGTAATACATTATTTGGAGGCACTCTCCGAGACAATCGGCGCAGCCATAACGGTGACGGATGTCCAGATTTACCGCAACATGCTGGCCGTTGGCGTGGCTGCAGATATATCATCCTACGATATCCAGTGTTACATTGAGGAACTATCAACGGTACTCGGCGCAGTGGTCACCGTTACCGACGCAATTCCGTACCGGGTGCTCTGTACGATCGACCCGACCATTGAGAGTATTACCCCGAAGCGCACCATGACGAGCACGACACCCGTAAGACTTGTGATCAGCATAACTCCTGAAAGGGAGGTGGACATACTATGAATTACGAAATCATATATCTCGGCCACGACAACACGATCAATCTGGTGCTGAAGGCCGACGGGGCGGCCCAGGACCTGTCATCAGTGACAAAGATCACCGCGTCGTTCGGCGATACGCTGGTCGAATCGGAGGATGCGGCCGCGGGTGCCATCACCTGGGCTCAGGATGGCTATGACACCGGAGAGATCCGCCTCGATCTGGGCGGCCAGTCGATTACGGCAGGGAAGTATCATGTTCCCATTGTTATCTATGACGCCCAGAACACTAACGGCGTTGTCTGGGGTCACATATATGCAGAGGTAAAACCGGAGATAGAAGCGAGTTAAGTCGCGGACAGCATTCCGGGGAGCGAGGATCTCCCCAGACCCTGTGTTGCAGCACAGAACGGGATAACCCGCTGCCATCCGCTTTCCTAGACATGGAATGGCGCTTTATAGCAGGGTTATTCCCGTATGGCAATACTGGAGGAGGCTTTATGAGGAGCTTTTTGTCCTATCTGGGAGGAAAATCACTATTGGCCAACAAGATCATACCGAAGATACCCGAACACACTTGTTACTGCGAGGTCTTCGCCGGGGCGGCATGGCTGCTCTTCAAGAAGGAGGAATCGAAGGTTGAGATAATCAACGATATTAATACCGATCTTATTACCTTGTATCGGGTTGTGAAAAACCATCTCGATGAATTCGTCCGGTATCTGCGATGGATACTGGTGGCCAGAGAGGAATTCGAACGGTTCAAAAACGAAAATCCGGACACGCTGACCGACATCCAGCGGGCAGTGAGGTTTTATTATCTCCTGAAATGCGGCTATGGGGCGAAAATAGTAAGTCCTGCTTTCAACATGCGTGCAACCAGGCCACCGTCACTCAACTTGCTTCGTATCGAAGAGGAACTTTCAGCGGCCCACCTCAGGCTGGCGAGGGTATATGTAGAGAACATGTCATACGAACGGCTGATCAACCGAGTCGACAAGCCCTTTGTCTTTTTTTACATCGATCCGCCGTACTATGGGTACGAGAGCTATTACGGCGATGGGATATTTACCCGTGACGACTTTCAAAAACTGAGGGATATCCTGGCAGGGATTAAAGGTAAATTTATAATGTCCATAAACGACACGATAGAGATCCGTGATCTCTATAAAGACTTTCATATAGAAAGAGCGAATACATCATACACACTTGCGGGAGGGCATAAAACAAAAAAGGTAAGTGAACTTCTGATTATGAATTACGAGGCCGCTGCCTGACACACTGGCTAACGTGAATAAGTCTATTTGATAGCGCCCTGCAGCTCCATTCAAAGAGTATAAATGGATCTGACAGGATTTTTGTACCCTGTAAGCAGGCCAATTAAATATTCTGATATTATCTGCAAAATATTCTGAGTTTATTTGTCGAACTATAGGGACAGATAATCTCAGAAAATTGATATTACTGTATCGGTATGGTCTCCATGTAAACAAATGATAAGCGTTACAGCCGCTTAGAAGATGTAAATAAAAATATTTTGAATGAATTTTTAATGTCAGAAAAATTGGGGTTTTTAAAAAAATTTTATCTGTTTTTTGCAGATATTCTCAGAAAAATAGAGCGTCGATAGAAGGCGGATAAATCATCCCCTGTTACTTAAAGTGAGAAGCTATATGTATTCTTAGATTTCATATTATTGGTTAAGGTATTTGGAGGCTATCTCAACTTAGTTTAATGAAGAAATGTATTATCGACTTCACCTACAAATAGTGAAACTAAGGAATGTAAAAATTACTTGGTAGACTTAGCAGTCTCGTTATTTCTCTGGATTCGACATTAAAGTGGTGTCCCTTTTTAATAGGCCTATAAACACCAGAGAATAATCTACAAAAAATGACTCGATAGAAAACACTATTGAATAAAGCGACCCTTGAATAAATAGCTAAATTCGCACGATCCCAATCGACATAAATCAGGTGACCATTAGTTTCCTTTTTGCCGAAACTTTTCTCAAAATAAAGTAATGGGGTTTTCTGGATTTCAACATATCGAAAATCATTGATTTCGCCGTACCTGATGTATTTTCTGATATCATCGAAATTTGAATCAAGTGCAAATTCTTTCCCGTATATGTATGTTAAATAATTAAAGGCAATTTTGGCAATTCCTCTGCATATTATCTGGTCGATAGTGGTTTGAATCTCAACCTTCACTTTACCTTCTTCTATTTTTGGTAAAGGTTGTGCTTCAATATTTATGATTAAATTAAATCCCTTGCTTTTTAGGATAGTTTCTATTTCGTCTTTATCCCGGGAATCAAGAAAAAGCATTTTCAAGGCCTTTTCGCCTTTGACAATGAAACCTTTCTCTTCAAGAGATTGCCTGGACTGTAAATTGTCAAATTCGAAATATTCCCATTTATTAGTGTTCTTGTTTAGGAAACCGACTTGTTTTACCGGTTCAATTGCTACGATTCCTTTTTGCTCATCATATTTCATTCTCATCAATGCACCCTGAATTTCACACTGTTCATCGAGCCTGAATGTGACCCTGCTCTCACTCAGGAATTTGAAATCCATATGAGATTTTACACTATACTTGTATCTGAGCAAGCCCTCGAATGAGTCTCTTCCCAAAAACAACTCTAAATTATTGGCAAAGTATTTATTGCAATCCTTGCACACCGTCTCAAGGAGGGTGAAGTTGTTTTCGAAAGTCCCAAACGATTCGGGCATGACGTGTTCACGATTGAATTCAGCACTATTTTTATCTTCCATGCAGTAGATACATTTGCTCATCTTAGCAACTCTCGCCACCTGCTCCCATTATTTGCGTCACATTTAAAATTGGGATTTTGCTATTTGACGAAGACTTAATATTTAAGATGTGACCCTAATGGTTAAATTATACCTCTTCTAATTCACACGATTCAGAAATCTCTTCAAGAAACTCAGGCTTTAAAAATCGTATGTATGGGGCTACCTGTTTAAATTGTTCCTTCAGTGATGAGAAAGATATAAATCTACATATTTCAGAAAGCGGAATAGATAATTTAGAAAATGTTGGTCTATTAACCTCTGTCATAACCTTCTCCCGTCTTTCATCAGGGGCTACAAGATAGAGGGGAATATTAAGATTAGGTTGCATTGCAATTAAGTCTGACATCCTAAGGAGTCCTGAATATATTGACGTTGTACTCTCAATTTCAAATGCAGCAACAATTGCATTTCCTTGAAGCCATAAGACGTCAATCAACTCAATTGTTCTGTTCGTCGCATCATCAAATTGTAAAGGAAGGTTCGCTATCATTTTGGGCAACTCGCTAAATTTTTTCTTCTTATATTCTTTTCCCTTGTCATTACGGGCAACCCAAACATTAAATCCCATATCTGAGCCGAGTTTCAAAAGAAGCCATTGCATTTCAAGATGATCAGATGGTTGTTTAACAATATCTGAATCTATATCTGTGGATTCTTCACTTTCTGGAACAGTTACAGAACCAATTTTTGCCTGCAATGGTTTTGGGCGGTACTTGAGTTTCCTTTTATCGAATGGCCTTATCACGGGATTTTCTTTCGCATCTATCACGGCCTTAAAAACAACTTCCCCATCAGATTCTTTCCATTTTGCCAGTGAACCGCGAAATTGGCCTGTCCAGGCATGAGGGCTTTTAAGATTTTGGAAAAAACTAAGCTCATCCTTTAGCTCATGAACCGGTACTGCTGTTTCAGGTGTAAGATCGACGATTGTTTTAACGCCCAGCCTGCACGGAAATTCTTCATCGGACCAAATTGCTGTATAATCTTTGAATGCTGGTTTAGTAACTTCCAATATCCCTATGAATCGTGAAACTCCTGTAAGGTAACATAGCAGATAATCGCCTTTTCTGATTTTTTGGACTGTTTTCCATCGGGATTCTCTAAACCCTGAAATCTTTGCTCCAGCTTTATGAAATTCTCTCCATGTGATCCACGTAAATAGATCAAGCCAATAGTTTCGTTTATTCATAAATAGCCTCTTCGATTATTAATAAAAAGAAATATATTAAAAGGCTTGTCTAACTTTACGTCCGTTTATCTGCTTATCTTTCCAGTTCTCGTGCGAACCAGATTACTTTTCCGTTGATTTGTACGCTGTCAAGGTCGGTTTCGATGGGTTCGTAATGGTCGTTATCACTTATAACGAGGACTTTGTGATTTTGATAGATGATCTGGAGGCGTTTTATCATTATGGTGTCATTCATCGTGATTGCATAGATTCCGCCCTGGGGATCGATATATGTTTTGCTATGGTCAACGAGGACGAGATCGCCGGAGATCAGTGTAGGCTCCATACTGTCACCGCTTACTTTGATCAGTGACATATTTTTCGGATCGCCCTTGCGTTTGATCCATTCCCTCCTGAAGGCGACTCTTACATCAATTGCATTATATGCAGTGATGCCCCTACCAGCGCTGATTTTGTCTTTTAGCAGAGGCACAAAAGTATAATCATTTTGAATTTCTGTCGGTATAACGATTTCATTTTCTTCTGGACCGCAAATTTCGGGGTAACTCTCCCTTGCTCCCGGGAATGGTTCACCTCGTCCTTCCATAAGCCATTCTGTACTAAATTTAAAATTCGGATTAGATATTAATCCTTTAAGAACGCTTCCAATAAGAGAGCCTTCTTCTTTCCTGTAGGCTGCTAGCGTGTTTTTGTCTACTCCTAATATTTCCGCAATCTGTATATAGTTTTGACCAGTTTCCTCCCGATATTTAGTTATTGCCCAGGCTACTCTTTTCTTTAAATCTTCCAAAATCCACCTCTCTAGAGGTTGTCGCTTTCTTTTCGAAGTGCCAACCAAAGTGCCAACCAGTTGTCACTTTGCATTATTGTTAGAAATAACAAGTTGTTAACAGGTAAATAGAAAATAATACCTAAATATTAAGCACCAACCTATATTTTCACTTGACTAGGTGAAATTTTAAGTTTATAAGATTCAATAATTAAGCTAAAAAATCGGCATTAAAAAAAATGAAACAAAAATATCTTAACGCCTCAGACATGTTACCACAGGAAATTAAGATTGCCCTCCTTCGAAAGGGCATCACTCAATCTGCAATCGCACGTTCAGAAGGTGTCTCCTCACAGATGGTCCACCGGGTCATCGAGGGCAAAAACGTTTCTCACCGCATACGCAAGGCCGTTGCCCGCGCAATCGGACGCGATCCGAAAGAGATCTGGCCAAGCATCTACCTCTACGGCAGCGGCCCCAGAAGGCCGGGAAGACCCAGAAGTCACGTAATCAGAGAGAAGATAGCGTAACGTTATATGAAGGAACCCTTAAATATAGATTCACTTTTAAACCATTTTACGGGTGTTTTCAATGTCTAAGTTGAAAAAAAGATTAGACAATCCGAATCAGATCACCATTTTTGACGTCATTCAGAGCCTTCAGAACAAGGAAAGGCAGTCCAGACCGGCGGGGAGCTTCGATATCGACCGGCAATTCAGGGAATCGATCAGCAAAGCCCTGAAGAAGTGCCCGTTGTCCCGGTATCAGGTCGCAGCCCGTATGAGCGAACTTATCGGATGCGACATTACGAAGAGCATGCTCGACAGCTGGACTGCAGAATCAAAGGAAAACCATCGCTTTCCCGCCATCTTTCTTCCGGCATTTTGCGAAGCAACAGGGCAGACCGAACCGTTGAATATTCTGGCAAGGCCGGTCAAAGTATTTGTCCTGCCGAGTGCCGAGGCCCTGCGGTCGGAGATCCATAAGCTTGAGGAGGAGATCGTCTCCAAAAAAAACGAAAAGAAAAAGCGGCTCATGTTTTTGAAAGAAATTGAGGGGAGGTCGTCATGAAGTATCTCGAAAAATTCCGATGGTATGTCGAAAACACGGACTGGGACGAATTGCTGAGCGAGAATAACCGCTTTCTCGACGGTTTCTGCTGGGGCGTCATTCTTATGGCGATCATAATCTTCAGTCCTGCCGTTTATCACATTCTGACGCGGTAAGGTGCAGCATGGAATCGACGTTACTCACCACAAACGAAATTGCGGCAATGCTCACTGTATCAAAACAGGCCGTGGCGAAACGAGCCGCCAAGGAATCATGGCCTTACGTGACCGAGAGCGTTCGGGGCGGTACCGTTAAAAAATACCCCCTTTCGGTACTGCCGCCTGAAATCCAGCTCCTCTATAATAAGGATAGAGCGTTAAATCTACCCGGTGATGCTGTCCGCACACCGAATGACCCGCCGGGCGTCCGCTCCTCCACGCCCGGCGGTGTCCCCCGCCTCGTGGAAGACCAGTACAAGGTTGCCCTTGCGAAAGCGGATCTCCTCCGGTTCTACCTCGCCCATCTCAAAAAAGCGGCGTGGGGGAGGAAGAACGAGGCACGTGACGAGTTCATAACGGCGTACAACAGCGGCCTTGCCTACCCGAAACTCTTCGTAATCCTGGGCGAGGTAAGTTGGAAGACCATCGAGGGCTGGAAGAAACAGTACCAGAAGACAAAAGACGCCCTCACGCTTGCCGACCGCAGGGGCTACTGGAAGCGGGGGAGGCGGGTGATTACGGAAGATCAAAAGAAGGTCATCCTCGCCTGTGTCCTCAACCCCAACAGGCCGAGGGTCTCAGAAGCCATCAGGATGGCCAGGGCCGTCATGAACACGAGGGGCATCCCCAACGGACACTCCGACGCCACTTATCGGCGATGGCTCGAAGACTGGAAATCGAAGAACTACCATATATGGGTCTTTAACCGCGAGGGGTCGAAGGCGTGGAACGATACATGCGCCTACTACATCGAGCGCGATTACAGCCTCATCAATGTAGGCGATATCGTCGTCGCCGACGGCCACACCCTGAATTTCGAAATAATCAACCCCTGGACGGGGAAGCCCAAGCGCATGATCCTCATCCTCTGGTACGACATGAAATCGAACTTCCCCCTGGGCTGGGAGATCATGCCCACGGAGAACACCCAGGCCATTTCGGCGGCACTCAGACGGGCGGTGATCCGCCTCGGGAGGTACCCGAAAGTAGCCTATCTCGATAACGGCCGGGCATTCAAGGCTCGATTTTTCCGGGGTGTCGACTTCGATGAGGAAGGGTTTTCCGGCCTCTACGAGCGCCTCGGCATCAAGACCATCTTTGCCTGGCCCTACCACGGTCAGTCGAAGACGGTGGAGCGGTTTTTCGGGAGCTTCGCCGAGCTTGAACGCTGGTCGCCTACCTACGTGGGCACGTCCATCGACCGGAAGCCGCCGCGGATGCTCCGGGGCGAGCGTATTCACCGGAAGGTGCATGAAAAGCTCACTGGGGGAAACGGCATCACCCTGGAGCAGGCGCACCGGGCCATCGCCTCGTGGTTCGACCTTTACGTACAGAGGCCACAGCGGGGCCACCTGGAGGGGAAATCGCCCCTGGAGCTCTTCGAAGAGGGAAGGGGTACCGGCGTTGAACAGGCAGAACTTCGCTTTCTCATGATGAGTCTGGAGATCCGCCATATCAACCGGAACGGTATCTCCTTTATGGGGAAGCACTACTACGACCCCGCCCTCTACGGCCGAAGGCATCCCGTTATCGTACGGTACGACCTGCAGGATCTGTCATCCTTATATGTCTTTGAGAAGAGCGGCGAGTATCTGTGTGAGGCCCTCCCCGTGGAGAAGGTCCACCCGGCCGCGAACATCCTCGGCACCGAAGAAGATCAAAAGAAGCTTAAAGAGAATATCGAGTTCAAACGCTATCTGGAGCGCGACGCTTCTGCCTCCGCACGGGCATTCCTGGAGACGGATATCATTCCCGAGCACCGCCGCATGATGGCCGCAATCGGCTGCGATCCCCAGGGGCTCCCGTATCCCGACGCAATGAAGGAACTGCCGGAGCCTGTGGAGTACAGCGAGGCACGCATCAGGGCGGACGTGGAAGAGCTCCGGAAGTTACAGGGCGGTGCCGATGACGTCTGGCGCGGCCTTGAAGAAATCCCTGAGATGGACCGCTATGAGCGGCTTATCGAGATGGACGTTCAGGGCGTTCTGATCCCGAAGCAGTGGCAGGCATTCATGAAGTACTACGAGATGACACCGGAGTACGGGCGTCACAGTGACTATTGGGAAGAGTTCAGGGCGAAGATGGCCCTCATGTATCAGGTAGGACAATAGAAAAAGCGGGTGCTGCTGCGAAACACCCGCCCCCTAAAAAAGGTAGGAGATAGAACTTATGAAAAGAAACTTACAGCTGAAGCCGGTATTTGTCAAGACAAAGAATGTCAGAAACTTCGAGGTGATGATGGACGGCCTGGCTCTGGGTGAAGGAGAAGGGCGCTTCGGTCTCGTCTACAGCCGGGCCGGACGCGGAAAATCACGGACGTGCCAGTGGTATCACGGCCACCATTCAAGCATCTACCTCCGTATGGTGAAGATCTGGGCATATTCGGATATTGAGTTTCTCAAGAAACTCGCCCGGGAGCTCGGGGTATTCAATCCCCCGCACCGGCGGGGCGCGTGCTTTCAGGAGATCATCGATCGGCTCATCGACGAGCCGCGGCCGGTTTTCCTCGATGAAATCGAAAAGCTCCCCTCGGCCATTCTGGAAATCGCCCGGGATATTACCGATATTACCACGGCACCCATCATCCTGGTGGGTGAGGAGGAACTCGTCCCGCACATGTCGAAAAACCGGCGTGTCTGGTCGCGTACCTACCAGCAGCTCGAGTTTGAACCCATCAACGTGGCCGACGTCATCATGTACGCCTCGGAGGCGGCAGGCCTCAAGCTGGAGATACCGGTGGCGGAGATATTTCACAGGGCATCAGGTGGCGATTTCCGCCTCATCCGGCGGGACCTGCTCAACCTTATTCAGATCGCCAACGCCAAGAGTACTAAGGATATTACCGTTGAGATGGCACGGATGGCCGTCAAGGCAGGTCTTTCGGGGAGGTAGGGCATGTTAATCGATAGCATCATTAATAGCACCAAGCTTTTTTTCCCTGACAATAATGGGGAAATATTCCCGCTCGGGAATGCCGCCGTTTTTAGAATATTTGAGACAATAGAGGATTATTTTCAAACGGGGGTTCCGCCACAATACTTAGCAACCCCACTGCCCTATAATAACCTGGCGATACATTACAATGACATAGTGTTGTGGTGTGTTCAATCCATCGAGGATAAGGAGCACTATAAAATATCAACTATGACGATAGCGGACACATCTCTGTGGAATGAATTTTATTCCTTTCTTATAGCATCTCGATCAAACGAGATAAAGGGTTGGAAAATCTATAGTTTCAATTATGAAAGCAACATCTATGAAAATCGCGGTCGAGACAGTTATTTTGCGAAGATAGGGGTTCACTGGGTTCCCCTTATCATCGTCAATCAATTTTTATGCCTCCTCTCCTGTAAAAACATCAAAGTTGAACGGGTTGACCCCGACGAGGCAATACAGAAAAAACGCATCAAAAAGAGGAAATTGCCCCTCATGTCGTATCACGTACTTAAGCTGCAGGTCCCGACGAGGCGGTATGGCCGGGGCAGCCCAAAAGGCATTTGGAATAATCGCATTCATTTCTGCCGAGGCCACATGCGCGAATACACGGCGGAGGCGCCGCTGTTCGGCAGGCTTATAGGTCGTTTCTGGGTGCCGCCTCATGTTCGAGGTCGGAATAAAAAAGGTATTGTTATGAAGCATTACGAGATGGGGCAGGAACATGAGGAATAGTTTTGCAGATAAAATCAGAAAAACGGTTGAGAAGCTGGATACCGACCATACAGGTATTACGGCACGGGCCATTTTTGATGACCTCGGCATTTCCCTTTCAGAGACAAAAAGCCGGGCCTACTCCACTCTCCGTGACCTGACGAGATCGGGCGAGGTCGAGCGGATCGGGCGCGGGATCTACCGGTGGCGGGGAAAGAAAAAGGGGAAACCCGAGATACGGAAGATCATGTGGCGCATCCTCCGGGCAAGGAGAAACATTACCGTTGAGGATCTCATGGAGCTTGCCGGTGCCTCCGAAGCTTACGCGAGGGAGTGGCTCCAGATGCTCGACCGTCGTGAGATCGTGAAACACATGGGCCGCGGCCGATACCGTCTCATCAACGATACGGTAACCATGCCCGACGACCGGGAAAAGGCCCTGAAGCTTCGAATGATCAGGCAGAGGAAAAAGGAAATTCTTATTGTGATGAATGACATCCAGAACACGGTCATGGAAGCGAAGAGCCGAATCGAATCGTGTTTGAAATCGTGGGAGGAGTAGGTATTTATGCATCTTTCTCAACACTTTATCGAAAACTGGCAATGCCGCGTGGGGTCTGTGCCGACGCCCGATATCATCGGAAGAATCGTTGACGAATCGGTTCGCATCCAGCCGTCGAAAAATCTCAGGACGCACGACGGCTCGCATTTCCGGATGCTTTCCATCTACTGGCACCCTGATCTCAATGTCATCCTCAAGATCGACGAATTCAGGGGGGTCGCCGTGACGGTGCTGAGTCGTGAAAACTTCAGAATTACAGGCCAGGGAGAGAAACGGGTCTCCCGTTACCGTGCTTCCCGGCGGAACGCAAGGAGTGTCATATTATGAGAGAAGAAGATATCGGAATCGTGAACAATCGCCATCATCCGGGGCTCACCGCCCTGGAGGGCCGCTGCCTCGATATTCTTCAGGAAAGGGGGCAGGGGGCCGCCTCGGCCATCCCCGCGCGCGTTCTGTCGGATATCTTGGGCGAGGACCCGCGTGATCTTCGGTACCTCATCAATCATCTTATTATTACGCATGAAATCCCGATTATTTGCAAGGCGGGAAACAACGGCGGGTACTTTCTTCCCGAAAGCGAAAGCGAGGTAACGCAGTTCTATCGATCCTATCACAAGCGGGCCATGACCGGCCTCGTCAAGGCGTCGAGGGGGAGGAAGGCATCCTTCGTGGAGATAGTCGCCCAGCTTTCCCTGGGGTTCGATGAGCCGGACACACGGGACGCCCTGGAGCGGCTTCGCCTCACGCCCGATGAGGACCCGGTGCCCGCATGGGTGCAGGTGGTGACGAAGCTCCTTGACAGGCTCTCAGCCGATCCGCAGCACTATGCCGACGAGATCAGAGCAATACAGGATACCTACGGCGACATCTTCATCCCCCGGGATAAGGTACGGCGCCTCAGGCAGGAAACAGCGAAATTTCAAAAGTTTCTGGGGGAGATCGCGGAAGAACGTTCATAGCTTTTATGAGGGAAACAGATGTCCCGCATCACCAGGAAACAAAAGGCCCTTCTTCATGTTGCGAAAGCGCAGCTCGGCCTCGATGACGAAAGTTACCGGACCATG
>Ga0272441_10006724_pt1 | contig 19080 bp, 19 predicted proteins | sample SSMProp6N_FD_193582 | JGI IMG/M metagenome (GOLD analysis project Ga0272441, IMG submission 193582) | Marine sediment archaeal communities from Little Sippewissett salt marsh, Falmouth, MA, United States - SSM-Prop-6N | ecosystem: Environmental > Aquatic > Marine > Wetlands > Sediment ... | reverse complement strand
TGGAAATTGACGACGACGCCAGTCGATCGATTCGCTCCGTGTCGGCGATCCGCCTTTATGACCGGATCGTCACGCGAGGAGGTGACGAATCGTGAATCGCCAGTGGATGCAGCGCACGAGATCGATCGCCGCTGTCGCTTTCCTTCTGCTCGCCAGTCTAGGGACGCTCGCGATCGCGGAAGAGCAGACGATCATCCTCGGCCAGGAGAACGCGGCCACCGGCAACACCGAGGCCGACAAGCAAACGGCGTGGCAGCTTCTGAAGAGGGCGTACGATGCCGGCCAGACGACGAAACTCATTTACTACGGCAACTGGTACGGTCCGGGCCTGTCAGGCGGGGAGTACTTCTCCGGCAAAGCCGGAAATCGTCAGCCGATCGATGAACTCGATGCGATCGCGATGCGTCACGACTTCGCCTACGATGTCGCCGCCGAGATGGGCAAGAAGTACGGCCCCCATGAGGAGGCCCGGCTGAAGGCTCTAGCGGACAACATCGCTGTCCAGGAGGCCAACGCGCTGCCCAGAAACCCGTTGGAGTGGGATCCGCCAGCGCCCGATCCGGAGAAGGCGGCCGACTACCGGAACCGAATCGGATTCGGCTTCGTGTACACGAGCAAGGCTGCTGAAGTGGCGTCGGGTCTTCTCTCGAAGTACGAGGCGATCCGCGCAACGATCGAGAACAAGGAGATCACCTTCACCGCGGACAGCTCGATCGATCAAGAGGAGCTTCGGCGGCTGTCGAGGGCGCGGGCCCAGGCTTGGTTCGAGAGCGGGAACGTCCGAAGGATCTACCGCGCGGAGCTCTTGACCTCGAGCGATCTCTTGGAGGACATCGGCTCCGTCGAGATCCAGGTGAAGTTGCACCCGATCCTCCATGAAGGCTCTCCACACCCCGGCGGAACGGGCCGCATTGCCGAGGTGGACCCGAACGCGGCCCCGAGCCCGCCCTCCATCACCCTGTCTGTGAGTCAATACGGCGAACTGAGCCAGACGAGCGTGGTGCCGGACGCAACGGTAACGCTGACGGCGAAGAAGAAGCTGTGGGGATTGATGAGCAACAACGGTACGAGGGTCACGGTGACGGCGACGTACACGGGAACGGACGTGGATGTGGTCGAGGCCTCTACGACGCTCACGATCGCCAGACGGCCATTCCTCGAGGTTTCGGCCACTCCGAGCCTGATCAACGAGTGGAACCCGCAAGTCGACAACCCTCACGTCGATGTCGTCGTCACGGCACATCTCACGACGCGCGATGGCAATCCCGTCTCCGGCATGCCGCTGAACTTCGCACGAGACGACGGGTCAACGGAAATCGTGAAGACGAACGACTCCGGCACGGCAAGCTGGACCTACAGCATCTTCAAGGCCGAGGTACAGGGTGAGATGCAGAAGATGATTCCGATCATCATCACCACGGCCGCAACGGAACTGGACGGAACCATCTACCTGTCCGCTTCTCGCACCGCAACGATCGAGCTCCGTGGGGAGGAACAGAAGGTCATCCAGGGACGCGTCATCGACAAGGCACGCAACGACCGGCCGATCCCGGCGGCATCGGTCTCGCTCACGGACCCGAACGGCGAAACGCGGACTGCGACGACCGACAGCAATGGCGGATTTCGAATTGTCCTTCCGCTGGGCAACGAGAGCTATCCATCACTCCAAGGAAGCGCCTCCGCCCCGGGATACGAGAAGGGGGGCTTCTCAGCAACGACGGACGGCAAGATCTACCTCGTCGGCCTCTACCCGCTGGAGGCGACGCTGATCGGCCATATCGTCGCGAAGGATGAGGAGGGGAACACCAGCGGCATCCATGGATCGACCGTTCACATCACGGCGCCATTCGACCAGCTCCTGACCACAAGCGGCGGCGATTTCACCGTGACCGGTCTCTACGTCGGCGATACGGTCACGATGCGCGCCGACGCGCAGAATTTCCGAGCCTACGTGAAAAGCGGAAAGGTCACGATGGAGAACCCGGTCGTGACCTTCGTGTTGACACCCGGATCGGGCGAGGAGTCGGATGTCCTCGACGAAGAGGAAGCCGACGAAGGGGAGAAAGAAGAGATCGCAAACCTCAACACCCTCTACAGTCTGATGGTCTGGGCCACGCCGGCCGATCCCGCGACGTTTCAGGATGTCACGATCACCGCGCAGATCTTCCCGCCAAAGCAAGGAGTCACGATCGAAATCAAGATGCACGGCACCGACGACTACGCCTCGTCCATCACGGCAAGCACCAACGCGATGGGGAAGGCATTCCTGTCGATTCCAGGCGCGGCGTCGGGGGTCGTCGACGATATTGTCGCTTGGATCGTCGGGACCGGCGTGAAGCAACGGCTTCGCTACTCGTTCTAGAGGAGGAACCGATGACAAGAAGAAAGAGACTCGTATCTATCCCATCGATTCTCCTCGCGGTCTGCGCTCTCGTCTGGGGAGCACTCGGGCAAGACGAGGGATTCGAGATCCTCTATGAAGGCTACGCCGACGAGGAAGCATCGCGTCTCGCCCGGTTCGACGTCACGCTTTACGGCCATGCCGGATTCAGCGGTGCCGGCGCGTTCTGGGCCACGGCCGGTGGGCGTGCCGCGTTCTCGATCGAGGGGTTCGAAGTGCACGTCGATGCCGGCGCCGGGACGGACGGCATGACCGTCCAGGGAGGCGTCACGACGGAGATCCTGGGTTTCGGCGCGGCGGCCGACGCCACGTGGTCTCCAGGATCCACTGTCGTGATCGATCTGCGGGGATGGGGCAGACTCGACACGTTGCAACTCACGGCCAACGTCCGGCTCGCGGGACAGGCGACCGCGCTGAGTCTCGGTGCCAGCACGGACTTCGAAGGCTTCGGCCTGTCAGCGAACCTCGGCATGTCGGGGGACGGCATCCAGCAAGCGTCGATCGGCGTCAACATGCAGCTCGGTGCCGCGACCGTCTCAGGAAGCGCGGGGCTCAACGCGGGACGATTCAGCGCCAGCGGCGGCATCGGCCTGGTGGTTGGCCCGGCCAACTTGACAGCCAGCGCCGGATTCGATGCCGAGATCGGGATGAATGCTATGGCCGGCGGCGGGGTCGCTTGGGACGGATTCAAGGCAACCGCGATCGCGCTGTTCGACAACACCGGCCTCGGAGGAGAGGTCAGCACCGAAATCGGCCTCGGTCCGATGGTCGCAACTCTGATGGCGCGCCTCGCGGGCAGCAGCATCAGCCTGGAAGTCGGAGGCCGCTTGCCGCTCGGCTCGGGACTCGCGTCCGTATCGATCGCGTTTGATACCCAGGGAGGCCTATCCTGGGCGGAGGTTGGCTTCGAGCTGCCACTGTAGTTCTTCTCTCTGCACGGTGAGCCGTGCAGGGAGAAGGGGCAAGAACGGGGCGGCCAGCCGATGACACCGTTCTTGCCGCTGGCGCGGCTCGCCACCGCGCTTCCCGAGTGGTTGCAGGCATGGCCACATGCCCGAAGCTCACCAGCCGCAGGAATCGCGTGCTCCGATTCACAGCGCGGTTCCTGCCCCTGTCACGGTGTGCCGAGCCAAGTGCCCGTCAGTTCACCAAACGCAAGAACGGTACGACCAACCGGCGGCAGGATCGAGACGGTAAGGCAACGCGAACGAAGTATCCTCTCGGTAGCCTCAGAAACCGCTAGGAGGGTGTTGTCATGCCGAGGGACTTCCCCGTGGTGCAGTCCGACCCACTTCACGTGTTGACCGTACGCCGGACACTCGCCGATCAGAGCGAGGTCGCCCGTGCGATCGCCGAGCTTCTTCCACGCGTCGCCGATGTCCTCGATGGGCCGCCGATGGCACTTCGAACGGGCTTCCCGAAGGACGGCGTCGCGCCGTTCGATCTGGCCTTCCCCGTCGATCCATCGATCGAGCGGGAGGGCTTCGTCGCGAAGACGCTGCCACAGATCCCGGTCTTCTCGATCGTCCACGAAGGCGTGCTAAAGGACGGCTCGGACGGCACGAATCTCGCCGATACGTGGCAGGCGTTCATCGACTTTCTCGGCGGCAAGAATCTCCTGATCGGCGACGATCCGACCCGCTTCATCTACCACGACGGCGTTGAGACGGTCGGCACGGAGGATGAGCACGTCCGCCTCGAGGTGCAGCTCTCCTATCACTGGCCGATGTGGTTCGACGCGTTCCGCGAAGGGATCGCCGGCTGCCTGTCGCCCGACGCAGCCGAGCGGGTCCTGGCCGGAAGCGAGGGGCTGAAAGAGAGCCTGGACGGGTCGCGCGCGGCCGAGTGGGCCCAGGCGGCCGTCGGACGTCTCGACGGGGAGGCGACCGACGAGCGGACGCGTGCCTGCATCCTCAACGGTTGCGCACACCATTACATCGTCCAGAGCGCCGAGCTGATGCAGGCGGCGTGGGACGAAGTAGGGCACGATCTGCGCACATTGATGAAGAAGATGACCGACGAGCCGTTCCTCGGCGGCCAGTATCGGCTCGACGAGTCAGGCGATGAACCTCGGATCTTGATCCAGCGGCGGCCGGCGCGGATGGAGGCCTACGAGAAGGCGACCGACCCGGCGGAGAAGCGGTACCAGGCCTGCTTCTGCCCGCTGGTGCGCGACGCGATCCGTGCGGGGAAGGAGGTCTCCCGTACCTTCTGCCACTGCTCGAGCGGTTGGTACGTGCAGGAGTGGGAGATCGTTTTCGGCGTGAAGCCGGAGATCGAGTTGGTCGAGACGATGCTCGAAGGCGCCGACGCCTGCGTCTTCGCGGTGAAGGTTCCGCCGGGGTTTCTGGACTAAGAGCCAGGGGGTAGGGAGTAGGGGGTAGGGAGTAGGGAATAGGAATAGGGGGGCGTACTGCAGCCGTTTCTCACGTCCTTCCCGCCTTGGATGGCGCAACGAGGAAACGCCGCCTCTCCCGGTCTCGGATTGCTGCCGGCGGATGGTTGCGAGCGCGTGGTTTATGGGTCGTCGAGTTCGCTTCGATGCACCGGGCCGAACTCGCCGTTCCACTTCGAGACGGCTTGGGCTTCGCTGCCACCGACGGGTCCTCGACACAGACACCCGGCGCACAGGATCTGCCACGTCCGCGTGCGGATCAGACGTGCCTGCGGCCCTTCGACGATCGCAAGCGTCGTGCTGCCACAGAACGGGCACGGATTGGCCCGCTCCAGGTGCGGGTTGGAGTACGCGCGCCCCAGCCCCTCGACATCACGGGACGGTGTCATCAAGCGGTCCCCTTCACGACGACACCGACGTCACTCGATCGTGACGTGGAAGAAGACCTGCCTCGGGGCCCAAATCTCCTCCATGCCAAGGGAGTACGTGCCCGGGGCCGCATAGGTGTGCGTCGCCGTCCCGTGCGCCTTCTGGGTGGTCACGGCGACGTGATCGGCGAACTGATCGCCCCACGAGATCGAGTACTCGATCCCGAAGCGTGCCCAGTACTGTACCGTCACCGTCCGTCCATCGATGCCGACCAGCTGCAAGTGGCAGACCGAGGCAGCCACGTGGACGGTCGCTTCGTCGAGAACGTGGTTCTCCGGATCGACGAGCGTGATCCGGTAATCGGTCGGGATCTGTCCGCCGGAGCGTTCTCCTTCGACCGCCTGATAGAAGTGATCGTAGGTCTCCTCCCACGGAGCCACGTCTGAAACGCCGTAGGACGTATCGGTGTCACCCCACAGGATCCGGTACCCGAGCGACGGGATGCCGGTCACCTGAACCCGCACCCATCCCTGATTCTCACCGACGATCTCGAACGCCACCTCCTCGGCCGGTGGGTTGACAACCGGCCCGTTGCACCCGGCAAGTAGCAACAGCACAACGATCCATCCCCATCGTCTCATGCTCTCTCCTCCACGTGCTCGTTCGATCCGAGTATCCCAGTCTACGCGGAGCCGGCTGTGTCGACCAACCGACGCGGACTTGCATTCCGAGACGCCCCACCGTATGATCAAGTCATCATATCACCTGGTGACCTAAGGAGAAACCATGAGAACCCTCCGATCCGTCGAGCGGCGATACGCGCTGATCGTCTTCCTGTTCTGGTTTTCGACCGCGCTGCCGATGGCGCTGTTCATCCTCCTGGCACAGGCCCGCGGGATGAGCCTCGCCCAGCTCGGGCTGCTGACAGCGGCGTACATGGCCACGGTATTTCTGCTTGAGGTGCCCACCGGCGGGCTCGCCGACGCGTGGGGCCGGCGCAGGATCGCGCTGCTCGCCGAGGCGGTGACGCTCGCCGGTTGGAGCCTGTTCCTCTACTCCTTCTCGTTCCCGACGTTCCTCGTCGCGTTCCTGCTGAACGGCGCCGGGCGCGCGCTCGCTTCCGGCGCGCTCGATGCCTGGTTCGTAGACAGCCTGCTGGCCGTCGATCGGAAGGTCGATCTCCATCCTCATCTGTCGCGGATCGGCGCGGTCACGCTGCTCGCCCTCGGCCTCGGAACGGTGTGCGGCGGCGCGATCGCCCGCGTCTGCTCCTTCCTCCCCCCGGACGGGACCGACATCCTGACGCCTCTGGCGAGCCCGGGTTTGGTCGCGATTCCGATCCGTCTGATCCTGATGATCGCGATCCTCTCGCTGGTCCGTGAGCCCGGACGAGAACTCCGACCTGTGGCCTCGTGGCGACGCGGATTCGCTGAGGTCCCGTCGCTGCTGAAGGACGCCGTCCGACTCACGACGAACAACAGGGTGCTCGTGCGCCTCCTCGCGATCGCCGGGGCCAGCGGGCTCGTTCTGTCGTCTCTGGAGCTATTGTGGCAGCCACATTTTGGCGATTTGCTCGGCAACAGCGAACTCCAGCCGATCCTCCTCGGAGCCATCCTCGCCGGATCGTTCCTGATGGGGATGATCGGGAATCTCATCGCGCCGTGGCTCAGCAAGCGGATCGGCGGCCGCCCCGGCCGGGTCTGCGCGATCTTCCACGGGCTACGCGGGGCGCTTCTGGTCGGCCTCGCCGTGCAGGGCGACGCCGCGCCGGCTGCCCTTCTGTTTTGGCTCGTCTACCTCGGCCAGGGGGCGGTCAACTCGACCCACGCGACGCTGCTCAACGAGGAGATCCCGTCCCATCGTCGTTCGTCGATGCTGTCGATCGAGTCGCTGGTGCACTACGTCGGCGGGTTCATCGGAAGCGCCGGCCTCGGTTTCGTCGCACAGCGCACGTCGATCGGGACCGCGTGGTGCCTCGCCGGCGGCGTTCTGCTGGTATCATGGATCCTGTACCTGCGTATCGATGCCGTACGGGAGGAGAGACGACATGAGCAGCGAACCGTTGGCCGCGCGGCCCATTCGCCGTCAAACGCTGGCTGATCGGCTTGCCGAGGACATCGCCGATCGCATCCTCTCCGGCGCGCTGAAGCCGGGGGACTCACTGCCGGCCGGCCCGGAACTCGCACGCCAGTACGGCGTCAGCCGCGCTGTCGTCCGAGACGCAACAAACCTGCTTGCGGCACGGGGACTGGTCGACGTGCGACACGGAAGCGGCGTCTACGTGACGGCATCGCAGCAGGACGCGTTCGGCGACGCGCTGCTGCTGAGCCTCCGACGGGCCGGCGCCACCGCCTGGGATCTCGAAGAGTTCGAGCAGCTGCTCTTTCCCGCCGCCGCCGCCCTCGTCTGCGAGCATGCCACCGACGACGAGATCGTCGCCATCCGTGAACTCGCCGGGCAACACCTTTCCCGTTTCGAAGCCCGGATCGCCAACGAGCCGGGCGATCGCGAAGCCTCGCCGCCCAACAGCTCCGACCTGCCGTTCGCCCGAACCCTCCACGCGATTTACGCCGCGACCCACAACGAGGTGGTTCGCCAGATCGGCGAGCAGCTTGCGTCGCTGCGCCGGCACCGAGACTGGGTCGGGATCAGCGCCCAAGACGGCCTCGAGATGGATCGCGCCTTCCTCGACGAGTTGATCTCGATCCTCGAAACGAGGGATCCGACGCGCGCCAAGGAGCGCGTCGAACGTCTGATGGGGCTTCCACCCCAAGCCGTCGATGCGATGAAACGCACGCCGATCGGCGACATCCCGCGGATCGACCTCGATCTCCCCACTTCCGGTGAAATGCAGACGTCGTAGACACTTCCGCGTCCCGTAACCCTCGCGACGTCCCAAGGTTGACAATCGCTCTAGTATTTGTATGATCAAATCGTTGGGCAATACAACTATTAGATCCATGGAGGCACAGATGACGCTCTCGAAAGACCAATGCGTCCAGCTGAACCAGTCGATCTTCAGCCTGGCCAACGCGTATCGCTCGCGGATGATCCGCGATGGCGTCGTCGAGACGTCGGGGTTGACATTGCCCGACCGGTCGACGCTGATGGTGCTCGGCCAGTCGGCCCCGACGACGGCGCGGGATCTCTCCGCTCGGATGGACATCAACCCGGGAACGATCTCGGTGTACGTCCAGCGCTTGGTCAAGAGAGGATTGGTCGAACGCCGTCAGGACGAGGCGGATCGCCGGATCTGGCACCTGTCGCTGACTGACGCCGGCCGTCGAGCGTATCGCGACACGATCGCCGGGACCGAGGTCTACACGCGGGATTTCCTCCGGTCGCTGTCCGCCGACGAGCAGCAGGACCTACACAACCTGCTTCTGCGGATCGCCACCGATCTGGGGTACGAATGGTGACCCGCATCCGGCCGCTTCGGGTCGGCGTTCCCCGGTCGATTCTCCACTACGAATACGACGGCGCGATCGCGCGGTTCCTGGAGGCGCTCGGCATCGAGGTCGTGCTCTCCCCTCCGACGAACGCCGAGATCTTCCTCGCCGGGAAGCGCCGCGTCATCGACGAGCTCTGCTTCCCGATCAAGATCTTCGTCGGACACGTCGCCGTCCTCGCGGATCAGGATATCGATCGGATCGTGATCCCGACCGTCGTCGAACACGTCAACGGCCGCGTTTTCCCCTGTCACCCGCGCTCGAGGCTGTTCGACATCGTCCGCGCTCTCGGGGTCTGCGGGGCCGACCGGCTGCTCGCCCCGGCGTTCCGGTTCGATCGGGACGGTCTTACGGCCGAAGGGTTCGTCGAGCTGGCCAGGCAGCTCGGAATCTCGGATGCCGACGCCGAGCGCGCGCTCCCCAAAACCGCGACACCCGCCGGAAGGTCCGATCGGCCCGACGACCTCGACCGGCCGACGCTGGCGGTCGTCGGCCATCCGTACGTCGTCGAGGACCCATGGGCCAACCATCAGACCCTCCGACGACTCGAGGTCCTCGGCTGCCGGGTCGTCACGAGTCCCACGTCCGGCCCCGTCGGCCCCTCGCCCGACGGAACGGGCCTGCACTTCGCCCTCGCGGCCCGGACCGTCGCACTGACCCGGATCTTCGATCGCGACCCCGCGGTGGACGGCATCGTCTTCCTGCTGCCGTTCAACTGCGGGCCGGACGGTGACATCGCCCGACACCTGACCCAGACCACCGAAACGCCATTGCTGACGCTCGTCCTCGACGAACTTCAGTCGAGTGCCGGATTGGAAACCCGGCTCGAGGCGTTCGTGGACCTGCTGGAACCGGCCCGGGTCGGCGCAGGAGGCGAACGACGATGAACCACTTCACGTTCTCCTGGGGAACCAACTACATCGCAGTGCGCGGGCTGCTGCGATCGCTGGGGCACGACTTGACGACGCCACCGCGCATCACGACGTCGATCGCCGAGCGAGGGATCGCGTGTGCTCACCCGTTCCTCTGCTTCTCCGGCAAGCTCGTGCTCGGCCAGATCGCGACCCAGCTGGCGCAGGGCGAGCGCCGATTGGCGTTCATGTCCTCGCTCGGACCGGAGGCGTGCCGTTGCGCGGATACGAGCGACTACCTCCGGTCCCTGTTCGCCGACTACGACGGGTTCTCGCCGCATCGCTTCGGAGGCGGGAATCTCGGTGGCGCGCTTACGAACCTGCGGTCTCATTTCGGGCCGCACATCCGCAAATCCCAGTGCTTCCGCGCGTACGCCACGTTCATCGGGAAGGTCGATCTGCTGCACAAGGTCGACAAGCGTTGCACTCGCCTGCGCTGCCAGTCGTCCGCCCCACAGCAAGTCCGAGCGCTCGAACGCGAGGCGCTCGAGCGCATCGACCGCGCGCCCGGCCCCTTCGCCCTCTGGCGCGTCTCGCGCTGGTTCGATCGGGCCGCGAATCGCTTGCCGCTCCGTGACGAGCCTCCGGCGCTACGGATCGGCATCGTCGGCGGCGAACACATCTTAAGCGAACTGGATTCGATCATGGCCGTCATCAAGGGGATCGCCGAGGGTGGGATCCTGCTCGACTGGCGCTCCGGCTTCCGGATGCTCGTCCACTCCGACGAGAAGCGCCTGGCTCCGTTGAAGACAAAGTGCCGCGACTACCTACACGAGGCCCCGTCGACGTCGGAGATCTTCTCCTGCGCGCACGCGCTCGACTTCATCGCCGAGGAGTACGACGGGCTGCTGCACATCTACGCGTTCGGCTGCATGCCGCAGACGGCGCTGAAGCCGATCCTGCAACGGATCGCGACGGACGCGGAGATCCCGCTGCTGTCGCTGGCCATCGGCGATCGGTTCGCCGAGGAGGGATTGGAAGGACGATTGGAAGCGTTCATCGACCTGCTCAGCGCACGAAAGAGCCAAGGAGTAACCCCGTGAACAAGCCTATCTGGATAGGGATCGACGTCGGATCGATTACGTGCAAGGTCGTCGCGCTGGACGAAGACGAGCAGATTCTCGCGTCGACGTATCGGCGCACGCGAGGCCGCGTCGTCGACGCCGTCAAGGAGGGTCTCGCCGCCGTCGGCGACGTTGTCTCCAACCGGCGTATCGCCGGCTGCGCAACGACCGGAAGCGCTCGGCGATTCGTCGGCGCACTGGTCGGCGCCGATGTCGTAACGAACGAGATCACCGCGCACGCGCGGGCGGCGCTGGCACTGCACCCGAACGCTCGCACGCTACTCGAGATCGGCGGCGAGGATTCGAAGATCGTGCTGCTTCGAGACGGGATCCCGACCGACTTCGCGATGAACGCCGTCTGTGCCGCCGGCACCGGCGCCTTCCTCGATCAGCTCGCCGGTCGGCTCGGCGTGCCGGTCGAGACGCTCGGCGACCTCGCCGGGATGTCCACGCGGGATGTCGCCATCGCCGGTCGGTGCACCGTCTTCGCCGAGAGCGATATCATCTTCAAACAGCAGGCCGGCCATCGGATCGAGGACATCGTCGCCGGGGCCTGCCGCGCACTCGTGCGCAACTATCTCAACGATGTGGGCAAGGGGAAGAACATCGAGCCGCCGGTGCTGTTCCTCGGCGGCGTCGCGGCCAACAAGGGCATCCGTACCGCATTCGCCGAGACGCTCGGCCTGCCGGTGACCGTCCCGACGCACCACCATGTGATGGGCGCGTTCGGCGCGGCGCTGATCGCCAAGCGACGCGGCATCGTCGAGTCGACCATGCGCACACTGGACGCAATCCAGACGTCCGACTTTCGCCCGGAAACGTTCGTCTGTCCTCATTGCGCCAACGCATGCGAGATTGTCCGATTCGTCGAGAACGGCAAGACCGTTGGGCATCTCGGCGGACGGTGCGAGCGGTGGTCCGCGAAACGGCCGGAGGCCGTGCCGGCGGTGCGCTAGAAGTAGAAGTGGATCCCGGTGCCGAACAGCATCGACAGCTCGCCATCCAGGCCGTAGGCCATGCCGAACTCGATGTTCCACGCCAGGGCCGAGGCAAACCGGAGCCCGAACTCGATCCCGCCGGCGAGCGAGAAGATCAGCGGCTCCCCATCGGACGGTTCGATCGGCTGCGTCACGCCGAAGGCGGTGTAGAAGTCGACGACGGGCCGATCCGCCACGCGATAGAGGATGCGTCCGGTGACCATCCCTTCGAGGTCGCCTGAGGATCCCCAGAGGAACAGGACCGCCTCGCCTCCCCAAACGTCGGAGATCCAGTACCGCCCCGCGAGCAGGCCGCCGATCGGGAAGTCGAGCTGCATTCCGAGTCCGAGGGTCCTCCCGGCGGACAGGTTGAGCTCCGCTTCGATCGCCGGATCCTCCTGCGTCGCCCCGAAGAGGAATGTCGCCGTGACCAGGAGCAGACAGATCGTGCCGACGCGCATCATGTCATCCCCCCCGTGAACTGGCCTCATCGTACGCGCGTCGAGCCGTCGGCCCTACGACGCTCGTCTCCTGCTTAGGCGCCTCGTGCCCCTCGAAGACGCGACGCGATCGCCCCCCCCAGCAGGGCACCGATCAGCAGGACGACGCGCCCGGCAGCGACAAGACGACGACAGGATCTTCGCACCCCGCCGACGCGGGCCACCGGGATCTCGCAGCAGACGTACTGCTCTCGTCCGACCCCATGCGTTCGGAGGCGGCCGAGCCGGTCGGTGATCGTGAGGAGCCCATGCCAGGTCAACGGCGGCTCCTCACCGTAGCGGTTCGCGACCACCGTCCAGGCATCGAAGAACGTCCCCAGCAGCTCGTTCATTCGGAGACTGGTGCCGTAGTCGGCGAGGCTGGCGAGGACGACGTCGATGCGTGCCCGACGGATGGCGCGAAGCAACCAGAGGCTTCGCGCGTCGGCGCAGATCAGGACCGCCGCCTTCGTCCCGTCGATGTCGACCGTCGTCAACCGACGCTTTCCCGCGGTGAACACGCGGTTTCGAATCCAGAACTTGCGATGGACGGCGAGGATCTCGCCGCCCGGATCGACGACGACCTGCGCGTTGTGCAGGGTCTCGCCGCGTCGCTCGCTGATGCCGAACGACACATACACGTCATGCTCGCGCGCCAGCCGCGCCACGCGTTCGGTCGACGGGCCGGGGATCGGCTCGGCGATCCGCCGATGGTACGCCTCGGTCTCGCCTTGGCGGTAGAACCAGCCGAGGATCGTCTCGCCGAAGTGGATCAGCCGGACCTCGGGATGCTCCCGCACGATCCGCCGGACGAGCGCCGCCATTCGCTCGCGGCTGATCGTCGGATCGGAATCCGGCGTCATCGCGACCGTCGCGACGGTCAGGGTCTTGCCGCTTCCCGGAATACTCATGCGATCACGCGGCGCGAACGAGTTCGTCCAGCGGCTTACGCGGCCGCGCGTCGGGCTGCTCGTCCGACACGCCGAACGATACCGCGGCGACGAGCTGGCCGGTCTCGCCCAGCCACTCCTTCAGCTCGGTGATCGCATACAGCACGTCGGCGATCCACAGCGACCCCACGCCCAGATCGGTCGCCGCGAGCAGCATGTTCTGGACCGCCGCGCCGATCGACTGGATGTCGACGAGCTCCTGGAACGTCTGGTCGACCGAGTGCTCGAGCCATGGGTCGATCCCGTGGGCGTTGAAGACGAACACCGTCAGCGGTGCCCGCTCCATGATCTTCGCGGTCCACTCAGCGCTCCCTGTATCCTCGCCGCGCGCTTTGAACGCCTCGATCGCCTTGCGCAGGACGTCGATCATCTCGGTTCGCTTCGGACCCTGCACGGTGATCAACCGCCACGGCTGCCGGTTCTTTCCCGACGGGGCGTGCACCGCCGCCATCAGGATCCTTCGTATCGCCTCGTCGCTCAGCGGGTCGTCCCGGAACGCACGGATGCTTCGCCTCGCCGAGATCGCCTCGAATGTGTTCATCGCCACCTCCTCTTCGGCAGGGACAGTCTACCCGGCGAGCTTCTCCTCAATCGCCTTTCGAATCGCCTCGGCGTTCTTCGCACGGTAGTAGTAGCTGCGGGCACCGGTGACAAGTCGACCGTCGATGACCGGCGGATGGTCCTGTCCGACGAAGAGGCCGCCCGCCGCCTCGATCGCGTCCTTGTCGTCCGCATGTCCCACGACCTGCTTGCCATCGAGAACGTCCGCCGCCGCGAGCACGCGGACACCGCGGCACCAGGCACTGACGACAAGACCCGCGGCCGCCGCCCGCCGGATCCACTCGAGCGCCGCCGACGATTCGACCAGTCCCCGATGCGCCGGGCCGGGCATGATCGACAGCCCGTCGAACGCCGCGACGTCGCCGAGCTCGTCGACGAGGCAATCCATCTCGATTGCCTCGGCACCGCGCTCGCGGGCGAAGCCGCAAGGCGCCACCGTCTTCGTCACGGCCGCCGAGGTCAGCTCCCAGCCGTAGCGGCGAAACTTGTCGACGATCGACAGCTTCTTCGTGCTCATCGTGCAGTTCGACCCGTAGTGGTCTCCCCACAACAGCAGCATGCGGACCCTCTCGTTCGCCGTCATATCGACCTCCTCGACGAGTCCTCGCGGTGCACCGTTCCGTCAGGATCGCCGGTTCTCGTCTCGGCACCGTCTCCCTTGACTTCGGCTATGACGTCTTCTACCCTTCCCCGGTCGGCATCGAAGCCACCGCGCGTGGCACGAAGACAAGTGAAACGGAGGTTCGAAGTGACTGCCCGAAGAAACGTCTCGTCCGCCTCCGTCGACACGAACTAGCCGATTCCAAAGCATTCCGACGGACCTGCTCGATCCCTTCGCCGTGAGGCGGCGCATGACGTCACCTGAGTATCCGAACGTCTCACGACGAAGGAGGCATCCTTGCAACAAGACCAACGGTCGAATCCGGTCGTGGCGCTGGACACGTCCATCGACACGCTCGGCCTCGACGAACTCGATGCGTTCGCGCAGCAAGGCCTGATCACGAGTGTGTACGCTCAGCTACCCAGCGGGAAAGAAGCGACGGTCTACTGCTGCCGTGCTCACCCGGCGACGAAGCGGAAGTTCCTCGCGGCGAAGGTGTACCGGGAGCACGCCGCCCGCGGCTACCGACGTCGAACCGCGTACTTCGAGGGACGCGAGCGTGCGATGAAGACGAGAACGCTCCGCGCCATCCAGCGGGGAAGCGCGTTCGGACACGATGCGCTGGCTGGGGTGTGGATCGGTGCGGAGTACGACGCGTTGCGTCGGTTGTCCTCCGTCGGCGCCGATGTGCCCCATCCGCTCGCCCAATGCGGCCGCGCCGTGCTGATGGAGTACCTCGGCAACGGGGCCGGGCCGGCGCCTCATCTCCACGCAGTCGACGATCGTCATCGGGCCACGGCGCTCTACCGCCGTGTGCTCTGGAATGTCGAGATGCTGCTCTCCGAGCATCTCGTTCACGGCGATCTGTCCCCGTACAACATCCTCGTGTGGGATCAGCGGCCGTGGATCATCGATCTACCGCAGGCGGTCGACGTCCGGTTCAACCATTCGGCGTTCGAGCTGCTTCGCCGTGACGTCGAGAGCGTCTGCACATTCTTCGCGACCCGCGGCGTCCCGACCGATCCGGGCCGCGTCACGAACGAGCTCTGGACACGGTACGAGCGTGCGGAGCTGTGACGGCGGATGGGCGGCCGTGTCCACGGCCGCCCGCCGCTCCGTCGATTGCATCCTGACACGTTTTCGTCGAAGATACGCGTGTCCCGCGGGCGGGCCGGAGGGGACCATGACAAACCGGGTGCTGTTTCCATCGGCTCACAACGCATTGCACCGGATGCACACGGCGTATGCGGCCGGCGACATCGGGGAGCTTGCGGAAGCCTACCGAGCCGCGCCACAGACGTCGACAGCCTTGCGAATCGCGACCCGCCTGATCGAAGCGTTCTATCCGTTGGGCCCGTTTCTAGATTTCGCCGTCCTGCTCGACCGCTGCCTTGGTGATGGCGGACTGCGCGACGGCTCACGCCGTTTCCTCGACGAGGCCGGCGTGTCTTGGCGGTCGGTTCTCCCGCACGCCTGCCGGAAGACAGCCGAGGAACACCCGGTCCTCCTGTTCGGCAACCACTCATCCCTGTTGACCCCGTTCTTCGCCGCCGCCAGTCTCGAGCGCGACGACCTCCGTTGCTTCACGACGAACTACATCTGCCGTCTCGTCCCGAACTTCGGCAGGCTCTCCTTCCCACTCGAGGTTCCACTGCATCGCACCGGCGTCGCGTGGCGGCAGGGCGGCCCGAGACGGGCGATCGCTCATCGCCTCGCCTCGATCGTTCACCAGACGCCGGACCCCGCCACGGCACGAACAAGTAACCGGAACAGCCTCGACCTCGGCGCCGCGCACATCCGTCGGGGCGGCAGTGCAATCATCCATCCCGGTGGGGGCGGTACGAAAGAGCGCCGTTGGTATCCGGGGCTCGGCTCGCTGGTGAAGCGGCTGCACGAGGTCCCGGGCGAACGTCCCGCCTACCTGATCCCGATCCATGAGACGAACTGCACCAATCACCGCATCCACGCCCAGCTGATGCGCGGGCCGATCGCACGGCTGAAAAGGGCCGTCGTCTATCGTGGCCCGGCTCGGATTCGCTTCGGTGAACCGATCGCCGTACGCGATGTCGCCTCGTCGACGTCGACCGCCGAGCAGATCGTCGCGTGGCTGCGTATCCGGTACGAGACGATGTTCGCCGAGCCGGAGCCGGCCGCGGCATAACGTACGAGCCGACGGCGTTTACGCTGGGGCCATCCGCTGGCGCAGCCGGCGGCCATCGCGGATCATCACGCCGGAGGAGGGCGCAGCATGCCGAGCACGCTTCGAAGAGAACTCGACTTCGCGATCGAGACGGCCCATCTCGCCGGCCGGCTGACGCTCGGCTTCTTCCAAACCGGATTGGTCCCGGATCGGAAGGCGGACGACAGCCCGGTCACGATCGCCGATCGCAAGGCGGAGGAACTGATCCGGGCGCGAATCGAACGAGCCTACCCGTCGCATGCGATCCTCGGCGAGGAGTTCGGTGAGACCGACTCGAAGGACGCGACCCACCGCTGGATCATCGATCCGATCGACGGGACGAAGGCGTTCGTCCACGGCGTTCCGCTGTACGCGGTGCTGCTCGGGCTCGAGATGGACGGAACGGTCGAGGTCGGCGTGGCCCACTTCCCGGCACTCGGGGGGATGCTCGCCGCCGCGACCGGCTTGGGCTGCCGGTGGAACGGCCGTCCGGTCCACGTCTCCGACATCGCCGAGATGCGCCACGCGACCGTCTGCTTTTCCGATGCCGCCACGTTCGCCAAGTTCGGCCGCGCGGAGGCGTGGGAGCGCATCCAGCGCACGGCCTCCATCTGTGCCGGATGGGGAGACGCCTACGGCCACGCGCTCGTCGCCACCGGGCGGGCCGAGATCATGCTCGATCCGATTATGAACGCATGGGACTGCGGGCCGTTTCCGCCGATCCTGAAGGAGGCCGGCGGCACGTTCACCGACTGGTCCGGCGAAGAGACGATCCACGCCGAAGAGGCAATCTCGACCAACGGGCGCCTTCTCCCCAAGCTCCTCGAGGTCATCCGCAACGAACCGACCGTCTGAGACGGGTATCCCATCGATGGGCGTCAGATGCCTTTCGTTGCATTGGCTGATGTCTGCAACGGATTCCACGAAAGTGCGCTTATCCGATGAGTCAGTACGCTATACTGATTCCATGGAATCCCGCCCAACTTCCCTTGACAGTGTTCCAGCCGGTCTTCGCCGTGTCCTACAACTGATGCATCGATTCGACGGCGATCGAATCACGAAGACCTCTCACATCGATCTGTTGAACCGCTTCTGCACCGCGGCGGTCGAATCCGGCTATCGTCTGGCCGTCTTCGCCCTGCCCCCTGCGAGCGAGGGGCGGCCGTCGGAGCTGCTCGCGCAGGCGTCGTCCGACGGGACGTCGCTCTCGTCCCTCGATCTCGGGTGGACCGCCGTCGCGGAGACGCACCTTCTGGCGACCTCTCGTACCGGGCGGTACACGTGCCAGGTCGCGTCCCGCATGATGGATGACGCGCGCTACGTCCGCTGGACGGACGACGCGACGCGTTGGGGCTACGCCTCGGCGTTCACGATGTGGAACTTCTACGACGACGACCCCCGCGGAACCCTGGCACTGTTCGCGAAGGAGTCGGATGCGTTCGGCGAGCGGGAACGGCTGGCGCTCGAGCTGGTCCTCGTCAGCCTGCTCGCCGCCGCGACGATCGCCCGGCGAAACGACGACATCGAGGTACAGCAGGCTCGATACGAAGCCTTGCTCGACAGTATGGATGAAATCGTCTTCGCCGTCGAAAAGAGCGGAACGATCACGTACGCCAACCCGGCGCTGCAACGGGTGCTTGGCTATTCGCCCGAGGAGTTCGTCGGCCGGGATGTTCGACACGTGGCCGACCCCGAGGATGTCCTCTCTCTCACCACGCTCTTCCACGACGAATCACCACAGCTACGATCTGGCATCGAGTGCACCGTGCACGGCAAGGACGGAGCCCCACATCAGCTCCACCTGCGGGCCATCCCGTTCCGCTCCCAGCCTGGCGAGTTCATCGGCATCGCGCGCGACATTACCGAGCAACGACGGATCGAGAACGAGCTGCTCGACGCGTTCGAGGGGACGATCAAGGCGCTCGGCGAGGTCATGGTCGCGCGGGACGCCTACACGGCCAGTCATCAGAACCGCGTGGCGCACCTTGCCGCGGCGATCGCCCGGGAGTTCGCCCTCGAAGAGGAGAGGGTCCGAGCCATCCGCTATGCGGGATTGGTCCATGACATCGGAAAGATGTCGATCCCATCGCAGATCCTCGCCAAGCCGGCGCGCCTCTCCTCGGCGGAGCAGTCCCTGTTAGAGGAACACCCGAAGATCGCCCATGACGCATTGAGCCAGATTGCGTTCCCATGGCCGATCGCCCGGATCGTACTCGAACACCACGAGCGGATCGACGGATCCGGTTACCCCGAAGGCCTCACCGCCGAGGAGACGCTCCTCGAGTCGCGAATCCTCGCGGTAGCCGACGTCGTCGAGGCGATGTCGTCGCACCGCCCGTACCGACCCTCGCTCGGCATCGTCGCCGCCCTTCAGGAAATCTCCGACCACCAGGACACGCTGTACGACGCCGACGTCGTCTCAGCCTGTCTCCGCTTGTTCGCACGACGCGGATACCGGCTGGAGACGACGCCGATCCCGACCTAGGAGAGGTGCATCAAGCCCCTGCCCCTTCTCCATCGACTGGGAGCGCATGGAGCCGAAAGCGAATCCGAACGCGATCATCGGATCGCATCTCGGCGTTTGCGATCTCGAATCGCCCGATCCGTCCCGTCCGATCGACGTGATCGCCAACGCACGGGATGATGTCGAGATCGCCGATCTGAACGATGCGGATCGTCTCGGCGGAGGGCGGGACCTTTCCCATGTCGTACCGGCCCTCGGCCTCTTTGCGAGAAACGGTGAA